>Ga0209919_1000494_pt1 | contig 20062 bp, 18 predicted proteins | sample SalPon2A_C_D2_MG_FD_185721 | JGI IMG/M metagenome (GOLD analysis project Ga0209919, IMG submission 185721) | Soil microbial communities from South San Francisco under conditions of wetland restoration - Salt Pond MetaG R2A_C_D2_MG (SPAdes)... | ecosystem: Environmental > Terrestrial > Soil >... | reverse complement strand
GAGGCGGCGCGTGTCTGCTTGAGGCCCATGCGCGGACGCGGCGCGCTACCAGCTGGCCTGGCCCCTGTAGCTCACCGGCAGCAAGACGCCCTTCAACTCGCTGTCCCCGGTGGCGTAGGTGTGGATATCGACGTACATGCGGCCGGTCTCCAGCATGGTGCGGTACACCGGCGTGAGCGTCACGCTGCCGTGGAACAGCCCGCTGGTCCCGCCCTCGTTGGGCAGCCCGCGGATGAGGGTATCGACGTGGTAATCGGCCGGGTCGTGGTGCAGGTGCACCCCGAGCGCCAGATCCGGCACGATGGGGCCGGACAGCCCGGAGTAGGCTCCGTGGAGCACGAGCTGGTCGCCGTCGATGTAGGCCTGGACCCAGCCGGCGCCCCGGGAGAGGGGGTCGCTCATGCACTGGGAGCCCAGGTCGCCGGTGATCAGGTTCCCGCACAGCAGGTGCGCCTCGTACAGCACCCCCACCGTGCTCGGCGGTGCGGCCCTCGTCGAGGCCATCATGAGCCCTGCCAGCAGCGCTGCCCCCAGCAGCCATACGGTCCGTCGTGCCATGTCCCACCTCGTTCCTGCGGCGCACGCCGCGGCAAGCGCCTTGCGCGTTGATACGACCGAATGGGCTCGGGGCTTGCGACGCGAACGCACGATGAAGGGCCGCCCCTCATACCGTGACTGCGACGGACACACCACCACCCCCGTTCCGGCGACGTGAGGAGCAATGCGGGCTCACGGGAAGGGTAGGCCCCTCCGAGCTGCCTGCCCAGAGCCAAATGCCCTCCAGGAGCCGATATTCGGAGCTGGCGCGCGCACGCGTTCAGGGCGTGGCGCGGGGCCCTTCGCTCGTGGTATGCCCGGGTCATGAAGGTACTCGTGGTGGGAGCGGCGGGCCGGACCGGCGCGCACGCCCTGCGGATGATGCTGGCCGCGCACCAGGGCCCCGTCCTGGGGATGGTGCGGCACCCCGAGCAGCGTGACGCGGTCGCGGCGTTCGGCGCCGAGCCGGTGCTGTGCGACCTCACCGCCGACGCACCGCGGGAAGGCGAGACCGCTCTGGAGCAGGCGGTCGCGGGCGTGGACGCGGTGGTCTGCGCCGCCGGTGCCAGGGACAGCCGGGACGCCGAGGCCGTCGACCACCTGGGCACGGCCCGGCTGATCGGAGCGGCCGACGCGGCGGGCGTGCGGCGCTTCGTGCTGGTGAGCGCCATGGGCACCGACCATCCCGAGCGTGTGGCGCCCTCGCTGCGCCCGCTGCTGCAGGCCAAACGCGAGGCGGAGAAGGCGCTCGCGGGCAGCGGCATGGCGTGGACGGTGCTACGCCCCGGCAGCCTCACCGACCAGCCCGGCTCCGGCCGCGTCCGGCTCGGTGAGAGCCTGGACGCCCACGGCAGCGTGCCGCGCGCCGACGTGGCGCGGGTGGCGGTCTCCGCGGTCCGGCTGGGCGTGGCCGACGGCCGCTGCCTGGAGCTGCTGGCGGGCGACATCCCCATCGAGGAGGCGCTGCAGGGACTCTAGTCCTCGCCCGCCCCAACCTTCGGAGCCTAGACTTGGAGCGTCGGAAGACCCGCGCCCGGCTGCGGCCGCGGCGCGCCGTGAACCTCGCAGGCCGCGCTCACGCCCCGACCCGTCCGGGGCCGGCGCGCCCGCACAGGGAGGCGCCATGATCCCCAAGGCACCCTTCGGAAGCACCGGTCACGTCAGCACCCGTACCCTCTTCGGGGCGGCCGCGCTCAGCGACGTCAGTCAGGGCGACGCGGACAGGACGGTGGAGCGCATCCTCGACCATGGCGTCAACCACATCGACGTCGCCGCCAGCTACGGCGACGCCGAGCTGCGCCTGGGGCCGTGGATGGAGAAGCACCGCAAGGAGTTCTTCCTCGCGAGCAAGACCGGCGAGCGCGGCTACGCGGCCGCGCGCGACGAGATCCGGCGGTCGCTCGAACGGCTTCGCACCGACCACCTCGACCTCATCCAGCTCCACAACCTCGCCGAGGAGGACGAGTGGCAGGTGGCGATGGGCGAGGACGGCGCGCTGCGCGCCTGCGTGGAGGCCCGTGACGAGGGGCTGGTGCGCTTCATCGGCGTGACCGGCCACGGTCTCGGCATCGCCGCCATGCACGTCAGGAGCCTGGAGCGCTTCCCCTTCGACAGCGTGCTCTTCCCCTACAACTACGTGCTGCTCCAGGACGCCGGCTATCGCGCCGACGTGGAGCGCCTGCTGGCGGTGTGCCGGGAGCGCAACGTGGCCACCCAGACCATCAAGTCGTTGACGCGCCGGCCGTGGGGCGAGCGCCGCCAGACGCGCGCCACCTGGTACGAGCCGCTGGAGGATCCCGACGACATCCGCGTGGCGGTCCACTGGCTGCTGGGGCACGACGGGTTGTTCCTCAACACCGTGGGCGACATCCACGTGCTGCCGCACGTGCTCGCGGCCGCGGAGGACTTCGCGGGCCCCGTCGATGACGCCGCCATGCGGGCGGTGGTGGACAGGCGGAAGATGGAGCCGCTGTTCGTGCGCTGAGAGCGGCGGCCCGGCCGCTGCATGACTATTCTCCGACTCCCCGGCGGTCGCCACTGCGGCCGCCGGTGTTCTCTGGCTCTCGGGCGTGCGTGACGGCCCTCCAGGCTTCCCGCGGCGCCGCGGCGGTCCGACCTGTGCCGGGTGAAGACCCGCCGGCTTCGTGATAATGTACGGCCACCAACGTAGGAAGGGGGGTGGGTGCGTCGCCCGGCACGGAATGTCGCGGCGATCGTGCCCTACCCGGACCGTTCGACCGAGAGGATGCCTGTGACGATGGACGCGGACACCGTCAACGCTCCGCCGCTGCTCTCCGCCCGGGATCTCAGCAAGTCGTTCAGGGGGCTGCGGGCCTTGAACCGCCACGAGCTGACCGTTCGCCAGGGCGAGCTCGTCGGCGTCATCGGCCCGAACGGGTCCGGCAAGACCACGCTCTTCAACCTGGTCTGCGGATTCACGCGCGCCGATGCGGGCAGCGTCCTCTTCGACGGCCACGAGCTGACACGCCTGCGGCCGCCCACCATCGCGCGCCTGGGCGTGTCGCGCACGTTCCAGGGCAGCCGCGTGTGCAAGAGCCTCACGGTGCTCGAGAACGTCGAGGCGGCCGCGCAGCGCCTCCACCCGATCACCCTGCTCGACGCCACCCTCGGCACCCCGCGCTACCGGCGCGCGCTGGCCGCCACCGAGGAGGCGAGCCTCGAGCTCCTCGAGCTGGTGGGCCTGGCCCATCTCGCCGCCGCGCCGGCCGGCTCGCTGCCCTACGGAGACCAGCGCCGGCTGGAGATCGCCCGGGCGCTCGCCAGCCGGCCCAGGCTGTTGCTGCTCGACGAGCCCGCGGCCGGCATGGACCCGCAGGAGACACGCGAGCTGATGGACCTCATCCGCCGCATCCGCGACGGCTTCGAGCTGGCGGTGGTGGTCATCGAGCACGACATGGACCTGGTCATGAACCTGTGCGAGCGCATCCAGGTGCTCGCCTACGGCGAGCTCATCTGCGAAGGCGATCCGGCCATGGTGCAGTCCGATCCCAAGGTGCTCGAGGCCTACCTGGGGAGCAGCCGCGACGGGAGCAGCCAGCATGCCTGAGATGCTGGCGCTGGACGCCCTGACCGTGAGCTACGGGCCGGTGGCGGCCCTCAAGGGCATCGACCTGGTCGTCCAGGAGGGCGAGGCCGTCGCGCTGCTGGGCGCCAACGGCGCGGGCAAGAGCACCACCCTGCGCACCGTCTCCGGCATCGTGCGGCCGCGCCGCGGCGGCGTGCGGTATCGGGGCAAGGACATCGGGCGCCTCGACCCGGGCGAGATCGTCGGCCTGGGCGTGGCGCACTGCCCCGAGGGCCGGCGCGTGTTCGCGGGCATGACCGTGCTCGAGAACCTCAAGCTCGGCGCCAGCCGCCGGCGCGACGAGGCCGGCGTGCGGCAGGACATCGCCCGCATGGAGGAGCTGTTCCCGGTGCTGGGCGAGCGGCGCCAGCAGCGCGCCGGCACGCTCTCGGGCGGCGAGCAGCAGATGCTCGCCATCGCCCGTGCGCTGATGAGCAGGCCCAGGCTGCTGCTGCTCGACGAGCCCTCGCTGGGCCTGGCGCCGCTGCTGGTCGAGACCATCTTCGACACCCTGGCCGAGCTCAAGCGCCAGGGCGTGACGCTGCTGCTCGTCGAGCAGAACGCGCGCGTCGCGCTCGACCTGGTGGACCGGGCGCTGGTGCTGCGCACCGGCAACGTCGTGGCGTCGGGCGGCGCCGAGGAGCTCAAGCGCGACCCGCAGGTCGTCGAGGCGTACCTGGGAGGTGGCAGGTGAACGTCATCGACTACGTCTTCCAGCAGCTCGTCAACGCCGTGAGCCTGGGCTCGCTCTACGCCCTCATCGCCGTGGGACTGTCGCTGGTCTTCGGCATCCTCAACCTCATCAACTTCGCCCACGGCGACATGATGATGGTCGGCGCCTTCGCGGCGTTGCTGCTGGAGAGTGCCGGGGTGCCGTTCCCGCTGGCGCTGCTCGGCGGCGTCGTGTTCGGGGGCGCGGCCGGCTTCGTCATGGAGCGCGCCGCCTTCCGGCCCGTGCGCGGCGCGCCCGACGTGACCATGCTGCTCACGTCGTTGGGCGTGACGTACATCCTCGAGAACCTGGGCATCCTGCTGTTCTCGGCGAGCCCGCGCAACTTCCCGTTGCCGGTGTGGCTCGGCCACGTCTACAAGCTCGCCGGCGGCCGCATCACCTTCACCAACATCAACCTGCTGACGCTGGTGTTCTCGGTGCTGGCGTTCCTGTTCCTGTACTGGTTCGTGACGCGGACGGGCGTGGGGCTGGGCATGCGGGCCACCGCCGAGGACCTCGTCGCCGCGCGGCTGGTGGGGGTGCGCGTCAACCTGGTGGTGGTCGTGGCGTTCGTGCTGGCGTCGGCGTTCGCGGGCCTGGCAGGCCTGCTTTGGGCCGCGCAGGTGGGCGTCGCCTACCCGCTGATGGGCTTCACGCCCATGCTGAAGTCGTTCGTGGCGGCCATCATCGGCGGCTTCGGCACCATCGAGGGGGCGCTGCTGGGCGGCTACGTGCTGGGTGCCCTGGAGATCGCGATCGTGGCCTTCCTGCCGCCCTCGGTATCGCCCTACCGCGACGCCCTGGTGTTCGCGCTGCTCATCGTCCTGCTGCTGTTCCGCCCCGGCGGGATCATCAACGTGCGCCGGGAGGTGAAGCTGTGAGGGCTGCCCGGCTGGTGCTCTTCGCGGCGGCGATGGTGGCGGTGGGGCTGGCCGCGCCGCACATCGGCGAGTACCCGCAACGGGTCCTGCTGGTGATGGGCATCGAGATCATCATGGTGGTCTCGATGGCGCTCTCCAACGGCTTCACTGGGGTATTCTCGCTCAGCCACGTGGGCTTCATCGGTCTGGGCGCGTACGCCTCCGCCATCCTCACGCTGCCCGTCACCGCCAAGCACGCCTACCTGCGCGACCTGCCCGGCTTCCTGGGCCACGTCAGCCTCGGCTTCCTGCCGGCGACGCTGATCGCCGGCGCGTTGTGCGTGGTGGTGGCGTTCCTGGTGGGGCTGCCGCTGATGCGCCTGTCCGGGCACTACGTCACGGTCGCCACGCTCGGGCTGTTGGTGATCGTGAACGTGGTGCTCGTCAACGCCGACGCCTTCACGCGCGGCTCGCGCACCTTCACCGGGGTGCTGCCCTACACCGACATCTGGTGGGTGCTGGGGTGGCTGGCGGTCACCTGGCTGGTGTGCTCGCGGGTCGCCTACTCGCCGTTCGGGCGCGCCATGCGCGTCAGCCGCGAGGACCTGGTCACCGCCGAGGCCGTCGGCATCGACGTCCTGCCCACCCGCATGACCGCCTTCGTGATCAGCGCCTTCTTCTGCGGCGTGGCGGGCGCGCTGTACGCCCATTACCTGACCTCGTTCTCGCCCCACGCCTTCTACTTCCCGCTGATGATCCAGCTGCTCGTGATGCTGGTGATCGGCGGCATGGCCAGCCTCACCGGCGCCAGCGTCGGCGTCGTGGTGGTGACCATCCTCTCCGAGGTGCTGCGCAACCTCGAGCGCGGCTTCCAGCTGGGCGCGCTCCACGTGCCCCCGCTCTACGGCGCCAGCCAGGTCACGCTCGGCGTGATCTTCATCCTGATCATGGTCTTCCGCCCCCAGGGGCTACTGGGAGACCGCGAGCTCGTCCTCGTTCCGAGGAGCCGGCGCTCACGTGCCGCCGGCATGCCCCGAGAGGAAACGGAGGTGCAGGCATGAAGTTCATTCGGCCCCTCGTGGTGGCGGCCGCCACCCTGCTGCTGGCCAGTGCGGCTATGGCCCAGCAGCCGATCAAGATCGGCGGTGCCTTCAACCTGACCGGCGCGCTGTCCTCGTTGGACGTGCCGGCGGCGAACGGCGCCAAGCTGGCGGTCAAGGAGATCAACGCGGCGGGCGGCGTGATGGGCAGGCCGCTGGAGCTCGTCGTGTACGACGGCAAGACGGATCCGGCGACGATCACCAACATCGCCGCGCAGATGATCAACGGCGATCATGTCGTGGCGATCACCGGCTTCACCGACTCGGACTCCGCACTCGCCCTCGGCCCCATCGCTCAGAGGAACAAGGTCCCGTTCGTGACGGCGGGAGCGACCTCGCCGCTGCTGCCTTCGCAGATCGGCAACTACATGTTCCTCGAGCCGTTCGGCGACAACGTGCAGGCGGCCGTCGGCGCCGAGTACGCCATGAAGAACTTCGGCGGTAGCGCCTACCTGCTCTACGACAAGGCCACGGAGTACACCAACCTGCTGGCGGGCTACTTCAAGGACGCCTTCACCCATGCCGGCGGCAAGGTGCTGCTGGAGGACTCCTACAAGTCGGGCGACACCTCGTACACGGCGCAGATCACCAAGCTCAAGGCGCTCTCGACGCAGCCGGACTTCCTCTACATCTCGGCCATGCCCGACGACATCGGCACCATCGTCAAGCAGGTGCGCCAGGCGGGCATCGACCTGCCCATCATCGGCGGCGACGGGTACGACACGCCGCTGCTGGTACAGGTGGCGGGCCCGGCGTCCGACAACGTCTACTACACCACCCATGCCCTCATGACCATGGACAGCACGCCGGCCGTCCAGAAGTTCATGCAGGCCTACAAGGCCGAGTACGGCAAGGATCCGGAGAACGCCTTCGCGGCGCTGGGCTACGACGCGGTGCATCTCATCGCCCACGCCATCGAGCAGGCGGGTTCGACCGACCCGACCAAGATCCGCGACGCCTTGCAGGCGACCAAGGACCTGCCGGGCGTCACCGGCGCGATCAGCTACACGAACGGCAAGCGCGTGCCGCAGAAGCAGGTCACGGTCATCGGCGTGAAGAACCAGCAGCTCTACCTCGCGGCGCAGCTGGCGCCGAGCTACATCCCGACGCCCTGAGCGCACGCTCTCGGTCGCGGCCGCCCGGCCCGCGAGGGCCGGGCGGCCGTCTGGGGCGGTCCGGCGCGAAGCGCGCGTGACCGCTGCGCCGGCCGCGAGGACGCGACGTCGAGGCACCGACACGAAGGCACGGGCAAGAAGGGTGCGACACGAAGGGCCCGACGCGAAGGCGCGGGCATCGAGGAAGGGACATGAGGGACGCGACATGAAGGACGCCACATGAAGGACGCCACCTACTATCTTCTCAAGGCGCTGGGCGTGCGCTCGGTCCGCTTCGTCACCAGCGGCAACAGCAACGTCATCCGCGGCAAGGCCGTCACCCTGGAGTCACTGAAGGACGTCTGGGACGGGGGCATCGGCTTCACCCAGGCCCTGCAGGCGCTCCCCGTGATGTACGACGCGGTGATCGTCGAGAGCGGCCTGGGACCGGTCGGCGAGGCCTACCTGATCGCCGACTGGGCCACCCTGCGACCGTTGCCCTACGCCCCCAGCCATGCGCGCGTGTTCGGCGACTTCCATGTCGACGGCAAGCCCTGGGCCTACTGCGCGCGCAGCTTCCTGCAGCGCGTCGTGGAGCGGGCCGGGGACGCCGGGCTGCGGCTGCAGGCGGGCTTCGAGTACGAGTTCATCGTGCTGGAGGGGCGCGCGCCGCTGCAGCCCATCGACGACACCGTGTTCGCCGCCACCCAGGGCGCGGACGTGGGGGCCGACCTCATCGACGACGTCAACGAGGCGCTGGACGAGCAGGGGGTGCACGTCGAGCAGCATTACGCCGAGTCCTCGCCGGGGCAGCACGAGCTGGCCGTGGCGCCGCAGGACCCGGTGGGCGCGGCGGACGCCAACCTGATCGTGCGCGAGACGGTGCGCGCCATCGCGCGCGAGCACGGCCTGGTGGCCAGCTTCCTGCCCAAGATCTTCGAGAACGCCGCCGGCAACGGCCTGCATCTCAACCTGTCGCTGTGGCGGGACGGTACCCCGGCGTTCGCCGACCCCTCGCGCCCGCACGGCCTGTCCCAGGAGGGGGAGGCGTTCATGGCCGGGGTGCTCGAGCACCTGCCCGCGCTGATGGGCATCACCGTCGCCAGCGCCAACTCCTACCGGCGCATCCGGCCCCACTTCTGGAGCGGCGCCTTCCGCGCCTGGGGGAAGGACAACCGCGAGGCCGCGGTGCGCCTGCCCACCGGCCGGCACGGGACCGGGCCCAGCCACTTCGAGCTCAAGACCAACGACGTCACCGCCAACCCCTATCTCTCCCTCGGCGCCGTCATCACCGCCGGGTTGGACGGCCTGGAGCGCGGCCTGAGCCTGCCGGACCCGATCCAGGGCGACCCCGGCCTGCTGACCGAGGAGGAGCGCGGGGCCCGCGGCGTGGACGCCCTGCCCACCGACCTGGAGGAGGCGCTGCGCCGGCTGGAGCGCGACACCGTGCTGAAGGAGGCCATCGGCGAGGACTTCCTCCGCTCCTACCTGGCCGTGAAGCGCAACGAGTGGGAGGCCACCAAGGACCTGCCCCTCGAGGACCAGGTGGCGATGCTGCTGGAGCGCTACTGATGCCGCGCGGTCCGGGCCGGCGCCAAGCGGCGACCCCGGTGCGGGCGGGCGCTGCCGGGGCGCCGGGCGCCGTCCCGCCGCGGCGCCGGGAGGCCTGATGGACCTCGCCGGCATCCCCGTGGTCGACCACCACGCGCACAACATCGCGCTCGACGACGTCATCGCGGCCACCCCGTACCAGGCGCCCTTCACCGAGGCGTCCGACCCGGAGACGGTGCGGGAGTTCGCGCCGGACATCCTCGCTTACCGCCGCAGCCTCCGCGACCTGGCCGAGCTCTTCGGGGTCGAGGCGGATGCAGGCGCGCTGCTGGCCGAGCGCGGTCGGCTGGGGGTGGAGGAGGTGACGCGGCGCTGCTTCGAGGCCGCCAACATGGAGGCGCTGTTCCTCGACGACGGCCTCATGGAAGGGAAGATCCGGCCGCTCGACTGGCACAGCCGTTTCGTGACCACGCGGCGGGTGCTGCGCCTGGAGGTGCTGGCGCAGAAGCACATCCGCGACGCGCGCAGCTTCGAGGGGTTCCTGGAGAGCTTCCGCGCCGCCGTCGATCCGGCGCCGGAGGGGGTGGTGGCGTTCAAGAGCATCGCCGCCTACCGGACCGGTCTGCAGATCGGCCCGCCGGACCTGGAGGCGGCGGCCGCGAGCTTCCGCGAGGTGAAGCGCGAGCATCCCGAGGGCGAGGCCAGGCTGGCGGAGAAGCCGCTGGTCGATCTGGTGGTGGTGGAGGGGCTGCGCGCGGCCGCCAGGCAGGGGCTGCCGACGCAGTTCCACACCGGCTTCGGTGACCCGGACCTGGACCTGCGGCTCGCCAACCCGTTGCACCTGCGGCCCGTGCTGGAGGACCCGGAGCTCAAGCACGCGCGGCTGGTGTTGCTGCACGCTTCCTACCCCTACGCCCGCGAGGCCGGCTACCTGGCGGCGATGTACCCGCAGGTGTTCGTCGACTACGGGCTGGCGGTGCCCTGCCTGAGCGTGGCCGGCATGCGCCGGGCGCTCGCCATGCTGCTGGAGCTGGCGCCGACCAGCAAGGTGCTCTACAGCTCGGACGCGCACGTCGTGCCCGAGCTCTACTACGTCTGCGCCAGGTGGGGGCGGCGCGTGCTCGGCGACGTTCTGGAGGCCGCCGTCGCCGACGGCGACCTCAGCCCGGCCGAGGCCGAGGGTGCCGCCGAGGCGGTGCTGCGTGGCAACGCCCACCGCGTGTACCGCTGGTGAGGCGCAGCCCGCGCCGCCGCCCGGGCGCGACGGGCGACGCGCCGGCGTGCCGCCGCGGCGACCGCGTGCGCGCCGGCGGACGTATGATCGTCCCCCGATGATCGACGCCGACGCTACAGCTGCGCTGCTGGAAGCCGCCCACGCCGCCGAGGACGCCTACCTGGCCGACCTGGAGGCGCTGGTGCGCATCGAGACGCCGAGCGGGCACCTGCCGGGCCTGGAGCGCGCCGCCGAATGGCTGGCGGACGCCTTCGGCGCCGTCGGCGAGGTGGCGCGCGCGGACACGCCGGCGGGGCCGGTGCTGGACGTGCGGGCCCCCGGCCGGGGCCCGCGAGTGCTGATCCTGGCGCACTACGACACCGTGCAGCCGGTCGGCTCCTGGCCGGAGCTGTGGCGCGAGGACGGCGACCGCATCTACGGGCCCGGCACCAACGACATGAAGGGCGGCCTGCTCTTCGCCCTGCACGCGCTGACGCTGCTGGGCGAGGACCGGCGGCCGGAGGTGCGGGTGCTGCTCACCCCGGACGAGGAGGTGCGCAGCGAGGTCAGCCGGCCGCGCATCGAGGAGGCCGCCCGCTACGTCGACGCCGTGCTGGTGCTGGAGGCGCCCACCAACGACGGCGACCCCAAGGTGGCGCGCAAGGGCGGCGGCCGCTACCGCCTCACCGTTCACGGCAAGGCCGCCCACCAGGGGGTAGAGCCGGAGAAGGGCGTCAACGCCGTGGTCGAGGCGGCCCACCAGATCCTGGCGCTGGCGTCCATCGACGACCTGCAGGCGGGCACGCGCCTCGGTGCCAACGTCATCCACGGCGGCACCGTGCCGAACGTGGTGGCGGACCGGGTGGACGTCGACATCGACGCGCGGGCCTGGACGCTCGCCGAAGGCGACCGGGCGGACCGCCGGCTGCGGGCGCTGAAGCCTGTGCTGGAGGGCGCTCGGCTGGAGCTCACGGGCGGCTTCGAGCGCCCGCCCATGGAAGCGCTGCCGGGCAGCATGGCGCTCTTCGAGCGCGCCCGGCGGCTGGGGTCGTCGCTGGGGCTGGAGCTCTCGCCGGGCCGCGTGGGGGGCGCCTCCGACGGCAACTTCACCGCCGCCATGGGGGTGGCGACCCTCGACGGCCTCGGCCCGGTCGGCTTCGCCGACCATACCCGGGAGGAGCACATCCTGCGCTCGGAGATCCCGAGGCGGCTGGCCCTGTTCGCCGCGCTGCTGGCGGATCTGGGGTGAGGCCCGGCGAGTCGCGCGGGGCGCTCGGCTGGCCGCCTGCGGGCCGAGCCTGCCCGGGCGGGAGGGTGGAACGCCGGCGCGCGCGGCCCCGCGCCCTGGCTTGCTCGCGCGGCGGGTAGTTGCCGGCAAGAGTCGGGGCGCGCCTATGCGCGCCCTTCCTCCCTTGTCTGATGCCCCCCACGCGTTCACCTGAAACGATACTCCTGTGCACACGCGATGCGTCGAAAGTCGGAGCTTCCACGCGGAAGCGATCCCGTCACCGCGGCCGGGAGCGGCTTCCAGGGGGTGCTCATGGGGGTGCGTCGAGAGCCGGCTGGCGTGCGCGATGCGTCACGCGTCGTCGCCCCCGGGTGAGGCTTGCATCCTGAACGAGGCAGCGGCGGGCGCTTCGCGTCCCGGCGGTCGCCTCAGTCGCGACGCGGCTCGAATGCGACCGCGCGGGTCGGGGCCAGGATGAGGGCCTGGTAGACCCTGCCCATCGCCTCGGGAGGGTAGGGCATGTCGTGCTCGAGCCACCACTCGATGAGCGCGAAGAACGCCCGCACCACGTGGTTGGCCGCGATCTCGAAGGGGACGTCGCTGCCCGCTGTGGGCACGAAGCTGCGCCGCATCCCGTCGCTGCCCACCTCGTAGATGCGCCCCATCATGTCGACGGAGCAGCGGCTGGCGAGCAGCACCCGGTAGAGGGCGGCGTTCTCCTGCGCGTGGCGGAAGACCAGGGTGCCCGTCTGGGCGGCGTCGGCGTCGCCCGACACCGGCTCGATCAGCGCCATGAGCTCTGCCAGCACGTCGTCGAGCAGCTCCCGGAGGAGCGACTCCTTGTCGCTGTAGTGGCGGAAGAAGGTGGCGTACCCGATGTCGGCCCGCTGCGTCAGGTCGCGGATGGTGACCGAGTCGTAGCCGCGGTCGAGGGTGAGCTCCACCATGGCATGGGCGAGCCTGCGGCGGGTGCGCTCCACCCGCAGGTCGGTGTGCCGCCGGGACCCCTCGCCGTCGCCCATGGGCAGCGCGAGTATACCCGCCGGCCGCGGCGGCGGCGCGCGGCCGGCGGCAAGGTAACGGCACGCGCCCGCCAAAACGAGATGGTGTGTATCATAACGCATGCCTGCCCACCGCCCCATCCCCGCAGCGCAGATCGGCCCGCGCGGCCCTCGCGGCGTCTCCGCGGCCCTCGCAGGAACCCGCCGCAGCCGCTCGCCCCATGATCCCGTCGGCGGCGACGCGCCCGCCTTCGAGCGCCTCGCCGACGGCAGCGTGGTGGTGCGCTCCATGGAGCTGGCGCGGGCGGTGCTGCGCGCCGGCGCGCAGGTGCGCCAGGCGGGCTTCAACAGCGAGAGCATGCAGCGGCGCGGGCTGCCTCTGAAGCGCCCCATCCTGTTCCAGGAGGGGGACGAGCACCGTCAGCAACGCATCGCGACCGCCCATTACTTCACCCCGGTGGCGGCCAGCGAGCGCTACCGCGCCATGATGGAGGACCTCGCCGATGCGCTGGTGGACGAGCTCCGGCGCGCGGGCGGCGGCGATCTCAGCGCGATCGGCATGCGCCTGGCGGTGCGGGTGGCGGCCGAGGTGGTGGGGCTGACCGACAGTCTGGACGGGCGCATGGACCGGCGCCTCGACGCCTTCTTCGCCATCGACCCGGCGCCGTTCTCGTGGCGCCCCGACCGCCTGTTCACCTTCCTGCGCACGCAGGGGCGGATGCTGCGCTTCTACCGCCACGACGTGCGTCCCGCCATCCGCGCGCGCCGCGCCGCCCCGCGCGACGACGTCATCTCCCATCTGATCGGCAAGGGCTACCGCGACCCCGACATCCTCATCGAGGCCATCACCTTCGGGGCCGCGGGGATGGTGACCACCCGCGAGTTCATCAGCATGGCCGCCTGGCACCTGCTCGAGGACGACGCGCTCAGGAGCGACTACCTGGCGCGCGACGTCGAGGACCGCAAGCGCTTCCTGTCCGAGCTCGTCCGGCTCGAGCCGGTGGTGGGGCGGCTGTTCCGCCGCGTGAACGAGGGCCTCACGCTGGAGGTCGGCGGCCGCAGCGAGACGCTCGCGCCCGGCACCCTGGTGGCGGTCGACCTGCGCGGCGCCAACGCCGACGAGGAGGCGGTCGGCAGCGAGCCGCTGACGCTGCGGCCGGACCGCGCCATCCCGGCGAAGGGCGTGCAGCCCTACGCGCTGGCGTTCGGCGACGGCCATCACCGCTGCCCCGGCGCGTACCTGGCGTTGGAGGAGGCGGACGTCTTCCTCACCCGGCTGCTGCGCCTGCCCGGCCTGCGCATCGCGTCCGGCCCGACGCTGGGCTTCGGCAAGCTGGCGCAAGGCTACGAGCTGCGGGAGTTCATGCTGGCGGTGTGACCGGGAGGATGTCCGTACGGGCCCGCCAGCGGCGGCCTGCCGGCGTCTCTCATGAGAGCGTTCACGGAAGATCCGTGTACCGTTGGACAGACATTGTCATCTTGACAGGGCGAGGATCGGCCCCCTAGCGTAAGAGCGCTCACATGACCGGCGCGACCGTGCTCGACGGTGAGTCCGGTGCCGCCAGGTCATGCGCAGGTGATGTGGATGGAGACCGGTCCCGGGCGGACGGGCTGCCGTGGGGGCCAGCCGGCGCACGGCCGGCAACGACCCTTGGGAGGGGGTTTCGATGGCGACACATCGCAGCTTGCAGACAGTCCTGGTGGCGCTCGTGGTGGTCGCGGCGTCCCTTGCGTTCGCGCAAGGCAACTACGTCACCCACGACGCCGACGGCTCGTTCGTGGTGAAGAGCCTCTACCCGGGCGACACCGTGACGTTCGCACCCGGCGAGCTCGGCACGCTCATCGGCAACGCGTGGGCGAACGGCGCCAGCGCCAGGAAGCCCTTCACCGGCGTCACCCTGAACGTGGTGACGCTCCAGGCGGGGGACAAGGGCGCCATCTCGGGCGGCATCATCAACTGGGTGCCCGCCTTCGAGCAGCTCACGGGCGCCAAGGTCAACGTGGTCCAGAAACCCTTCGACGACCTGGCGCCGGTCATGTTCAACGACGTCCGCACCGGCACCGGTGCCTATGACGGGTTCATCGTGCCGATGGCCTTCATGGGCAGCCTGGTCTCCGGCAACTTCATCGTTCCGCTCAACGACTACATGAAGTCGGCCGAGTACCCGGCGGTCTTCGACAACACCAACCAGGATCCCACCCGCTGGGGCCTCGACGGCACGCTCGAGCCCAGCCTGCAGCGGCTGTACCGCTGGGGCGATACCTGGTACGCCGCGCCGTGGGACTCCGACGGCGTGGTGCTCTACTACCGCAAGGACGTGCTCGACAACCCGTCCGTGCAGGCGGCCTACAAGCAGGCGACCGGCGAGGACCTGGCGGTCCCCACCACGCTCGACCAGCTCGTGAAGGAGGCCTGCTACTTCAACGGCACGGACCCGCTGAACAGCGGTAGCTCGCTCTACGGGATCGTCGAGCCGGCCCAGATCGGCAGCCAGTTCTTCGAGTACTACCGTGCCATCGCCGCGCAGTACGGCGTGGTGCCGGGCGAGGCCGCGCAGGGCTTCAGTCAGACCCTGCAGTTCGACCCGCAGACGATGGATCCGCTCATCAACAACCCGGCCGCCGTGAAGGGCCTGCAGACCTTCGTCGACCTCTACAAGTGCGGCCCCAAGGACCCGGCGTCCATCGACCTCGGGACCTCCTTCAACATGTTCGCGCAGGGCACCGCGGTGTTCCAGATCAACTTCGGCGACACCGGCACGATCATCGAGTCCCCGGACGGCAACTCGCCCGTCAAGGGTCACCTCGGCGTGGCGGCCGTGCCCGGCTCGACGCAGGTCTACAACCTGGCCAGCAAGAGCTGGGTCACGCGCAGCCAGCCCAACCAGGTCGGCAACGAGGCCGGCGCCAGCTGGTCGGGCATGGTGTCCTCGCTGTCGCAGCACGCCGACGCCACGTACGCCCTGTTCGCCTTCCTCTCCAGCCCCTCCATGCACCTGTGGAACGCCCGCTGGGGCTTCGACGGCGTCGACCTCGGGCGGCACACCGACTTCCTGCCGCCCAACGGCGCGGCCGACATCCAGAACTACCTGAGCGCGGGCTTCAACGCGGACGACATCAAGCAGATCTCCGACGCCTACGCCAGGAACTTCACGGAGCCGGCGTACGAGTACCTCCGCATCCCGGGCACGCCCGATTACGACCTGGCGCTGGAGCAGAACCTCCAGGCCGCGATCACCGGCCAGATGACCGCGCAGCAGGCGCTCGATCAGGTGGCGACGCGCTGGAACACCACCACCGACCAGACCGGCCGGCAGCAGCAGATCAGCGTGTTCCAGGAGTCGCTGAAGTAGACGAAAGCACCTACGCGTCAGCCGCTCGATGCGGCTACCATCATCCACATGGGCCTGCGCATGACGTCACGTGAGGTTGGGCGCCCGAAAGGGCGCCCAACGCTCCTGTTCGCGGGAGCGCGGACATGGACGTGACGGCCGCCGCCACGCGGCGGCGCGGCCTGCGCATCGGCTTGGGCACCGCCCGCAACTGGTTCATCCTGCCGGCGGCGCTATGGACGCTGGCGTTCACGCTCTACCCGCTGATCCACGCGCTGATCCTCAGCTTCCAGCGCGCCCGGCTCGGCCAGCGGGAGACGTTCGTCGGCCTCGGCAACTACGCCGCCGACTTCCACGACGCGCAGTTCTGGAGCGCCCTCAGCTTCACGGCCGTGCTGGTGGTGGTCACGGTGGCCGCCGCCCTCGCGCTCGGCCTGGGCCTGGCGATGCTGGTCAGCCAGCGCCTCATCGGTCGCAACTTCTTCCGCATGCTGTTCATGATCCCGCTCTTCGCCACGCCGGTAGGCATCGGCTACCTGGCCGTCATCCTGTTCGCCCAGAGCGGGCCCATCAACGGCCTGCTGCAGGGTCTGCAGGGCCTCCTCGGCGCGGTCGGCCTGCACACCTCGCTGGCCGTGAACTGGGGCTCCAGCCCGCACGGCGCCGCCGTCGCCGTGGTGATGCTGGAGATCTGGCGCTGGACGCCCTTCGCGTTCCTGGTGCTGCTGGCCGGCATGCAGGGCATCCCCGAGGAGGTCTACGAGGCCGCCAGCCTCGAGACCAACCGCGGCTGGGACGTGTTCCGCTTCATCACGTTGCCGCTGCTGCGGCCGATGATCGCCCTGGCGCTCCTGCTCATCACGGTGGAGGCGTTCAAGACCATCGACATCCCCTTCGCCTTCACCAAGGGCGGGCCCGGCATCGCCACCCAGACCTACACCATGCTGGTGTGGCGGGTGGCGTTCAACTCGTTCGCGCTGGGCTCGGCGGCGTCGCTGGGGTTCCTGCTGCTCGTCCTGGTGCTGATCGTGGTGAACGTGCTGTTGTTCGTCGGCAAGCTCCGCATCAGCATCTTCGGGGAGGACTGACGTGCGCCGTCGGCGTTCACCCCTCCAGGTCGCGTCGTTCGTCGTGCTGCTGGTGCTGGCGACGATCTGGTCGGCGTTCCCCTTCGTGTGGGCGCTGCGCAACTCGATCATGCGGTTGCAGGACACCTACAAGCCGTGGTTCATCCCCTGGCTGCAGTTCAAGCCCACGCTGGACACCTGGCGCGCGGAGCTGAGCGGGCAGAGCGGCCTGGTGTCGGCGGCGAGCCACAGCCTGATCGTGGCCCTGGTCAGCACCGGCCTCGCGCTGGTGCTGGGCACCCTCGCCGGGTACGCCCTGGCTCGCTTCCGGTACCGCTACCCGGACAACCTGAACCTCTCCATCTGGTTCCTGTCGCAGCGCTTCCTGCCGCCTGCGGTGGTCATCGTGCCGTTCCTGCTGATGATGCGCTCCGCCTGCCAGCCGCTGGGGCTGGACGGGCTGCATGTCCCGCAACCCCTGCAGCTGCTCTGCATGGCCACCGGGAGCCGGACGCTGCTCAACAACCTCACCTCGGTGGTCATCGCGCACACCACGTTCAACATGCCCTTCGTAGTGTTGATCATGCGCTCGATCTTCCGCGAGCTGCCCATCGAGCTCGAGGAGGCGGCGCTGGTGGACGGGGCCAACCGCATGCAGACGTTCTGGCTCGTGGCGATGCCGCTCGCGGCGGCCGGCCTGGTTGCCGCCGGGCTCATCTCCTTCGCCTTCAGCTGGAACGAGTTCCTGTTCGCGCTCATCCTCACCGGCCCCACCACCCAGACCCTGCCCCTGCTCATCGGTTCGGGCACGGGCGTGCAGGGCATCCAGTTCAACCTGATCAGCGTGAGGACGCTGGTCGCGATCCTGCCGCCGGTGGTGGCCGCGCTGCTGGCGCAGCGCTACGTGGTACGGGGGCTCACGTTCGGGGCGGTCAAGGGATGACCGCCCGCCCGGGCCGACGCCGGAGAGGCCGCCGACCCGCCGTCAGGCGGACGCTTTCGAGGTGATCCATGGAGCTCTACCCGCTCAAGCTCAGCTTCCACGTCCGGACCTACAGCTTCGGGGAGCGCCTCATCGCGGATCGCCTGGGCAAGACGGGGCTGCCGCAGGGGACCGTCGCCGAGAGCTGGGAGGTGAGCGACTATCGTGACGCCATCGCCACCGTCCGCAACGGCCCCCTCGCCGGGACCAGCCTGCGCGACCTCGTCGAACGGCAGCCGGGCGCTCTGGTCGGCGAGCGCTGGCGCGGCCCGCACTTCCCGCTGCTGGAGAAGCTGCTCGACGCCAGCCACATGCTCCCCGTGCATCTCCATGCCGACGACGCCACCGCGCGCGACAAGTACGGCGAGCCCAACGGCAAGACCGAGGCATGGCACGTCCTCTGGGCGGCGCCGGGGGCGAGCGTCCTGGTCGGGGTGCGGCCGGGCCTCAGCGACGAGGACCTCACGGCCGCCTTCCTGGAGCAGGACTTCGACCGCGTCATGTACCGCTACCCCGTCCGGGCGGGCGACACCGTGTACGTCCCCGGCGGCGTGCTGCACGCCTTCGGACCCGACACGCTGATCTTCGAGCTGCAGCAGACGTCCGACCTGGGGCAGTCGGTCATGCCGCACGACCTCTACGGCAACGAGCTCGACGGCGATGCCTGGCGGCGGAACATCCGGGAGACGCTCGACGAGCTCCGCCGGGACCGCTATCCGCGGCCGAACCCCGGGCTGCTGCTGGAGGAGGGCGCCAACCGCCGCACCATGGGGTGCGCCGGCCCCCACTTCGCGCTGGAGCGGTGGGCCCTCTCGGAGCCCCACCGCGTCGGCGCCGGACCGCGGCGCTGCACCACCTTGACCAACCTCGGCGATGCCGTGAGCCTGCGCTACGACGGCGGGTCGGAGCGGCTCGAGCGGGCGGAGTCCTGCCTCCTGCCTGCCGCCCTCGGAACGGTGCGCGTCGAGCCCGAAGGGGACGGGGACCTGGTCGCCTGCTACCTGCCCGACCTGCAGCGCGATGTGGTGGCACCCCTCCGGGAGCGCGGCCACGCCCCCGATGCCATCGCCGCCCTGGGCGCCGTGCCCGTCGGCTGGCGCTGATGGGCGCGGCGCGCTCGCGGCGGGGCGGAAGCACCGTGACGCGGTCGCGGCGGCCGTGTCAGGCTCGAGGCGGGCCGCGGCGCCGCCCCCGGGGCGCGGGCGCCGCTCTCGGCCGGCGCGGCCGCTCCAGCGGGCGGCGCGCCGGGATGCGTAAGCGTCACGTCCGGCGCGGGTTCCCTCACCCGACCGCGCGCCGTGGAGGTGGGGTCCATGCCATTCATCACCGACGGTCGCACGCTGATCCGCGACGCCCTCGCCGGCCGTTACGCCATGCCGGCCTTCAACGTCTCCAGCCTGGAGATGGGGCGCGCCTGCATCGAGGCGGCGGAGGCCGAGAAGGCGCCCGTCATCCTGCAGACCTACCCGGGCGACCTCGACCAGGCGACACCGCACGTCTTCGCGGCCATGGTGCGCGCCCTGGCGGAGGAGGCCAGCGTGCCGGTCATGCTGCACCTCGACCACGGCGACGGGCTCGAGCGCGCCACGGCCTGCCTGCGCGCCGGCTACTCCTCGGTGATGTTCGACGGCGACGAGCTGCCCCTGGCGGAGAACGTGGCGCGCTCCCGCACCATCGCCACCGTGGCCCATGCCGCCGGCGCCTCCATGGAGGTCGCGGCGGGGGGCTTCGGTGCGGGCGAGGGCGATGGCGGCGTCCACCTGACCGAGCCCGACGCGGCCGTCACGCTGATGCGCGAGACCGGCGCCGACATGGTCGCGTGCTCGGTGGGGTCGCGGCACGGCCAGCCGAGCAAGCTCGACCTGGGCAGGTTGGAGGCGATCGCCGAGGCGGTGCGGGGGCCGCTCGTGCTCCACGGCGGCTCGGGCATCCCGGCCGACGACCTGGCGCGGGCCACCGAGCTGGGGGTGGTGAAGGTGAACATCGGCGCCGCCCTGTTCCGTGCGACGGTGAGCGCCTGGCGCGAGGCGGCCCCCGGCGCGCAGGTGCATTACGAGGTGCTGCCGGTCGTCCGGGACGCGTTGAGGCGGGTCGCCCGCGAGAAGATCCGCCTCATGCGCGTGCATGCCCGCGCGTGAGCGGCCGGGAGGCGCGCTCGCCATGAGGGTGCGGGGCGGCGCTGCCGGCGCCGCGGACGGGGCGGCGCCCGGCGCGCCGGAGGTGGTGGTGGCCGGGCACGTCTGCCTCGACCTGGTCTGCCGCGTGGCGCCCGGCAGGCTGGCGCTCGAGCCCGGCGGCCT
>Ga0209919_1000492_pt1 | contig 20078 bp, 27 predicted proteins | sample SalPon2A_C_D2_MG_FD_185721 | JGI IMG/M metagenome (GOLD analysis project Ga0209919, IMG submission 185721) | Soil microbial communities from South San Francisco under conditions of wetland restoration - Salt Pond MetaG R2A_C_D2_MG (SPAdes)... | ecosystem: Environmental > Terrestrial > Soil >... | reverse complement strand
ATATTAGCCCTTTTCTTGTTTGCACTGGTAAGTAATGCCCAAATACAAGAAAGGTACGTTAAAGCGATTGAGACGCTTGAAACAGGGGTGTCATTTGTTTATCAAGGAATAGATATTCCTGTGTTGGATATTACTTATCACGAATTTAGTGCAGATTCCTTAACTTGGAGAAAAAACTTTGTAGAAGGGGATTGTTATGTGAGGTTTAGTAACGAAGTAGATAATTCAACGGATCAACATCCTGCCGACAGTTGGTGGGTATTTAATTTCTGTACTTGTAACGGTGCAATAACAAGCGGAAGTGGAACATCGCAAATAGATACCATTTTGATAACCATAAACGGAGTAACCGACACTATAACAGGTGGGATAGCTTCGATAGAAATACCAAGTCCTATTACGGTAACAGGAAGTACAACAAACGAACAAACTGATTCTACGCATACACATGAACTGATCTTGCGATTAGGGGAGTTGGAGGACGTAGATACTACGGGTGTAGCAGATACTAAAATACTTAAATTTAACGGAACAGAATGGGTGATAGCAACCGACTTAGTAGGTGGAGGTGCTTCGGGATCGCTTACGGTAGGAGAGCAAGATGGAACGCCAACGGTAACGAATGTGAATACTATATTAGTAGAGAACGGAACGGTAACGAACAATGGCGCAGGTTCGGTGTCGATAGATTTCTTTCAGGAAGCTGCAAATGAAGCACAAGACTTTTACCGTGCAGGGGAGTTTAGTGCATCGGTAGGGGATAACTTTGTAACATTTACTTCTTCTTTCTCTGATAACGATTATATTTTAGTGGCAGACTACGCCCTTTATTCCGATGGTAGCAGACAGGAATTGGTGTACGATAGCCTTGCGGTGGATGGGTTTCGTGTGCTTGATGTTGTAGGAACTTCTACTATACATTACTTGGCGATAAGGGATTTAGATTCTTTGGGACTTGCGGCAGAAAATCAGGGCAAGGTGTTGGCAAGTGGAACAGACGCTACAATGTCTTACTTAAACGGTGCTGTGGATAACAACACTATTTCAGTAGTAGGCGATGAACTTGCTTTCATAGCTGATTCTTTGGACTTGGATTATCTTTCTTCCAACGTTCTTGTAGTAAATGGAGACACAATAAGGGCTACCTCTCAATTAGACGTAAATGATACTATCATGGCTACAAAGAATTATGTTCTTAGCGTGGCAGGTGCAGGAAACGGATGGGATAGCTTGGTGTTTCAGCCCAGTAATGGATATTTGGTGTGGTGGTATGCAGGTAGTCGCATAGACTCTACTTCTATTGACGACAGGTATGTAAAGATAGCTGATTCGACGGAGTATGTTACTCCCCATGCTTTATTAGATACAATTAATAACACAGATGGATTAAAGACAATGGTATATTCAATAAGTTTACCCGCAGCAGCTAATTTAACAGCACGTATTGCAGGGGCGGTAGTTTACCCAGTTGGTACATCATGGACGCTTACGGCCAATAGTGGCGTCAATCTGGACATAGAACACAACTTAGGACGTAGGGTAGCGTCAGTTAGCGTATTTTCGGTTACAGGCACACAAGAGCAGCAACTATTTAACACAGCAGCATTGAATGGTGTTATAACTTCTGACAGTAATAATTTAAGAATACAGAGTTTGGCTACTTCATTTGCTGCAAAAGATTTAAGAATTTATATAGTATTTGAATGAAGTATATTGTAACGATATTATTATTTGCCTGTTCGTTTTTAGCACAGGCACAGGATGAGTATTACAGAACGATTGACTGGAAGTTTTACCCTGACAGCATTGTGATGATAGCACAAGATACTTATTCTATGAAAGCTATCCCAATAGACTATAACGATCCTGCGGCTATTAGTAGAAACGTTGGTGGATATGTAGTTGACTTCATCGGGCATAGGTATATTGTCATAGATTCAACGGCAACCACCCTTACAGTGTGGGATGAATACAGTACAGGAGAAGCACCGCAAACCGATCAGGTAGCAAGGTGTTACCGATCAGTGAGTGACGGGGAAGGCGAGTATATAGGAAGCGTAGATTACTCCCCATTAGATATGTCTGCACGATGGAGACTAAACGGTGCAGACAATGAGTTGCTATACCAAATGGCAGACACCCTTTCTTATCTAGAGCCAATCCGAGCAACAACTTATTTATCAGCAGATGATACAGTCTTAGTAACTCTGAAATACTTACGTGATAGCGCATTCAAAGCCAACGCAGAGGAAACGATTTTAGGCATAAATGACGATAAATATGTAACGCCGCATACGGCAAGGGTAAAAGATGAATTGCTTAATGTTCCTTACATTGGGGCTAATAGTGATGTTGATTTAGATACATTTAATATCAAAGCCAATAGAGCAGATTTGCAGATTCTAAGATTAGATAGCACTTACGTTTCAGACAGTATGGAAGTAAAGGGTGGTAGTTATTTTAATAAATTTGAAAGTACCATTGAAACGATACTCGGAAATGATAGTATTTGGCAGTTATCTAAATCCCCGCAAAACAAGCATGGAATAGTATCACGTGACAGTTCAGTTATCGCTTATAATAGTGGTACACGAACATTGACGGTTACACCCACAGGCAATTCATGGAGGTATTATTTTAAAGGGTTTTATTATGATATCGACACAGTTATTTCAGTGACTCATCCAGATGTAACATCTGAATACTTTTTATATTTTGACGAAAACAACGAACTTCAATTCACCACCGATGTATGGAACATATTAACAGATGTAACAATTGCGGATATTTATTACGATGCCGGATTAAATGAAGGAATAGCGCAAGACGAAAGACACGGTGATGACATAAATTTACAGGCACATGTAATTTTTCACGAAACAATCGGAACACGTAAAATATCAGGACTTGGCGCAAGTGGATATACTGTTCAACCAGTTTCGCCAACTGATGCAGATAATACTTTTGCTTTAGCTGCTGGGGTTATTGCAGACGAGGACATTGAACATACAATGTCAGCTTTAGCAGATAATGGACCATATATTGTCCTATACAGGTCAGGTGCAACAGGTGTATGGACATGGGAGCAAAATGCTGTTCCGTTTGCTTCTGGAACTTACATTCAGAATAACGAATTTACAGGTGCAACGTGGCAATTAACAGACTTGGCAAATAATGAATATGTTAATATTTGGGTTTGTAAGATAGGTGCTGTTGACGCATTGTATCAAACTATAATAATAGTTGACCAAGATGCACACACAACAGCAGATGAAGCAGACGCACAGACATTGAGTTCTCAAAATTTAGGTACATTTCCGTTTGAAGAATTGGAGTTAATTTATAAGATTACATTTAGAACAAGTGCAGCATATGGTTCAACGGGTAAATGTAGGATATATTCGGTGAAAGAAGAAGTCGGTAATTTAATTTCGGTTGCTCAATCACAGGCAATAAATTCGCATCCTAATTTAAATACTTTATTATGGAGTGATGCTGGACATACGGGAGACGCTAATACATTGGCGGCTTTTGATGGTACAGGATTAGCTACTTATGAGACAAATAATGCAGATGATTGGAATAACACAGTTGATTCAATACCAGAATTAAGAGCAGACATAAATGCTAATACTGGAAAAGATACAACCGGGATATACCATGCTAACAGAACAGCTTTAAATTTAGTTTCAGGAACGAATACGGGCGACCAGACATTAAGTGGATTAGGTGGTGTTTCAGGAAGTGGAACAGATGGGTATTTGCCTAATTGGAACGGTACAACAGCTTTAGAAAATAGCCCTGTTTATACCGATGGAACTAATGTAGGAATAGGGACTACAACTTTAACAGATAAACTAAATATAAATGGAAGTACTTATTTTGGGGGTAATATTACCTTTTTATCCGATAATTTAAGAACAATTAGCCAAGGCGCAGACAATGGTTCTTTTGTAGTTAGGAGTTCTACTATGGATAAAACAGGTGCCTCGTTATTTATGTCAGGAGAGGATAGAGCGTCAAATGCAGGAAAATTTACAATCAGATATGGTGGAGAATCAACATCTTCAAACGGTGCATCAAGTGGTGTATTTGAAGTGTTTAGGAATAAAGAAGCGTCAATAGTTGATGAGAATGTATTCACTCTTAATAATGATGGAACTGGATATTTTAAATACACAGTATCTCATGCTGCTGCTACATCAGACAGTCAATCTGCATTACTAAGCCAAGTTAAATCAGTGGCGCATGACACATTACAAGTAGCTTTAGATTCTATAAATAATAATATTCGACCAGACATAACATCGTTACAATCAAGTTCACATCCAGCCTTAACACTAGCAGGAACACCTGATTATATAACTTTATCAGGTCAACAGATAACTAGAGGACTTGTAGATTTATCAACAGATGTTTCTGGTAGTTCATTGACTTCTGGCTATCTTCCGTATTGGAATGGAACTGCGTTATCTAATTCTAATATAAGAATAGATGGAGTGTCTAATATATTTAGATATTCTGCTACTGATTACGGTAGGATTGCTTATGGAGCACCATCGCAGGGTAAATCATTAGATATTATATATTATTCGACAGGAACTTCAAGAGCTTTAACAGATGAGGGATTTGGTCATGGAGCAGGGGTTCAGTATGTTGGAGAAGATGCCTCTAATAATCAATCTGCATTATTATTTGATTATGGTTCAAGATATACAAACACAGATGCAACGCAGGCTGTTTATTTTAGGGAACTTACTGGAACGGCAGGAGCAGGGCCATCGACAAGAGTAAAACTAGCAGCAGGCGGTAATTTTTTAATAAATACTACTACTGACAATACAGTTGATAAACTCCAAGTAAACGGTACTGTAACCCACTCCGCAGCCACAACAGACACTCAATCTGCTTTATTAGGTCAATTTGTATCAAACGAAACACCATCTGGATTAATTAATGGTTCAAATGCTATCTACACAACAGCAAATAATTATATATCTGGTTCTACAAGAGTGTATGTTGATGGAGTAAGGCAAGAACTAGGATTGCATTATACCGAAACAGGGTCAAATCAAATCACAATAGATTCGGGGTATATATTGCAGACAGGTGATAGAATGATAATTGACTATATAAAATAAAAAGACTAAGAAAATGAAAAGATTAATAACCACGATACGAGAATACACCGGATTAATATACGCCATAATAATAGAATTTTGGCAATCAAAAATACTTAAAAATGGAAGTAGAAAATAGCAAACGTATTGCAAAAGCAATCAGAGAAGAACTGAACATCTTAGGCAAGAACATAACCGAAGAAGATGAAAGGGTTATTGCAGCAGTTATAAGATTGGAATCGTTTTATTTAAAGCATGAAAAAAATGACAAGAAGAAAGTGAATTTATTGTAAAATCAGTTAAAGTAATTAAGTAAATTATTATGACAGAAAAAGACAGAATATTGTTCATTCGCACGATCTACCCTTACGCAAAAGAAGTAGAGTCCATAACTGGATTCCCTGCTCTTGCGCTGATTGGGCAATCGGCAGGCGAGACAGGCTGGCGTATCCCTAAAGGAAATATGTATTTTGGTATAAAGGATACAGATGGACTCAATGGAAACGAGCAGCTAATACGAACAAAGGAAATACATAATAATCCTTTTGTTGTCTATCCTATAATACACTCTGTAACGCCATTTAAGCAGGGTGGTAAGACTTATTATAAGTACGATATAGAAACATACTTCCGCAAGTACGATAGCCCAAAAGAATCGTTTTTAGATCATGCTAATTTTATATTAAGTAACCCTCGTTACAGTAAAGCAATCGGAATAACAGACCCCAAAGCGTTTTTATCTGAATTAGCAAAAGCAGGATACGCTACTGCGTTAGGATACGAGGATTTTATGCACGCTATGGTAGATAGTGTTTTGAAGAGACTACCGAAGATTTAGTATTTTTACAACAAAAATAAGACGATATGAAATTAAAGATTATGATACAAGTAGTAGCCACATGGATAATATGGCTTGTAACCGCCTTAAATGGCTCCACACAGGTCAGTACATTAGACCATAATGTACGTGCAACAGACACGTTAGAAACACAGAATGTTTTTATATATCAGGATTCTATTATTCCCGTACTTGATATTAGTTATCACGAATGGTCGGCAGACGGAGTTACGTGGAGAAAGAACTTCGTAAGCGGAGATAGCCTACTAAGAATATCTAACAACGTAAAGAATGATTGGGTGGTGTTGGACTACAAAAATGGTGTAACCCCTTATTGGATACTTGATGGACTAGGCAATCTTTATACCAACGGAGAACTTGTTACTAACAACGTAGGAATAGACACCACAGGAAATGATTTCAAGCTAGACGTTAACGGAGATATTAATATGTGGGGCTATCCGTTTATTTCAGGAGACAGTTTAGCACTTGATAATATTTACAACGGTGCTAGCGGACAAGATGGATATGTCCTTACTTATTCAGGTGACACAGCTATATGGATGCCGCTTGGATCTGGTTATGGAGAGACGAATATAATGCAGAACGTAGGCGCAAGGGGTGTTGGGGTTTATGACGCTAAAGTAGACACTATGTTTAATATGCGAAACATAGCAAGCCTTACTAATCTTCTAACCGTTACATTAGCGTCAGATTCTACTATCGATCTCGATCTTGTATTGAAAACCATCACAGCAGGAATAGGGCTTAGTGGTGGTGGAAGCATGGAAGGAGATGTTACTCTTAATTTATACATACCCGAATTAATTGACTTAACTACTGTTGACTTTCTTAATGACCGTGTGGCTATATACGATCAAAGCACAGCTACACACAAAAAGGTGTTACCGTACTACTTTTTACCTAGCCTGTCTGTTGGGGGAACAGAGTTTGTGGCTAATAACGATGACTTTAATTTTGTAGCAGGGGATAATATCGAAATATCTGTTAACGAAGCTAACGGGGTTGTAATATCGGCAAGCACATTACTCCCTACGTGTACAGAAGGACAGGTATTAATGTATTTAAGCGGTGCATGGTCTTGTGTTGATCTTTGTGATTATATATGTTATGACCCGATAATAGATACCGTTCTTGTAGTTATAGGTGATTCAATAGGTACGATACTGCCTCCTATAACAGACGGAAATGTAACAATAAATTTCACACGTGCTGACTGTGCAGATTCTACTTTGATATTAGCGTCTGACTTTGTTACTTCGACCACTAATCTTACTAACGTAGTTATAGTAACCGTTCCCACAGTAGGACATTTAAGCTACGGTGGTATAACAGTTACGGCTACCGATACTTTGGACGTATCTTCTGGGTCTTTTGCTTCAAGTCTTTATTATGTTTCCGATGATGGTACGGGATCTGCTTATACAGATCCATTTACGTTTAACGTCAAATATTCTTCAAATACGAGCTACCTTAATACGTTTAATGTTAATGTAGGGGTTAGTGCGTGTGTGACAGATGCTATTTGTTTTGGCTATTTATATAACTGGTATGCAGTAGATGATTCAAGAGAGTTAACAAGTAGTGCTGATTGGCATGTGCCAACTAAGACCGACTGGGAAGGTATGCTTGACCAGATAGCCATTAGAAGTAGTAATACTTGGAACGATGCGGGATTATATGCAAATAAGGTATCTACATTGTTTTGGGATAATATTACTGGATTTACAAACAGTACAGGAATTAGTTTTGTTGGTGGTGGATATAGAAATACAGATGGAACTTTTACGGATATAAAGTCACGCGGGTATTATCAGTCATCTACATCGTTAAGTACGAATAATTTATATTCATTTTCGACATATACTGCACCAAATAGTGACATTGAATATAATGGGGGATTTAAGAAATATGGATTATCTACGAGGCTTGTTTCCGAAGCCACAGGCATCCCAGACGGCACTCACACCACCTACACGGGAAACGATGGCAAGACCTACGATGCAGTAGCTATAAACGGTTTATATTGGACAACAGAAAACTTAGAAGAAACGCAATATAGGGATGGAAGTCCGATACCGAATGTAACAGACAATGCTACGTGGGCTGGGTTGACTACGGGGGCTTGGTGTGTTTATGATAACGATGCAAATAACGCTTGCAAGTGAAAACACTTAAAAAAATAAGACAATGGTTTAAGGGTGCATGGTCTGCTACAAGCGGATTTAAGACCTACACGGGAATAGGACTTCATGTAGCATGGTTTGTTGCTAACTTGCTATACAAAGACCTTGCTTCCGATGCAGAGGTGGTAACCGGACACGCATTAATTGGGACTCTAACTGGTGTGGGGATAGCCCATAAAATAGAAAAAAAAGTAAACAATAATATTAACAAGGCAAGTGCCTTAAAAAACAAGTAATATGGTAGGAATAGAGAATTTGAAGCAAGACTTAGCTTCTTTGGCGAAAATGGTTTCTAAATTAGACGGAGCACTAGAAGATGGAAAAGTAAGTGTAGGTGAAGGTATTGGTATTGCTTTCTCGGCAATCGATCTTATCAAGGTTGCAAAGACCGTAAAGGCAGCTTATGAAGAACTTGTGGATCTAGATGATCCTGAACGTGTAGAATTGGTAGCGTACTTTAAAGAAGTATTTGACCTGCGTGACGACAAAGCAGAAGAAGTAGTGGAAAGTATTGTAGAATTAGCGTTAACACTTGCAGACAGTCTTAGCCTGTTAGGGGGAGAATAAGGGGTGTTTTACGGACTTTCTCGTGTTATTAGTACAAAGTACTACGTAAAAGAAAAGAGGGGCTATATGCCCCTTTATTCATTCCATAGATGTCCGTTGTATGTTACTTGTAGTATTTGGGATGTGTCTCCATCGTCTCCAATATACTCCTTTACTGCGTCGTAAATATCCATGCACTTGTAACTCTTTTTAACCCGAATATCTTTGTCAAAGTATTCAATTGTCCATATTTCCATTTTACTTATAATTTAGATACCATTTCCTTCATAATTCCAATAGCCTTGTTTAAGTCCTTATTGTTATCGAATACACCTGCAAAGTTATCTTTGGCATATTCTTTCGTAATCGCCCATACCCCACAAGATAGCCACCCATCTAAGAAAAACCTACTTTTAGATTCACAGATATTCATTGCATCCTTTGTGGTGGATAAAGGTATGGCTAAAAGAAGTTCGTCTAACACCTTGACGACAACACACGGTCTTTTCTTTGCGCCAACCCCATTTAGGATAACATCACCTTTTTTAAATACAGACGGTGATTGGATGTTATCATTTGAAACTGAATGAATAAACCCCTTTACTTCGCCCTTTGAATAAGACGGTTTAGACATCTGTTCTAACTGTGCGTATAATTCTTCTTTCTTTGGCATTACATTCTAATTAAAACCATACACCAATAGACACCATTCTTACTTACCGCAAATGAATTGTAGTTCGGATTCATAATGTTCTTACAATGCCCCTGACTGTTTAACCACGCTTCAATAATCTGTTCTTCGCCATGTTGCCCCCAAGCTATGTTCTCGCCACCCGTACCGCTAAAACCAACTGACTTTAATCTCATAAAAAAATTAGTACCGTCACTCCACGTGTGTGCGAACTCGTCTGTCTGTTCCATGTGTGACGATTGAATTACACACGCCTGTTCTGCAAGTTCACTCCATGTTATCTCTATTGTTGGGGAATACTGCCCGTAACCATCTGTACGTGCTTTGTTGATTAACCGTACTAACAATTCCTTGTCGATAGGATCGGATTGTAGTTCGGGTTCTATTTGCGTACACGAAGCAAGCAAGAATAGTATTAGTAGTTTTTTCATTCTTCTATTAATTTATCAAGTTTATCAAGATCGTCACCTGTGAACTCATATTCATGTTCGTCATTAAAACTAACAACTACACTCCACATATCGCTATCACGGGATTTAAGCGTATGTGAGGGCGGCGTAAACCAATCTCCGCTACAATAGTCATAGTCCTCGTATATCTCCCCTGAAACAAACACTTCTGCGTCAGAGAAGCTAAACTGTTTTTCGTGGAAGGTAGTAGATAAGTCCTCTATACTTTCTTTTATCAGTCCCGATAGCGTGTATATGTTGTATTTTTCCATGATTTAAAATTATGCCGTCTATTTCCGTGCTGCCACCCATGAACACAATTGTCTGCAATGATACTCCTAAGAGCGATAGAGACAGATTTTAGTCGCTAAACCATTGTGCCGTCACACCGTCAGAGAGGACGCTGTTATTATTCTCTATCCAACCCAAGTGGCTACGCAGCAGTCACCCACCACGTAGCCTAAAACAAATGAGTGGCCTTGCAGATGGTCAGTCCGTGTACCGCTTGTTCACACCCTTTAACTAAGCTGAAACCGTTTTTAGGACACAGGGTTTAAAATCCTCATTTGTTAAAATATTTTAAAGAACTTTGATTCTGCAAATCTACGACAGTTATTTGAATTACACAAGTAAAAAAGTATGTTCTAAAACACTATTCAATTACAGGGATAAGTTTTCCGAGAACATCCTTATCCTGTGTGAATATTGGGCTATCAACACTTTCCCATTTGCTACGCGTAGCACCATTATAATCGTATGTGGTTTTTACTATCAGTCTGCCGCGTTTCTTTTTAGCAGAGAGATTATTCCAATTAATACCCATAGACATACACATATCCTGCATATCGGTAGTATTTTTGCCGTGTAGTTGCTTGGACGAAAATAATGACTGTGCTAAAGAACTGATACTGTTCCTAACCGTGTCCTGTTGTCTCCAAATGAAATAGTTCTCTACTTCAATAACGCTCGGTATTGTAAATACCCTACTGTCAAATATAGCTATCTTATTAGGTCTAAGTGCATTGAATTTAGCAGTAGCCAAGCTAGCAGACACACTAACCATCTTCTGAACATTTCCATCAAACCATGCACTTGTAGTTAGTTTATCGAAATCAGTCACTAAGATCGATATTTCGTCACTCTGAACAAAAGCCAATTTAGCTCCCTGAATATTCTCGCATAGGTAACAAGCAGTTCTGTCCATATCTTTCATAAGCAGATCGTCAAATGGTCTTTCTAATCCACGTGTGTACGTGTGAAATGCTTTACCATCTATCCTTATTATGGAATATGTTCTGCGCGGAAGTAACGTCTTTGTGCGCGATTCATAGAAGTCTTTCATTCTGTTCCCCAAATCATCTTTTTTCATAATCTTTTTTCTGCAAATTTATGGCACATTATTTAGATACGCAACTATTTTTACATGTTTTAAAACATAGGATAGTCCAATCCACATGGATTCAGATCAGTCGGTTTAAGGCACTTTATTATTCCACCATGCTTTTTACTGGCTTTATCGAAAAAGTCCCGTCTATGCCACTTAACGACCTCTAGGGTGTCGATATTGCGCATAATAAATAGATCGTCAAGTGGGTTAACTCTTTTCTTTCTTTCTATTATCCGGTATCCAAAAGAACATATAAATCCTGTCTTATACCACGAGCGCGGGCTAATGTATTCTACGTCTTGTTTCATATTATTATTTTTAGCACCGTTTCGTGACTGCGTGTTTTGTCCACTGATTTAGGATTATAAGCATCTTTCCATGCAAAAGTATCATATCCACTATAACCGTCAGTGTCTTGAAGATCTATCTTAATAGAGTCAATTCTATCTTTACTGAATACGATATGAAGATTTTGGCTTGCCCTGCCTACGAGCAGTAAAGCATCTTCTGAATAGTTATTAGAACCGCACATCGAAGAGCTACGTGCGTAAAGGTCTGCTATCATGGCTTCGTGTAAATGCCCGAAGATAACGAAGTCGATGGTTATATCCATTTGAGCATACTTTCTAATGAGCTTGGATATGTCTTTAGACAAATCCCTACCTATCTGGTGTCCATGTATCAGTAAAAAATTCTTACCGTTAACTTCGACTACTTCTTCATGTTTATTAGATAACCCCAAAAAGGAAATACCATCCGCATCTTTTAGTTTGTACCGTAGGATATTAAAGATAGTAAAGTCGTAGTTGTCTGAAACCATTTCATTTGTCCACGTGTAGTCCTTTCCCATACGGGATTCATTACCTACCACTCCTGCGATATGAACATTAAACATAGAGTTGAGGTGAACGATAGCGTTCTCCATTATCTGAACACCTATAAAAGCGGCTTTAGATCTGTTCGTAGCCATTGATATGAGTTCATCCAATCTCCTATCGCTGTTCATTAAATCTCCTGTCGTGAATACAAAAACATCTGATACATCATGCAACTCAAAATACTTAGATGCCTCTGTTATTAGTTTGTGAAATCTTTTGGAAGCCACATCGAAGTCAAACTTATTTGTGTTAATGTTAATAAGCTCGTTAAAATGAATATCTGAAATATGGACTACTCCAACTGCGTGATCTGTACTAGCGTATCCAAATCCTTTTACCTTATATGGGTTCTTATCAAATATCTCAACCAACTGTTGTACGTATTCAGATACCGCATTTTCTACCCTTGCGTGTTCCCTGAACGTCTTTCTCTCAATCCTATTTAAGTCTTGGTATTTTTGTTGCTGTTTCTTATTTCTTACGTTCTGCTCGACTAACTCATCGTCTGTTTCAAAGAACTCCGATAGTGTTCCCATATTTTGAGCAACAAACCAATAGTACGAAGCAATCCTTTCGCTGACATCGTATTTGTTAGCTATTGATTCGCGTGACGACATTTCTGTATCGTCAATAATTCTTTGTAGTAAGTCTTTGTTTAATTCCATGTTTATTTAAAATTTCATTGATAAACAATATCGTTTATGTCATATATCCTTTTGTGACCAACATCGTATCTGTGATTCCATTCCCTGTCTAATAAATAAGTGAATATACCTTCTTTGTTAAGCTCTGTAAAATTCAAGTACTTGTCGTCAATAAAAATATCTAAATCTAGATCCTTTAATACCTTCACCTTAGATCCATTAACAACATGAACGGGGACACATGGAAAATGATTCTTTTCCAACCATTCTTCACACCATTCTTTAGGAATATTTCTATGTGTTACGTAGGCAACGGGTTCGAACTTTAAGTCAGATCCGTCAAAATAATGTGGTATGTTAACCCAAAATTCCTTATCTTTGCTTAGTTCCTTCCACATTTCAGAATTAAACTTATAAGAATAATACCAAGCATGAGGCGTGTTTTCTATGCCATATTTGTCTCTAACTGCAACATTAAAGTCTGCTAATACGCCATCTATGTCTAAAGCAACTCTTTTATCAAAGAAAGTATTTGGTCTGTCATCTCCCTGTGGATAAATTTCGTAATAAGCACTAAGAAAATGTGCATTGCACTGTAAGTGATCTGCGTGTAACATTCCAGTTTCATGATCGTAATCTTCTCCTGATTCAATTGCAGATAAATGTCTTTTTAACGAAGCTATAACATTACTCCATTTCATGCCATTTTCCCAATTCCTTTCTGCGTACTTTTTAGACCCTACGGTTAATACATGCACTAATCCTCTTAATGCTTTTGGATGTACAAGATCGTATCTCGGTTTACCATCGTTAAATCTCAATCCTGTTCCTTTCATGGATGTTTAATTTTAGTTATTACTTGATCTACAAAATGATAGTATAATTTCTTGTAGCACAATTCGCAGAACCAATAATGCGTTCCACATATATTTATCTCTTTGTGTGCTTCTTTTTTGCACAATATACAGTCGTATTTCATTGTTGCTTATGTTTTATTGTTTAACTAAATAAAGTGGCTAAAACACGCCTTAAATCGTCTCCTGTCGGTATATATTGACAGGCATTTTGCCATTCTTCATCATCACTACATCGAATGATTTTGCAGCATCGCGTTCTGAATCGTGTTTACTAAAGAACTTCAATCCATTAATCTCTCCCACGCAAGCCCAAAACTCATTCAGCTTTCGGTCTCGCATTAAATGTACGCCCTTGTATTTTGATTTATGTATTGATCTTGCTCTCATAATATATGCCAATATTGTATTCCAACTTCTTTTAATATAAATATACCTTTTCTTTTCACCCCTTTGAGTACCATACAGGAATACCGCCTTTCATGCCAACCGTTGACAATTATCTCTTTCTCAAATACAAGATCGTTGTCAAAAAGTATAAACCCCATATTCCACATCTGTTCTTCAAGTAGGTCGAATAGTTTTATCTCGTCTAATTCATAAAGATTAAATTCCTTATCGAATTTCAGAATATCTTTTCTTGTAAACCAATTAATCTTACCCCTTAACATACACTAGTCCCTTTTCTATGTATTTTTCAATCATATCGTATCTCAAATGTTCACTCGTCCTATGCTCTTGCAACTCGTCTTTCAACTCCGAATAAATCCAGTACTTCATATCTTTAACCGAATACCGATCTATATTGTCGTATAGCTCTACGTTTATGAAGTCGAAGAATGTTGTTGCCTGTTTAAGCGATTCTTTGTCCATTGTTCTAAAAGTGTTGGTTTAAATTTAAGTTTACTGTCTCCTACGTTACCTGTTTTGCAGTTTACCTTAAAAACTTCGTCTATGATTACCTGTCTAGGGGTAAATGATTTATGGAAAATCCCTTTTTCATCCAAACTAACAACTATCTTTTGGACAAAAACATCATCTTTTAAAAGAACCTTCTGTTTTATGGGAAACGTAATAGCAGAAGTATTAGAACGTCCAATAACAGAACCTTTGACATCAATCAGCGACATTCCACCACTTGCATAAAAAGGAACATAGTTTTCAGCATGTTTTTTATTGTAAGGATAAAAGCCTCTTTGGTACACACCCCCCTCTTGCCAGTAAAACACACCTTCTGCACGTTTATCCCACCATAGCTTCCAATCAGGTGTGAAGCTCATTTTATTAGCTAATTTCACCTTTTGTAGCTCACTTGTGTTCTTTTTTGATACGTAAGCATAAACATAATGATCTTCAATTATCGGTATGCTTGTAGGTTGGTATTCTGCGTTCAGCAACCACCCCTTGTCGAGTAGTTCAGCTACATAAAAACTAAAAAGTTTCTCTTCCCTGCTATCGAATCCTTCAATCTTCATGTCGATAGTGGCTTGAAACATAATTACGCATGATTTTAGGCGTTGTAGTGATGTCGGAGTAGTCAACTACCATCATGGAGTAATAATCCCCCTCATCAGCCCAAAACACTACATACACGCCTTGTTTTATTATTATACCGTCTTTGTATCGGGTGATACTTCTTCCGTCCTTATCCTGATCTATTCCATCAAGTAGTCTTGAAGTAAAAGAATCGTTAAGGGGTAGGATATGTGTTAGCACGCCCCTGACTTCTCGTTCTTCTATCGCAATGTCAGATCCAAAGAACTTGCTATGTTTTGGGTTTTCGGGATCAAACGGTACTTCTTTTTTGTAAGTGTAAATGGCTTCTATTGGTGTCATTTCGTTAACTCCTTTCTTATTGCCTTCCAATTATCATTATTTAGTATATCACCATGAATCATATTTATCTGGTCTATGTATTCAAGTACGACATCCACGCACCTGACCGCGTATCCCCTGTCGCCATAAAATCTTTTAAGGATATAATCTGCTTTGTCTTGTATTAAATCGTTGTTCATATCTGTGTTATATTTAGTCCTTTTAGAGTGAATACTTCCGGCATATCTTTTTCGTGTGGTTGTAGCCTGTTTTGCTTTTTAAGCCTATGATATGCCACCCTTTTTATATTGAGAAAATCTTCATAGAAGTAATCCCTTTCTTTTTCTTTAACTTCCGAAAAAGTGTATTTACTTTTAGTAGAATTACCCAATAGCAGCACGGCTGCCTTATCGTCTTTGAACTCCCTGCGGTAACTTTCTACCTGTGATTTGTGTGAATCGTAAATAGACTTAGATGTCTTGAAATCTATTGTCCATATAGATTCGTAGTTGTCTCGTTTTAGCCTTGCCCTTAAATCTACTGTTCCACCCCAATCTTCGGCTATTACCATTTGCTCGTAAGAAAGCACTTGCGGCTCTTCTTCTTTTACGAAGTTTATCCAAGCTATTAATGATTCTTCTATCTTACGTGCTTCTTTTGCATTTGGAAACGCACGGTAAATCTGTTCTGTTGTGGTATCAATACCAAACTTACCCATATCTTCGATTCTATTGTGTACATACGATCCCATTACCTGCGCCCTGTAAAAATTAAAGTCAGAGAAATAACCCTTGCTTTTGTAATATTCGATTAAAAACTCTTCCGAAGGACAGCCCGTACCATAAAGATAATGCCACGATGGAAACCATTTATTACCCGAAACTATATTAGTCTTTTCGTCACAACCGTAAAAACGTTCTGAAAACGCATCCTGTGTTACCCTGACTATGTTACCATCCATTACTGCTTCATTCACCTTTACTGCCGGACTTTCGGATATGCTATTTATATAATTCAATGCAATATCATATTCCCTTTTAAAGACACCGTCGTTTATAGTTTTGGCAGAATGATATACAGAGGATCTTGCTTTGTTTAGATTAGGCGACTTATCACCCTTGGCAGATCTCTCGAATTTGCCTATGTCAGTAGGCGTGAACTTAAACTCTTTGTGTGCTATTGTTCTCCATACGTGTCTTACTTTAATTAATTCCTCGTTCCTTACCATCGAGAATACGTCATCGTAGTTCGCTTCAAGCGCAATACATACGTATTTTGAAATGTCTGTTAATGTCATTTTTTTAATTTTTTAATTTCTTTTGATTGAAGAACGAAGTTATCTAACATATCAAACACCATCACAAGGTCTCCGTTCTCTATTGCTTCGCCAAGTGCAATATCAGCTACCTTTTTCTTTACCATTTGGTAACTACTATGCCATGTTTGGTTAGTCCAAGTTATTTCACCTTTGTTTTTGCCACTTGCGATATACTGCTTTTTCTGTACGGAAAACGATATTCCGTCGTGATCTATAAACCAATCCTTGCCTATATTTATCATAGTAGCCCCTCCGCTTTACTGAATATTATTTCACTAATATCTTTTGGTATCTCACTATCCCTATAAGTCAATTCAAGCACGTTTAACGCACAATCTAATGCAGAAAGATATAAACCGATACCTATGTTAAAAGCAGTCGCCTTATGCGTTAATACCAGCACCATTCGCTTTAGTTTATCTTCAATGTCAATAGGTACTGCGATGTCCCGAAATACAAGTGAAGCCATTTTTGCCGATGTGTCAAGTAAGGCAACTTCATAAGATTTGTCTGCGGATTGCTGTTTAACTGGCGTTGGTTGAACTGGTGACTGAACGGGTTGTTGTACCGCACTTCCACTTGCTAGTACTTTTAGTGTTTTCTTGTCTATGTTGTTGTATTTGTCGTTAACATCATACATAAACTCTACCTCCATTCCCTGCAAGACTTCGTTGTGGTTGCTATCTTTAACCACTACCACCTTTTTGTACTTGTCTTCGTTGGCTAATCCGCTAAACCATTCTTCGCCTATCTTTAGGCTATACGGTGCGAACTTCCCATACTGTCCTTCTTTGACTTCTTTTAAGCTGATAAATTCAACTACTCCTTTTTTGTAACTCATTTCTTATATAGTTTTATAGTTTCCGAGAATGTACGCCTGTTGTTCGGTTGTCAGGGAATACGCCTTGTCCATAAACTTCATAGCCACTTCTTCGCTGTTGTCTGAAAGCGGCAGGTAATCAATCTTAAATTTACGGCAATATTCTTCCAACTTCCAATATTTATCTCTTACAGCACGTACTATATCATTAATTTCGTCTTCAATCCATTTAGCATCATTAATAGCATTTTCATATTCCTTTAATTCCTTTTCGTATTGCTCCTTCATCTTCTTGTTTTGCGCAATCATATCAACAAGTTTATTGTACATTTCAAGGGAATACACTCGCTTTGAACTCGTGGCAGTCCATTCTTTATAGCTATATCCCTTAGTCTTCATTTTGGACGTGATATAAGAATATTCAGATCCGGCTTTGTTATAGTCATATGTAACAGAACATTTTGTTTCGCTGTTAACCAACAACTCGATCAGTTTGTTTAATTCCTCAATACTCTCAAAACAAACATCGTCTCCAAATAGTTCACAAGTGTAAACGGTTTTATCTGCCTCTGCTATCTCGAAATAAGACGGCTTAGTTGGTCTTGGAACTAATTTAATACCTTCTTCTGCCTTTTTGAGTTTTATCCTCAACGCTACTTCTTCGTCAGTTAGTGAAAGTACTTCTTGCTCTGTCATTTCTTTTAATGTCTTCATAATTTTACTTTTTAATTTGTTTTGTTTTATAGTTACTTATAAATTCTCCAATATGAACCCCGTATTGCGTATATATATAGCGCTTGCATTGTTCTATAAAATCAGATATTTCTTTGTTGCTCATGTCGGCAACGCTATGCACGTAATACATTTTTCCATGCTCAAATATCCTTGTCTTATCCAATTCAACCCACGTAACATCATACGCTCCGCTATCGTCCACCATAACTTCGCCTGTTCTTGCGAACTTTATCTGTAATTCCACTTTTGCCTTATCCTCTGTTTCTCCGATACAATCGGCATATACAGGAATAATTGATCGATGAAGGTACGCCATTTGCCTAATCTTCTTATTCCACTCATCTTCGTGTTCCTTTGTTGGAGATGCACTTTTAGCCATAATAATAAATGGATACGGAATAGAGTTTATTTCAGAAATAGCCATACGCTTATCGTCGGGGTGAGATATATATATATTCTTATTCATCCGCGTACTCCCATATGAAACCAGCAGATGTTTTTCTAGTTCCCTTACAAACCTGACATATATGAAAAGCACCAGTTTCTGACTGTGCCTCACTTACACACCAATGTTTTTTTATAAAATTCATATCCAAATCATACTGATTTACACTTATAGATAACTTATTCAATTTTCCACGCGCCTTTGTTCTGTTACCAGACACATATCCATGTGTTACGTTTTCGCTTCTTGTCGCCCATTCTAAATTAGATAGAGAATTATCTGCTCTATTAGAATTTATATGATTAACGTCTGTTTTGTTTTCAGGATTAGGCAAAAATGCTTCTGCTATTAATCTATGAACCCTTACCGTTTTTACCAAACCGAACCTATTAAGTGGTAACGAGTAGTACCCCTCTGCGTTTATTCGCTGTTTCCTAATTCGCTCAATTATTACATTGGGCTTATTATTTCTTCCATTTACTTTCCTACTCAGGCTCTTTACCCTACCGAGATTACTGACCTGATAATATCCCTCCCAATCAACTACGTCTCTCCAAATTTCTTCCATCATTTTCTATTTATAAATACATCGCATATACAAAGGCAATAACACAAGTTAATCATGCTTCGGACTACACCCTAAATTTATTTGATTGGCTAATCCTTGCCTATAATAGTTTTCCTTTAAGAACGATTGATAGAAATAAAGAATATCGTAATACTCCTTGCGTGTAATAGTATAATCATTAAAAGGAATGTCTATTTGCCCCATTTCGTTTAATGGTGATTCCCCTACCATTTTATCAAAGTCTGCACCTGCACGCGCATACATATCGGTATAACATTTGCGTACAAGCCATGCGTGTTTAATCTCGTTTGCCCAACCCCTTTTTACGAATAGGTATTGGATTCTTCGTTTTAGTTTTTTAATTGGATTCATAATGTAATTTTGATTTTACAAAGTACCGAATAATATTTCACTTTTGCAAACCATAAAATATGTTTTTTAACATATTCCAATCTACTTCCACACGCTCTTCAATATGATGGAAACTTTCTATCCTCATTCTGTTGTCGTACACGTCATGGTCTACCATATAGTTTCCTTCCCGTACAAAGTTATCTCCGTATTTGTCTGTTCTAAGCTCATTATAACGCGATACAACCACTTTTAGCTTATTTCCTATGAAAGTATCAATCCTGCGCTTAACGTGCGTAAAATAGGTGTTAAAATCCATGTCAGGCGGCTTTACGCCTAGTTCGTGACCACAGGCTGCACATAACGATCCTATCTTATTGTCGAAGAAAAACTCTATGTGTGGTGTAAATGA
>Ga0209919_1000487_pt1 | contig 20220 bp, 19 predicted proteins | sample SalPon2A_C_D2_MG_FD_185721 | JGI IMG/M metagenome (GOLD analysis project Ga0209919, IMG submission 185721) | Soil microbial communities from South San Francisco under conditions of wetland restoration - Salt Pond MetaG R2A_C_D2_MG (SPAdes)... | ecosystem: Environmental > Terrestrial > Soil >... | reverse complement strand
GGTTGCTCCGGCTGATGGGTCTTGAGGGTTAACCTTGATTGCAGGTGGATGAACAGGCGCGCTTTTTGGCTATGAAGTCCCATATCGAGGCGAGAATCAGCAGGGCGAAACCGAGCATTTCGATGGACTTGGAGTAGGCGCCGAAGAATACCCATAGCAGCAAGGCTGCGGCGGCGATGCTTAGCATCAGCGGCCCCGGATTGCGGTGTTTGCTGAAGGAATAGGCCATGCCGGCTAGGGCGAGAACAAGCAGGCCGCTGACCAGTTTCACCATCACAGCTTCTTCAATCTCCAGATTGATGCCGATCAGGGAAAGCAGGGAAACCGCTGCCAAAGTGCCATAGCAGGCTGCCACGGCAAGCAGGCTGGTGACCGATCCGATCCATGACAGGTCTTTCTTGTCCGATTTCTTTTGCATGCTTCTATCCTCTGGTTTCTTTGCTCAGGCCACGCCCTGACGATCGAGATATTCCTCGTAGCTGCCGTGATAATCGACGATGCCATCCGGGGTCAGCTCAAGGACTCGGGTGGCAAGGGATGAGATCAACTCGCGGTCGTGGCTGACGAAGATCAAGGTGCCTGGGTAGTTCTCAAGGGCCGTGTTCAGCGATTCGATGAACTCCATGTCCATGTGGTTGGTCGGCTCGTCGAGCATCAGCACATTCGGGTTCTGGAACATGAACTTGCCGAACAGCATGCGGCCCTGCTCTCCGCCGGAGAGCTTCTTCACGGATTTCTTGATCTCGTTCTGCGAGAACAGCATGCGCCCGAGATTGCCCCGGATTTCCTGCTCGCCGTGCTCCTTCTTCTTCCACTGCGCCATCCAGTCGAACACGCTGACATCCTCGGCAAAATCAGAGGAATGATCCTGGGCGTAGTAACCCAGCGTCACGTTCTCCGACCATTTGATGGTACCCGCATCGGCTTCCAGATCGCCTGCCAGGCAGCGCAAGAGGGTGGACTTGCCGATGCCGTTCGGGCCGATCACGGCGACCCGTTCGCCGACCGGAATCATCAGGCTCAGGTTCTCGAAAAGCGGCTTGCCGTCGAAGCCCTTGGCCAGGCCTTTCAATTCGAGGGCGTTGCGGTACAGCTTCTTGTCCTGCACAAATTTCATGTAGGGGTTCACGCGGCTTGAGGGCTTCACTTCCTCCAGCGTGATCTTCTCGATCTGCTTTGCGCGTGAGGTGGCTTGTGTGGCCTTGGATGCGTTCGCAGAAAACCGGCTGACGAATGTCTGCAGCTCGGCGATCTGGGCCTTTTTCTTGGCATTCTCGGCCAGCAGTTTCTGCTGCACCATGGAAGCGGCCGTCATGTATTCGTCGTAGTTGCCCGGATAGATGCGCAGCTCTCCATAGTCGAGGTCTGCCATGTGGGTGCACACGCTGTTCAGGAAATGGCGGTCATGCGAGATGATGATCATCGTGGAATCGATGCTGTTGATCACGGTCTCCAGCCAGCGGATGGCATTGATGTCCAGGTTGTTGGTCGGCTCGTCGAGCAGGATAATTTCAGGCTTGCCGAACAGGGCCTGGGCGAGCAACACGCGCAGCTTCATGCCGGGTGCAATGGATTTCATCAGGCCGGTATGCGAATCCACGGGGATGCCCATGCTGATCAGCAGGTCGCCGGCATTGGCCTCGGCGCTGTAGCCGTCGAGATCGGCGAAATGGCTTTCCAGGTCGCCTGCGCGCATACCGTCTTCCTCGGAGAAATCGGTCTTGCTGTACAGGGCGTCGCGCTCTTCCTTGATCTTCCACAGGGCTTCATGGCCCATCATCACGGTATCGAGCACGGTGTGTTCTTCAAAGGCGAAGTGATCCTGGCGCAGCTTGCCCAGTCGTTCGTTCCTGTCGATGCTCACATTGCCTGCGGTCGGCACCAGATCGCCGCCGAGGATCTTCATCAGCGTGGACTTGCCGCAGCCGTTGGCGCCGATCAGGCCGTAGCGGTTGCCGTCGCCGAACTTGACCGAGATGTTTTCGAACAGGGGTTTGTCCCCGAATTGCATGGTGATGCCGGATGTGGAAATCAATGTTGCGTCCTGTGTGTCTGGAAATGTCTGGAAAGGCGGCGATGGTAGTGCCGGAGAGGGGATATACAAGCAGGGAAGCCTTCCGGCTATATGAAGGGCGGGGCGAAGCATGCAGGATTGGGGGCATGAGTGGTGCGATAATTAACATGGGACAAATGAATCGCCTGACGGTGGTCAAGGAGGTCGATTTCGGCCTGTACCTCGATGGCGGCGAGCTACCGGATGGCAGGAAGAACGAAATTCTGCTGCCGACGCGCTATGTGCCGAAGGATTGCAGGATCGGCGACGAGGTCGAGGTGTTCATCTACCGCGATTCCGAGGACCGTATCATCGCCACCACCGAGAAACCGTATGTGATGGTGGGGGATTTCGCCTGCCTGAAGGTCGTTTCCGTGACCCATGCCGGCGCCTTCCTCGACTGGGGCCTGCCCAAGGACCTGCTGGTGCCGTTCGATGAAATGGAGCACCGCATGGAGGAGGGCAAGCGCTATGTGGTCGGGGTGTATGTGGATGACGAAACCGACCGCATTGCTGCCTCGGCGCGGCTCGATGCGCTGCTCTATGACGAATCCGAGGATGACTTTAAGGAAGGCGAAGAGGTGGACCTGTTCGTCGCCAACAAGAGCGATCTGGGCTACAAGCTGATTGTGAACACCTCGCACTGGGGCCTGCTGCACAAGCACGAGGTGGTACGGCCTTTGAAACGCGGTGAGCGGCTTACCGGCTTCATCAAGGCCATCAGACCGGACGGCAGGATCGACATCACCCTGCACCGCCGCGCCCGCGACAAGACCGATGATGCCGTGGATATCATTATGCGAAAGCTGACCGGTGCGGGCGGTTTTCTTGCCGTGAGCGACAAAAGCCCGCCGCAAGACATCAGCGAGCTGTTCGGCCTGAGCAAGGGCATGTTCAAGAAGGCCGTCGGTTCGCTGTACAAGCGCAAGCTTATCGTCATCACCGAGGATGGAGTTCGACTTGCCGATGGAAAGGCAGTGAGAAAGTAATGAGTGGCCAATAAGAAACACCATATATGAATTCATGCATCTACAAATATGATTGGTATTTGTTTGGACAAGCTTTTCTATTGTCATATGATGGGCTGAGATGTTCAGGGGAGAGTCAATCAGACTGTTATTTTGATTGAAAGGGGAACCTATCAATGTTGGATCAATATTCTCGATGGATTTATTTCTTTGACGTGGCTTTTAGAAAGTATCCTCCAGAAGCACCAGACATGAGTTTGGAGGAAACTCTTGCGGCATTACAAAACAGGGTTAATGCTGGGAGAGCTGTAAAATTGGCAAATAGAGGAACAGCTGCATATCGAATAAGAGACATGAAAATTGAAGATGGATTCGTATCTTTCTTGTTCCAATATTCAGATTCAAGAGTAACTGATCCAGCTTTTGCTAAGTTGACGACAACTGATCTTAGAACCGAACCAAAACTAGAGGGGGAGGGCGTTGCAGCATCCGCTCATTTAGTTATGAATCTCGTTCCGGTTAGAGTGGGAACTCATGTCGCAGTATTGGAGCATATACCAGGAATACCAGCATCCGGGATCGCATGGTTCTTAAATTCTCAAATAAAATCTCTGAGAAGGTTCACTTTCCCAGGGGCTGGCGGAAGACCGAAAGACTGTCACCTTACGCTAGAAATGACTGGTCATACATCCCAGTCACTTGAGGATGATTTAAATACTGGCGAACTTCGTGATATTGAATTGGTTAGGCCGCGGGTGGTGAATAGCGATTTTGATGAGAATGCATATGTCGTTGAAATGAGCAGAAGTATAAAACTGAGACCCAGTAGAACTCTTAGAGGCGGAGGGGCGATGCAAACTCTCAACCTATTAGCAAGACGCGGTCATGATAGGGATTTCTCTGACCTTAGAATAAGGGTGAAAACTGATGAAGGACAGGAGCGAACAGTTGATGTGGATATACGTCAGCTTGATGCAAATAACGGAATAGCAGCTCACTACACAAGACATGAGCATATTCATTTAGAAACAGCTATGCCTCAATGTGTCGATGGCTTCGAAAGCGGTGCAGGAGAAGAAGTTAGGCAAGGCATGTTAGCAGTATTAAGGGACGAAATAGCGGATGAATAAGATATGAATGTACTTTCCATTCTTATAAGACCGCTTAACTATTTGCGTATCACACATTCCCAGAAAATCCACTGGGATATAACTATTCCTTTATTCTTGGCGATCCTTGCGACTTTAATATTATCTATCTTGCCTGAGAAAGTTCAGGTTTTCAAAGAAGGCGGGTTGATTCAAGAGGTAAATAGCTTGATTCAGATATTGGCCGGATTTTATATAGCTTCATTGGCGGCCGTTGCATCATTTAATGGGTCAAATCTGGATGAGGAAATGCTGGGAGAGCCTGTCCAGCTTTCAGTTAAACGAGGCGGTCGGAGATTGACCCTAAACCTGACAAGAAGGTTGTTCCTTTGTTCATTGTTTGGGTATTTAGCTTATATGAGCATTCTTATTTATTTTTTAGGTGTTAGTGCCAACTTGCTCGTAGAAAATTTTATTGTAATAGCTCCGGCATCCGTCTTTGGCATTAGCAAAGTGGTTTTTGTGTTTGTATATCTATCGGTGTTTTTTAATGTCATGATAGCCACATTAATCGGTTTGTATTATATGGCGGATCGAATTCACAGAACTGAGCCCAAGTTGGAAAAGAGAGAGAGTTAACAGTATGTGGTTTAGGAATATTCAATTATATATTTTTGATCAGCCTTTTGTCCTAACTGGGAGTCAGCTGCACACAGCCCTTGAGGGACGCAAAGCTCGTAGCTGCGGGCAGATGGAGTTGTCCAGCGAAGGATGGGCAAAACCTCTTGGACTAGATGGACAGATGCTGGTGCACGAAACCGAGGGACGGTTGATGATTTGTCTTCGACGCGAAGACAAGGTGCTACCCGCCTCTCTGATCAGGGAGCAAGTTGAAGATGGCGTTTACAAAATTGAAGTGGGCGAAGGAAGAGGTGTTGGTCGTAAAGAGCGGGCAGATATTAAAGATCAAGTAATGCGTGAGCTGCTGCCGCGCGCACTGGTCAAGGCCAGCCACACCTGGGCCTACATCGACCCGAAGGGCGGCTGGCTGATCGTCAATGCGGCGTCGTCCAAGAAGGCCGAAGAGCTGATCATGCTGCTGCGCAAAACTCTGGGCACGCTGAATGTCGTGCTGCCGCAGACCAAGGCCTCGCCCGAGTCCGCCATGACCGAGTGGATCATGGACGATGCCGCCCTGCCAGAAGGCTTTGCGCTGGAAGACGAATGCGAACTGCGCTCGGTCGGCGAGGTGACCAGTACGGTGCGCTGCAAGTATGTCGATATTGCGTCCAGGGAAGTGCGCGCGCATGTGCTGGCCGGCAAACGCGTGTACAAAATGGGCATGGGCTGGCAGGGAAGGATGTCCTTCGTGCTCAACGACGATCTGTCGATCCGCCGCATCCGGTACGATTCGGAACTGGTGGAGCAGGCCGATGCAGGCGGCGACGCGCAGGCGCAGTTCGACGCCGATTTCGCCATCATGGGGGCCGAGCTGGCCGGGCTGATTCCCGATCTGCTGGCTGCACTCGATGCGCAGGGCGAGGATTCCGCCGCTTAATTCGTTTATCGGTTAATTCCGCTTAACCCGCCTCGGCTGTTTCCAACTCATCACAGGCCGTCAACCACTGGCCTTCGATGTCTTCCAGCCGTCGGGCCAGCTCCGTGCTTTCAAGCCCCAAGGATTGCTGTAAGGCAGCCTTGGAATCTTCGTACAGGGCCGGGTCGGCCAATTGTTCATCCACCTCGGCCTTGCGACGATGCAGGGTGTCGAGTTCCCCCTCCAGCTTTTTGATGCGGTTGCGCAGCGGTTGCAGCGCCTTGCGCTGCTCGGTACGGTTTTTCCGCTCCTGTTTTCGATCCACCGTTCCTGAAGCCTGCGCCGGCCCATCCACAGGCACGTCATTATCGCGTGCTTCAAGCAGCCAGCGGGCGTAATCATCCAGATCACCGTTAAACGGTTCGGCGCTTCCGCCGGCCACCAGCACCAGTTCGTCGCTCACCGTGCGCAGCAGGTGGCGGTCATGCGACACCAGGATCAGGGCTCCCTCGAAATCCTGCAGTGCCATGCTCAGCGCATGGCGCATCTCCAGATCGAGGTGGTTGGTCGGCTCATCAAGCAGCAACAGGTTGGGCTGCTGATATACAATCATCGCCAGCACCAGCCTGGCTCGCTCGCCGCCGGACAACGGGGCCACCGGTGCGGTAGCCATGTCGCCGTGGAAGGCAAAACCGCCGAGGAAGGTGCGCGCCTCTTTTTCGGACAGCGCATCATCGAGCATCAGCAAGTGCTGCAGCGGGGTGAGTTCGTCGTGCAGTTGCTCGAGCTGGTGCTGGGCGAAATAGCCGATGCGCAGCTCGCGGGCGGTGTCCCTGTCTCCCGAAGATGCAGCAAGCTCGCCGGCTAAAAGCTTGATCAGTGTGGATTTGCCCGCGCCGTTCGGGCCGAGCAGGCCGATGCGCTGCCCGGGCAGCAGGCTGAAGGAGATGCCTTTAAGAATGTTGTTCCCGCCGTAACCCGCGGCCGCCTTGTGCAGGCGCAGCAGGGGATTGGGCACCACGCCGGGATGGCTAAAGCTGAAGGAAAACGGCGAGTCGACATGTGCCGGGGCAATCAGCTGCATGCGCTCCAGCGCCTTGATGCGGCTCTGCGCCTGCCGCGCCTTGGTGGCCTTGGCACGAAAGCGGTCGATGAAGCTGTTCATGTGCGCTATTTCGGCCTGCTGCTTCTCATGCGCCTGTTGCTGCTGGGCCAGATTCTCGGCGCGGATGCGCTCGAAGGCCGAGTAATTGCCGGTGTACAGCGAGAACCTCTGTTGCTCGATATGCGCAATATGGGTCACGCAGCGATCGAGGAAATCGCGGTCGTGCGAGATCAGCAGCATCGCGCCATGATAAGCCTTCAGCCACTTCTCCAGCCAGATGACCGCCTCCAGGTCAAGGTGGTTGGTCGGCTCGTCCAGCAGCAGCAGGTCCGAGCGGCACATCAGCGCGCGCGCCAGGTTCAGGCGCATGCGCCAGCCGCCGGAGAAGCTTGCCACGGTGTTGGTCTCTTCGCCCACCGCAAAGCCCAGGCCGTGCATCAGGCGAGCGGCGCGTGCTCTGGCTGCATAGCCTTCAATGGCCGCCATGCGCTCATGCAGGCGGCCGAGCGCATCGCCGTTGCCGTTCTGCTCGGCAGCGGTCAGTTGCGCCTCCAGATCGCTCAGCTCACCGTCGCCCTGCACGATGTATTCGATGGCCGGCATATCCAGTGCCGGGGTTTCCTGAGCCACGTGCGCGATGACCATGCCGCTGTTCATGCGAAAGGTGCCTGCGTCTTCTTCCAGTTGGCCGAGGATCAGGCCGAACAACGAGGATTTGCCGCAGCCGTTGGCCCCGGTGACGCCCAGCTTGTCGCCGGCATGAATGGTGCAGGAGGCGTTTTCGAACAGCAGCTTGCTGCCGCGCCGCAGGGCCAGTCGGTCGAAATAGAGCATGCCGCAGTCTATGCGGTCAGGCCTCCTTTAACAGTGGGCTAGAGGAGAATCGCCAGTTCGGGCAGAAGTGAGCCCAGCAGCAGGCCGGCCTGGATGATGCCGTGGCGGATGGCCAGACGGGTCAAATCCACCAGGTTGCGCACTTCCAGTTTGCGCAGGATGTGTGTGTGGTGGTTGGCCAGCGTCTTGGTGCTGATGCTCAGGGCCTGGCTGATCTCCGAGGCCGAATGGCCATCCACCATCAGCAGCATGATCTCGTATTCACGGCGGGTCAGTTCGTCGAAGCGGTTGCTTTCGAACGAAGGGCTGGCCAGCAGATGCCTGCCCGCCTTCGGGCAAACGTATTTCTGGCCGGATGAGACCGAACGCACGGCGGTCAGCAGTTCGCCCACGGGGGCCTGCTTGCACAGGTAACCCGTTGCACCGAGGGAAAGCGCATGTTGGGCGGTGACGCTGCAGGTGTCGTGGCCGAGGGCCAGGATACGTGCCGAGGGTTGTTTGCTGATAACGCGCCGGATGCAGTCCAGTGCGCTGACCTGATCCAGTACGGTTTCCATGATGAGCACGTCCGGGGATGCCTGCATGCACCCCTGATTGCAGGGCACATGGCAATCGGTCCTGACGTCCATCACATGGATGTCTTTCTCGGCCTCCAGCAGATGCCGGATGCCCATGGCCACCAGAAGCTGGCTGTCAACCAGAGTCACATGGATCGTCATCTCACGGGTTCCTGTTCAGCGAGTATAGCAGGGCTTTCTTTAGCCCGAAATATAAAATGGGAATTCCTCCCATATGAAAGTCAGGTGTCTCGGGTTCCGCTCTGGCCGCCAGGAAACGATACTTACCGGTACGGGGGAGATCGCCATGAAGGAGACTAGCCATGAGCATATTCACCCCCGACCGGACGGATTCTAACGTACATCGCGGAGTCTCCATCAAGCGTTGCATTCACGGTTTCACCATACTTGTCCTGATATCGATTTTTCTACCTCTTGCACTGATGCCGGCGGCAGGTGCAGCGGCTTTCTCGACGGTGTTTGAACATGCAGGAAGCAACGACCCCGTAATCGAGGGCTGGGCGATGCATCCGGGGTATCGGCCGATGGGCTTCGGGCCGCTGGCTCCCGACGGGGGTTTTGCAGAGAACGCGTGGTTTGTCGACGACAATTCGACGCTTGGCGGGTCGACATTAACGTATGACGGGGCACTTACGGCTGCCCAGGTGACGCAGGCAGCGGAATCCGGCTGGAGGCTTAGTGCGCGCCTGCGCGTGGTGGATGTGGCAGATGGCGTGGATGCGTCGGTGTTCGTCGGATACAACTCGGGCACGATCCGTTACAGCATGGTCTTTGGTTCGGATGCTGCAGGTAATCCGATTGCACGGCTTTGGGACGGAACCTCCATCGGGGGCCTGGTCCTTAACGGACCTTCGGTGAATGTTTCCGGTAACGGTTACCACCTCTATGAATTGATTTATGACCCGGTTGCCGGTTCGGCATCGCTGTTTGTTGACGGTGCCGAGACCATCAGCGGTTATACGGGCTTTGTTGAGGCATCAACCAGGAGCGTGATGTGGGGCGGAGGGCACAGTATCGCCACGGGACAGGCCAACTATAACCTGGTCAATTGGGGCATTGCCGAACAAACGGTTCCGGAAAACACGCCACCGGTTGTCACTGTCGGTGGCTTTGCATTCGATGCGCCGTTCACCCTTTCAACGGGCAGCAGGTCGCAGGGTGTAACCAGTGGCGATTTCAATAATGACGGTTTCGATGATCTTGCCAATACCAATTACGATAGCAACTCATTCAGCGTCCATCTGGGCGATGGCAGCGGAGGCTTCACGAGTTTGCCTCCGGTTCCGACCCCGTCCGGGCCGAATTATGTAGCCAGCGGTGATTTCAACAAGGATGGCAATGCGGACCTGGCGGTGTCCACCTATGCCGGTAACAGTGTCGTAGTCTATCTTGGCAATGGTGACGGCAGCTTCGTGCCGGGCCAGCCTGTTTACATCTCCACCAATCCGTTGTTCGCCGTTCCCCTCGACTTCAACAACGATGGCTACCTGGATCTGATTGCGGGCGCCAACAACGGCGGTTGGAGATTGTATGCATTGCGTGGCAACGGCAACGGAACGTTTACCACGGTTTCCGGCTTTGGCGGCGGCTACAGCCAGCGCAATCCGCGCGATCCGGCCATTGCCGATTTCAACGGTGACGGTTACGCGGACCTGTTGGTGCCCAATGCCGTTTCCGGGACGGTGCACCTGTTCGCCAATAATGGCGGCAGCGGAGGCTTCACGGATCTGGGCGTGGTGACCAGTGGCACCCGCTTCGAGGGTGCGGCAACGGCCGATTTCAACGGTGACGGATTTGCCGATGCTGCCGTTTCGATGGCGCCGCTTAACCGGGTACGCGTCATGCTTGGCGACGGGGCCGGTCACTTCTCCATTGCAGGTGATTACGGCACGGGTCAGTGGCCGAACATCATGCGAAGCGCCGACATGAACGGGGATGGTGTCAACGATATCGTCGTCGCCACCTATACGAGCGCCGGTGTAAGCATCCTGCTGGGCAATGGCGACGGGACATTCCAGCCCGACAGTCATTTTGCGACGGCGGCTGGTGCTGGTTCAGTGGCACTCGCCAACATCAATGGTGATGGCCGGCCCGATATTGCAACAGCCTATGCCGGAGGAACCGGCGTGGGCGGCGCTGCCGTGCTCCTGAGCGGTTCTGCGGAGATCACGGTTGAGGCAACCGACACACTTACACCGGTAACGATAGGTCCTGCCACTGCCTTTGACCTGGAGGATGGTGTGCTGACTCCGGTGGCGGAGAATGAAGGGCCGTTCCCTCTGGGCACGACAACGGTGACCTGGTCGGCAACGGATTCCCTGGGCAGTACCGGAACGGCGACGCAGAACGTCACGGTGGTGGATACGACGGCACCGGAGTTCACGGCGCCTCCGCCGGATGTAACGGTCGAGGCCGGTGGGGATACCTCTCCGGCGGCGACAGGTATGGCCACGGCCACGGATATCTTCCTCGATGCTGTGACTTACGAGGATACGGTCATACCGGGTGATATCACAACAGGCGTGGTAAGCGTGATTTCACGCCTGTGGAGCGCCACGGATACGAACGGCCATGCTACAACGGCCACGCAGACGATCACCGTGGTTGATACGACGCCACCGATCATCAGTCTGAACGGCGAGTCGCCTGTGACGATCGAGGCGGGAAGCTCTTACGTGGATGCCGGTGCAAGCGCGTTCGATATGGTCGATGGCGACCTGACGGTTTCCATCATCACCTCCGGCAACGTGACGTCGATACCGGGCAGCTACACGGTGAATTACGATGTGAGCGATGCCGCCGGGAATGCCGCGCAAACGGTCTCGCGCACGGTGATCGTCGTGGATACGACGCCACCAGTGCTGACGATTCCGGCGGATGTGACGGCTGAAGCCAATGCGGTGCTGAGCACGGTCGATATCGGCACGGTATCGGCGGAGGACCTGGTCGATGGTACGGTAGCGGTGACGTCGGATGCACCTGCGACATTCCAGCTGGGCCTGACCGTGGTGACGTACACGGCAACGGATGCGGCCGGCAATACGGTGACAGCCGCGCAGAACGTGACGGTGGTGGATACCACGCCTCCTGTGCTGAGTGTTCCGGCTGATGTGAGCGCCGAGGCCAACGGTGTACTGAGCACGGTGGATATCGGCATGGCCACGGCCACCGACATCTTCGAGGTGACCATCAGCAGTGACGCCCTGGCCAGCTATCCGCTGGGCAGCACGCTGGTGACCTGGACGGCGACCGATGCCAGCGGCAACACGGCGACCGGCACGCAGAGCGTGACGGTATCCGACACCACGGCACCGGTGCTGAGTGTCCCGGCTGATGTGACGGCCGAGGCCACGGGTGTGCTCACCGAGGTAGCCATTGAAACGGCCACGGCCACGGATATCTTCGAGGTGACCATCAGCAGTGACGCCCCGGCCAATTATCCGCTGGGCACGACACTGGTGACCTGGACGGCGGTTGATGCGAATGGAAACACCTCGACCGGTACACAGAGCGTGACGGTGGTGGATACCACGGCTCCGGTCTTGAGCGTCCCGGCCGATGTTTCGGCTGAAGCGACAGGCTTGCTGACGCAGGTCGATATCGGGATGGCCACGGCTGATGACATCTTTGCCGTGAATATTGCCAACGATGCCCCGGCCAATTATCCGCTGGGCACGACACTGGTGACCTGGACGGCGATCGATGCCAACGGCAATGTCTCGAGCGCTACGCAGAACGTGACGGTGGCGGACAGCACCGCCCCGACGGTGACGGCCCAGCTGGTTCCGCTGAAGCTGAAGAAGCACGAGGGCACATTCCGCGTGGAGTTCTCGGCAACGGATCTGGTGGATCCGGATCCGGCGATCAGCGCGACGCTGAACGGCGTGACCGTGACGGATGGCCAGGTGATCGAACTCAAGGCCGGCAAGAAGGTGAAGATCAAGATCGGGCACGGCGAGATCGAGATCACCGCACCTTCCTTCACGCTGGATGTGACGGCCACCGATGCCAGCGGCAACACGGGCACCGGTTCGGCAGCCTATGCCTTCCCGGCTCCAAAGGATGAGCATGAGGACAACGGCATCCATCGCGGCAACGACAAGGACGACCACCATGCCGACAGCGGCAAGCACAAGTCCGAGGGCAAGGCCAGGATCGAGCACAAGGACAACGGCAAGTCCAAGGTCAAAGCCGATGACAGGAAGTCCGACAGCAAAAAGGACAAGAAGCGCAGTTAGCGTTTCTGACCTTTCATCAAGCGGCCGGCGGCTTACTCAGCGCCGGTCGCTTTGTTTGTCAGCGAAGGGAGATCAGCTGGAAGGCAGGGTGAGGATGTCCACGCCGTCTGCGGTGACGGCGAGGGTGTGCTCGAACTGCGCGGAAAGTGACTTGTCGCGGGTGACCACGGTCCAGCCGTCGCCGAGCAGCTTGATGGTCTTCTTGCCCAGGTTCACCATCGGCTCGATGGTAAACACCATGCCCGGCTCCAGCTTCAGGCCGCTGCCGGCATGGCCGTAGTGCAGAACCTGCGGATCTTCGTGGAAGGCGCGACCGATGCCGTGGCCGCAGTATTCGCGAACCACCGAGCAGCGCTCGGCTTCGACGTACTTTTGGATGGCATGCCCGATATCGCCCAGCGTTACACCCGGACGTACCATATCGATGCCGATCTCCAGCGCCTTTCGAGCCACCTCGGTAACCTTTTTCGCCTTGATGCCCGGCTCGCCGACGTAAAAGGTTTTGCTGGTATCGCCGTGCCAGCCGTCGATGATGCTGGTGACATCCACGTTCACGATGTCGCCATCCTTGAGCTTTTTGTCACCGGGGATGCCGTGGCAGACCACATGGTTTACCGAGGTGCAGACTGATTTGGGGAAACCGTGGTAGTTCAGTGGTGCGGGGATGGCACCGGCCTTGACGGTGAAAGCATGCACCAGTTCGTTGATCTCATCGGTGGTGATGCCGGGGCGGATATGCGGCTCGATCATCACCAGGGTGTCCGCTGCATGCCGGCAGGCCGGACGCATGGCTTCGATTTCTTCGGGGGTTTTGATATGCACCATGCGCGGCATGCTTGATGGCAGGCGCGCGGATTGCAAGGCTTGCCGAATGCCGGTCCCAGCAACCTCGATTAACTTCCCCGACCCACGCGAAGCGGATAGCGACGGATTGTTGGGCGCAGGAGGTAATCTTCAGCCGGGAACCCTTCTGACGGCCTACCGTTCGGGCATCTTTCCCTGGTATGAACAGGGCGGGCCGATCCTGTGGTGGAGCCCCGACCCGCGCATGGTGCTGTTTCCCTCTGAATTTCATTGCTCGCGCAGGCTGGCAAGACGTATGCGTCAGGGTGGTCTCTGCCTTACCCGGGACAAGGATTTTGCAGGGGTGATGCATGCGTGTGCGGAGCGCGAGGAGCGCACCTGGATTCACCCGGAGATGATCGAAGCCTACAGCAGGCTTTTCAAGCTGGGTCATGCTGCCTCCATCGAGGTCTGGCGAGAGAATAATCTGGTCGGCGGGTTGTACGGGGTGAAGCTCGGGCGGGTGTTTTTTGCCGAATCGATGTTCTCGCGTGCCACCGATGCTTCGAAGATGGCACTGGCGGAGCTGTGTTCGCAGGACTGGCGGATGATCGATTGCCAGTTTCATACCGGTCATCTGGCCAGTCTCGGTGCCCGCGAACTTGCGCGCCAGGAATTCCTGCAGCTTCTGGTAGAGGGTGTGTCGGCTGTTCGGGAAACGTGACGGGAAAGGTGACGGGAAAGGTGACGGGAAAGGTGACCGCCGGGGGTTGGGGATGGGGAGGGGGAAGACCCCCGGCGGCCAAGCTTGATCATCGGGCGCAAAGCCGCGCCGCAGTGAAAGCATTTCAGGCTTGTCACGAATACATGGTCTGCGCATCGTGCAAAAAGTGCAACCACAGGAGGGGTAACAGCAGTTGAGCCACTGGCTCTCCGGGGACACAATAAGGCTCCGGCGGGACCGGCGGCATGAATTCATGCTCTGCACGGGTGCTGAACAGGGAAGCACTGCAACAGGAGGAAGGGAGTGTCCAAGAGCAAGGTTGAAGTCAGCGTTGATATCAAGCGTCCGTTTGCCGAGGTGCACGATTTTCTGGATGACAGCGATAACGACCCGCTGTGGCAGGCCTCGGTGATGGAGTCGCGGCGCAACAGCGGCGGTCCGATCGAGGTCGGCACCATTTACCATGTAAAGGCCAAGTTTCTCGGCCGGCTCTGGGAGCAGGACTGGGAGGTGATCGAGCACGCCGCCAACGAGCATTACTGGAAATCGCGCACCGTCTCCGGGCCGCTGACCATGGAGGCCGAGATGCGCTATACCGAAATCGATGCCGACACCACGCGCGTGATGCGTTCACTGAAGGTGGATGTCGGGTATTTTTTCAAGTTGGCTACGCCGGTGGTCGAACGCACCATCCGGCGCGAGTTCGAAACCGATTTCGAGGTGCTCAAGGATATCCTGGAAAGCGAGTAAGGCTGCCCGCTATTTGGAGGGTTATAGCCGGAATTCCCCGTCGAATACGAAGCTGACCGGGCCTTCGAGGCGTACATCGTCCGCATTGCCTGATACGGTCACCATGCCCCCCGGCATGTGGATGTGCTGCGGCCGCTGGTGCCCGTCCTGATGCCAGATGGCGACCGCCGTGGCGCAGGCGCCGCTGCCGCATGAGGGGGTGCGTCCGGCGCCGCGCTCGATGATGTCCACATAGGCATCATCGGCCACCTGGCCGCTGACGATCTCGATATTGCAGTCTTCCGGAAAATCCTCAACGGCTTCGAAAAAGACGCGGTGGCAGTTGCCGATCTCGATATCCACATGTGCGCCGGTACTGGCCGTAATGTTTGCCCTGCCCATGTGCACGCGCACACCGTTCTCAAGCCACTCGGAGCGCACCGTGCGATCACGCAGGCGAATGGTTGCCGAGGGCGCGCCATTCTCGGACATCAGCATCGAGCCGACGCAGCGCAGGCCATTGCCGCAATTGCCGGCTTCGGAACCGTCGTTATTGAAGATGTGCAGTGCGGCGTCATGTTCCTCGTCGGGCAGCAGCACCAGCACCTGGTCGCAGCCGACGCCGAGTCGGCGATCCGCCAGGGCGATGATCAGTTCGGCATCGGGCTGTGTATTCCCGTCCGCATCGAAAGCTGTGCCCGGCAGTCCATGCCGGCGAACGTCAAGGATGACAAAGTCATTGCCCTGCGCGTGCATCTTGCGGAAGGGAAGAGCATTCACGGCTTGTTTCCGTGCTCCACGACCACGCTGGTGTAGATGCCGCCGCGAACGTTGAATTTGGCCTCCAGGCGCAGCCAGCGTGGAGAGATGGCCGCAACGATATCGTCTGCGATCATATTGCTGACCTTTTCATGGAAATGCCCCTCATCGCGGAAGCTCCAGTAGTACTGCTTCAGGGACTTCAGCTCCACGCACTTTTCATCCGGTGTGTAGTGCAAGGTGATCACGGCGAAGTCCGGCTGGCCGGTCTTCGGGCACAGGCAGGTGAACTCCGGGCATTCGATCTCGATGGTGTAGTCGCGCTCAGGGTTCGGGTTGTCAAAGTTTTCCAATTGCTTGCTGGCTGTCAGGGGCATGATGATCCTTCAAAGTAGGTGATGATTTCGGCGTAGATGCGGGTCAGTTCATCCAGTTCGGTGATGGCCACGCGTTCGCCGATCTGGTGAATGCTATCGTTCGTCAGGCCGAGTTCCACCACCGGGATGCCGGCACCGGCCAGGAAGCGGCCGTCGGATGTGCCGCCGCCGGTATCGCGCCGGGTGGTGACGCCGTTGACCCGCGCCACGCTGCGCTCGATCAGATCGAGCAACGGGCAATCGGCGGTGTAGAAGGCGGCCGCCTCGTGACGGATATCCAGCCGCACGGCATCGTTGACCGAAGTGGCCTGCTCGATACGCTGTTTGATCTCTGAAAAATCCAGTTCCGGGTTGTAGCGGATGTCGGCAAAGGCCGAGGTCCTTCCGGGGATGACATTGCTGGCGCCTTCGCCGCCGTTCAGGTTGGTGAACTGGCAGGAGGTCGGCGGAAAATCGGCGGCTGGCTTACCCCAGTCGATGTGCAGAATGGCACGCAGTGCCTCCACCGCGTGATGAATGGCATTATCTGCATCCTGGGGATAGGCCGAATGGCCCTGCTTGCCCTCTACATTTACGTAGACATGCACTACGCCGCGTCGGCCGCGTCGGATGGTGTCGCCAACCCGTGATGATGAAGAAGGCTCACCGACCACGGCGGCATCGGGCAGCAGGTCGTGCTGCCCGAGGTATTCAACCAGGCGGATGGTGCCGTCCACCGAATCGCCCTCTTCATCGGAGGTAATCAGTAGTTGCAGGCCGGGAAGCGGGATGCCCCGGGCGCAGCAATCTTCAAGCGCCGCCAGCCAGCAGGCGATGCCGCCCTTCATGTCCTGCGCACCCCGGCCGTGCAGGATGCCGTCTGCAACCACGGCATCAAACGGCGGATGCGGCCATTTTTCCTCCGGCCCGGTAGGCACCACATCGGTATGTCCGGCATAAGCCAGTACGCCCGGCTTCTCCCCGGCGCGAGAGTACAGGCTGTTGGTGATGCCGCCCGTGTCCACGCGCGTACGGGTGAAGCCAAGCGGAGCAAGCAGGGATTCGATGTAATCCTGACAGGCCCCGTCTTCGGGGGTGACGGAGCGGCGGCGGATCAGTTCAATGGCATGCTCAAGAGCTGCCGGGGGGGAGGCTTCGCTCATCAGTGGCTCGCCGGATCCAGACGATGATCGCGCAGGACTTTGTCTTTTTCACCCAGCGTGCCGGGCGCGGCAACATTGTTGCCATCAATGCTGATGCTCAGGGCCAGCGGATTGCCGGCGGTCAGCAGCAGGTATGCATCGCTGCTGCTCAGCACCATGCTCTGGCCGCTTCTGAGCAGGGCTTCTTTCACCAGCGAGCCATCGGGTGCATGAACCTGAAGCCACACATCCTGATCGACGGCACTGATCTGGTAGCTGTGGTGCGTTGCCTCGTCCGATTGATTCGGAGACGCTTCATGTTCAATGACCGATACCACGGAAACCTGATCGTCTGGGCTTGCCGTGGCTGCGGACTGTTCAGTTACGCCCCCAACCGATGTGGCCTGCTCCGGGGCTGCAGTCTCATCTGTGGTGGCCGTTTCCGGGGTCTGCGTATTTCCAGTTGCTCCTGTCGTATCAGCTTCTTCCGGCGTTGCGGATTCTCCGGACACCACAGCGACCTGGTCTTCCGGTGGTGCGGGTGCTTCAACTTCGGTCAGCGGCAGGGTGGCGGGCGGCTGCGCGGGGATGCGCTCCTTTTCGCCTTCATCCACCACATTGAACAGGATCAGCAGCACGAAGAAGCAGGCCGCTGCGGTGATGGCCCAGGCGCGATTCATCGCGATAGGCGGGTCGGGCATGGTGAAGGGCTTGGTCAGCTGATATTCGCCGGGTTTCAGCGCCTCGAGATCTGCATTGATGTCCACGCCGAGCAGGCCGGCGTACTGGCGCAGGAAGCCCATCACATAGACCTCTTCCGGTAGCGGTGCCCAATCGCCGGATTCAAGGGCCTCGAGGTAATTGGCGCGAATGCGGAGCCTTTCGGATGCCTCGGAGAGGCTCATTTCATGCGTCTGGCGAGCCTGAGACAGGCGTTCGCCCAGCTGTACGCGCGGGTTGATGCCGGTGGTTGCCTGCGCGGTTTCCTCGGCGTGCCTTGCCTCTGCATTCTCTTCAGTGATGTCGTGTTTGTCCTCAGGCGGCGTTGTCATGGCTTCATGCCCTTCAGCATTTCCTCCGCCCACGCCCTGTCCATGGGTTCGCGGGTTGCTTTGATGAATGTCTCAAGCTGTAGTCTGGCTTCGCCCTCATCCTGCAACATGCCGAGCAGGCCTTCCAGCGCCTGCTTGTTGGCCGGGTCGTCGCGCAGAATGGTTTCATACATGGCCTTTGCGAATTCCGGGCGATTATGCTCCCTGTAGGCTGCGGCCTCTTTCAGACGGGAGGTTTCCTGCAGGGGATTGAGCAGGCGGGCCTGCCGGTAGGCGGCAATGGCATCATCAAAGCGATTCTGCATCAGCAGGGCATCGCCGAGGTTGGTGTAGGCGAAGTCGGGGTGCGGATAACGCGGGTCTTCGAGCGCCTTGCGGAAGGCCTCTTCGGCCTTCTTCGGATTGTCCATGGCCAACAACAGGGTGCCGTAGTTGTTCCAGGTACGGGCGGCAGGATCGATGGCCAGCGAGCGCGTGTAGTAGTCGCCCGACTTTTCCAGGTTGCCGCGCACACGCCATGCATAGCCCAGCGCATCAAGCACATCGGCGCGCCTGGGGTCGAGGCGTTCGGCCAGCAGCAACTCGTCGAAGGCCTTCGGCAGATTGTTTTTCTGCAGGGCATCGAGGCCAAGCCGGTAATGCGATTCAACCTGCTTGAAACGGGCCTCATCGCTTATCGGTGCCGGCTTGTTGCTCGCGCAGGCTCCCAGCGCAAGCAGCGAGCACAGCAACAGGGTACAAAGGGTCCGGGCAGCGGATATGCGTTGAGCCATTACAGCATCCTCCCGATCAGTGCATGTAGCGGCCTGAGCGCGTCATCATCATGCCTTGAGAGATCGCCGATCACGGCAGTATCCAGCGCGTGCCGGCAGCCCGAAGCGCAATCGTGCAGGTCATGCTCACCCGAAAACAGCGCGGCGAGCATGGCCTTCGCCTTGATACCGTTGCCATGCATGATCTCCAGCAGCCCCTCGACGCTCACATCGGCCTCCTCGGCATGCCAGCAGTCGTAATCGGTGCTCATGGCAACCGTGGCGTAACAGATCTCAGCCTCGCGGGCGAGCTTGGCCTCGGGGATGTTGGTCATGCCGATCACATCCATGCCCCAACTGCGGTACAACTCGGATTCGACACGCGTGGAGAACTGCGGGCCCTGCATGCACAGGTAGTTGCCGCCGTCGTGCACCGTGACTCCGGCCGCCCTGCACGCGGCCAGAAGGCGGCCACGCAAGGCTGCGCAGACCGGGTCGGCCATCGAGGCATGTGCCACGACCGGTCCCTCGAAGAAGGTGGAATCGCGGCCATTGGTGCGATCCATGAACTGATCCACAATAACGAAATGTCCCGGCACGATGGCCTCGCGCAGCGAACCAACGGCTGAAATCGAAACGATTTGCGACACGCCCGCCAGCTTCATGGCATAGATGTTGGCGCGGTAATTGATGCGGTGAGGGGGGATATCGTGCGCGCGGCCATGTCGCGGCAGAAAGACCACCTCGTGTTCTCCAAAGCGGGCCAGCGTCAGGCTGTCGGAGGGCTCGCCCCACGGGGTTTCCAGGCGCAGCTCGTCGAGCATCTCCATCCCCTCGATATCATACAGGCCGCTGCCACCGATAATGCCGATGCGTTGAGTCATTGCTTTATTCATGCTTCCGGTTCCGATCCCCTGGTTTGTGCAGGCGCCGCGCGATGGTTCGTTTGCGAATCCAGTTGCGACTTTAATTGTCCACAAGCAGCCATGATATCGTCGCCGCGCGAGCGCCTTACCGTCGCACGAAGCCCTTTGTTTATCAACTGCCCGGCAAAATCGTGCATGTGCTGTTTGCTTGAGCCGGTGTAGGGCGAGCCTGGCCAGGCATTGAAATGGATCAGGTTCACGCGTTCGCGCTCCGGGTTTACGAAACCGGCCAGAGCATCCAGATCGGCAGGCCGGTCGTTCACCCCGGCCAACATCACATATTCCAGCGTGATATGCCGCTGGGCCGGCAGCGGGTAGGCATCCAGTGCGCCGCGCAGTTCGGCCAGCGGGTATTTGCGGTTGATCGGCACCAGTTCGTCGCGCAGCGGATCGGTGGCCGCATGCAGCGAAATCGCAAGGTTCACCGGTACGATCTCTCCCAGTCGGGCGATTTGCGGCACCAGTCCGGAAGTCGAAACGGTAATGCGACGGCGCGAGATATGCAGACCCTCATCGTCCATCAACAGGCGCAGGCTGCTGCCCACCCCTTCTTCGTTGGCCAGCGGCTCGCCCATGCCCATGTAGACAATATGCGT
>Ga0209919_1000485_pt1 | contig 20254 bp, 18 predicted proteins | sample SalPon2A_C_D2_MG_FD_185721 | JGI IMG/M metagenome (GOLD analysis project Ga0209919, IMG submission 185721) | Soil microbial communities from South San Francisco under conditions of wetland restoration - Salt Pond MetaG R2A_C_D2_MG (SPAdes)... | ecosystem: Environmental > Terrestrial > Soil >... | reverse complement strand
GCTAGGCGGCGCTGGTGGCGGGCCATCCGGTGGCGCCGCTGGCTGGCTGTACTCGGCGCCATGATCCTGGTGCTGTTCGTCTGGCAGCAAGTGGCCGGGCGCCGCACCGAAGCGCAGCAGAGGGAGTCCGTGGCCTTTGGCCAGCCGACGTTCCGCTTCTACTGCGCACCCTGTCATGGCTTTCACATGCAGGGGCGTCCATTCATCGGCAAGGTCGGTGCTCCACCACTGAACAAGCGCGGCTACCGCATCTTCTTCCGGCTGATGCCGGATGCGATGGAGGGCTGGGTCGCCGATCAGATCGCGGAGGGCAACGCGATCATGCCGGCCTTCCGCGGGACGCTGAACGCGCGCCAGCGCCGGGAGGTGGCCCTGTATATCCGCCTCGTCAACATGGGCGGAGCGCCCGTGCCGTGAAGTTGCGCGATGACACGTCTGCGCCGCGGGCGGACGCCTTGTTCGCCTGGAGCGTTGATCCTATGATGAAGCGCACCCGAATGGGGGTAGCTACTGCCGTCGTGTGCGTCGGCGAGCGTCCGCCCCGCCGAACGCGCGCCACCGGCAGAAGGAAGGGCGAGCCATGAAGGAACTGTTGTACGACCTGCTGCGCACGCGCGCTCCGGCGCCGGCCCTGGCTTGGCTGGACAAGGCCCTGGCGGACGTCACCGGTGCGATGCGCACGGAGCAGGTGCTGGGCATCTATGCCGGCGCCTCGCGCCGCATGGGCAAGCAGGCGCTGGCGCTCAGCGATGCCGAGCGCGACCGGCTGCGCGCCCTGGATGCGGAGGTGGTGCTGGACCACTGGGGCATGGACGAGGCGGCGCGGGCCCTGCTGCTGCTTAGCCTGCCCGACCGCGACGTGGATACACACGCAGAGCGGGTGCTGGCGTGCTACGAGAAGGGCGACAGCCGGGAGCAGGAGAGCTGGCTCCGCGGCTTGGCCGTACTGCCGCAACCGGAGCGCTGGGTGCTGACGGCGGTGGACGCCTGCCGCACGAACATCCTGCCCATGTTCGAGGCCATCACTTGCGAGAACCCGTTTCCGGCCCGGCACTTCCCGGAGCTGAACTTCAACCAGATGGTGCTCAAGGCCCTCTTCAATGGGGTGGCCCTGGCGCGTATCGTGGGGCTAGGCCGGCGGGCCAATGCGGAGCTATCCCGCATGTCGGACGACTACGTCTCCGAGCGCGAGGCGGCCGGGCGTGCCGTGCCCGTGGACATCTGGGTGGCCCTTGCGCCCCATGCCACGCCGGCCGCCCTGGAACGGGTCTATCGCTACCTGGAGCACGAGAGCCCGGCGCATCGCTATTGGGCGGCTGTGGGCCTGGGGGCGGTGGCCGGAGATGAACCACGCCGCCAGCTGGTCGCCCGCCGGGCTGCCGAGGCGGATGCAAAGGTGCGGGAAGCCGTCGAGGTGTCCCTGAGCAGGTTGGGCTGATCGGCCGCGTGGAATCGGCGCGGGCACTTGGTGCAAGGCACGAATGAGCAAGGAGCAGGCTATGAATCTGTTCGATCCGCACATCCACATGACCTCGCGCACGACGGACGACTACGCCGCCATGGCGCAGGCCGGGATCATCGCCGTGGTGGAACCGGCCTTTTGGCTGGGTCAGCCCCGCACCCACGCGGGCTCGTTCGAGGACTACTTCAACTCCCTGCTGGGCTGGGAGCGCTTCCGTGCGTCTCAGTTCGGCATCCGCCATTTCTGCACCATCGCCCTCAATCCCAAGGAGGCCAACAATCCCCGGCTTTCCGAGGAGGTGCTGGATATGCTGCCGCGCTACCTGCAGAAGGAGGGCGTGGTGGCCGTGGGTGAGGTCGGCTACGACGACCAGACCGACATCGAGGAGAAGCTCTTCGCCCGCCAGGTGGAGATGGCGCTGGAGTACGACCTGCCTGTGCTGGTGCACACGCCGCACCGCGACAAGAAGAACGGCACTATCCGCACCATAGGTCTCATTCGCGACGTGGGCATCCCGGAGGAGCGGGTGCTGATCGACCACAACAATGAGGAGACCTTACCGTTGGTGCTGGACACGGGCTGCTGGGCCGGCCACTCCATCTATCCCAACAGCAAGATGGACGAAAACCGCATGGCCTTGCTGGTCAAGCAGTACGGCAGCGAGCGTATCATCATCAATAGCGCCGCGGACTGGGGCATCAGCGATCCACTCAAGGTGCCCAAGACCGTGGCCAAGATGCGCGAGATGGGCATTGCCGAGGACGTTATTCAAACCGTCGTGTGGGACAACCCTGTCGCCTTCTTTTCCCAGAGCGGCAACCTGGACGTGGACGATATTGACAAGCGCCCCAGCATCAACCAGACGCAACTCTTCGACGGCAACTCTGTGCTGCGCGGCCAGACGCCCGTGGTGGATTCCTAGCCTCGGCCCCGCGATCCTGCGATGCACCCCACTGTCGTCATCAACGTCGTCGGATTGGCGGGCGACCTGCTGGGCGAGCGCACGCCACGCCTGAGCGCCTTCGCGCGGGCGGGGGCGGGCGTGCCCCTGCACACCATCACGCCCGCGGTTACGTGCAGCGTCCAGTCCACCTTCCTCACCGGCGTGCTGCCGGAGCAGCACGGCATCGTCGGCAACGGCTGGTACTTCCGCGAGTTGGCCCAGACGCTGTTCTGGCGCCAGGCGAACCGCATCGTGCAGGCGGAGAAGGTGTGGGAGACGGCGCGCCAGCGCGAGCCGGACCTCGTCACGGCCAAGATGTTCTGGTGGTACAACATGTACGCCAGTGTCCAGTACGCCGTGACCCCCCGACCCATGTATCCCGCTGACGGGCGCAAGGTGTTCGATACCTACAGCGAGCCCCCGGAGCTGAACGACCGCCTCAAGGAGGAACTGGGGCCGTTCCCCTTCTTCAGCTTCTGGGGACCCAAGTCCGGCATCCCATCGAGCGAGTGGATCGCCGCGGCCAGCCGCTGCGTGTTCGACTGGCACGCGCCAGGGCTGCTGCTGATCTATCTGCCGCATCTGGACTACAACCTGCAGCGCCTGGGTCCGCACGATCCCCGTATCGGGGAAGACCTGGCGCGCATTGACGCTGTGTGCGGCGAGCTGCTGGATCACTTCCAGGAGCGCGGCGCGCGTGTGATCGTGCTCTCCGAGTACGGCATCACGCCCGTGAGCGGGCCTGTGCACATCAACCGAGTGTTGCGCGAGGCAGGCCACGTCCGCGTGCGTCCGGAACTGGGCCTGGAGATGCTGGACCCGGGTGCCAGCACGGCGTTCGCCGTGGCGGATCACCAGGTCGCCCACGTCTACGTGCGCGATCCGGCGCAGGTGCCGTCGGTGAAGGCGCTGCTGGAGTCCGTTCCGGGCATCGATCGCGTGCTGGACGAGGAAGGCAAGCGCGAGATGGGCCTCGCCCACGAGCGGTCAGGCGAATTGGTCGCCATCTCTGCGCCAGACCGCTGGTTCACCTACTATTATTGGCTGGACGATGCTGTGGCGCCGGACTTCGCCCGCACGGTGGACATCCACCGCAAGCCCGGGTACGACCCCGTGGAGCTGTTCGTGGATCCCGCGATTCGCTTCCCGCCCGCCAAGGTTGCCTGGATCCTGGCCAAGAAGGCGCTGGGCTTCCGCTACCTGATGGACGTGATCCCGCTGGATGCCTCGCTGGTGAAAGGCTCCCACGGGCGGGTCACAGACGATCCGCGCCAGGGGCCGGTGTTCCTCACCAATGCATCGCACCTGCTGGAAGCCGATGCTGTGCAGGCCACGCAGGTGCGCGACCTGATCCTGCGCCACCTCTTCGATTAGTTGCTTGTTCGGGAGTCTACCCGGGCGGGAGAATTCCTCACGCTGCCGCGGCGGCTTTCCGGGCGCGCTGTCAGGTCACGCTGGGTGGCTGCTGGGCCAGCTTGGTGCCCTGGGTGTAGGTGGCCCCGCTCTGCTTGAGTCCGACCAGGAACTTGCCCAGCTTGAGCCGGTTCAGCTCCTTGAGTCCCAGGTATTGCAGGTGGACCTGGGTGTTGCCGTCGTCGCGCTGAAACAGACCCACCACCTGCGCTACCAAGTCGTCCTTGATCTGCGCCGCGGGCAGGCGGAACACGATCATGTCTCCCTCGTGCACCTTCTCGTGATGGCCGTTGGCCACCACCAGCGCGCCGCCAATGCTGACGTCGCGGATCGCGCCATCGAAACGGTACTGCGAATCCAGCGCACGCAGGGCCCCCGCGGTGCGCTCGGAGGCGAACTCCTGGCGGATCACGAAGAATTCCGTGGGAATGTCCACCTCGATGCGGTCCGCGTTGCGGAACAGCAGGCGGCTGATGCCGCGCGTGTGCCCACACATCACGGGTTTGGTGCCAGTGGGGAGCTGACCTTCGATGGGGCAGGTGAACTCGTATTCTGCGTCGTGCTCTCGCGACACGCGGAACTCCAGTTCGCGCAGGCCGCCGAGGCTCACCGGTTTGCCTTTCGCAGTGGGGGGCCGGATAATGAACTGGTTTTCGTTGATGCCCAGCACGGTCGTGAGAAAGCTCACGTCGCGCTTGGGCAGGCGGATGCGGCAGCGCACACGCGTGCCGGGAGCCAGCATTCGCGTATCCACGAACGGATTGCGCACGTTGCTGAAGCCGTACTCCAGGTGCTGACGCAGCTGCGAGATGCGCTTCAGTATGGGGTGGCTGGGGTTGGCTTCGCGGAAGCGCGACACGGCTTCCTCGAACGTGTCGCGCGTTTCCATCAGCTCCAGCAGGTCCGCCGTGTCGCCGCCGCCCAGGAGGGTCTGCAGCAGGGCGATCTCCGAGCGGCCCAGGTTCAGCTCGGAGACCATCAGCTTGAGGCGCGCTTCCTCGCGCTGCTCGGCCAGTTCCGCAGCGCGGCGCTTGCTGCGCAGATAGAAGAACGCGCCGATGCCGGCCGCGATGATGACCGCGACCAGCAGGGCGGCTCCGATAACCCCGTTCATGGCCGCCGCTCCGCTGGCACGGAAGCGCAGCGCACTCAGATCGAGGTTCGTCGACTGCGCGAGGAAGTACAGCAGTCTGTTCATGTTCGCTTTCCCAGGCCAAGCCCCCCACGGGCCAATCCGCAGCGGTAGCCCATTTTCGCAGGATCGCCCCCCAATTGAAAGCCCTGCAACCGAAGGATCGTCCGGTCTTCGCCGTGTTCGGCGGCTCGTTCAACCCGGTGCACGAGGGGCACGTGGGGATCGTGCGTGCGTTGGCCGCCGATGCGGAGTTGAGCGGCACGATCGTGATGCCGGTTCGGCGTTCGCCGTTCAAGCGTGCCACGGCGCCGCTGCCCGATCCGGTGCGCTGGGCGATGCTGCAGCATGCGCTGTCCGGACTGCACGGCGTGTGGTTGAGCGACATCGAGCTGCGCCGCCCCCCGCCTTCCTACACGGTGGACACGTTGCGCACATTGTCCGCGCTGCTTCCCGCAGCGCGGCTGTGCTTCGCGCTGGGCTGGGATGCTTTCGCTGAGTTTGCCCAGTGGCATCGGGCCGCGGAAATCCTCGGCATTGCCGGTCTCATCGTCTTCGATCGCGCGGGCCATGAACGCATGGCCCCGGCCGACCCGGCGGCCTGGGTGCAGCACCTGCCGCCGCCATGGGACGCCCAGGCCCGGACCATGGGTCACGATCGCCTCGTCGCGGACGGTGGCCGCCTGCTGGTGCGGCACCTGTCCTTGAGTCTGCCCGCGGTGGCCGCGCGGGAGATCCTCAGCGAGCACTCGTTGCAGGGTGTGCCGGCCGGCGCACGCGAGGTACTGGCGGACTACTGGCGGCGCGCAGGGGCGCGGTAGGCGCCATGTCCGGCTTGCGTGTGGTGTGGGTGGGGCGCTCCCAGCAGCGCTTCGTGGAGCAGGGCGTCGCCTTCTACCGTGAGCGCATCACGCCCTTTGCGCCGCTGGAGTTGGTGGAGGTGCGTGCCGCCGCGCACTCAGGTCGCGACCCCGCTCAGGCGTTGCGCCGCGAGGGCGAGGCGATCCGCAAGCGACTTGCGCCGGAAGATCCCGTGGCTCTGCTGGACGAGCGCGGCCGCCAGTTCTCCACAAGGGAGCTTGCGGACTGGCTCGCTGCGCGTCGTGCGGCCTCGGGCCGGGCGCTCACGTTCGTGATCGGCGGGGCGTATGGTGTGGACGAAGCCGTGCGGCGGCGCGCCAATGACACGATCGCGCTCTCGCACCTGACCCTGCCCCACCAGTTGGTGCGCGTGGTGCTACTGGAGCAGCTCTACCGCGTGCTCAGCCTGCAGGCGGGCCACGGCTATCATCACGACTGACGCGCGATGGCGGCCAAGCCCACCAGGGTCGGCAATGGCAGACCAGGGCTGACTGGCGACCCCCGACGTCGAGACTACGTCGGGGGGTCTCCGAAGTGGGGACTACGCGGGCTTGTCGCGGGTCAGGGAGATCGTCTTGCCACGCACGCTGACCCTGAGCTTGTCGCCCGGTTTCAGGCCAGCGCGCATGAGGGGCTCCTGCGGCACGTTCACGCCGAAGGCATTGCCCTTGCCCCGGCGCTTCACTTCAACCTGCTCCACCCGCTTCAATTCTTTGCGGCCGCGCCGACTGGGCTTGAAGGGAGGCACCGGGTGCCCGGTGAGTTGGGAGGCCTTCACCAGTCGGTTGTTCAGCGTGAAGGTGGTCTTGAAGCCAAGCTGCTTGGCGATCTGCTTCTGATTGTGCCCCTCCGCAGCCAGCTTTTCCACCTGCTTTAGTAACTGTAGTGCTTGCTCTTTGTTATCTCTTGCCAAGGATTCCATTGATCGCAACCTATTCGCATGTTCCGAATCAAAACCACCGATCCACGCCCGAAGTTTGTCCGCAAACCGTCAGTGACTTCGCGCTGAACAGACACCATGACTTGACCATCCGGTTGGCACCTGTCTTGGATGCAATGATAATCGTTCTGCAAGGTTAACAAACATGATGCCTGCAAATCTGTCAAGGATCAAATGATTTGATTGGCCCACTCGCGGGATCGGTTCTCCGGAAAGCTTAATGCCTGGGTCGGGTTCTTACGCTCAGTGCCCGAGGTCCGGCCCTTCGCGCGCATAGACATTGTGACCGCTGGCATCCAGGCTGGGGCGACGCGATCGGTGTGGCCAGCGGGTGGCGCCAAGCGGGACACACAGGTCTAGAAGTTCAGCAGACCAAACAGGATCACCTGCGCACCCCGATACTGGTCGTCATTGAGCGGGTAGGCGACGTCGACGCGGATGGGGAATTCGATGAGCCGTAGCAGGTTGATCTCCAGTTCCACGCCCAGGCCGGCATCCTGGCGGCGCGGCCGCTGGTCGTAGCGCTCGCCGTTGTTCCAGCCACGGCCCATGTCGCCGAAGAGGTACAGCGTAATCTGGCGGATCTGCGCCGTCGTGCCGATGAGCCGGCGCGTCAGCACATAGCCGTAGTCCAGCTTGGCGGCGGCCACCTGGTCGTTCGCCAGCAGCACCACGCGCGGGTAGCCCCGCATCAGCTCCGGCCCGCCCAACTCGTGGCGCAATTGCACGGGGGGCGTGCCCTCGGTGATCCCTCGCGTGAGCTGGAGTGTCAGCAGGTGGGCGGAGCCCAGGGCGAGGGTCTGGCTGACGTCGGCCCGGTAGGTGGTGAAGAGGTAGTCGCTTTCGTATCCGGGGCGGGAATCCACCATCGTCAACAGCAGGTCGTTGGAATAGTGCAGCCCCGGCTTGCGCCGAAACTCCAGTTCCGTCTCGATATTGTTCACACGGCTCTTGGGTTGCGCCACCAGTGCGCCGTTGAAGTCCAGGTAACTTGCCGCCCCCACAGTCTCCGCATTAAGCTGAACCAGGGCCCTCAGGTCGTGGCGATCCGTTTCCACGGGGATGTACTGCAGCCCGACACCCTGCAGGCGTGTGCCGCCTAGCTCCTGAGCCTTCACCAGAAGGTCCAGCCGCGGCGCCAGGAAGTCCTGCCAGGTCCAGACCGCTTGGTAATTGCGCAATCCGGTGCGCGAGCCATAGATGGGAATCGCGGTGAGTTTGTTGTTCTCGTTGAGGGTCAGCCGCACCCCGAGCCCCACATAGTTGCCGTCCGTGGAGTTGCCGCCTGCGGTGCCGTGGAGCGTGACAAGGAACTCGCGCTGCTTGGACCAGTCGAAGATGGGCCGCACACGGTATAGTACATCCGTGCGGTTGTCTTTTCGGTTCAGCTCCAGCCAATGTTCCTCAGGGTCGATGGCGATGCTTGCCGCGGGGCCGGGCAACAGAAACGTGAGCTCAGCCGCCGCGCCATCGCCCTCCCAGCGCTGATCGAACATTTGGCCGTCCTTGGTCGTGACCCGCACCAGCACGGGCAGTTCCGGCAGCGGCGTGCGTCGCACCCGCACGTGCACCTCGTAGCCGACCGGCGTGGCCTGTTGTTCCCAGCTATCGATGGCGAAATTGATGTGCGGGGTGCCGTAAAACCATTCGCGGAAGAACGGCCGCAGATCCATTCCTGACGCCTCCGTCATCTCCTCGCGCAGGGTTTCTGCGGTGACTGCGGTGTAGCGATGCCGGAAGTACAGCGCGTTGAGCGCCCGCGCGAAGGCTTGGCGACCCATCACATAGTCCAGCGATCGCAGCACGATCGGCGCCTTGTTGTGCGTCACCAGCAGGGCTGTGCGCTGCAGCGGGTAGTGGCGCAGCGAGATCATCAGCGGCGCGTCCTCTCCCGCACGGATCAGCTCGCGCAGGGGGGCCTCGAAGAAGTGTTCGCGGTACTTGGGCTGCAACCAGTCCATCAGGTTGTGGATGCCCGCGTTCCAGCCATAGAGCGAGTGGAAGTAGTCCAGCGCCAGGTAGCCGGACAGGCCCAGTTGCAGCCAGGATTGCGTGTCGCGGTTGGACCACACGGCCTCGCCGAACCACACCTGGGCCACCGCGCGCGAGAGCTGAGCCAGGAACACGCGGTCCAGTAGTGGGCTGTTCTGGAAGTAGTCCTGCGGAATAAGGATGAGGCTGCCCACGGTGCGGATATCGCCCGTGGGCACGTTCACCTCCACCATGGCGATGCGCGTGTCAGGCGGAGGCAGACCGTACTGGCGATACACGTAGCGCCGGAAGTCCTCGGCGATCTGCACCGCGAGGTGCCCGAGACGCGTATGGCTTGACTGGTAGTACGAGTACAGCGACAGGTCGTACGCGTGCCGCACCACCTCGGGCTGCGACCTCATGAACACCAGCGGCAGCATGCGCAGTGGGTGCGGATCCAGTGCCATCTCGGCCGTCTGTCCCGGCTCCAGTTGCCAGGAGTATCCGTGGCCCAGAAAGAGCTGCCCACCTTCCGCCACGGTCAGCCGCGCGGCGTAGCGGCCGGGGCGCGGGTCGAACATGTCGAAGTCCCATTGCCCTCCGCTGCGATTTGCGAGCAGCGGGTACCACTGCTCCAGCAACATGCCTGCCTCGCTCCAGCCATCCCAATAGCGCCGCGGCAGGTGCGTGGTGAACGCGATGCGGAAGTGGCGGGCGCTGCTGGCGGCTCCCAGGCGCACATGCATCAGTCCGTCGTGTACGGAGAAACCCTGGGGGATCGCGGGGTTGTCAGTCAGCTCGAAAGGCAACGCCGCGCCGGTGCCCGTCTCCACGTGTTCGATCGCAATGTGCCCTTCGCTGAAGCCCGCCGGCCAGCGCGGGTCGAACAGCGTGTCGGTCTGCCGGAAGCTGGTGGCGAAGGGCAGCGAGTCGGTATCGCGGCGGCGGCCCCGCGGATCCTCCTCCATGAAGCGGTTGGGCGGCAGGTGGAACCACAGATCGCCGCCGATGCGCGGGTCGCCCGGCTCCAGCTCCAGTTCCAGCTCGCCTTGGATCGTGTGGGCCTGCAGGTCCACACGCGCGGTGAGCCGATAGATGGGCGCGGCCTCGGCCGGTGCCTGGGCCCGCGCCGCGCGCTGCACGGTCAGCAGCACGAGCAGACCTGCCCCCACCACCAGCGCCACGCATCCGGCGCGAGCAAGGGAGCGGGATCGTTTGGGCGCAGATATGTATGTCAGCATGGGCGCCCCGTGGCCAGCCAGGGACGGCCAGTGGGCCTGAAGTGGGTGGAGGACAGCGGGGACGGCGGCCTCACATGCGGAATACACCGAAGGGCTGGCGGACGTAGGGCCGGTTCAGCGAGGCTGCGATGCCCAGGGCCAGCGCCTGTCGCGACTCCTGCGGCGTCAGGATGCCGTCGTCCCACAGCCGCGCGGTGCTGTAGTAGGGCGAGCCCTCGCGGTCGTACGCGTCCAGGATGGGCTGCTTGAAGGCGGCCAACGCCTCGTCGCTCATGAGCTCGTTGCCCTGCGCCCGCAGGTTGTCCTGGCGCACGGTGGCCAGCACACTGGCGGCCTGCTCGCCGCCCATCACGGAGATGCGGGCGTTGGGCCACATCCACAGGAAGCGCGGGGAGTAGGCCCGGCCGCACATGCCGTAGTTCCCGGCGCCGTAAGAGCCCCCGATGATCATCGTGAAGCGCGGCACACCGCAGGTGGAGACGGCCGTGACCAGCTTGGCGCCGTCCTTGGCGATGCCCCGCGTCTCGTACTCGCGGCCCACCATGAAGCCCGTGATGTTCTGCAGGAACAACAGGGGAATCTGGCGCTGGGCCGCCAGCTCGATGAAATGCGCGCCCTTGAGGGCGCTCTCGCTGAACAGGATTCCGTTATTGGCCAGGATGCCGATGGGGTAGCCCATCACGTGCGCGAAGCCGCACACCAGCTCCTTGCCGTAGTGGGTCTTGAACTCGTGCAGGCGGCTGCCGTCCACCATCCGCGCGATGATCTCGCGCACGTCGTAGGGCACGCGGTTGTCCGCGGGCAGGATGCCCAGGATCTCCTCCGGGTCGTACGCCGGGTTCTCCGGGGCCTGCATCTCCAGGTGCTGGCGCGGCCCGCCGCCCAGGTGCCGCACGATGGAGCGCACGATGCGCAGGGCCTCGTGGTCGTCGTGGGCGTAGTGATCCACCACCCCGCTGCGGAACGCGTGCACCTCCGCCCCGCCCAGGTCCTGGGCGCTGACCTCCTCGCCTGTGGCCGCCTTCACCAGCGGCGGGCCGCCCAGGAAGATCGTGCCGTTGCCCTTGACGATGATGGACTCGTCGCACATCGCCGGCAGATAGGCCCCGCCGGCCGTGCAGCTTCCCATCACGGCAGCCACCTGCGGAATGCCCAGCGAGGACATCTGCGCCTGGTTGTAGAAGATGCGCCCGAAGTGCTGCGCATCCGGGAAGACATCGGTCCATAGGGGCAGGAAGGCCCCGCCGGAATCCACCAGGTAGATGCAGGGCAGGCGGTTCTCCATGGCGATCTCCTGCGCCCGCAGGTGCTTCTTCACCGTCATGGGATAGTACGTGCCGCCCTTCACGGTGGCGTCGTTGGCGATGATCACCACCTCGCGCCCCTCCACGCGCCCCACCCCGGTCACCACGCCCGCGCTCGGAGCGTCGCCATCATACATCTCCCAGGCCGCGAGGGGCGAAAGCTCCAGGAATGGCGCGCCAGGGTCGATCAGGTGCCCAATCCGCTCGCGGGCGGGCAGCTTGTTGCGCGCGCGGTGCCGCTCCATCGCGGCCGTGCCCCCGCCCTGCCGCACCACCTCGGCGTTCTCGCGCAGCACGGTCAACAACTGCTCGTAGGCGGCCCGGTTTGTCTGAAAGGCGGCGCTGTTGGTCTGGATGGCGGACTGGATGACGGTCATTGGCGGGTGGCTCCGGCGGCGAGGGCCTCCAGGTATTCCTGCCACTCGCTGGGGATGAGAGATTGCTTCTTGCTGTTGCAGTCCTTGCAGCAGGGCACCACGTTGGAGCGCGTGGAGCGCCCACCGCGGATGATGGGCACCACGTGATCCATCGTCAGCTCCCGGGCCGGGAAGCGCTTGCCGCAGTAGTGACACACGCCGTGCGCGCGCCGGTTCTTCCACCACTGGCTCTGGCGTAGCTCGCGCGCCTTGGACCTCTCGCGCCGCACGTGCGCCTCATCGGCGTCGATGATGAAGGGGCTGCGAGTCATGGCGTGTGTACGGTCTGCGGGGTGCGGCCGGATGGGTTCATGCGCTTCGTCCGCCACTGCGTCCCTTGCCGGACGACCGCCCCTCGCGCGGCTTAGCGGTGGATTTGCGCGCGGCAGGCTTGCGCCCCACAGGCTTGGCCGCGGCTGTCTTGCGAGTGGGCGCCTTTCCGGCCGCGGCCTTGCCGGCACCGGCTTTGCGCGCGGAGGGCTTGACCGTGCCGGTCTTATCGGTGCCGCGCTTCGGGGCGGTTGCGGAAGCAGGGAGAACGGTCACCGGCTCGCCACCCGGCAGGTGACCGGCCTGCGATTCGTCCAGGGCTTGCGCGGGTCCACCGGTATCGGCATCCACCCAGCGACCGGCCTCGAACGTGTAGAGCTTGAGCACGCGCCCGAAGTGGTTGAACACCTTCAGGTAGGAGTCCTCGTCGCGGCCCGTCACCACGATCCGACCTTCCTGCTCGGCCACGTCCACCCCGCCGTGCTGCACCCACAGCGAACGGTCGAAGGTAAGAGTCTTGTCGTGCACCTGCATGAGCGGCCCGTTGCTTGCGGGGTGCCGGGAGCGGCCTGCGGCGCGCCGCGTGCGGCGCCCATCCGCGGGCCTTCAAGCATCTGTAATTCTGAGCAATCCGGCGCGGAAGGTCAATGCGCTGGCCTCGCGCGCCTCTGCTATGCGTTGCCGGTCGCCCGTGCCGTGCCGTACACTGACGGGGTCACCACTCGATCCTGTGCCTCTCTTCAATCACTGCCGTGAATTCCTCCAACCCTTCCCGTTCGGCCCGCGAGGCCGCCAGCTTGCCCGCTACGGAAGCCCGGTCGCGTCTGCACGTGGTGTTGGTGGAGCCGGGGGACAGCCTCAACGTGGGCTCCGTCGCCCGCGCAATGAGCAATCTGGGCTTCGCCAATCTGCACCTGGTGGCTCCGCCGCGCTATGATTCCGAACGCGCGGCCACCACGGCCTGCTGGGCCACGGACGTGCTGGAGCAAGCCCAGGTGCACGAGACACTGGCCGAAGCCCTGGCGCCCATGCAGGAGGTGGTCGGCTTCACTGCGCGCCATGGCCGCCACCGGCCCAGCCACGTGCTGCTGCCGGATTGGGTGGCCGGCCTGCGCGAGCGGCCGCCGGTGGAGACCGCGCTGATGTTCGGGCCGGAGGATACAGGGCTGCGCGCCGAGCACCTTTCCGCCTGCCGCTGGCTGGTGCGCATTCCATCGGCCGGGGCCAACCCGTCGTTCAACCTGGCTCAAGCTGTGCTGCTGGCTTTGTCCGAGGTGAGCCGCCTGGATTGGCACCGCATTGACGAGTTGCCTGCCACGGATCGCGCTCGCGAAGGCGACCTGCAACAGTTGGAGCGGCTGGTGGAAGAGGCCGCCATCCGAAGCGGCTTCTATGGCAAGGGCACGCCCGAGCCGCTGCCGGATCTGATGAAGCGCCTGCTGCGTCGCATCGAGCCGGACACGCGGGAACTGCCGGTGCTGCTGGGCCTGTTCGACCGCATCAACCGCACGCTGTCCGGTCGCTCTCCCGTGCAACCTCTGCCCGGGGAGGAGGAGGGCGGTACCGAGTAGCCGCGGTCGCTACGGCTCGGCGTGCCGGCATCCAGCATGCGTCCTATGGAACCCCTTGCCCACTTTCCTGTCGAGGCGCGCCGTGCCGTGCGGTTCGTGCTGACGGACATCGACGACACGCTCACCCACGGCGGTCGGCTGCCGGCGGTGGCCTACACAGCGCTGGAGCGGCTGCACAATGCGGGCATCCGCGTGGTGCCCATCACCGGGCGACCCGCGGGCTGGTGCGACCACATCGCGCGCATGTGGCCCGTGGACGGCGTGGTGGGGGAGAATGGCGCTCTATACTTCCACTATGACACGGCCGCGAAACGCATGGTGCGGCGCTATGCAAAGTCCGCTACGGAACGTGCGGCGGACCGGCAGCGGCTGGATGCCCTGGCCGCGCGAATTCTGGCCGAGGTGCCCGGCGCGGCCGTCGCGGCGGATCAGGCTTACCGCGAGGCGGACCTGGCCATCGACTTCTGCGAGGACGTGCCGCCGCTGCCCCGCGAGGCCGTGCAGCGCATCGTGGCCCTGTTCGAGGCGGCGGGCGCCACGGCCAAGGTCAGTTCCATCCACGTCAACGGCTGGTTCGGCGCCTACGACAAACTGGGCATGACGGCGTGCCTGTTCGACGAGGTCTTTGGGGAGGAGTTGGCGGCGGTCAGGGTCCAGGTTGTGTATGCGGGCGACTCGCCCAACGATGAGCCCATGTTCCGCCACTTCCCCAATGCCGTGGGCGTCGCCAACGTGCGCCAGTGGGCCGACCTCATCGCGCATCCCCCGCGCTGGGTCACGCAGGACGAGGGTGGCGCCGGCTTTGCCGAACTGGCCGAGGCTCTGCTGGCCGTGCGCTGAATCCGTGCGCCCTGCAGCCAATGACCAAGTAAAAGTGGTGTGCGTGGAGCGTCGCTGCCGACTGTGGTAGGCAATGGGACGCGGCCTTGCGCCGTGGCACAATCCTCCTTCCGCCAGGGAGCCTGCCCATGACCGCCCATCCTGTAGCCCAGGCAAGCCCAGCCACAGATGCGTGCAACGGTTCGGAGCGCATCGCCCCCGATTGCCGGGGGCTGAACTTCTACGCGATTGATGCGGCCCTCCAGGGCCTGCTGGGCCTGTACCTCGCAGGGCCACTGCGGGAGCACCTGGAGCCACACCTGCAGCGCATGGGCGAGCTGGCCGGGGGGCGGCTGGATGAGCTGGCGGAGCAGGCGGACAAGCATCCGCCCGAGCTGCGCCCGCGGGATCGCTTCGGGCGCGACGAGGCGTATATCGATTACCATCCGGCCTACCGCGAGATGGAGCGCATCGCCTTCGGCGAGTTCGGGCTGCACGCTATGACGCATCGCGGCGGTGTGCTGGGCTGGCCGGAGCCGCTGCCGCCGATGGCCAAGTACGCCTTCCAATACCTGTTCACCCAGGCCGAGTTCGGGCTGATGTGCCCGATCAGCGTGACGGACACCTCAGCGCACCTGGTCGAGCGCTTTGGCGATGCCGCGCTACGGGAGCGCCTTCTGCCGCGCATGCTGGCGCAGGATATGGAAGACCTCTGGAAGGGTGCCCAGTTCATGACGGAAAAGACAGGCGGCTCGGACGTGGGTGGCATCGAAACCACCGCCCGCCGCGAGAGTGACCACTGGCGCGTCACGGGGGACAAATGGTTCTGCTCGCATGCGGACGGCGACGTGGCCCTGCTGTTGGCGCGGCCGGAGGGGGCGCCGGACGGCACGCGCGGGCTGGCGCTGTTTGCCATGCCCTGGCGTCTGGAGGATGGGCGGCGCAATGCGTACCGCATCGTGCGGCTGAAGGACAAGCTGGGCACACGCTCCATGGCCAGTGGAGAGATCGTGCTGGAGGGCGCGGTGGCGTATCAGGTGGGCGAGCTGAATCGCGGCCTCAAGCAGATGCTGGAGCAGGTGAACCTCTCTCGTTTGTCTCACGGGGTGCGGGCAGCCGGGATGATGCGGCGCTGCCTCAATGAATCACTGCAGGTGGCCCGGTACCGCACGGCCTTCGGGCGTCGTCTGATCGAACTGCCCCTGCTGCGGCGTCAGCTGTTGAAGCTGCTGGTGCCCACAGAGCAGGTACTCTCGCTGGCACTCTTCACGGCCCACACCATGGGCGCCGCGAACGACGGAGATTCCGCGGCGCATGCTGCGCTGCGCATTCTCACGCCGCTGCTGAAGTTCCGCGCCTGCCGCGACAACATACAGGTTGCCACGGGGGCCATGGAGGTGCGCGGAGGCAACGGATACATCGAGGACTGGGTCAACGCCCGCCTCGTGCGCGACGCCCACCTGGGCGTGCTGTGGGAGGGAACGAGCAACATCAATGCGCTGGACGTGATCACTCGTGCCGTCCGAAAGGAGGGTGCGCACGAGCCTCTGGCGGAGGGGCTCTACGAGCGGCTGTCCGCTGCCGATGGCGTGCCGGTCGCCTTCCGTGCCCGCGTCAAGGCTGCCGCGGGACGCGCCGTCGCCTTCGCGGCGGAGGTGGCCTCCAAGCCGGACGCTGAGCCGCTGGCACGTCAGGCCGCCAGCGGGCTGTATCACGCTGCCAGTGCAGCGCTGCTCACTTGGGAGGGTGCGCGTCTGGGAGGTGCGGGCGGCGATGCGCGGCGCCTGCTGCTGGCGCGCATGGTGCTGGCGCATCGGTTGGAGCCGCACGATCCACTGGCGGCGGACGGTGGCACGGACTGGGATGGCCGCGCGGGAGCGCTGCTGCTGGAGGACGCTCCGGTGCCACTGGAGCAGGCCGCGCGGTTGGTCGCGGAGGAATAGGCGGTGCGCGCACCGTCCGTGGATACAGCTCACGGTGTGATGCCCGCGTGGCAGCCGGATGCCCCGCGCTGCGACCCCCATGCCGCGGGCGCTGCGCGTGTGCTATGCGTGAAACAGGAAATTGCCGGATGCCAATCAAGCACCCGAAACGTCTCGCAATCCAACCAGGAAGGCAGGGCATGATCAACTCGCAGGAAGCCATGGAGTACCTGGCGAGCCACCTGGGCAACGCGCTGGCGGTAGCGTCGCTGGGTCACGTCAAGTACGAGCTGGCCGCGGCCAACGAACGGCCGGAGAACTTCTACCTGTGGAACTCCATGGGCATGGCCTGCTCCATCGGTCTGGGGATGGCTACTGCCCAGCCGGACCGCCGGGTGATCGTGCTGGATGGGGACGGAGCGCTGCTGATGAACCTGAACTCCCTGGCAAGCGAGGGCTGGCGCGCTCCACGCAACCTCGTGCACGTGGTGTTCGACAACCGGGCGCACTACCTGACCGGAAGGCAGCCCACGGCCACCTCGGCCCGTGCCGATCTGGCGCGTATTGCCGAGGGTGCGGGGTTCCCACATGCGGAACGGGTGGAAACCTTGGCCGCCTTCAGCTCCGCCGTGGATCGCGCGCTGGTGGAAGAAGGCCCGTGGTTTCTGCACGCCCTGGTGGAGCAGCAGCCTCGCACCGGGAAGCCGCCCAAGAGCCCCACCTTGCTCCGGCACCGCTTCATGGATGCACTGGGCGTGCAGGTCTGAGGGCTACAGGTTCCGATACCCGCTCTGGGCCTGGAAGCAGGCTTCGGACTGCCCGCTGGCCTGTAGCTCGCAGACGATGGTCCAATCCACGCGCGCGCGTCGCGTTTCGCCCAGGGCACTATAGGCGCGGGCGCGATTATAGTAGGCGGCGATGGCGAAGGGATTGCGGCGCAGGGCGCGGTTGAAATCTGCAATGGCGGCGCGGTATTGACCCAGGTTCAGGTGTGCGGTGCCGCGGTCGAAATGGAGATGTGCGTAGGGTTGCCGCTGCAGCACCCGGTCGAAGTCCGCCACGGCTTCGGCAAAGGCGCGCTCAGCCAGATAGGCCCGGCCGCGTTGGGCGTACAGCTCAGTGGCCTCAGGCCGCAGGCGCAGCACGGCGGTGAGGTCGGCGATCTGGCGTGGGCGCTGCCGGAAGCGGGCATGGATGCCGGCCCGCTGTAGATAGGCTTCCGCCATGTCGGGCTGCAACTCGATGGCACGGGTGTAGTCCTTGAGAGCGTGTTGCGAATTGTTGATTTGCTCATAGGCCAATCCGCGTCGGTAATAGACCTCGGCTCTGGTAGGCTCCAATCGCAGCACCGTGTCGAAGTCGTGCACGGCCGAGCGGGGATCGCGCAGCGGGCCCGCCAGCAGCAGGGCCCGCAGGTAGTGCAGTTCCGGTTGCTCCGGCGCCAGGGCGATGGCAGTGGTCAGGTCGGCCACGGCCTCCCGTGGCATCTGGAGTGCCTGATACGCGCGGGCGCGGTCCAGATAGCCGGCATGCTCCTGCGGCGTGAGCAGGATGGCCAGTGTGAAGTCGCCAAGGGCGGAGCGCGGGCGGCCGTGTGCCACCAGTTCCCGGCCGTGGGTCAGGTAGTCCGCGGCCAGACGCTCGCGTTGCACGAAGATTACCGCCGTGGCCAATGCCGCCAGCAGCACCACAGCCAGCAGCAGCCAACGGAAGCGCGGCAGTCGCATGGCGTCTCCGGGGGAAGGGGCGGGGCGCCACGGGAAATGTGGCACGAACGCACCCACTACCCATCATAATTCGGTCCCAGGGGACTTGTGAACCCGATTCGCATCGACCTTTACAGCGACACCAAGACCCGACCCACCCCCGGAATGCGCCGTGCCATGGCCGAGGCGGAGGTGGGCGACGAGCAGTCGTGGGAGGACCCCAGCGTCAACCGCCTTTGCGAGCAGGTCTGCGACCTGTTAGGCAAGGAGGCGGCATTGTTCCTGCCGTCCGGCACGATGTGCAACATTATCGGCTTCGCGGTGCACTGCCGTCCCGGCGATGAGGTGATGCTGCACCGCACGGCACACCCGATCACCTCGGAGGGCGGCGGGCCGGCCGTGCACGCCGGTGTGATGCTGCGGGGGTTGGAGGGGGATCGCGGTATTTTCGCGCCGGACGCGGTGCGCGCCGCACTCGCTTCGCCGGGGGTGAAGCGGCCCCGGCAGCGGTTGGTCTCCATCGAGCAGACCAGCAATGCGGGCGGAGGGAGCATCTGGCCGCTCGCCACCGTGCGCGAGGTGGCGGCGGTGGCCCACGAACACGGGCTGGCCGTGCACATGGACGGTGCGCGGCTGCTGAACGCGGTCGTGGCAAGCGGCGTTTCAGCGCGGGACTATGCGGCACTCTGCGATTCGGTGTGGATCGATCTCAGCAAGGGCCTGGGGTGCCCCGTGGGTGCTGTCATCGCCGGTAGCCGGGCCTTCATCGAAGAGGCCTGGCGTTGCAAGCACCTGTTCGGGGGCGCCATGCGGCAGGCGGGCATCCTCGCCGCAGCGGGTCTTTACGCGCTGGAGCACCATGTGCAGCGGCTGGCGGAGGATCACGCCAATGCCCAGGCATTGGCGGCGGGCTTGGTGGATATCCCGGGCATCGTGCTGGATCCGCCGCAGGTGGACACCAACATGGTGTTCTTCGATGTGGCCGGCACCGGCTTCACGGCGCGTCAGCTTAGCGAGCGCCTCGCCGCGGACGGGCTGCGCATCGGAGGCGGCGACGGCACCCGCATGCGCGCCGTGACCCACCTGGACGTTTCACGCGATCAGATCGACGAGGCCATCACCATCGTCCGCGGGGCTCTGCGCGAAGCGCGCTGAGGCGCTGCCCAACGCCCGGTGGTTCCCCAGGGGGCGCCGGCCATGGCCCGACGCCCGGACTGGCGTTCCCGCATCCGACAACCCAGGAGCATGCGATGCCCAAGGCAGAAATCAACGGGGTGAACCTCTACTACGAGGACACCGGCTCCGGCGTACCGGTCGTATTCGTGCACGAGTTTGCCGGGGACTACCGTAGCTGGGAGCCGCAGGTGCGGCACTTCTCGCGCCGCTATCGCTGCATTACGTACAACGCGCGCGGCTATCCGCCGTCGGACGTGCCGGAGCAGGTGGAGGCCTATTCGCAGGACATTGCCGTGGACGACCTGCTGGGTCTGCTGGATCACCTTGGCCTGCAGCAGGCGCACATCGTGGGTTTCTCGATGGGCGGCTACGCCGCGCTCATCTTTGGGCTGCGCCACCCGGAGTGTTGTCGCTCGCTGGTGATCGCCGGTTGCGGCTATGGAAGCGACACGGACCGGAGCAAGTGGGAGCGCGACGTGGAGCAGGTGGCCGCCCGCTTCGAGCGCGATGGCATGCAGACGGCGGCGGACTTCTATGCGCGCGGGCCGACGCGGGTGCAGTTCATGGACAATGATCCGCGCGGCTGGCAGGAATTCTACGAGCAGCTTCGTGCGTCGTCGTCCATTGGCCATGCCATGACCATGCGCGGCGTGCAGCGGCGCCGTCCTTCAGTGGGGCAGTTGGAGCCGCAACTCCGCAAACTGGACGTGCCCACGCTGGTGATGACGGGTGACGAGGACGAGCCTTGCCTGGAGCCGGGGCTGCTCATGAAGCGCAGCATCCTCTCATCCGCCCTGGTCGTGATGCCCAAGTGCGGGCACACGATCAACCTGGAGGACCCGACCGCGTTCAACGGCCACCTGGAGGCGTTCTTCTCAGCGGTGGATGCGGGGCGCTGGCAGCCGCGCAATCCGGCCAGCCTCTCGACGTCTGCCATCCTGCCACCCAGTGAGGAACCGGGCTGAATGATTGCCGGGGGCCGTGCAGCCGCCCCGGGGCGAATCAACGCGAAGCGTGGAAGGGAGAGGGGCGCGCTCACTAGGGTGCCCCGATGGAGGTGCGGCCCTGTGGTCAGGTGGCGTGGCGCAGGCGGCGCCAGCCGCTCTC
>Ga0209919_1000484_pt1 | contig 20263 bp, 14 predicted proteins | sample SalPon2A_C_D2_MG_FD_185721 | JGI IMG/M metagenome (GOLD analysis project Ga0209919, IMG submission 185721) | Soil microbial communities from South San Francisco under conditions of wetland restoration - Salt Pond MetaG R2A_C_D2_MG (SPAdes)... | ecosystem: Environmental > Terrestrial > Soil >... | reverse complement strand
AGCCCCGCGGCATGGGAAGGCAGATTGTCTGGGTGGGGATGCTGATGGGGCTTCTTTCATTAGCGGTTGGGTATGGCTACTGGAACGCGAACGATGCGACATGGCAAACCATGGTGTTCACAACGCTCACGCTTTCGCAGATGGCGAATGTCATGGCCATCCGGTCGGAGCGCCGGTCATTATTTGAAATCGGCCTGACATCCAATCTACCCCTGCTTGGTGCGGTAGCCTTGACGGTGGTCTTTCAGCTTGCCCTGATCTATGTGCCATTCCTGCAGTCTATTTTCAAGACCGTGGCGCTGCCGGTTCCGGACTTGACTCTCACCGTTGTGGTCAGTTCGGTTATTTTCTGGGCTGTCGAGCTGGAGAAGTGGTTCCTGCGCCGGCAACCGGTGAACTTCTAGATGCTGATCTGGCTCCAGTTTGCGGTTTGCACTGTCGTGATTGTGTACGGAGGGTCGCGGCTCTCCCATTACGGGGACGTGATCGCTGAAAAAACGGGGATGGGCAGGACGTGGATCGGCGTCATTCTGATGGCCTCGGCAACTTCCCTGCCTGAGCTTTTCACGGGCATCAGTTCTGTGGCCATCTTCAACTCTCCCAACATTGCCGCAGGCGACGTGCTGGGAAGCTGCATGTTCAACCTGCTGATTCTGGCCATGCTGGACGTTGGGCGGAGGGTGGCTCCCATCTCAACCCTTGCACACCAGGGGCAGATCCTGACGGCATCCTTCGGTGTTCTGCTGCTGGGCTTGACCACACTCAGCCTGCTGGCCGGCCAAAGCATTCCAAGCCTGGGCTGGATTGGGTTCTACAGCCTGGTGATTCCCCTGGTTTACCTGGGAGCGATCCGTCTTATCTTCATTTATGAAAAGAGAAGGATCGCTGAATTCCTCAGTGATGTGAAGGAAGAAGCCCGTTACGATCAGGTATCGAAGACGGTCGCCTACCGGCGCTTTGCGGCTTTCGCCGGAATCATCGTGATTGCAGCCACCTATCTTCCTTACGTGGCCGACCAGCTTGCAACCATCACCGGCCTCGGCCGCACTTTCGTCGGGAGCATTCTGGTTGCGCTGTCAACTTCACTGCCGGAAATCGTTGTAGGGAGGACAGCCCTCAAAATGGGGGCCGTTGACCTGGCCGTCGGCAACGTGCTGGGGAGCAACCTCTTCAATCTGCTGATTCTGGCAATCGACGACCTGTTCTTCTTAAGGGGACCGCTGTTGAACTCTGTTTCGCCCACCCACGCCGTGACGGCGTGCGCCGCGATCGTCATGACGGCCATAACCATCATCGCATTGATGTATCGTTCGAAGAAAAGGGTCCTGTTTTGTTCCTGGGACTCGATCGGAGTCTTTCTCGTCTATGCTCTGACGGTTGTGATGCTCTACCTGAAACGCTAGAAACGATCCTCCGTCCTTGTGGCTGTAAGCTGCCCGGTTTCGCAGGTACAACTTGGGCAGGGTCTGCTTTGACGGTCGGAGTTGCCCGCGAATCTACAGACAAGCAGGATAAGACTCGTGGAAACTCAAAGGGCTGCGTCGCCTCGCTGGCTGTCGCGGATGCGAATCGCTTCACCGATGTCAGAAAGAAAGATCTTGCCGTCGCCAATCTTGCCGCTCCGGGCTGCCTTGACGATGGCGTCCACCGCCTGGTCGACAAGCGAATCCGCCAGCACAATCTCCACTTTGATTTTGGGGAGCAGGTCGACGGTATACTCGTGGCCGCGATATATTTCCGAGTGGCCTTTTTGCCGCCCGTGGCCTCGAACTTCGCTCACGGTCATCCCTTGAATGCCAACCTCGTGCAGCGCTTCCTTAACCGCATCCAGCTTCGATGGTTGAATTACGGCTTCCATTTTTTTCATAATCACCAGCCCTTTCTTCTGACTTTCTCGCAATATAAGTTTCAGTCCGGCTTGTCCCCTTTGGAATAACCCTCACTCGCCTCAATCTTCCGGGTTTCTATGACTCGGGTGAAATGTTCTCCAATCCTGCAGAGCCCGATGCGACTTCCATCGGTGCCCGCCCCCGATCAAAACAGAGGCTGAGCAATGGCGGAGTTACAAGCGTTGTGGCCAGGACCAGAACAATAACCAGTGAATAGATACCCGGCGAAACGATTCCCGCGGCCCAGCCGATGTTGGCTGTGATGAGGCCCACCTCGCCCCTGGGGATCATTCCCACACCAACGATCAGTCCATCCCGGCCTGAAAACCCGTTGAACCACGCGCCCATCCCGCAACCCAGGACCTTGCCAACCATCGCAATCAGCAGGATCAGAAAGAAAAAGCCGATGTGCCCGCCGAGAGCCCAGGCGTTGATCTCAAGCCCGATGGAGGCAAAAAACAGCGGGCCAAAAAAGGAGTTGGTCATGGAACGCAACTCGGATATGACCTCTGCATGGTCCGTCGGGCTGGCCGCGATGAAGAGGCCGGCCAGATAAGAACCGGTGATGGCCGCCATGCCCCCGCCATATTGCGCCAGGAAAGCGAACAGAAAGCCAATGGCCAGCGCTGCCGCCAGGGATGTATGTTCAACCTTAAAATGGCGTGCGGCCCTGAATGACCACCGAATCAAACGCGGACCTAGCAAAAAAGCAAAGACGAAAAACACGATCATGCGGACGACCGTCCAGCCAAAGGTCACCAGGGCAGAACCGCTTGCGTGGGGGCTTCCGACATTCCTCTCCGCGGCGATAACAAGCGAAAGGACCAGCAGTCCAAGGACATCGTCAATCACTGCTCCAGCAAGAATGGTAGACCCTGCCTTTGACCGGAGCTGTTTCAGGTTCATCAGGGTCTGGGCCGTGATGGAAACGCTTGTGGCCGTCAGGATGGTACCGATGAAAATGGACTCGCGCCACGCGAAACCCAGTTGATGGGCGATCACTGCGCTTCCTGCGAAAGGCAGGACAACTCCGCCGCCGGCTGCCCAGAAGGCAGGTCCAAAAGCTTTCTTCATTGCGTCGATGTCCGTCTCAAGTCCCGCCAGAAACATCAGGACGACAACCCCGACCTCCGCCAAGACGTTGATAAAGCCCGCCAGCGAGACCTGGCCGTGGCCACCCACGACTGCTGTGGCGGCAAACCACGGGAATTTCCATATGTTGATCAGCGTCGGCCCCAGCACCACGCCAGCCAGCAGTTCGCCTAACACGGCCGGAAGTCCGACGCGTGCGGCCAGCCCTCCTGCCGCCTTGGCCAGCAAGATGAGCAGGGCAAGAAAAAAAAGAACCTGGAGAGAAATGTTCATGTGCAAATTACCCGGCTGGCGGGCAGCGATTGAAACTTTCCCGTAATTCGCGTCCGCGGTTCCCCGAACGGCAGGGCTGGACGTTTTACTTCTTCAGAACCCGCTTGGCGTATCCCCAGAAGACCAGCAACGTCACAGCGCCTCCGCAGCCCAGCAATACCGGCGCAGATGGAGCATGAAAGACGCCAATGGCCATCACTGCCACGGCGCCCGCGCAGACAAACGCCGTTCGCCGCTCTTTTACCGCCTCGATGAATGCCGATCCCATATCCAAAACGGCTGACTCCGATTGCATGAAAATCTCCTCCAAAGTCTAATGCAAGGTCGAAAGGAACATATAAAGAATTGGAACAGCGACGCTGGCTGCAACAAGCAAAAGGGTCTTGCCTGAAAACGGCCGGTCCCAAGTAGGCCGGGCCAGCCCCTTCTGTTCGCGCTTCTTCTGTTCGTGGATGAGTTGGCCCACGAGCTTTCGTTCCTCAATGGAAGTTGCACAGTCCAGCGCCTTCTGCATCTCCTCATAGCCCTTCCTGGGAACGTGCAGCTTAAACTGGAGCTGGCCCAACTTGAAATGGGCGAAGAAATTGTCCGCCTCCAGGTTGGTTGCCTCCTCCAGGTGATCCAGCGCAGGGTAGATCTTGCCTGTCACAGCATATGCGATGCCCAACCCCACATGCGCATCAGCATGTTCAGGTAGCAACTGCACTATCTGTTCGAAGCAAGAAGCTGCGGCTGCAGCCTCCCCGTGGTTCATGAGTTCCAACCCTTCCGAAAATTTTAGTGAAACCTCCGCCGGAAGAGTCGCGCTCCTTGGCTCCAGACATTCGGAGATTTCTGTGACTACCTCAACGCCTTCCCGAACAGCCAAATCAAAATCTACCGTTGCCATCGGATTCTCCTTTTACCCTTTTTCTTCGAGCTGAAACCCCAGGAGGGGGCAGCCAGCCACCTATGCGGTGCCGGCTGCCATCCCTGGACCCTGCATCTTCAAAACGAACTCTGGGTAGCCCAGAGCTCCCATTTCAGGAATATCCAGACCTTCAAGCTCAGCCTGCGGCGAAACGCGCTGGCCGACGAAATAGTCGACAAGCAGATTGAATACGAAAGAGAGCGTGAAGACAAAGCCGAGCAAGGTGGCTACGCCAATCATCTGGGCAACCAGCTGTCCGGCATCCCCGTAGAAAAGACCTTTAACCCCACCGATCCCGGTTCCGTCAGCAAACAAACCTACAGAAAGCACTCCCCATAGGCCGCAGGTGCCGTGAACGGAAATAGCGCCAACGGGATCGTCGATGTGGGCAACGCGGTCAATATACTCAACACTGAGGCAGACCACGACACCGGCAATCAGTCCGATGATGGCAGCCCCAATTGTATTGACGAATCCGCTTGGAGCCGTGATGGCCACCAGGCCCGCCAGCAGGCCGTTGCCGCCCATTGAGGCGTCCGGCTTGCCGTAGCGGATCCACATATAGAACACCGCTCCAAACGTTCCCGTAGCGCCAGCCAGCATGGTGTCAACCGCAATGGTGGCGATCCGTAAAGACCCGGAAGCGCCCAACGTGCTGCCAGGATTAAACCCGAACCATCCAAACGCCAGGATGAAGCAGCCGATCAGTACCATGGTGATGTCGTGGCCGGGAATGGCGTTAGACGATCCGTCACGGTTGTACTTGCCAATTCGCGGACCCACGATGATGGCCACAGCGAGCGCGGATAATCCTCCGACCGCATGGACCACGCCCGAGCCGGCGAAGTCAGCGTACCCGGCTCCGAGTCCATAGTTCGCTCCCAGTTGGGAAAGCCATCCGCCGCCCCATGCCCAATTAGCAAACAGCGGATAAGTGATGGCAGCCAGGAAGACGGATGATACTGCGAAAGCAGCAAACTTCCAGCGCTCAGCACAGCCCCCGGTGACGATGGTCGCGGCGGTATCCATGAAGACCATCTCAAACAGAAAGAGGACCATCACGGCTACGTCATAGGTGCCACCCTGCGTCAGGAAGAAGCCGTGGGTCCCCCAAAGTCCCCACGTTTTCCCTGCAATATGCAGGGCAAATTCCCCGCTTAAGGGCGCGGCACCTCCCAGGCTGCTGACCCCGGCGGCGCCACCCATCTGCAGGGCGAAACCGCAGACCCAGTAGGCAAAGAGGCCGATGCCATACACCATAAAGTTCATCATCATGGTGTGATTGGCGTTCTTGGCCCGGCACAGGCCGGTTTCCACAGCGGCGAACCCCGCTTGCATAAACATGACGAGGAACCCAGTGATCAGGGTCCAGACAAAATTGATGGCCACCTTGTTCTGCCCGACCTGGTTGAGGGTATCCGCGAGTGTAAGCCCGACTTTGGGATTAGAAACGGTAATGTCGTTCACGTTCCCCGTAAGGCTCCCGGACGCGTCACCCTTAGCCATTTCTTCCGCGGAAGGTGGGTTTGCCTCTTTCACCGGAAATGGGGCATTCAGAACTGGAGCGGGGGCGGCCTGGGTGCTGGTCGTCGGTTGACTGGGTGTTTGGGCCCAGACCGGGACCCCGCATAAAAAGTAAGCTGCGAGAACAAACCCGCGGATGATCCTATTTAAATTCTTGCGCCGCATGCATCTCCTCCGTTTTGAGAATCGGCCAGACGCCGTCTCGACACGTTGCAAAAGTCAGGAAACTGTTACTTTTTCCAGATGGCTTCCTTCGCGTAAGCACGATTCAGGAAGCCCAGAATCCCCGTCAGACACAATGCAATCCCGATCAGGGCAAAGATAAAACGAGCAGCCAGTGACGACGTCCACGTCAAGCTGGCCACCGGAAGAAGCCACCCGCAAACTGCCAGAAGCAAACCAATAAATTTCATTTCTGTCTCCAGATAGTTAAAATTCTTTCTTCCCCCCATTACCGGTTCTTCCCACCTTGTGCTGGGGAAAGGCCGGGAGCCGTTCCCTCGTCTCAACATCCGCATTTAGTCCAGGAACTCAAGCGGCTTGATCTTGCGGAAGCCGAACAGTGAGTACGCCAGTAGTCCAATACTAATCAGCGTTAAGACAACTCCGATTCCTGCGTGATCGTTCGACCAGAGCACCAGTCCCGCCACAAAGCCTGTGAAACCCGTCAGGAATGAGGTCAGATACCCACCCTGTTGTCGATTTGCAGCCATACATTCCTCCCTTTACTGATTGCGAATTACAAATCAAAACTTCAGGCCCGGCACCGGATCCTTTCCTTGATTACTCGGCGCCGTGGATGTTAAAGACGTACATCAGGCCCAACTCCAATGTGTTCTGGTTCTTCGTCAGCTCTGCCACCCCACGCGGGAAAAACGGTACGTTGGACATATCGCGCCGGAACTCCAGGCGGCTGATCAGGTCATGAGCAAAGGTGCGCTGAAACGTGAGTGTGTATTCGTTAATATGCTGTGCCGTACCAGTGGTGAACCCGTTGGGGTCATCGTAGTATTCGTAGCGAACTCCAAACGAGTACTGGTCATTGAAGGTGTACTTGGCGTAGGTTGCAATCCCTTTCCAGTTGACGGAATTCACTCCGGGAATCATGTCCACGGACCCGTAGTCAAAGTTTTCCAGAAGGGCCAGCTTCCCGGTCATATTCAGCTGGACCACCGTGTCCGAGAGGTTCCGCCAGTGCGCATTGGTGCCAGGGGTTTGGGGCCCGCCAAGGTAATTCTGCGTAATGCTCACCTTGGAACTAGGCGCCAGCGCCAGGCTGAAGCCGTACGTCTTTCCTGTATTGACCGCGACGATGTCGTTCCAGCCGTTGACCAGATAGCCGGTCAGGGTAACCTTGGGATTAAAGCTATATGCTGCCTGAAGGCCAAAGTGGTAAAAGGGTATGGCGTACCCAAACAGAATACCTCGGCTGTAATTCCAGTCAGGAGCAGATTCGATGACCTCTGCGCCCGCTGGAGTTACGAATTTCCCGAAGTCGATCTGGAGCCCCTTGCCGATAGGCGCGAGATAGGAAACATAGGCCTGCTCGACATTGCGATCAAACCCTATCCCGCCTGGTTCCAACCCATTAACCACATTGATAGCATTGCCGTAGCCGAAAGTCAGGTTGTAACCCAGCGGGGTATCTTTGTCCGGGGCCCTGTTGATGACGACCTCAGCAAGGTTTAGCGAGAACTGGTTCTGGTAATTATCGAAAACCCTGAGCCCGGCCTGGCGGTCTGCAGGGTGTTCAAAATCTAGCCCATAGTAACCGTCCACAGAGCCGCTGATGTTTGTGGAGTTAAACAGCCTCTCAGCCAAAGTCGGCTTGCTGGCTGGCGCAGCGGGCGCTTCTGTCACTGCCACCACAGTTGCCGCCGGCGCTTTTTCCTTTTGCGTCTGGGTCTTCTTCAACTGCTCGATTTGTGCCTTGAGGCTCTCCAATTCTTTCTGGAGTTGATCGATCTTTGCCGACGTGTCTGATCCGGCGCTCCCAGCCTGTTCCTGTGCGCCTAGCTGGGAACAACCTATGACGATTGCTATGAAGATCACCAAGGGCCCCACGGGAAGCCGCGAGAGTTTCATGACAGTTTCCTTCCCTTGTAATTTGGAGTTCCGCCCCAACCAGCGTGACTACCATAATGAGAGATAGTATTTCCTGTCCAATTAATAGTTATATTGAGTATGATAAAAAACTTTTGGATAAATTAATTTTCTGGCAGTAATAAGAAAAGAGATATATCTACGCCTTGAACGTTCCAGGCTCACCGGCGGAAATGGCTCACGGCTTTTCCGGGACAGGCGGGTCGCCCCCTGTATTGGTTGGGGTTTGACGATATGCCACCTTAGAGTCTATTTCTTGCAGACGGGAATTACCCTTCGGCTTCGGACACCTAGGGAATGCCCGTGGATCTCCCGGATCAGGCGCAGGAACAAGCCTGCTGTTAAGTGATTCTCACTTGAGGACAGCGCTCCCCTTCAGGCGTGCGGCATTTGCTGACTCCTCTGGGAAGTTGAACGGTGGAAATCAACTTCTCTTCTTTCCTGGGAAACGGGATGTTTTCAAGAAGGTTCCTGACGAGAATGCTTAATACCGGTATCTATTTGTCCGCAGAGATTTGGGGCACGGCGTGTTCGCCACGACCTCAAGAAAGAAGCAGAAGACTCGGCATCTCACTCGGGAGCTTAGGCGCAGAAGCGGGACCAGACCGGCGTTTTTTCTGTCAAGATCGGGAGTGAGGACCCTGATTCAAGTGGCGAAAAGAGGTGCGGATTCAGATTGATTCGGCGCGAAGCTGAGCATATACTAGTGCCATCCAGGCAGCTCATACTCGAGATTTCAGACAATTCCCTTGACCTGGGAGAAATGCAGGGGTTGTTCCCGCATTACAATTGAGTGCGCAGCTTTCGCTTCGAGGACCGGCAGCAATGAAGCTGGCCGATGTGAGATTGTCTCCTCATTTCTCGGAACAGGTAGTCTTTCGAGACCCTAACAGCTTCGGAATTCAGGAGGAGGGCCAGATATGAAACCTTTGTTCCTCCGATCGGTATTGGTCGTAACCATTATTCTTTTTCCTGCCTGGGGGGTAAATGGTAGCTCCCAACGCCGCCCTGCGCATCTTTCCCATCATGGATCGAGTCCGGCGCGATCTTCGTTAACCACCCTCAGCATTCCCGGGACCCGGCGCTCTTTCATGCGCATGGCCGCAATCAGCCAGCAGGTTCCTCCAGGTCAAGTGCTTCCACTGTTGGCGCACAATGTAGCAGTAGGAGGCTATACCTACAACCGGAAAGGCCGGAAGCCAAATTCCACCGAATACCTGACCCTCTTAAAGGATTACATTCAGCAGGCAAGGGAATTAATAGCGTTGGCCGGCCCAAGACGGGTGATTCGCATCAGCAGTTGCGATCAGGCCGGCCCTCTGCTGAAAGCTCTCGGCTACGAACTGGCAAGCCCTTGTGGACCGCAAACTACCCTTGCGACAGCGGATCGTGAAAGAGCTTTTCTTACTGACGACTCGGGATTCCCTCTGACGGCCCTGGAACAAACGCTTCGCGGAGGCGCGCCCTTTGAGTACGGATTTGGAACTTTCAAGGTTCCGGTGCTGTTCACTCAGGGCGACTGGACCGCACTTGATCCTAATAAGAAAGATGATCTGCTTGACGCTATCCTCTCTGACCCTCGCCTGGCAAGACTCTACTGGGCCGTGGCACGAATTGACCGGAATACCCGCAATTATCTGAGAAAGGCTCCGGGGCTAAAGGCCCTTTTACCTCTCGCCCCGGTCCTGGATTTCTACGGCTCCCAGATCACCATCCAGTCTGGACATGTTGTGGTCCCTGGAGGAAGGTCTGCTGAAGCAGCCTGGGCAAAACTGGCAGGCGCAAGTCCGAATTCACCGGATCGGTTTGTCGCTCATCTCCTTATGAAAGATGATGGTTGGTTGGCGGCTTATTTTGACGGGTTGTCGCGGGTTAGCCCTGTGCAGCAGGCGTATCTATCACAGGCTCAAATCCTCCCGCGGTTTTACAAGGCACTGGTTGGCAACCATGTATCCCCCGGCCCGGCTCGTCCGGTTTTCAGACCGGATGCAGGGCTGTTGCTTCTCGCGTCCGCAATTCAACTGGGTCCGAACGGCGAGCTTCGTATTCCAGGAAACCTGGAAGTGTGGAAGCAGGTGATGAAAGTCTTCCGAAGGCAGTACCGTTTCAACCTGGTGCGCCAATGGTCCAAGAGGGCCAGTGCATGGAAGGGTCCTGATGGGTTAGTGGAAGCCATGTTTGCCTTATCCCGCCTCAATCTGGACAATGGGCCGTTACAGGCATTTCTCTCTGTGAACAGCATTGATCGCGCGCGTTCTTCAAAAGACCGTCTGGCACCAGCGACGGTGCAACTGCTGGCAGACAACTTCATGCAGTTTGGCGACCAATACTCCACGTTTTCCGAGTTCTTGTTGAACGATCGATCGATCATTCACTTCATTAAAATGGCCCAGGAAATTGATGATATCCACGGTCAGAATTTGCGCTCCGACGCCATAGGGATTTTTCAGGCCAATGTGGGTTTATGGAAAATTCTGGCCAGGCAGGGCGAAATTCCGGAAGCCAACTGGGACAAGTCCTGGCAGGCATTGATCAATCCCTTTTCCAGCATCCGGTCGGACGCCCAACTTTACCAGGCAGCCCGAGTCTCGATTCGACAGTTGTTGCAATCTTCTGCGGGCAAACCCAATCTGTCGCAGAGCCAAATCATTGATTTGCTTGCCGGGCCGGAACAGTCGAGTCCGGAAGGCAGGCACGTCAGGGAGGATCTCGCCAACAAGATTCGCTTGATGATGGCCTCCCAGCGCCTCGTGTCGCTTGACACCCTTTTCGAACTCGGCGACGGGCTGGAACTCATGTCCAAGGGCAAGACTCTATCCAGGAATTTGATACCACTGGCGGCACAACTTCGTCAGTTTCAGTTGCCCAAACCCTTGTTCACAAGAGGTGAACGGGCCGAATGGTCCATGGGCCTTTATGAAAATAAGCACCTCCAGAGTGAGATGCGAACGAACCTGGCTACTGTCATTAAATCCAAGCCCTCTCGTGCCAAGCTTGCGGCAGCCCGCGGTGAGCTGGTTCCATTCCTGAGAGATACCCTTGTGGGCCTGAACTACGCTTACTATGAACCGCCGGGCGCGCAGATGATTTATAACAATTCCCTCTTCGTGCGTTCCCACGATTTTTCAGGGAAAAGCAGCATGGAAGATAACCGCTCCTGGAAAACGCCCGACCTATTCGGTCGCGGCCTTTCAGCTGGCGGCGGGGCTCACCTGGTGGGTTCGCTGTCAAACCTGCCTTACGTTCTTGCGGAAGCAGAAGAGAATTTCATTATTCCGAATAACGTGCAGTCCTTGATCTGGGAAGACCTCGTCCCAACGCTCATGACCGGCGCCGTCCTTCCGCGCTGGTGGCACGTGTCAAAAAGCGAGCTCCATGCCGTCGCGCTCTACCAGAAGTTTGGGGAGGAACTGGTGAGGGCTGCCAGCACAGATGTTCAATTGCGTGAAAAAGTGATGGGCATTCTCTCTGATCGAATGTTGCCCAGAAGATTTGAGCAGGTTGAGGGAGATTTGCGCGACGGACGGTCCAATGCCGCACTCAAAAGGTTGACCCCGGCTGATACTTTCTGCCTGGCTGGGGAGTTTCGCAGGAAATACCCTTCCGTAGACCCTGAAGGAGGAAACGCCGAGAAGGCGATTGACCGGCTTGCTCAGCAATTTCCAAAGGAAGTCAGCTGGAAACGGTTGTCGGAGGATTTCGGCGTTCCTCATCCTGCGTTCGCGGACACAAATGCACTTTCACTGATTAATGTGAAACCCTTTCCCACCTACCTGGGTTACTCCAGCCGGCTGTTGGCCGAATCATGGGAGTCCAACAATTTGTATTGGGCACGTTTGGCAGACGAAAAGGGCTATCCACCTGTAATGTTAAACGTTCTGGTCCCGCAACTGACCTATCGCATGGTCGAGAACATTGCCGCTACTTATCTGGACGATTGGCCTGCCTTGCTCCGGTCATTGCGAAAAACCGGAAAGGAGTTTCAACAAGGGAAGGTGGCTGCTTTACCCGGCGGGGGAAGCAGCTCCGGGCTGTGAAAGCCGTTTGGATGGGGGCGGGCGTTTGGCTGCGCCCTCCCGGGTTTCAGAGAAGTTGGGATCATCAGGGAAGGTGAACTATGGGACAACGATCTTTTCTGCTCGCATTATTTTGCATCGGTGCACTTGCGGTTTCTGGCGTCGCGGCCACGGCACAGAAACCGGACTCTAACGTAACGGTCGTCCACATCAATGTCAACATGGTCCAATTGGACGTGGCGGTAACAGACAAGAAAGGAAGATATGTGACCGGCCTGGGTCCAGCTAATTTCGAGGTTTTTGAAGACGGAATTCGAGAAAAAATTGCAGCTTTCGGCGAAGAGAACGGCGCACCTCGAAGTGTGCGATACTCCGGACCGGGCGGCAAGGTGCCTCGACTGGGCAAGTACGTTGTTGACAGTCCTCCGGGATCCAATCTAATTGCTGCGTCTGCGCCGGGCGCCAGCGTTTTTATCCTGTTTGATACCAGCAACTACATGTTCCGGGGGTTCGCCCTCGCCCGGGATGCCATTGCGCAGTTTGTCCGGTCTCTCGATGGTGCTGACCGAGTGGCATTCTATTCTTACAGCCGCGATTTTTTTCGCGCCTGCCCGCTCAGTGACCACCACACCAAAGTTCTCGAGGCCGTCCGCTCCACTGTAGCTGGAGATGACGCGGCGCTATACAATGCGCTGTTATGGACCCTGAAAGACGCCGACAAGTTTTCCGGTCGAAGGGTGATTGTGGTCTTTTCAAACGGACCCGATGACGCCAGCATGGTATCACCTGAAGATGTCCGGGAGTTGGCCCAGTCCGAGGGTATCCCGATCTACATGATCAGCACCCGGGAGGCAGAGCGAGACCCGCTTTCGACTGCCGTCTTCAAACGCATCAGCTCGAGCACGGGCGGCAAGGCTTACTTTGCCGGTCACTGGCAGGACCAGGAGAAGGCATTTGCATCCATCCGCGCAGACCTGGCGCACCTTTACACGATCAGCTATTATCCGGCCCCAAATCCGAATCGCGGATGGCGCAAGATCACGGTAAAAGTGACGGGCGTGAAGGCGAATAAATATAAAATACGCACACGGACCGGATACCGGCCCAGAGTGCTGCACGAGACAACCGAAGCCGTCCCCCTTCCGAAAAGTGAGGTGCCACTGCCCGGTCGTGCTAGCAGCAAGTAGTTAACCAGCAGGATTTCCGCGGACGCATACCCTCAGGGGTGGCTACTACTTCGTTTGAGCTATCATCCGACCAAGAGACGGAAGGTGCCGGCCACCCGGCGCAAGCTCACATTTTCAACCCGTCCAGCATCCCGGCTTTGAGCCAGGCCAGGCCCTGCCTGGCGTAAAGATACGACTGGTCAATCTTCAGCGCCTTCTCGAAATTCTGCTCAGCCAGGGAGCGATTCCCCTGGATAGCGGCGTAAATGCCTGCCATGTCATAGGCATGGAGGCGTAGAGTAATGGAGTTGTCCGTTTTCCTTTGCTCGTTGACGGGCACGAATCCCTTAAGCCAGGCGTCTGCTTTTTGCACCTGCCCGGACTTGTAAAGGCCGATGGCTCGGAACAAACCATTGCCCTGGATGTCCTGATCCGCCGTATTGGCAGCTGCTTGCCACGCGGCCATAGCCGCAGAATGCTTTCCTTCGGCCTGCAGCAGCAATGCCTTATACATCAGCAGCCGGGAACTTGTGATTTTGGCAAAGCTGTCGACACCCAGGTTCGGCGGAGGATTCTGCGCCGCGGCTATATCATCCAACGCCTTCTTGAACTGGGAATTCTTGGCAGACTGGAGTGCCCGCATCAACTGGATTCCCCTGTAAAGATGCAGGAGGGAATAGGAAAGGTGAGTTGGGGCAAAGGTGTGGGAATTGAGAATCTTCAAAGCCTTTTCGTCGTTGCCCACCTGGGCTTCCAGTGACGCCAGTCTCTGCAGTAACTCATCATTGTTGGGCTCCAGGGCCAGAGCTTTCTTAAAGACTTTCCTTGCTGCCTGGATATGTCCCGTGCGGGCATTCGCATTGGCAACCAGTAAGACCGTCGCCAGGTGATCAGGCCGAACTTGCAAAGCCCGTGTCAGCAGGCTCAAACCTTTATCCTGATTCCCTTCCACCATCATCGCCATCCCCAGATCCCTCAACGCCGGAAAGTTGTGCGGACCTTTCTGCACAGCCGCGGCCCAGAGGTCGGTCGCTTCCTTTCGGCGGCTTCGGCTGTAAAATAGATCACCCAGTAGCACGTCGGCATTGGCATCATCGGGCACAATATTCAGCGAGGTCTTCAGAACCCCCACATCTTCCGAACGGAAGGGGAATATGTGAATCCTCATGTCCTCCTTCCGCGCCTCATTAATGAAACCTCGCGCGGCTTGCTGATCTCCAAGTTTTGCCGCCGCATAAGCACGGTAGTAAAGGAGCATGGGGTAGGGAGCGTGGCTGGTGGCTGTGGCATTCCGGCCATGCGGACGCAACGGCCATGCCCCCGATGGAAAGGGGCCTGACTTGGCTGTCAAGGCAATGCCCCGGTCGAGAACCTGAGCGGCCTCCCGCCATGCGTAAAGACGGATGTATTCGGATGCCAGTCCTAGATATCCCTGTGGAGAGTGGGCACAGGCGCGATCGAAGAGATTCAAGGTGGTACGTTCCATGCCGGAGGCCGTGCCGGTGAGCGCACCAGCCGCCATCAGCCGCTCCGCCAGAGCGAACCGGTTGGTGGGGTCGAGCTTGAGAATGGCTTTCCGCTCGCGGGCCGCCTGCGCGGAGTTCCCTTCTTTACGCAGCACGTAGGCGTAGGCTTCCCTTACCGCAACACTTTCCGGAGTCAGCGCTGCCGCCCGTGAAAGTTGATGCAGGGCTTTGCCCATATTGCCCTCCTGCAGCGCCAGCAATCCGAGCAGGTAGTAACGCAGATTGAACTTGTCGCATGAGGGGAGGATCCGATATATCTGCCGCCGGGCAGCCTGCCCGCGTCCAAGCTCGGAATAGATGACGCCCAGGTAATAGTGGGCATTGCCGTTGGTGGGATCCCGCTGGATCACCTTTTTGAAGTGGCCGATGGCTTCCTCCGTATGGAAGCGTTGGAGCGCCAGCAAACCCAGTTGGAGCTGCGCAGGTGGGAAAAGGGGATCTTTGGTGAGTGCCTCATTGTAGGCTCTCTCCGCATCGTCAATTTGTCCAAATTTCTGGTAGCCCAACCCTTCCTGATAGAGCTGATCGGCTGTAAGGGTGGATGCAGGTCCAAACTTGCGCGGAACTGAATCGCTGGCATACTTGGCGTTGGGATGCTCGTTATCCGGATAGAACTTGTGGTTCATAAGAACCTTCCCGTCCTTGGAAAGAATCTTCAGCTCCAGGACCTTCCCATGAGTGCTTGCGCCCAGCGGGATCTCCGCGTGCGAGGCGCTACCCACCTTCAAGTCACCGGTTGCATTCCAGATTTTCTGTTTTCCCGCATATAGCTCCTGAACAACGCCCGGATAATCAGCGGTCGGCGTCACGGCAAGACTGGCAGCCCCTGGCCGCTTGGGAGGGATCTTAAAGTGGACGGCGACGTTAGGATTGGCTGTGGTCAGCCCGCCGAGGTGACCCGCGCCATACCAGTACTCTGTCCATCCGTCAGACATGCCCGGGTCGATAAACTCATAGATGCCATCCCAGATATAACGGCCGCTTTGCATTTCCATGTACAGGTCGCCGTGGTCAGAGTATGTCGTTGCCTGCTGTTTGCCCTCCCGAGCCGATCCAAAGGTCCAGGTCTTCATGCCACGCGCCAGGAGATGATTCTTATAGCAGATAGTTCCGAAATCATTTTTGTAATCGTAGATCGACATGTAGTTGTCGTAGATATTGAGTCCAAAAACGCCAAGCATGTTCACATTGTTCTTGTTCCAGCTCAGGTCTGTCCCGTTGATGACCGGCCATGGGGTTAGAGCCTCGCTTACGTGGGTGATGACCTTGGTCATTGGGTAATCGAACCGGCTGCCCTCAGAGGCCTTGACACCGGCATTCGTCCAGATCAGATAGCGGTTGGGAAGCAGGTTCTTGTTGTACAGGTGCACTTTAACTTGAATGTAGTCCTTTCCGGGGAAGAGGGTAACCGCCATGCGGATCTTGTCACGGAAGAAGTGGTCAACGTGGCTCAGGATTACCGTGGCGCTGCCGTCCTTGTGACGCACCAGCGCCCACGGCCACGGCTCACCGGGCCAGGTGATCATGTGCGTGTCGTAGGGCCCGTAGAGTTCCAAATCCCCCACCAGCCAGGCGTCTCGGGGATTGTAACGGCTGGGCTTGATCGCCGAAGGGAGATAAAAGAGCTGGCGCCTCGCAACCTTGTCATATGCCGAGAAAATGCGTCCGCCAAGCTGGGGCAGAAACTCCAGCTTCAAGTACTTGTTTTCCAAGACGAGTTCGTCGTAAGTCACGGGGACGGGCTTCTCCGACCGCGTTTGCCAATCCACCCTTGTGTAAGGGTACAACCCCATGTTCTCGATGGATTTGAACAGAGGCGCCACCGTCTCTGCACTGCGGTAAGTGTAAGTGGGATAGACCAGCTTTCCATGGGTGAACTTCACCGCATCCGGCGTGCTTGCGTGGGCAACCTTAAACCCGGATAGAAAAACAAGGCAAGCCGCGAGAGCCGCCAGACGGGCTAATCGCGTCAGCTCCAAATTTAAAGGACAGCGCAAACCGGCCACAGAATATTTACCGCAAGTTCCCATCTCTCTCCTTCCCCAGACAACCTTGTGAATTTTTGTGAGAGTACAACATGTGATCTTACACCTTCAGGCGAATTCCTACGATTACTTTCGCTTATAAGCATGGCCAGTCTTTGGATATGCGGCGGCCGGTCGTTTTTATGAAGGGCTATATCGAGGCACCCGCCAGCAAGTCGGCCCCGACTTCGCGGGAGTCGATCTGAAGGGTCTCCGGGCTAGTATCGACAAAGAACGGCAGCACAGCGTGCAACAGGTCAAAATTTACTGTTGCGACAAACGTGCAGGGCGGCTCGATCACTTCGTCACCGGGCCCAGTGCTTCAAACCGCACTCAGCCCCAGGCCTCCCAGCTTTTCGGTGTGCAGTTTGCCGTCGCGGACCAGGAATAATCCCGGGAATTTCTTCAGCCACGGCTTGTTCGCCGCGGGCACGTACTCCCGCCCGTTCGACTCCAGCGTATCAATAGGTGCAACGTGGGCGGCGATGCCTGCCGACTGGATGAGCGAGGCTCCGGGGCAGGTGAGGTCCTGCGCCGACATGTACATCTTGAACTTTTGCGCGGCGGCGTTCAGCAGCACGGTCTGGCTTTGCCCTTTGCAGGCTTTGAGCGCCACGCCGGTATAGCCAAGCTTGCGCCCTCGCAAAAGCGCGTCATACCCGGTCAGCGATTCGTCCATGACCACGGGCTTGAGCCTGGAAACCTTGAAAAGCATTTGTGATGGGTTGTCGATCAGGTCCCGCGACTCCGGCTGCTCAAGATAAAGAATGCGGTCGTAGCCGCCGGGCGATTTTTCCTTGATGCGACGGATGGATTCCATCAGGTAATCAGCGTTTGGGCACCCCTCGTTGAAATCCAGCGTGTAATACCAGTGGCGGACGCCGCGGCGGTTTTCCACTTCCGTAGCTATACGGTCAATGTGCAGCACTCGGGCAACGTCGGGCTCAAGGTTGTTGCCGTCGAGCTTGATTTTCAGGTGAGTGAGACCGTCGGCAATAATCCATTGGGCCAGCGTTTGCGGCAGACCGTCGTGCAGCCACTTTTTGACATCAGAAGCTTCGATTGGGTCGGACGCTCCCACTGAATGATTGCACCACACCCACGGTTTGGGCGCCTTCAGCAGATACTGGCTGGGATATTCGCCTTTAAATTGCGGTGCTAGGTAATGGGCCAGGTCATGGCTCATAAATTCCCGGCCGTAAGTCAGATAGCAGTTGAGGCCGTGAGCCTTTCCGAATGCGTCGTGAATGGCGGCATCGAAAGGGCTCGCGGTAACCAGCGTGCAAAGCTTGGGGACCGGCTGAGGGAGATGCATTTCCTTGGTGACTTCAGCCGCCGCGCGAAGGTATTCCGGCTCCAAGGTAAAGTTGATGTCGATGGGATGGCCGGGCTGGTTGTAATCCAATGTGATTTTAGAGATATGCTCCGCAAGCCGTTTCATCGCATTGAGCGTGGTGTCATAGGAGAGCGTTTTCGATGGAAACGACCATTCATTACCCATAGTCATCGAGCCGAATCCATGGGCCACATGCCCCGAAACCGTCTCAACGGTGCAATGAACGTCCAGCAGCGTCACTTTGTCAACGCTGCGCCCGCCGAATTCATAAGGAGTGCGATATGGAAAATTTTCGTAGCTGACGCGAATGTCCTTCACGCGAATGTCGCTGGATTTTCGCTTGGGTGCGGCCATGGCAATTCCTGTTGCCAGCGGCGAGAGCACAGCCACGCCGGCAGTGGCAGATTTCAGAAAACTCCGTCGTGTGATTTTACTATGTGATCCCAAATTTACCCCCCCTTACAAGGAATCTTGTGTAAACTCCAGCACCCGCTACTTGCAATGTCTCCACACGCCCTCGTGACGCCTGAGGGCTCACGTGTGCTGTTCGCCGCCACGTTGTTGAGAGAACCAGTCGAAGGCGCGCTGCTGCAACCGGCGTGGAAAGCGGTTGATGTCCATGGGCGTTTCAAATTGCAATGCTTCCGGGTGGCCCAGTAGGTCATAGACCTTCTTTGGCCCCTCCATTTCTCGCCGAACATCCGCCACGCGCGCGTACCGGTCCAGTTCCGGCGCGATTAGCAGCACAGGCTTCGGAGCAACCAACGCCAGGACTTCATCAAAGTCAAATGGAACGCGGTCTTCATGGTCGGCAAAAAAGCCCAGCCGGGGCAGCAGTCCGTGGAGGTGCGAATAGTGGCCGATTCCTTCGGTGCCTTTATCGGCAGTCTGCAACCGCAGCGGATCGAAGCCGCAGACGGAAACCAGGCCTTTGATGCGGTCTTCGAAAGCCGCCGTCAGCAACCCAACCTTGCCACCCAGCGCGTAGCCCATCAGGTAAATCTGCGATGAGTCAATCTCCTCCAAAGCAGAGAGCGCGTCAATGGCCGCCCGCGTATCCTCAATCATGTTCCCCATCATCGACCACTTGGGGTAACGCTGATAGAAATCTTTGGCCTCGTGGACGCGCGTTCCATAACCGACCAAGTCAAAGGCAAAAACCGCAAAGCCTTTTTTCCAAAGCGATGGAAATGAGGGTCTCTCATCCTGGCCGTACGCCCACTTGGTCGAAATCCACGGATGCCCCGCCGACCACCCATCCTGGTAGGAGTGCTGGTGCAGCCAGACGACAACAGGACATTCCCCGGGCTTGGGTTTACCATCAGACCCCAACGGATAAAACAGATCACCCATCAGGGAATTTCCAAACGGGATGCCCGTAGCGCCAATTCCCTGTCGTGCCAGCATCTCCCGCTGGTAGAGGTCGCCGTAGCGCCCCCAGTTGTCTTTCGCAGGCCGGCGATAAAGGGTTGCAAGCCAGCCGTCAGTCGCCAGAATCTCGTCCGCAATACTGTGGTTCTCCGGAAAGGGTACGCGAGGCGGTGCCTCGCCCAGAACCTCCGCGATATTCCGGCGAATGGACTTCTTCTTTTCCTCCCACTGGGTAATAGAAGTGGCGGGTTTACCATCTTTGTAATTCAGGAAATCACCCACAGACCTTTGGGGATATCTGAGTGGGTCAATTTTCTCCCCGCTCGTCTTCTCCCAACCTGCAAACGTATAGCCCAGAATCCAGGTCTCGCGTTTCGGAAAGTGATTCCGGCCGAACACCGAGTCGAAGAAATCAACGATCTCCTCAATGCGCTCCGCGCCGAATTCATGCTCTCCATCGCGAAGGTGCAGCCAGAGGTTTTCTTCATGCCCCACAAATCGGTAGGCTCGTAGGACCGAGCGGTAGCCATGCTCAAATCCAAACGGATTGCCGGCAGATTCGGCATAGCCGGCGAACATCATCAGGCCGCGCGGAGCGATGGCGGCCATCAGCAGGTTCTGGTCCACCGGAAGCTTGTCTTCGCGCCCGGCAAAGAAACGCAGCCGCGGATGAAACCAGTGGGGCTGGGCGCCGGTCAGCAGCTCGATACTTTCATTCACAAACATGTCGGTGGTATATCGCCAGGGATCGGCCCCTCCTGTATTGCCACTCGACGGGACGACAGCTGCAATCCTCTCGTCGAAGGCCGCCGCCAACAGCGCCTGCTTCCCGTTTCGGGAATGGCCCGTCAGCCCGATCTTTTCACCGTCCACCTCAGGCAGCGTCAGCAGGTAGTCTACCGCCCGGGACCCGGCCCACGCCCAGCGCGCCAGGCAGGAAAAATCGTACCGGGGATAGATGTCAATATAAGCGTCGGAGTCATCGCTGTGGCCGTACATGGGGTCGGCGGCAAAATAGATGCAGCCGATGTAG
>Ga0209919_1000482_pt1 | contig 20315 bp, 17 predicted proteins | sample SalPon2A_C_D2_MG_FD_185721 | JGI IMG/M metagenome (GOLD analysis project Ga0209919, IMG submission 185721) | Soil microbial communities from South San Francisco under conditions of wetland restoration - Salt Pond MetaG R2A_C_D2_MG (SPAdes)... | ecosystem: Environmental > Terrestrial > Soil >... | reverse complement strand
CGCTGATCGACCCGGCGCCCCGTTCGCTCATGACGATGAACTCGTGTACCGCCGACCAGACGATAGTGCCGCCGATCGCGAACAGCGCGACATAGTGAAACAGATCGACCATCAGGTTGCCGAACGGATTGGTGACGCGGTGGAGTTTGTTGTCGATCTGGGTGGTTTTCTGTTGCGTGGCCATGTTTCCGGTCTCGGCTGGGTTTTCGGGCCGAACGGCTATCCGCCAGGCCCGGTGAAATGGTTGAATTTGAACCCGACTCTAGTGGATTGGCCTGTGCAGATCAATCGGCAAAAATCCGGCTGGCCGATTACCGCCGCTCTACTAGGGTTCGCGCCGGGGCTGAGTTACCATGGGCGGGTGATGAACGATATCAGCATCAATTTCATTATCGGAGTACTGGCGATCGCCTACGGGATCTATTGCTATATCCAGCGCAAGACCGCGCCGCAGGATATCGAGAAGCTGCAGAACCTGATCGAACGCAACGGCGAAAAAATGGGCAACGCCATCCACCTGTTCGGATACACGATCCTGCCGATCGTGGCCGGCCTGATGCTGCTGTACGCACATTACCGGGGCTGATCTCCGGGAACGCGGCCGGGCCGGTCAGCCCGTCGCGATATGAATTCGCGGCTGCTGAGGGCGGACCAGCGAGATGCCGACCAGGGTCAGCAGCAAGGCCGACCAGATGTAGACGGAATGGGTTTCGGCGAACAGGATCATCCCCCAGGCGACGCCGGCCAGCGTGATCATGTAGGCGGTCTGGCTCGCGAACACCGGTCCCGCGGTCCGGATCACGTACAGCAGAATGGTGTAGGCGATGCCGGAGAGCAGGCCATTGCCGGTGGCGGCGTACTGCGCCGTTCCCCACGGCGCCAGTACCGGCAGCCAGGTACCGGACAGCAGCGCCAGTGGCAGCAGCAGTAACACGGCGAAGGCCTGGCGCGCGAAACTGAGTTCGAACGAGCCGACGAAAGGTGGGCGGTAGCCGCCGGCATAGGAATTCTCGATCGACATGCTGACGCTCGCGGCCAGCGCCAGCATTACCCAGGGCGCGAGCCCGGGTGCGGGCAGCGCACTCTTCGGCAGGACCAGCAACGCCATCGCGGCGAGCCCGATAACGACGCCGAGCAGGCGGCGGCGCTGACCGCGCTCGATGCCGAGCAGGATCGAAAGCAGGTAGGTAAACAGCGGCATGCTGGCGAACGCGATCGCGACCACGCCGGCCGGCAGATAGAGCGCACACCAGAACAGCGCAATTGCCGGAAATGCAACTCCGAAGCCGCCGCAGATGATTCCGAAGCGGATCACGTCGCGGCGCCACAACGGTTTTTTCGATTGCAACAGGAGCAGCACCAGCAGCAGCGTCGAACTCGTGGTGACCTGCCACAGCGCCATGCCGATCGGGTGCCCGCCGGCCTGCACGCCGATCTTCGCCAGCGACAGCGCCAGTCCCCACAGGATGCCCATCAACAGTAACAACAGGTATTGCGGCGCCGGCACCGCGGGTGCGGCGCCGAGCGGCGGTTCGATGACGGGCTGGATCGACATGACCGGGGAAATGTAGCGCAACCCCGAGCGGGTTGAAAGCGTTAATGTCAGGCTCAGCCCGATGCCGGCGACAGACGCCTCAGCCCTGGTCGGCGAGCCAGTAAAATCCGTGCGGCGGCACGACCAACTGGTTCTCGACCAGCCCCGGCGAGCTGCCGCTGTAGAGGTCCTGAAGGTGGCTGTACTCGATATGGCCGCGGCTGGGCAAGTCGCTGAGGGTGATAGCCTGCGGCGCGGCGTCGAAATTGGCGACTACCAGAACATTGTCGTGCGGCCGAAACGGGTTGCTGCGAATGAACACGAACAGGTGGGGATTGTCGGTTTCGAGGAGTTCGCGGTTGTTGTAATCGGCGAAGGCGGGGGTGGACTTGCGTACCGCGATCATTTTTTTCAGGCCCTCGAAAATGCGCTGCTGTACGCTGCCGTGCTGCTTGCGCAGGGCAGCTTTTTCCCAGTCGATCCGGGGACGGTGCATCCAGCGGCTGTCGCCAGCCTTGTTCGCATCCTCGAGGTAAGTATTGTCGTTGAGCGTGCCGATTTCGTCGCCATAATAGAGTAGCGGGATGCCGCCAAAGGACATGATCATCGAGTGCAGCAGCAGAATGATATCGATGCTCTGCTGAATCGCTTCCTCGTCGTCTCGCTGGACCGCGGTTTCGAGACCTGCCAGCGACGCCAGTGAACCGGAAATACGCGCATCGCCGGTTTTGGTGTTGTGGCCGAAGGGACGGCCTCGCGCCGGAGAATCGTCGTATTCGCCGGTATAGTAGTCCACCAGGAAGCGGCGGTGCGCGACCGTCTGGTAACCGGCCTTTATTATATCCCGATCGTCGAAGCCGAGACCGATATCGTCGTGGCAACGCACGTAGTTGAGCCAGGTGGCACGATCCAGCTTGTCCGGCAGGCTGCGGATACCCTGGTTTAGTAATTTGGCGTTGCGGGTCGCGACCGCGTCCCAGAGCAGCGCCATGAAAGTCGCGTTGTAGGCGATTTCACATTCCTTGGCGATGACCGCGTCCTCGCCGAAGTACTTGATGATTTCCACCGGCGCGACGATCGCCTCGGCGATGAACAGCACGCCCGGCGCCGTTACCTGGCAGCAATCCTTCATCAATTGCAGAATCAGGTGCGCCTCGCGCTCGTTCTGGCAAGTCGTGCCGATTTTTTTCCACAGGAAGGCGACCGCATCGAGGCGCACGATGTCGGCGCCCTGGTTGGCCCAGAACAGGATGATGTCCAGCATCTCGATGAATACCGCGGGATTGCTGTAGTTCAGGTCCCACTGGTAGTCATTGAACACGGTCATCACCCATTTACCCATGCTTTCGTCGAAGGTGAAGTTACCTGGCGAATTTTCGGGAAACACTTCGGGCATGGACTCCTCGAACATGTCGGGTACCGTGCGGTCGTCGAAAATGTAGTAGTAGTCCTGGTATTTCTGTTCTCCGGCGCGCGCGCGCTGCGCCCACTCGTGCTCGTCGGAAGTGTGATTGACGACCACGTCGAGCGTCAGCAGCATTTCCCGCTGTTGCATTTGCCGGGCCAGTTCGCGAATATCGTCGAGCGTACCGACGCGCTCGTCGACGTCACGAAAATCGCTGACCGCGTAGCCGCCGTCGCTGGCTCCCTGCGGACACTTGAGAATCGGCATGACGTGAACGAGGCTGATACCGAGTTCCTGCAGGTAGCCGAGTTTTTCCTGCAGGCCCTTGAAGTTGTCGGCGAAGCCGTCGGAGTAGAGCGCCATGCCGACCCACTTCTTGTCGAGAAACCAGTTGTGGTCCCGCTCGCGCTCGATATCGAGCATTTTGAGCCTTTTGTCGCGTGCCAGGTACTGAGTGGCCATGACCTCGACCAGCCGCAGGACCTGCTGCTCGAAGTCATCACGCCCGCCGTACAAATGGTAAAACAGCGAATAAATCGCGTAGAAGTTGGCGCCCAGGCGGGTATAAAAATGGCGCAGGTCGCGTTTGCGGATCTCCGGCTTGATCTCGTCGAGTATGCGGTTGAGCAGCGAGTGGGAAACTTGTTCGTACATGGGTCGATTTTAGTCGAAACTGATTAAGGTGAAAGCCCCGCGCGGGCGGTGCGACCCTGCCATCGAACCGTATCGGTCCTCACGCGCCACACTCCGCGGCGTCGAACCCCATCCACTCGACGGTGTGCGGATAGTAATGGGCGATCCCTTCCAGCATGCCGCCGACATAGTAGCCGTTCATTCCCTTAAAACCACCGCGGGCGATGTAAAGCCGATTCGCATGACCCTCGGCGCGGGCGAGCCGCTCGGCCAGCGATTGCACTTCGGGACTGCTATTGGCGACCAGCACTCCGGGGATGGAACTGGCCAGCACCTCGATATCGTTACCGCTGTCGCCGCAAAAAACGGTTTCCGTCGCGCCGAATTGCCGGTCGCGCATCAGGGCGAGGATAGCGTGGTATTTCGACGCCCGCGCTGGCAACACGTCGAGCAGGCCGGTACCGGTGGCGTCGTCGACGCTCCACACCAGGCGCGCGCTGACGCCGAGCGCGTCGAGCCGGGATTCGATCGGCGGCGCGAGCCGCTCGCGGTCGAACTCCGGCGGCAGATAATAACTGAGCTTGCAGGAATTCTGGCGCGATGCTTCCTGCAGGCGCAATTCGTCCAGGCCGGTGAGCGCAAGCTCCAGATCGCCGCGCCCGAGGCCGTTCCAGTCCCTCGCGATATCGGCTTCCCAGGCTGCCTGGCGTTGCCACGAACGCCCCTCTCGCAGGTGGTATATCGTGGTACCGACGTCGCAGACCGCGTAGTCGGGCGGCGGCAGCCTGTATTCGTCGATCGCGGCCTGCACGAGTTCGCGATGGCGGCCGCTGACATAGGTCAGGGTCACCCCGGGGCGCGCGGCCAGGGTAGCGAAATGCGCTTGTGCGCCTGCCGATTCCGGTTGCGGTCCATTCGGGATCAGGGTCCGATCGAGATCGGTACAGATCAGCAATCTCGCGCTCATCAATCTTCCGGGAGCCGACAGGTGTCGAAGAAATCGTAGTGCTCGATTGCTGCAAGAATACCCCGTGCATAGGGCTGGTCGGCAAAATAAATCTGGTCTTCTTCGATCAGCCCGGAAAGCTCCTCGTGGTGACGGTTGGCGACCACCACCGCCATCGTATTACCGCGCATCAGGTCCTCGTCGGCCCCCGAACCGCCGGCCACGAGCGTTTTCTCCAGCGCGAACTCGAGTCGCTGAGAGACGTAGCGCAGCGCCTGGCCCTTGGAGGCGCGCGACGGCAGGATATCGAGGTACTGTCCGAACGAGCTGAGCACGTTGGCGGTCAATTCTTGCTTGTGAAGCTGCGCCACGATTTCATCCACCAGGGGGGCTTTTTTCGTATCGTAGTAATAGGAAATCTTGAACGGTGTCTGCTCGACCTTGGGCTGCAGTTTGATCCCCGGCAAATCTGTCAGCACGCCCAGAATCTTCTGCGGGCTCCAGTTATGATCGATATGCGAGGCCCAGTGAGTGTCCTCGTCGAGCGTCGGCCCGTAGTGTATGCGCGTACCCAGGCTGCTGATCAGCACGTCCGGCCTCGGAATGCGGTGCTTGCGCAGCAGCGCCAGGGCCGTGTCGATACGGCGCCCGGTCGCGATCCCGAAGATGACCGACTGGCGGCGCTGTTGCATGAGCTCGATGAATTCCTCCAGGGCCTCGGCATCGCCGACCAGGTTCTGGTCGACATCGGTGAACAGGGCGCATTCCCGGTGTCGCCAGGTTCGGGGTTTGGACAGTTCGCTGACGTCGGTTTCCCGCTTCGGCAAGTCGGCGATTACGTCGAGGAAACTGCGCGCATGTGCCTGCCACGAATAGTGCCTGCGTACACCGTCGAGACCGTTGCGCGACGCCTCGTCCCAGGTCGCGGGATCGCTCAGCAATTTCAGCAGTGCCGCGGCTATCGCTTCGCGATCCAGCGGGTCCACCAACTCGCCGTTGTGGCAGTTGCCGATGATGTCCACGGGCCCACCGTTCTCGGTAGCGACCACGGGCAGGCCGCTGGCCGCGGCTTCGAGCAAGGTCAGACCGAAAGGTTCGGTCAGGGCCGGATTGATGAATACGCCGCGGCGGGATGCCGCCAGGCGATAGATTTCGGCCACCTCGTCGGCACGATGCGACTTGGGGAATGCGGCCAGGCCGTAGAGATCGTAGCTATCGATCAGCAGCAGGATATTGGTCAGCACTGATTGCGCGCCGCCGTTCAGATCGCGAATATCATCGCGGTTGCCGGCGACGATCAGCAGGTTGGCGATTCGCTTCAGTTCCTCCGACTCTCCGTATGCCTCGATCAGGGCGAGTATGTTCTTGCGCTCGTCGGGCCGCGAAAGGGCCAGGATCAGCGGCTTTTCGGGTTCCACGAGAAAGCGGTCGACCTGCTTTTGAAACTCGATGGTTTCGCCTTCGGCCGGCGGGTGAAACTGTTCCAGGTCGGTGCCGGGAGGAATGACGGCCATGCGATCCGGATCGTAATAGTCGTATAGACCGTATTGCTCCCTGATTTCGTTACGCGTACTCGTGATCACCAGCGCCGCGTTGGCGAGGACTTCTTCCTCGGCATCGATACGCCGCCCGATATTGTAGGTCTTCTCGATTTCGTCGCGTGACAGGCCGCGCGCGAGCAGGCGCTTGCGCTTGTCGCGCCCGAGCGAGTGACCGGTATGCACCAGGGGTACGCCGAGCAGGTTGGCGAGGCGAACCCCGGCATAGCCCGCATCCGCGTAGTGACTGTGCACGAGGTCGGGCATGCGCGGCTGTTCGATGAGCCAATGCATCAGGTTGTCGACGAAGCTATCGAGATAGTCCCAGAGCTGTTCCTTGGGGATGTATTCTTCCGGCCCGGCCTCGATGCGCACGATATTGACCTTGTCGGACAGGGGCTCGAGCGGCTGCCGGTAATCTTCGCTGACCGCCGGGTCGACGATGCGGCGGGTAACCAGGTCGACCCGCTCGACGTCGTCTTCCGCGGCGAGCGCGCTCACCATGTCGACCACGTACTTGGTTTGTCCGCCGGTGTCCGCGTCGCGGCCGAGTTCGAGGTCGTGGCCGCGGATCAGCCCGTGGATGCTGATCACGAGCAGATATTTGCCGGACTGGCTGGTCATCAGAACGAGTCGAAGTCGATGCGGCGCGCCTGGCTGTCGGTGACGCGGATGCGGGCGGGCCGGCTTGAGGAATGAAGAAGTTTGAAGCCGAACGCGGCGGCCGATGCGGATAGGTCAGGATTCAAAACATGCTCCGGCGGCAAATTTTCCGCCTGCGGGTATTTTCCACTCAAGAGGCCGTAATCATACCGTAAACCGCAACTGACGCACAGGGCGCGGGCCTGCCGACGCGGTCGCGTGCACCGGTGTGGAGCGCCCGCAGCCTTCAGCGCTCGTCGAACAGTGCGAGCTGATCGCCGCTTTGCGGCGGGACGCGGAACGACGTGCACTTGAGCGAATAGTCGCGCGGCTTCAATTCCAGCTGCCGGCAGGCGAGCGCGAAACGCTGTGCGATCATTTCGGCGAAGGCCCCCGTGCCGCGCAGGCGCACGCCGAAACGGCTGTCGTAATCCTTGCCGCCGCGGGTGTCGCGCACGCGCGTCATTACGTGCGCGGCCTTCAGCGGATAGTGCGCCTCGAGCCATTGCTGGAACAATTCGCTGACCTCGAGCGGCAGGCGAAGCAGGATGTAAGAGGCCGATTCCGCGCCCGCATCCTTCGCCGCGGCCAGGATCGTGTCGAGTTCCGGATCCGTCAATACCGGGATCACCGGCGCGGCGAGCACGGATACCGGAATGCCGGCCCCGGCAAGCTTGCGGATAGTCTGCAGCCGCCGATGCGGCGCGGCGGCGCGCGGCTCGAGTCTGCGCGCCAGTTCGGCGTCCAGCGTGGTCACGCTGACATGAACCGATACGAGTCGATCGCTCGCCATTTCGGCGAGGATATCGATGTCGCGTTCGACCAGCGCCGATTTGGTCACGATCGCCACCGGATGCCGGTAGCGTTGCAGCACCTCGAGTACCGAGCGGGTGATTTCGAGCTTGCGCTCCACCGGTTGATAGGCATCGGTATTCACGCCGAGCGCCAGTGTAGCGGGTTCGTATCCGGGCTTGCGCAAGGCCTTTTCGAGCAGCGCCGAGGCGTCGGGTTTACTGAACAACCGGGTTTCGAAATCGAGCCCTGGCGAGAGGCCGAGGTAGGCGTGCGTGGGGCGCGCGAAACAGTAGATGCAGCCGTGCTCGCAGCCGCGGTAGGGGTTGACCGAGCGGTCGAAGGGCAGATCGGGCGACTGGTTGTAGACCAGCACTCCGCGGCTCGCGTCGATCTGGACCTCGGTTCTCGGACGCGTGTCGTCCAGCGGGTCGTCCGGCGGGTCGTCCCAACCGTCGTCGAAGGCGGTATGCTGGCGCGATTCGAAGCGCCCGTCGGCGTTGCTGACCGCGCCGCGGCCCTTGAGCGGTCCGGGCTTGCCGATGCTGTATTCATCCATAGATTGGATACATTATCCTGCCGGCGCGCCGACATCAATGCTTGCATCGAGATGCGCTTCGTCTGTAACCTTTCGGGCCATGCCGACCCTGTTGCAGACATCAGTCCCGGGTGACGGCACCGCACTCGCGACGCGGTGCCTTCGATGAGCCGCGATATTTTCGCCGCCGCCTTCAGCGAACAGCCCTGGTGGTGGAATCACGCCGCGCCCTCGACGCAGGCTTGCCCGGCGGAATCCGGCGAGGCCGATGTCATCGTCGTCGGCAGCGGTTACGCGGGACTGTCCTGTGCCCACGAATTGGCCGTCGGGGGTCTTGCGGTGATCGTGATCGACGCGGGCAAGTGCGGCGCGGGTGCGAGCACGCGCAACGCGGGCTTTTTGTCGGGCCGCGCAGGGGTCAGCAAGCAGATCGATCTCGAGGCCCTGGCCGGCAAGGAACACGCGGATCGCATTTTCGCCGAAGCCGACGCCGCTTACGATTACCTCAAGGAGCTGGTGGCCAGAGAGCATATCGAATGCTACCTGGATTCGGTCGGCCGGTTCGTCGGCGCGCATACGCCGCAGGCATTCGACAGGCTCGCCGCCAAGATGCGCGAGTATCGTGGCGATGGCGATCACCGCTTCTGGATGGTCGACAGGACCGAGCAGCACGATTTCGTCGCCAGCGATTACTGGCACGGCGGTATGTTCGTCGAAAACGCAGGCACGCTTCACCCCTCGCTTTACCACCGTGGCCTCGCCGATCTGTGCCAGTCCGCCGGGGTGACGCTGGTCTCCGACACGCGGGTCGTCGCGATCCACGGCAAGGACGGCGCCAGGCGCGTGGAAACGGATCGCGGCGTCGGTTTCGCGGCGCGCGAAGTGGTGATCGCTACCAACGGCTATACCGACGGCCTGTCGCCCTGGCACCGGCGCCGGTTGATGCCGATCTCGAGCACCCTGGTCGCCAGCGAGGAACTCGGCGAGGAGCGGGTCGAAGCCCTGCTGCCGAAGGGTTGTCCGGTAATCGATACCAAGCGGGTGGTTTGCCTGGCCCGCCCCTCGCCCGATCGCAAGCGAATCCTGTTCGGCGGGCGGGCGCGATTTTCGCCGTTGGGGCCGCGGGAAAGCGCGCGCGTGCTGCACGCTCAGCTGGTTACCATGTTTCCGCAGTTGTCCGATATTCGGGTGACCAATGCCTGGTCGGGCTACATGGCATTCACCTTCGACTTCATGCCCAAGATCGGCCGCCACGAAGGCATTCACTATGCGCTCGGCTGCAACGGCGGCTGCGGTATCGTGATGATGAGCTGGCTGGGCCGCAAGGTGGGGCAAAAGATACTCGGCACGGCACCCGGCCCGAGTGCGTTCGAGGGTCTGGCCTATAGATCTCGGCCGTTTTACTCGGGCAGGCCCTGGTTCCTGCCGATCGTCGGCAACTGGTGGCGATTGCGCGACTGGGTCGAAATTTGCCGCGCCAGGCGGGCGCTACCCAGAGCCTGAATATCCCGTTTATCAATGGTCGAGAATCCCGATCCCGGTCTCCAGCGGCAACTCGCCGCAGCCCGCGAATTGCTGGCCGAGAGCCCCCGCGTGGCTGCATTTTCGGGCGCCGGACTGTCGGCCGAATCGGGTCTGGCGACGTTTCGCGACCCCGACAGCGATGCGCTCTGGTCGCGCTTCGATCCGACCGAACTGGCCTCGCTCGACGGCTTCCAGGCCGATCCGCGGCGGGTTGTCGACTGGTACGACTGGCGGCGAAACAAGTACGCCGCGGTGGCCCCGAACGCGGCGCATCGGGCACTCGCCTCGCAAACGCGGATGATCCAGATCACGCAAAACGTCGATCACCTGCTGGAGCAGGCCGGCGTCGCGCCGGAACGCATTTATCACCTGCACGGCGATCTGCTGCACGATCGCTGTCACAACCCGGACTGCGACTACCGCGAATCCGTCGAGCTCGACAAGCCGCGAGGGCTTCGCGACTGCCCGCGCTGCGGTGAATACCTGCGCCCCGCGGTCGTCTGGTTCGGCGAGCCGTTGCCGCGGCGAACCTGGGATTGCGCCGAGCGTCTCTGTGCCGAGCTCGATTGCCTGCTGGTAATCGGCACCAGCGCCACCGTTTATCCTGCCGCGGGCCTGATCGACCTGGTCCGGCGTCGACAAAGCCGCGTCATCGTGGTCGATCCGAACCCGGGCGCGGCCAGCCACGGGGCCGACGTGCACCTCGCCGGGCCGGCCGCGCGACTGCTACCGGCCTTGCTGGAAGGATTCGACCTCGCCTCGACCGCGGGCTGAAAGCGGATCGAAAGACCGAAATTTCAGGGCTTTTGAGGGCAGTTGGAGATCGGGACGGAATTTTTTTTCAGCCGAATGGAATAAATCGTCGTCACCAACGTAATACTACAGATGCGTGGCGATACCATTCGGCGCATAGTGACAACACTAATCAATCAACTCGAGGAGATATCGAAATGAAAATACTGCGCAAAGTTTTGCCCGGCATAGTGCTGCTGGCATCGAGCCTGCCCGCGTTCGCCAGCCATTGCCCGTCCGATATGAAAAAGATCGATGCGGCACTGGCCTCCAATCCGTCGGTGAGCGCCAGCACCCTGACCCGTGTCAAGGAGTTGCGGGAGTCCGGTGAAATGCAGCACAAGTCCGGTAATCACTCGCAATCGATAAAGGATCTGCACGAAGCGATGGGTCTGCTCGGATTGAAGGTGGAATAGGGATTAGTAGCCCGGAGGACCCGTGCGGCGGTTCGAGAGCCTGCTGATCGACGAGATCCCGGCATTGCGGCGCTATGCTCGCGCCCTGTGCCGGGACCCCGGCCAGGCCGACGACCTGGTGCAGGAGAGCCTGGCGCGGGCCGTCAGCCGGCGCAGACTGTGGATCGGGCAGCGCGGGATGCGCCCCTGGCTGTTCGCGATAATGCACAATATCTTCGTCGACGAGCTGCGCCGCCAGCGCGCTTCCCGCTACGACACCGGCGCCGTCGTCGACCCGCAATCGCTGGCCTCGGACCAGGACGCGGAACTGCTCTGCACACTGTCCGATTTCGAACAGGCCCTGTACCGGCTTGCCGCCGAGCAGCGCGAAGTGCTGTTGCTCGTCGGCCTGGAGCAAATGTCTTACCGGCAAGTCGCGAAACTGATCGGCGTTCCGGTGGGTACCGTGATGTCGCGGCTCGCACGGGCGAGGGAGCGGCTGGCCGACCACCTCGAAGGCGAAACCAAACCGGCAAAGATCAAGCGCATCAAATGAATAAAAGCAATCAACAAGTGACTGACGGCGACCTGCACCGGTTTATTGACGGCGAATTGAGCGAGTCCCGGTCCCGGCGGGTTGCCAGCGCGATCGCCGCCGATGCGGCGCTTGGCGAAAAGGTCGAGCGCTACCGGGAAATCGACCGCCGGCTCGGCGAAATTTATCGCGACAGCGAGGCGGAGGCGTTGCCGTCGAGATTCCTGATCGCGCTGTCCGGACGGGGCTATTTTACTTCGTGGCGGGTTGCCGCGGCGATTCTGTGGACGATCGTCGGCGGGCTGATCGGATACTCGCTGCAAGCCCCGGTCGAAATTGGCGCTGTTATCAGGCCCCTGCCGGTCGAGGCCGCCTCCGCCCACGCGGTATACGTTCCCGAAGTCAGGCATCCGGTCGAGGTCGGCGCGGCCGAGCAGGAGCACCTGAATGCCTGGCTGTCGAAGCGGCTGGAGCGGCCGATTGCGGCGCCCGACCTGCGCGCGGCAGGATACGCGTTGATCGGTGGGCGCCTGCTAGCCGATGCCTATCGGCCGGCCGCGCAATTCATGTTCGAGAGTAAAAGCGGCGATAGAATCACCCTCTACATCCGACACGCAGCGGACGATCGAGAGACCTCGTTCGCGTTCACCGAAAATGATGGCTTCGGGGTCGTGTACTGGATCGACGACGGATTGGCCTATGCGTTGACCGCGGCCGCCGACAGGGCGACGCTGACGACCGCCGCGGAACTCGTCTACCGGGAACTAAACCCCTGATGCTTCACCGGCCGGGTCAATAGTCCTCGGGCAGATGGTGCGCAATGCCCTGGTGGCAGTCGATGCAGGTTTCGCCTTTTTCTTGCATTTTTTCCAGCGAGTGACGACGCTGAGCGCTGCGGTCCTGCAGGGACAATTTCATGGCTTCGATGGAATGGCAGTTGCGGCATTCGCGGGAATTGTTAGAGCGCATTACGGCCCAGACGTTTTCCGCCAGTTCGAGCCGGTGCGCCTCGAATTTCTCGCGCGTATTGATCGTGCCTAGAATGGCGTGCGGTACTTCGTTGAAGGTGGCTCCGATCTTGCGTAACACCTTGGCCCCCCAGGGCTTGGGGACGTGACAGTCGGGGCAGGTGGCGCGTACTCCGCTCGCGTTCTCGTAGTGTACGCTTTGCTTGTATTCCTCGTACACCCAGTCCATCTCGTGGCAGCTGGTACAGAACGTGAGCGTACTGCTCAGCTCCATCGCGGTATTGAATCCGCCCCATAAGATAATGCCGAGCGCAAACATGATAAACCCGCCGAGCGGGATGCCGAACCAGTAGCGCGCTCGCGGCCGGCGCCAGAGTTTTTTCCACCAGCTTTCCCGATCCGAATTCCCGATCGTTTCGTTATCGTCATTCGACATATCTTAGCCCTGGATTTAATGCCGGGCGCAAACCGCGAGCTGCTCTCGCGGCGCCAGGCGTATTATTGAAAACTCGCGTAGTACTGCAGCAGTGCTTCCTTTTCCCCGGCGTCGAGTTTTTCGAACTTGGGTTTCATTTTTTTCGGCATTTCACGCTCGCCGGAGCTGTATTCCTCGAAGGCCTGCTTCAGATAGGGCGTCCACTGGCCCGCTAGAATGCCCGCGTCGTCCTCGGCGGAACTGCCGCCGTCGGCGTGGCATTTCTCGCAGTGGCGATCGTGGATCTTCTGCCCGGTCTCGGCCTTCGCCGGGTCGAACTCCTGCTTGGCGCGCACGAACGTCTTGCCCGAGAAGTATTTGGCAAGGGCCTCGAAATCGGCTTCGCCCAGCTCGCCCGCGATCTTGCACATGTCGGTTTTGCTGCCCTTGTCGGGGCCATCCACGTACTCAGCCTCGGGACAGGGCCGCGCCTGGTCCTTGTAAACCGCCATGTTGTCCATGATGAAGAAGTCGGACATGCCGGCGATGGTCGGGATCGTGGGTTCGGCGCTGGCGCCGTCCTTACCGTGGCAGTGAGAGCACTTCTCGACCATCTGCTCGATGTCGGCCGACGAGGCATCGACCGACAACAGGCTGCCGATTATGAGGCAACCAAGGATTGCCGGGAGATTTCCTGTAATCTTCACAATATACCCCTCAGTTCTTAATTCTGGCGCCGATGGTAACGATTCTCCGGCGCCAATGCAGTTGGAAAACCGATGTGGGGGGCATTTAATTGAGTATTAGTTGATGTGAATCAACTCGATTCTCGGCCGGGTGGCCCGCTTTCCGAAGTTTTTAATAAATTCAACTGATTAACCGGGTGTCTCGGTCCTGATTCCCAATTAATTGACATACATCAACTATGGCCATGGTGGAAATTTTAATGTTGCCTCAGATAAAAATAACCATGGGGGTATTCCTGATGGAGACTCGAAAAACAGGTTTCCTGGCTATGTTGGTTGTCGCCGCGCTGGTGCTGGCGGGTTGCGGTGGGAGTGACGGCGAGGACGGCAAAGACGGCGCAGACGGCAGCTGGTTTGCCGTGGTTCCGGTATCTTCGGCCGATAGACTCGACATCAAGATCGAGAAAGTCACGGTCAGCAGCCCCCCGGTGGTCACCTTCAAGGTAACCGACGGCAACGGCCTCAGCGTGGCGGGGGTGACTACCAGCCAGGTGCGTTTCAATATCGCTCGGCTCGAGAAGAGCGATATGGGTAACCCAAGTTACTGGGTTAACTATCTCGGCCCGGGCGCCACAGAGCGGGTTGCCGCCAATCTCGAAGAGCTCGACGACGGCCGGTACCAGTACACCTTCGCCAAGGACATCACCAAGGATCCGAACTACGATGCTTCCCTGACACACAGGGTGGCGATGCAGATCAGCGGCTTTCCGCCGACCAACCCGGTTTTCGATTTCAGGCCGGACGGCGGCGCGGTCACGACCAGGCGCGAAATCGTCAAGATCGAATCCTGCAACAGCTGTCACAACGAACTCGCGCTGCACGGCGGCGGCCGGGTCGATACCAAGTACTGCGTGACCTGTCACAATCCGGGTACGATCGATGCGGATACCGGCAATACGGTCGATTTCAAGATCCTGATCCACAAGATTCACCGCGGCGAGGAATTGCCGAGCGTGAATGGAAGCGTCACACCTTTTATTCCCGCCACGCCCTATCAGATCATTGGATACGGCGGCAGCGTGCACGATTACTCGACCGTCGTCTTTCCGCAGGATATCCGCAACTGCACCAAGTGCCACGAGGCGTCCGCGGAAACCCCGCAGGGAGACAACTGGAAAACCAGGCCGAGCGTCGAGGCCTGCGGCTCGTGCCACGACGATATCTATTTCGGCGCCGCAGCCGAACCGCCGCTCAGAATGGTGGCGCATCCGGGCGGCCCGACGAGCAATGCGTTCTGCAAGAACTGCCACGTTGACGGCGGCGACGAGAAGTGGCAGATCGATACCGCGCACAGGAACCCGCTCAAGGACGCCGAAGGAAAGTTCCAGTACAACATCCGCAAGGTCTGCGGCACCGATCCGGAGGTCGCCGACCCAAACTGCGTCGGTACGCCGGTGACGCCGACGATCGAGTTCTCGGTCTCCGATCCGACCGGCGGGATTCACGGCTACGGAGGCGCGAACAGTAATTACGATATCGCCAACGATCCCGAGTTCGGCGCTGGAGCGAGTCTCAATATCCTGACCGCCTGGGACAGCAGCGATTACACCAACGTCGACGGCGACGGCACGCGCCCGTCGCGGGCCAATTCGTACAGTCTCGGTAACCTCAAGACCAACGCGGTGGACGACGGCACCGGTAACTTCACGATTTCAGTCGATCCGATGCCCGGTACGGTTCTCACCGGTAGCGGCGGGGTCGCGATGGAGGGTCATCCGCGCGGCGAGTCCGATCCTGGTTCCGGGACCTACGATATCAGCGTGCCGGTGCGCGGCGAGGTGGCCTATTTCGGTATCAACGGCGACCCGATGGTCGAGCGCCGCGTCGCGGTCGATATCGCCGACAAGTGCGACAATTGCCACGACAAGCTGAGCCTGCACGGCAACAACCGCGCCGACAACGCCCAGCTCTGTGTCATGTGCCACAACCCGCGCAATACCGATATCAGCCAGCGGTCGGGTGTCGGCATCGACGGCAAGCTCGAGGAATCGATCGACATGAAGCGCCTGATCCACGCGATTCACGCGGCCGATCGCGATGAGCACGGGTTCCGTGAAAATGGCATAGTGATCTACGGCTACGGCGGCAGTACCAACGACTTCAGCCACGTCCGCTTCCCGGGCATTCTGAACGACTGCACGACCTGCCATAACGACGGCACCTACGAGCTCTCCGGCAAGTGGGAGATGCCGCTGCAGAACGGCATCCTGGCGAGCACCATTTCATCGGGGGCCGATGCGGCTGACCAGACCGATGACCTGTACACCACGCCAACCGCCGCGGTTTGTTCGGCCTGCCACGACGGTGCGCTCGCGCAAGAGCACATGGTATATCTCGGCGGTGCCAAGTTCTCGGCGGACAAGGCAACGATCGACGGCAGCCTGGAGACCTGCGCGATCTGCCACGGTCCAGGGAAGATCGCCGATCTAAACGTGGTGCACGAAATCGAGTAATCGGTCTCCGTGCGCCACGCACCTGAAAAGGCCTGCCCCGGGGAGCGTTCCGGGGCAGCCCGACACCGCGCGATCGGGGGGTTGCGCGGCTTTCACCTGACTGGGGTAGTGGCGAGGATAATGTATAAAAACAAGCCAACGCGCCTGCTGGTGCTGTCGCTCGGCCTGTATCTCGGCGTGAGCGGCGCACTACCGGCCCAGGAAATCAACGTCAACGTCGATGCAACGTTGCAGCCGGGCACCTATACCGAGGAAGGCGCCGATACCTGCATCAAGTGCCACGACGAAGACGATGAGTACCCGGTATTCGATATCTTCAAGACCAAGCACGGCCAGAAGGGGGACAAGCACTCGCCGTTCGCCGGCCTGCAGTGCGAGGCCTGCCACGGACCCGGCATCGCCGGGCCGGACGCGATGGCCGAAGTGATCGAGAAGGGCGGCCACACGGGGCGCGTGCGGAGCGGCCAGGAACGGCCGCCAATCATCGCCTATGGGCCGAAATCGCACGTCCCGGTCGAAAAGCAAAACGCGATGTGCACCAATTGCCACCGCGGCAAGACGCACGTCAACTGGGAAGGCAGCACGCACCAGTATAGCGGTGTAGCCTGCGCAAGCTGCCACAAGGTGCACGCGGCTCGCGATCCCGTGCTCGAGACCAGGACCCAGCCTCCGGTTTGCTATACCTGTCATGTCAAGCAGCGCCTCGAATTCGCCAAACCCTCGGCGCATCCGGTGCGCTTCGGACAACTGGGTTGCAGCGATTGCCACCAGCCGCACGGAGGGCTCGGTGAAAAGCTGCTGGTGCGGCCGACGCTGAATCAAACCTGTTACACCTGTCATGCGGATAAACGCGGCCCGCTGCTGTGGGAACATGCCCCGGTCAGCGAGGATTGCAGCCTCTGCCATAACGCGCACGGTTCCATTCATCCCGCACTATTGAAGAAACGTGCGCCGCTACTTTGCCAGCAGTGCCATTCGCAAAACGGTCATCCGAGCGTTGCCAATTCGGGATCCGGATTGCCGGGCGGCACCCCGAGCGCGTTGCTGCTGGGCCGCGGCTGCGTCAATTGCCACGTTCAGGTCCACGGATCGAATCATCCCTCCGGGGTCAAGTTGATGAGATGACTCCGCGCATGGAAAAGACCAACAGAATTCTCCGGGGTAGCAGCCTGTCAAACGACCCGAAACCTTTCTCCGTGTTTGCCGGCTGCCTGCTGGCGCTGCAGTTATCGGGCGCCGCGGCGCAGGAAGCGGACGATGCGAAAATGCGCGCGCCGGACATTTCGAAATGGCAGTGCGAGTACTGCGCATTCGAGGAAGGCTGGTATACCGATCTAACGCTAGGGATTGGCAGCGTGTCCGACGACTCCTACAAGTTCGGCGAGTACAACGGGCTGCAGGAACAGGGCGCTTTCGCGATCGTCGACGGCACCGCCCGTTACCGCGGCGACGAAGCCGCATATATCGATATCACGATGTCGGACCTGGGGCTGGATTCGCGCTCGCTGCTGGTCGAGGGCGGCAGGCAGGGGAGCTACGACCTGCAGCTGAGTTACGATGAGATTCCGCATTACATTTCCGATTCAGCGTCGACTCCCTACCTGGGCAGCGGTGGCGACAGTCTCAGCTTGCCGGCGGGGTGGGTCGCCGCGGGCGGAACCGGGTCGATGACCGCGCTCGATGCGAGCCTGCATGACGTCGATCTCGAGACCAGGCGCAAGCGCCTTGGCGTCGGTCTGTCGATTACCACCGAGTCGCCGTGGAGCTACAAACTGGACTTGCGCCGCGACGATAAGCAAGGCAGCAAGCTCGGCGGCGGCGCTATCGCCTTCAGTACCGCGCAGCTGGTCGAGCCCGTCGATTACGTCACCGACGAGATCGACGCCTCGGTTTCCTATACCCGCCATGGTCTGCAGGCGAAGCTCGCGTACTACGTCTCCACTTTCAGCAACGCGAACGATTCGCTGCGCTGGGAAAACGCGTACACGCCGCCTCCGGCAGCACCCGGCGCCCTCGAAGGACAACTCGCGCTGCCGCCGGACAACGAGTTCCAGCAGCTCACGCTTTCGGCCGCCTACGAGATCGACAACCGCAATCATCTGAGCGCCGATCTTTCGGTCGGCCACATGAAGCAGGACGAAAAGCTGATGCAGACGACGCTGAACCCGGCCCTGCTCGTGCCGCTGCCGGCCGACTCGGCCGACGCCGAGGTCGATACCACCAATACCCGGCTCAAGTTCATTTCGCGTCCGACCGACAGGCTTCGCTTCAGCCTGGCCTACCAGTACGACGATCGGGACAACCAGACGCCCCAATTGCTCTACGACTGGGTCACGACCGATGCCTTCGTCGGCGGGCAACGCGCTAACCTGCCCTACAGCTTCACCCGGACTGTGGTCAAACTGGAGGCCGACTACGATTACGGCGCCGGCGCGAGCCTCGGACTCGGTTACGACACGGACAAGCACGAACGCACGTTTCTCGAGGCCAAAAAGACGGACGAGGATACACTCTGGGGTACAATACGCCTGCGTAACTTCGGTAACCTGTTCGTCGATCTGAAGGTGGCAATGAGCCAGCGCGACGTTGCCTCCTACGACCTCGTGGCGGCGGTCGATCCGCCGCAAAATTCGCTCATGCGCAAGTACAACATGGCCGACCGGGACCGCAACTCGTTGTCGGTGTTCGCCAATTACATGCCGGACGCCAATTACTCGTTCGGCCTCAGCCTGGATTACGCCCGGGACGACTACGACAACTCGTCGATCGGCCTCGCCGAGAGTACCGACGCCAGTGTCAATCTCGACCTGACGTCGATGCTGTCGGAGGAGACCACCCTGACGGTATATGTCGGGCGGCAGACCATACGCTCGATCCAGAACGGTAGCGAGGCCTTTGCCACGCCCGACTGGAGCGCGCAAAACAACGATACCTTCGAGCTCGCAGGCTTCGGCCTGACCCACGTCCTGATCGAGAGCGGGATCACTATCGGCCTGGACCTCAGTGTTTCCAGGTCCGTCGGCAGGGTCGAGCTCGATACGGGCTCGCCGTTTCCGGATTTGAGCACCAGCCTCCAGTCGCTCAAGCTGCATGCCGACTACCGCTTCGACGAGAACCTGTTACTGCGGGCGGCCTACTGGCACGAAGAATACGATAGCAGCGACTGGGCGCTCGAGGGTGTCGATCCGGATACCGTCAGCAACCTGCTCGCCACCGGCCAGCAAACTCCGTCTTACGATAATGACGTCGTCAAACTGTCGATGAGTTTCAAGTTTTGATGCCCGGGCTGCTGATCGATGTGGCGCTGCTGCTGGTCGTCTCGCTGACGGCCATTGCGTTGTTTTTCTTCATGCTCACGCGCGGTGCCCTGCTGCTGCGCGCCTGTTCGCCCGCGGGGCAGGACGCGTCTTCTCATGTCTACCCGATTTACTCGAACATGCGCCTGATCAAGCTGGTCGATTACCAGTTCATCATCTCGGCGATTCTGCTGTTCCAGTACCACCGTCTGGTGGCGGCCATCGTCGAGGATCTGCGCCAGTCGAAGCTCGAGGGCAAGACGGTGTTGATTACCTCCTGCGCCTTCGGCAACGTAATCCCCGAAATCGTCGCCGCCGCGCTGCAGGCGGGGGCGAAACGGATCCTGGTTACCGATATCATCGAGAACGAACTCATCCACGCCGCCGGCAAGCTCGGCGATCACGGCGGCAAGGTGGAGTTCATCGAGGGCGACGCGACCGACCTGTGGCTCGACAGCGAATGTGTCGACGTCAATGTCATGTTTTTCCTGCTGCACGAATTACCGCACACCCTCAAGCAGCTCGCGCTGGACGAGGCCGGGCGCGTGCTCGCGCCGGGCGGAAAATTTTACCTGGCCGAATTTCACCGTCCCGACAACGCATTGCTGCGCATGCTGGGCTGGCTTTATTTCAAGGTTTTCGAACCCTACGGCCTGGCGTTGTGGGATACGCACGATCCGATCGATTGCATGAACAGGCTGGATGACTGGGACAGCGAACGCAGTACCTGCTGTTTCGGCAATTACCAGGTAATCAGGGCGACCCGGCTGGCTAGCCTGTCCTCCCGCCAACCGCGGGAAAGTGGACCTGCTTGCGACACGGCCCGGATCGAGGCGCCCGTCGCCTGAGACCGGAACCCTCTTCCGGGATTCGGAAAAAAACTTTGCCGGACCGCTGCCGCAGGTGGCATAGTTGGCGATCGTTGTCATTGCGGAATCGCCCCGTCCCATGAAACCCCTGATCACTGTGTTGCTCGGCGACCCCCGGTTGCCCGATGTCGGCAAGCCGGGAGGCCGCTTTACCGCCGACGACCTGGACCAGGTGGTACGGCTCAAGTCGGCTCTCGGTGAACTGTCGGAATACCGCTTCGAATACTTCGACGATCACGCCCGTCTGCTCGACGATCTGCGCACCAGCCCACCGGAATTCGTGCTCAATTTTTG
>Ga0209919_1000481_pt1 | contig 20315 bp, 14 predicted proteins | sample SalPon2A_C_D2_MG_FD_185721 | JGI IMG/M metagenome (GOLD analysis project Ga0209919, IMG submission 185721) | Soil microbial communities from South San Francisco under conditions of wetland restoration - Salt Pond MetaG R2A_C_D2_MG (SPAdes)... | ecosystem: Environmental > Terrestrial > Soil >... | reverse complement strand
GTGGCGGTAGATGTTCTCCACCACCACAATGGCGTTGTCCACCAGCATGCCCAACGAGAGAATCAGGCTGAACAGCACCACGAAGTTCAGCGTGAAGTGCATCACCTGCATCACCACCAGGGTGAGCAGGAACGACAGGGGCACCGCTGTGGCCACGAACATCGCGTTGCTCAGCCCCATCGCCAGCAGCAGCACGACTGCAACGAGGATGAACCCGCTGATGATGTTGTTCTCCAGGTCGCGCACGATGCGCTCCACGAACGTGCCCTGGTCGGCCAGAATCGTGAAGTGGATGCGGCCCTGGTAGCGATCGGCGTAGCGGGCCACCACGTCCTTCACCCGCTGGCGGATCTTGAGCAGGTTTTCCCCGGCGCGCTTGATGACCACCAGCGAGACGGACTCCTCGCCGTCCAGCCGGGAGCGGCTGGTCATCTCCTGGAAGCCGAAGTCCACCCGGGCCACATCGCGCACGTACACGGGCACGCCGCCCGGCGCGGCCACTACCACGTCATTGATCTCGGCAGGGCGCTGGAATTCGCCGGGGGTGCGGATGAGGTACTTGGTGGGCCCCATCTCCAGCGTGCCGCCGGGGATGGTGGTGTTCTCGGCGGCTACGGCATTGGAGAGCTGGCCCAGCGAGATGCGGTGGTAACGGAGCTGCTCCGGGTTCGCGTAGACGTGCACCTCCCGCTCCAGGCCGCCCGCGCGGTTCACCTCCAGGATGCCGGGGACGGCACCGATGTCGTCCTTCAGGTCGTCCGCCACGTCCTTGAGCGCGACCAGCCCGACTTCGCCGGCCAGGTTGACGATCAGCATGGGCTGCTCGGAGAAGTTGATCTCCGAGATGATCGGATCGTCGACATCCGCCGGCAGGTCCGGCCGCGCCTCGTCCAGCTTCTCGCGCACCTTCTGGCGCGCCACATCCACATCGAATCCGAGTTGGAACTCCAGCGTGATCGTGGCGGCACCCTCGGCGGAGGTGGACTTCATCTCCTTGAGGTTGTCCACGTTCTGCAGCTTCAGCTCCACCTTGCGCGTCACGAGCGATTCCACGTCCTCCGGCGAGGCGCCGGGGAAGGGCAGCGTAACGATGAGCAGGGGAATCTGGATGTCCGGCGCGGCCTCGCGCGGCATATTGCGATAGGCAAAGACGCCCATCGTGATGATCATCAGCACGAGGATGAATACCGACGCCGGATTGCGGATGGCGATGTGGCTCGGATTCATGGCGGCGGACGCGGATGGGCGCGGGACAGGGTGGAGGCGCGCGAGGCTAGTGGCGCGCGGGGCGGGCGTCGACCGGCTCGCCGGGCGTAAGCTTCTGCTGTCCCGTGACGATGACCAGATCGCCGGGCTCGAGGCCTTTCAGCACCTGCACCATGCCCTCGCTGCTGGCGCCGGACTCGATGACGCGTTCCACGGCCTTGCCATCGCGCACGATGTATACGACGCGCTCACGCTCGCGCTCCAGCATGGCATAGCGGGGAATCATGAGCTGACCGCGGTACTGCTCCAGCGGCACGCGCACGCGCACCAGCATGCCCGGCCGCAGGCGGCCCTGGGCATTGTCCAGTTCCACCTCCACGGGGAAGGTGCGCGTCTTGGTATCCGCCTCCAGCCCCACCAGCCGCACGCTGCCGGTGACGCTCTCGCCCGGCAGGGCCTCGAAGGTCACGTCCACCCGCCGCCCGGGCTTCAGGTAACGCACCTCGCGCTCGGGCACGTTGAACAGCGCCCGCACCTTGCTGACGTCCAGGATTTCCGCGATGAGCTGGCCCTTGTTGAGGAACTCGCCGCGGTCTACGCCGCGGGTCTTCACCGTGCCCGCCAGCGGCGAGATCACGCGGGACTTCTTGAGCTGCAGCTCCGCCAAGCGCAGGGCATACTCCGCCAGGTCGCGCCGGGTGCGGGACTGCTCCAGTTGCGCATCGGTGACGAGCTGCTTGGCGTGCAGGCTGCTGTCGCGCTGGAAGTTGGATTGGGCCAGTCGCAGGTCCGCCTTGGCCTGGTCGCGCCGCACGGTCATCTCCTCGGTGGAGATGTTGACGAGCAGTTGGCCGGCCTTGACCGCCTGGCCCTCATCGAACTGCACTCGCTCCGCCACGCCCTCGATCTCCGAGCGCAGTTCCACGCGCTCCTGGGGCAGCAGGTAGCCGATGTAGGTTGAGGTAAGCGTGAAGTCCCGCGGCTTGACCTGCTCCACCTCCACGGGCGTCAACGTAGCAGCCCGCGGGGTATCGGCCCCGGCCGGCTGCGGAACAGCAGCCGTGGCCTCCGCACGCACCTTGGATGCGTCACCCGCATCGGCATGGCGCTCATCGGTCATCGCCCCTTGCACTGGCTCGCGGCGGTTGCAGCCCGCCAGCAGCAGCGCCACCGCCAGCAGGACCAGCAGTGCTGGCAAGGCCAGGGCGCGAATGCGAGTGCGGGGCGTCATGACGGGCGTCTCCGGTACAGGGCTACTGGGTGGAGTCGGGGGGCGGCAGGTCGTACTGCTGGTAGATATCTCCCGTCAGCGCCAGCAGTTGCAGGTAATCGCGCTCGAAGGCCAGCCGCGCCAGAATCTCCTGCACCTGCGCCGAGGCGGCGTCCTGCTGCGATTGCGCCACCTGGAAGCTGGTGCTCTCGCCCACGCGGAAGCGCTCGATCTCGTTCTTGAGCTGCTCGGCTGCCAGCTTGCGGGCCACGCTGGCCGTATCGGCCTGCTCCTTGGCCACGCGGAGCTGACGCAGCACGCTCTGCAACGTGACGTTGAGGTCGGATTTCTTGCTGTTCAGTTGCAGTTGCAACTGCTGGCGTTGCAGCAGGCGCTGGCGGATCGTTTCCGGCGTCTGCACGTCGAAGAGCGGCACGGTCCACGTAAGCGTGGCACCGTAGCTGTCCAGCCCGGTCTGGCTGAAGCCGGAGACGCCCTTGAAGGGCGTGCCGCCCACCCCTTGCGCCGTATAGAACAAGTTGAGGTCGAGGTTGGTGCGATCCTTGTTCTGCGCCTCCTCCAGATCCAGGCCGTTGAGGCGAAGCTGGTTCTCGAGCTGCTTCATGTCCGGGCTGTTCGCGTACACCTTCTGCAGCAGCTCCGGATAGTTCATGTCCACGCCGCGCACCTCCGGCCGGTCCATCGGGCGCACCTGGAAGTCGATCGCCTGCAGATCCAGGATGGCCCGCGCCAGGTCCTCAATGCGCAGCACCTCAGCCCGCGCGGCCACCAGGCTTTGCTGGTCCCGGGCAAGCTGGGTCTCGGTCACCTGCACGTCGAAGGGGCTCAGCACGCCGGCCTGCAGGCGCTGCTGGTTGTCCTTGAGCAGTTGCTGGCTCAGCTTGACGGCGTCCTCCTGCACGCGCCGGTTTTCGATGGCCGCCACCAGATCCCAGTAGGTCGAGGCCGTGTTCTGCAGCAGCGCCAGGGCGTTCTGGCTGGTAGTGAGCCGGCTGCCCGTCACGCCCGCCTCGGCCCGGTGCAGCGGGATGGCGTTGAAGTCCCGGCCGTAGTCCTGGCCGATGGGAATCTTCACCGATCCAGTGAGCGCGCTCACGTCGATCGTGTCGCCAGAGACGATGCCGGTGGGCGTCGCCCCGGCCGTGGCAATGGTATTGGCCAGCGGGCGCTCGGAGGTTTCCTGATACTTCAGCGAATACTCGATGCCGGTATCGGTCGGCTTGCTGAACGTCGACGAGAGCGTCCAGTAGTTCGTACCCCCGAAGGTGGCAAAGCCCCCGCTGGACGACGAGAACGTGGGCACCAGATTGCGCTGATAGCTGGCCGCGTTGGTGAGTGTGGGACTGAAACGGCCCTGGGCGGCGGCTACGCCGCTTTGGGCCACCGTCTCGCCCATGCGCACGGACTGCAGCGTCAGGTTGCGCTCCAGTGCCAGTTGCAGCACCTGTTTCAGGCTCACCAGCACCACGCGCTGCCCGTTCTCGTGCTTCACCTGAAAGCCATAGCTCTTCAGCAGGGTCTCGATATCCTCCTGCTGTGGTGAGCTCTCCCCGGGCTGCGCCGGTTGCACCGGCTGCATCATGAGCGGCGGAGACGCCGGCGCCGATGCGGGCGGGGTGGCAGGCGCCGGTTGCGCCTGCTGCTGAGCCAACGCAGGGGCTGCCTGCGACATCAACCAGAGTGCCGCGACCAGCGCGACGATACGGATGCGAATCAACTCACGACCTCCCAAATGCAGACGCGATAATCGACGCAAGTGCAAAACATAATGATAATCCGCATGTTCCGGCGAAATAAAGCGCCACATCCGGCTCGCCCGGCATCAGTCCCCGCCAGCCGATGGGGGTTGGGCCGCGGGGGCCGTCCCGCACAGCGGCACGCCCAGATAGCTGCAGTAGGCCCGCACCAGCTCCGCCACGATGCCCCCAGCACCCTTCGGCGCGGCGCGCAGCCGGTGCCACCCCAGCACGTAGCGGTCGCGCAGCACGCCACCCACCATCTCCATGCCGAAGGCGATGGCGAAGGTCGGGTCGGGGTGCGAGATTTCTTCCCGCCGCGAGAGCAGCAGCGCCGTGAGCCGTGCAAGCACGTGCTCGCTCAGGCGCCGGTCCCGCTCCTGAAAGCGCGGATCGGAATGGCCCACCAGCACGAAGGCGCGGAACATCCCGCTCCGCGTGCGGTGGCTCTCTTCCAGGAATCCGATCACCGCCGTGAGGATATCGCGGGTGCTGGCGCCCTCCCAGCGGGCAGGGTCCAGCGCCGTGTCAGCCGTGACCATCGCCTCCTCGCAGAAGCGCTCGTGCAGGTGGTGCAGCAGCCCGTTCTTGTCCCGGAAGCGCGCATAGAACGCCCCTACGGACGATCCGGCCGCATGGGCGATTTCCGCGACACTGACATTGTCGAAACCCCGCTCCTGGAGCAAGGCCTCGGACGTATCCAACAGCCGCTCCAGGGTTTTGCGGCTGCGGTCCTGGTGCGGCGTGCGCACCCATTGCAGCTCGACGGGTCCGGCGTTCATAGCACTCGATAGCAGAATCAGAACACGCGTTCTAAAACCACGCTGACATGTCGCTGAAGCCCTGTCAATATGGGGTTTGCGGGCTCACCGACGCTGCGCGCCACGGGTGCCGTTGGGCCTTGACGGCGCGGCGCCTGCTCGCGTAGGACGGCATCTGACAGCCCCTTCCGCATGGTGTGGAGGGCCACCAGCGCACCCGGCGCCTGCGGGCGCCCCCATGCCCGAGCCCAATGCCCTTCGACCATCGCCTGGCCCTGAGACGCGCGCGCCGCACCGGGGTGCTGATCTGCCTCGTCACGCTGGGGCTCGCCGCGCTGTTCGTGGTGGGCCTTGCACAGCGCAGCTACTGGGCGCTGGCCGTCCCCGTCGCCATCGGCGTGCTCAGCGTGCTGTGGCTGACGTTCTGGATCGGCTACACGATCAACACGGTGCGGGGCATCCCCGCCGAGGCGGACCACTACGAGGGCCGCGGCACACGGATCATCGCGCTGGGCATCTGCGTGGTCAGTGTGCTCGTGGCGCTGGTGTTCCTGGGCGGCGTGGCGCGCCAGTCCTACTGGGCGCTGGCCATCCCGGTGAGCGCGGGCGTGCTGAGCCTGGCGGGCATGGTGTTCTGGATCGGCTGGGCCATCGTCACCCAGCGCAGCACCCTGCCCGAGCCGGCAGCCGAGCCCCCCGCAGCCCGCCCGGCCGAGCCGGCCGAGCCCCCCGTCGACGCGGGCCCATGAGGGTCTGTCTGCTGGCCTACCGGGGCAATCCCTACGCCGGCGGCCAGGGCGTGTACGTGTACCACCTCACGCGCGCACTGGCGGAGCAGGGGCACCAGGTGGACGTGATCGTGGGCCCACCCTACCCGCTGGAGCTGGGCCCGTATGCCACGGTGCACAAGCTCCCCAACCTGAACCTGTGGGGCCGCTACCGCCGGTCGTGGCTACCGGCCGAGCGGCCACTGCGACTGCTGGCCCCCGGCCATCTGTTCGACTTCGCCGCGACGCGCCTGCGCTTCTTTCCCGAGCCGCTCTCGTTCAGCGTGCGGGCGCTGCTGTATCTGGGGCGCCTGCTGCGACGGCGGCGCTTCGATGTGCTGCACGACGTGCAGACGCTGGGCTACGGCATGTTGGGCATGAGGGCCTTCGGCCTGCCGCTGCTCACCACCGTGCACCACCCCCTCACCATCGACCGCCGCGAGGCCTTCGCGCGCGACCGCACGTTCGAGGAGCTCTATCACACGGCCGTGTTCTACCCCGTGCGCATGCAGGGCCAGGTGATCCGCCGCCTGCACCGCGTGATCACCGCCTCCACCGCGGGCCGCGAGGCCATCGCCACGGACTTCCGTGTGGCCCGCGAGCGCATCTCCGTGGTGCCCGGGGGCCTGGATACGGGCTTCTTCCGCAATCCCGGGCAATGGCAACGGCGCGACGCCAGCCTGCTGTTCGTGGGCAACACGGATGACTGGAAGAAGGGCGCGCGGTTTCTGTTGGCCGCGCTGCGGCTGTTGCCGCGCGGCGTGACCCTGCGCATCGTGGACGATCCCTACCCCACCAAGAAGCTGGCCTATGAGGAGGCGCAGCGGCTGGGCGTGGTGGAGCGCGTGCGCTTCCTGGGCAAGCTGGACGCGGTGGCCCTGCGCGAGGAGTACTGCCGCTGCACGCTGCTGGTGCAGCCCTCGCTGTTCGAGGGACTTGGGCTGCCCGCGGCGGAAGCGCTGGCCTGCGAGACGCCCGTGGTGGCCACGGCCGTTGGTGCCGTGCCAGAGGTGGTGCCGCCACAGGCCGGGCTGCTGGTGCCGCCGGCCGATCCGCCCGCGCTGGCACACGCCATTCAGGCACTGCTGGAGGATCCCGCGCGCCGCCGGGCCATGGGCGAGGCCGGCTGCGCGCACCTGCGGGCGGAGCTGGACTGGAGCGTGACGGGCGCGCGCACGGCCGCCGTGTACCGTGACGTCTTGGGCGCCCCGGCGCCGGCGGAGCCGCTACCGGTGGCGTCATGAAGATCCTCCTGCTCACCTATCGCGGCAACCCCTTCTGCGGGGGCCAGGGGGTCTACACCTCGCATCTGGCCCGCGAGCTGGTGCGGCTGGGGCACGAGGTGCACTGCCTGCAGGGCCCGCCCTACGGGCCGGAGGACGACGGCGCGGTGTGGCACCGCGTGCCGGGGCTCAATCTGTTCGAGGCCAACGGCAACTATCCGCCGCCCGAGGCGCCCTTGAGCGCCTTGCAGCCATTGAACCTGCTGGAGCGCGCACTGGTGCTGTGGGGCCAGTTCCCGGAGATGACGGGCTTCTCCCTGCGGGCCTTCATGGCCGTGCGGCGGCTGCTGCGGGAGCACCGCTTCGATGTGGTACACGACAACCAGACGCTGGGCTGGGGCCTGCTGGGCATCGCCGGGCTGGGCCTGCCGCTGGTGGCCACGGTGCACCACCCGCTCACCATCGACCGTGCGCGGGGCTTCGATCCCCCCGCGGGCTTCCACAAGCGGCTGGACAAGGTGCGCTTCTACCCCATGCTCATGCAGGGCACGGTGGCCCGGCGCATGCGCCGCATCGTCACCGTGTCGGAGGCCTCCTCGGAAGCCATCCGGGCGGACTTCCGCGTGCCGGCGCAGCGCATCCGCGTGGTCTACAACGGCGTGGACTCGGAGCGCTTCCGCCCGCTGCCCGGCGTGCCGCGCGTGCCGGGGCGCGTGCTGTTCGTGGGCAACCTGGAGGACCCGAACAAGGGCGGCATCTACCTGCTGCGCGCCATGGCCCGGCTGGCACCGCCCGCGCACCTGGTGGTGGCTACGGGCGGCATCTCGCAGCAGGACTGGCTGCGCGATCAGCTCGACTCGCTGCGCCTGCACGATCGGGTCACCCTCCGCTACCGTGTGGACCCCGCCTCGCTGGTGGAGCTTTATGCCTCGGCCCAGGTGACCGTCTCGCCCAGCCTGTTCGAGGGCTTCGGCTTCCCGGCGGCCGAGGCAATGGCCTGTGGCCTGCCCCTGGTGGCCGCCCGCGGCGGGGCTCTGCCGGAGGTGGTGGGCGACGCGGGCGTGCTGGTGCCCGTGGCGGACAGTGCCGCCCTGGCCGATGCCATCGCGGCGCTGCTGGCCGATCCGGCGCGGCGCGAGGCGTTGGGCGTCGCGGCCCGCGAACGCGTGCAGGCGCGCTTCCGCTGGGATACCGCCGCGCGGGCGCTGGTGGACGTGTACGAGGAGGCCATCCATGCTGACCATTGACCCCGAGCGGCTGGAGCTGCGGCCCGGCATGCGCGTGCTGGACGCAGGCTGCGGACAGGGCCGCCACAGCCTGGAACTTCTGCGGCGGGGCTGCCTGCCCTGCGCGCTGGACCTGAATGTGGCCGACCTGCGCTACACGCGCTACCTGCTGGTGGACCTGGCCCGCGAGCAGCACGCCGCCCGCCCGGGCGCGGATCCGACGGCCTATCCGCCGCTGCCCTTCGTGGCACTGCGCGGCGATACCGAGCGCCTGCCCTTCCCCGACAGCTGCTTCGACCGCGTGCTGTGCAGCGAGGTGCTGGAGCACGTGCCCCACCCCGAGCGCGCCGCGGCGGAGTTGGTGCGCGTACTGAAGCCGGGGGGGATGCTGGCCGTGAGCGTGCCCACGCCCACCACCGAGTGGCTGTTCCGCTACTCGTCGGACGACTACTTCAACTCACCGGGGGGCCACGTGCGCATCTTCACCTTCCCGCGGCTGCGCCGCCTGCTGGCGGCCCAGGGGCTGCGGGTGGTGGACCTGCACTTCGAGCACGCCCTGCACTCCGTGTACTGGTGGGTACGCTGCGTGTTTGGCCTGCACGCGGAGCAGCACCCGGCGATCCGCCACTTCAAGAAGGTGCTCACCCACGCCATGTTCTCGCCCCAGCTCACGCGCATCGAGCACCGCCTGAACTGGGTGCTGCCCAAGTCCATGGTGATTTACGCTGTGCGCCGCCAATCTGCGTCTTGAGTAGCACTTCGGCCCTGGAGGCTTCGCCCCCAGACACCATCAGGGAGCAGCGCTCCCTGAACCCTGATTACGGGCGAAACCGCGCCGGCCGTGGTCAGGTTCTGAATTGTGGGTGCGGAATTGCCAGCGAGCTGCGTGGCGTGACGGATGCCTACTGCGCGCGGGCCACGCGCTGGAGCACGAGCAGGGCTTGGCGTTCTTCGCCGGTGAGGCCGGCGCGCTGCTCGCGGAAAGCGTCGTCGTTGGGATTGCGCAGGAAGTCCAGCAGGCGCGCCCCGAACTTGGGCACGAGGGAGCCCAGCGCGGGCGCCAACCCGTCCGGCAGGTGCAGGTAGCGCTGCATGCCCACTGTGCGGGCCAGGCCCAGCAGCAGCTTGACGGGTGCCCCGCCCTGGGCCTGCTGCACGACGGCGCTGAGCTGCTCCGGCGTGACGATGCCGGGCCGGTCCCCGGCCTGCCGGCGCAGGGCCTGGACGATCTGCTCCACCCGTTCCTTGGAGATGCGGTCCGGCGCCAGCCCGAATACCTGCCCTGTGCGCAGGGTAAACACGACCCACGCCACCAGGAAGCGCGCATCGGCACCGACCAGCGTGAACAGCTCACGCGCAGACAGCGAAATGCCCGACAGGCGCTGCCCTTCCAGCCGCCATGCCAGCAGGGTCGGCTCGTCCAGGTAGGCCGTGCGGGCTGCGGCCTCGCGGGGCGGGGCAGCCTCGCGGTCCGCTGCCGGCGGCGGCTTGGGGGCGGCGGGTTCGCGCGGGGCGGGCTCGGGCGGGGCCGGGTCCGCCGGCGCATCGCCACGGGCCGCCTGTTTGGCGGCAGCTTCCCGGGCCGCCGCCTGCTGCTCGGCCGCGGCGGCACGGCGGGCAGCGGCATGCGCCGCGGCAGCCGATGGAGCGGCGTCCTCGCCCGCGCCAAGCTTGCCGCCCGCGGGCGCCACGCGCACCGAGCTGGCCACGGCAGCCTTGCTCTGGCCGGCGGGCCCGTGCACGGTGTACGCCTCTCCACGGCGGGCGTTCATCGCGTCGTGGATGGCCTCGGCCAGTTCCGTGGCCACCACGTCGCGAGGGCTATTGTTGATGCGGTTCCGCAGGATGTTCAGTAGCGGCACGGGCAACACCTGCAGCACCGGCCCGCGCACAGCCAGCGGCATCACGCGCAGCGTGAGCAACAACGGCATCAGCGAGGATTCCTGGCCCTCCACCTGCTCGCGGCGGGCATCGGGCAACAGCCGCTTGACGGTCGCGCCAAGACGCTGCGGATTGCCGAAGTCCTCGAACTGGTTGATGAAGGCGAACTCTGCCTCCGGGATGTACTGCGCGAGCTGGGCCTGATCCCGCAGCACGTCGTCGAAGGACTCCATGCTGCTGCCCTTGCCATTGAACAGAGCATCGATGGCCACCAGCGGGTGCTCCACCGGCTCGCCCTCCACGCGCCGCGCGACCTGCGAGTACACGTCGTCCAGCTCCTGCCGCCCCGTGTGCAGCGCCAGCAGCGTCTGCATCTGGTGCAGGTAGATCGTGTAGTAGTGGCAGAGCGGCAGGCGCAGGTGGGATTCCTGCTGTGTCTTGCTGAGCAGGAACATCCCCACCTCGTACAGCTTGCTGCCCAGCGGCACGCGCTGCTGTTCCGTGGGGATGAAGGCCAGCCCGGCGGAGAAAAACGCCGGCTCCAGGTCCAGCTTGGATTCCTCGGGCTCCATCATGAAGCCGATCACCATGCGCCAAACCCACTTGAAGAGCTCCTCGTCCATGATGGACTTGAGCACCTTGCGGCGGTTGGTGGCCAAAGATGCGTACTGGCGCAGCAGGGAGTTGTAGTAGAAGACCATCGCGTACAGCACCTCCAGCGCCCCGTGCGGGTGCTTGAGGATGGTCACGTCCTCCTGCGTGGGCGAGGTGATGGCCTGTGTGGGGGCGATGCGCGTGAAGATGTGCTTGAGTAGCGCGTTCAGCTCGCCGCGGATGCCCAGCGAGGCCATGTCCTCCGGTGCGCTGGATTCGCCGATGGATTGGCCCGTGTAGAGCTTGTAGTCCTCACCCATCTCCCGCGTCAGCTTGCGGCGCAGGAAGGACTTGGCCATGCCTTGCGCCGTCCGGCCCTGGGCGATGAGCTGGGATTGGGTGGCGTGGGTCTGGAAGTAATACTCCTGCGCAGCCCGCAGGCCCTCCTCGGTGAGGAACTGCGGATGCTCCCAGGGCGGGTCGATGGCCATTTTGCCGGCACCAGGGTCCATAGCGGTCACCATCGCGGGATGACGGCTGCGGCCCGTCCCCCAATGCACAGTTGTTTCACACCCGCGCCCGATTGGGCAAGCCACTGAAATCTATCCCCGTTGCGCACGCCTCCCGCGCGGCGGTGACGGATTTTGCCGCAGCGTGCCCAAACCCGCCCAGCGCGCGGCGCGTCAGCGCCAGCCGGCACCACCCCCTGCGGCTGAAACCACAGGGGCCCGGCCTGCGGCTTCCCCGACCCGTTGGCCAGGGCCCGGGCCGCGCTTGTGACGCCCGATGGCGGTGGCTATACTGCCGGGCAGGGAGCCAGCCCGGGCATTCGCCCGCCACATCCACGGCCAGCCGTCATGATCCGCACCCACACCAGCGTCTGCCCGCACGACTGCCCGGATGCCTGCAGCGTCCGCGTGGGGGTGGAGGATGGGCGCATCGTCTCCATCGGCGGCGACCCGCAGCATCCGGTCACCGCGGGCTTCCTGTGCGGCAAGGTGAACCGCTACGCCGAGCGCGTGTACAACCCGCAGCGCATCCTGACGCCCCTGCGGCGCATCGGCGCCAAGGGCGAGGGGCGCTTCGCCCCCATCGGCTGGAACGAAGCGCTGGACGAGATCGCGGAGCGCTGGCGGGGCATCATCGCGGAGCACGGCGCCCAGGCCATCCTGCCGTACTCCTACGGCGGCACGATCGGCCAGGTCGGCTTCTATATCGGCCATCGCTTCTTCCACGCCCTGGGCGCCACACGCCTGGAGCGCACCATCTGCACCGGGGCCTCCCTGCAGGGTCTGCGCATGACGATGGGCTATGGCGTGGGCACGCCGCTTGAGGACGTGGCCAAGGCCAAGCTGATCGTGATCTGGGGCCTCAATGCCGTGGCCACGCACGTGCACCTGATGCCCTTCGTAAAGCGGGCGCGGGCGGGCGGCGCACGGCTGGTGGTGATCGACACGTACCGCAACGCCACGGCGCGCCAGGCGGACTGGTTCGTGCGCGTGCGGCCGGGCACGGACGCCGCCCTGGCGCTGGGCCTGATGCGCCAGATCATCGCGGACGACCTGCACGACACCGCGTTCATCGACCGCTACACCCATGGCTTCGAGGAGCTGCGCGCTGCCTGCGCGGCCTACACGCCGGAGCACACGGAGGCCATCACGGGCGTGCCGGCCGAGGAGGTGGTGCGCCTGGCCCGCGCCTACGGCGGGGAGCGCGCCAGCTTCATCCGCCTGGGGTTGGGGCTCTCGCGGCACTCCAACGGCGCCATGAACACGCGCACCATCGCCTGCCTGCCCGCGCTCACCGGAACCTGGGAGGCCGAGGGCGGCGGCCTGCTGGCCTATGCGTGGGGCAGCACGTGGCTCAACGGCAAGGTGCTCTCCGCGCCGCACCCAGAGGATCCGCCGGCGCGCTCGGTGAACATGGTGCGCCTTGGCGAAGCGCTCACGGAGCTGCACGATCCGCCCGTGCGGGCGCTGTACGTCTACAACTCCAATCCCGCAGCCGTGGTGCCGGAGCAGGCGCGCGTGCTGTCCGGGCTGCGCCGGGACGACCTGTTCACCGTGGTGCACGAGCAGGTGCCCACGGACACGGTGGACTATGCCGACCTCGTGTTGCCCGCCACGACGTTCATGGAGCACGACGACCTGCTGGCCAGCTACGGGCACAACCACGTGCAGGTCTCCCGCGCCGCCATCCCGCCCCAGGGCGAGGCGCGCAGCAACCACGCCGTTTTCCAGGCCCTGGCCGGGCGCCTTGGCCTGACCGACCCCACGCTGGCGCTGGACTTCGACTCGCTGGTGGAGCGCTTGGCGGACAGTCCCGCCGAGGAGGCGCAGGGGCTGGATCGCGAGGCGCTCCGGGCCGGGCATCCCGTGCGCTTCCGTGTGCCGGAAGCCCCCTGGCGCAAGGGTCTGCGCACGCCCAGCGGCCGCTTCGAGTTCGTCTCCGAGCGCATGGCTGAGCAGGGGCTGCCCACCGTGCCGGCCTTCCTGCCGTCCGACGAGGGGCACCTGGACAATGCGCTGCGGGCCCGCTATCCGCTGCAGTTGGTGACGCCGCCCTCGCAGCACTTCCTCAACTCCAGCTTCGGCGACACGGCCACCTCGCGGAAGCTGGAGCGCACCCCGCGCATCAAGCTGCACCCGGCGGACGCCGCGGCGCGGGGCCTGTCCGACGGCGCCGCGTGCCGGGCCTTCAACGACCGCGGCGAGTGCTTCCTCACCGTGGAGGTCACCGACGACGTGGGGCCCGGCGTGGCCGTGGCGGAATCCATCTGGTGGCCCAAGCTGCACCGGGGCGGCAAGGGCATCAATCAGCTCACCTCGGCTGAGCTGACCGACATGGGCGGCTGCGCCCGCTTTCACGACGGGCTGGTGCAGGTGGAACCCGCGCCGGCCGAGCCAGGGAGCTAAGCATGTTTATCGGACACTACGCCGTGGGCTTCGGTGCCCGCGGATCGCTGCGAGCCAGGCCGGGCGCGCCCTCGCTGGGCACGTGGTTCCTGGCCGTGCAATGGCTGGATCTGGTGTGGCCCATCCTGGTGGTGACGGGCATCGAACGGCTGCGCGTCGTGCCCGGGGACAACCCGTTCCTTTACCTGGACTTCACGCACTATCCCTGGACGCACAGTCTGCTGGCCGCGCTGGTGTGGGCGGTGCTTTTCGGCGCGGTGTACCGCTGGCGCACCGGCGATGGCCGCAACGCCCTGTGGCTGGGCGGCGGCGTGTTCAGCCACTGGGTGCTGGACCTGATCGTGCACGTGCCCGACCTGCCGCTGTATCCCGGCAGCTCGGTGCGGGTGGGTCTGGGGCTGTGGCACTCGGTGCCCGGCACGCTCATCGTGGAGGGCGCCCTGTTCGTGCTGGGGTTGGCGTGGTACCTGCGCCGCACCCGCGCCCTGGACGGCGTGGGACGCTGGGCCCTGTGGGGTCTGGTGGCCTTCCTGCTCGCGGCCTACGTAGCTAGCCTGCTGGGTCCCCCGCCGCCCAGCGCGATGATGGTGGGCGCCTCCGCACTACTGCTGTGGGTGCTGGTGCCCTGGGCCTACTGGATCGACCGTCACCGCGTGCCGGCTGCGTAGGCGTCAACTCTCCACCACGATACGGCAGGTGGGGCGGGCGTCCCGCCCGCCCGCAAGGTGGCCACGAGTTTAGTTTGTACGATTGGCCCAGCACGGGCGACCGGGGACGGTCGCCCCACCATCCGTGGGAGAATGGGCCGTGGGTGGGGCGGGCGTCCCGCCCGCCCGGGCGCTTGAATGGCAGGCACCCACGGAGGGCGCAGGAGAGGATGACACCATTGGCCCAGCCTGGGCGACCGGGGACGGTCGCCCCACCGATCGTGCGGATGTCTCTGGAATCTATCCACATGGGCGTCCTTCCACCCATCGGGGATGATCGTCCTGACAAAGGAGAGTCGTGTAGCGCAATGCAGAACGATCGATTTCGCATCTACCGCCACAGGCTGCCACACTGGCGATTGGGCGGCGCTACGTACTTCGTCACGTGGCGTCTCACCCAACGGCAACCTTCCCTCGATCCGGTCGAGAGGGGTCTTGTGTGCGAGGCGCTGCGACACTTCGACGGAGAGCGTTACCGACTGGACGCGTTCGTGGTGATGGACGACCATGTGCACACACTGGCTCAGCCCACGCCTGGACATTCGCTGGAGGCAATCGTCCACACGTGGAAGTCCTACTCTGCCCACGAGCTTTGCCGCGCCGGTCGGGGCGCCGCGCACGTCTGGCAGGATGAATACTTCGACCGCATTGTGCGCAGCGACCAGGAGTTTGATGAGAAAATGCGCTACATCGTGAGCAATCCCTGGAAGCGCTGGCCTGCCTTGGATTCCTATCGTTGGGTGCACCCAGCGCCCATTCCGTGCTCAATCGACGACCGACTTCCGGGCTCCGGGCCCCAACAAGACTAATAGACTCCATGATCGAATCCGTCCTCATTGCCAACCGCGGCGAGATCGCCCGCCGGGTGATCCGCACCTGCCGCGAGATGGGCATCCGCACCGTCGCGGTATACTCCGACGCGGACCGCGACCTGCCGTTCGCACGCGAGGCCGACCTGGCCCTGCGGCTGGGTGCGCCCCCGGCCGCGGAATCGTACCTGGACGTGGCCAAGCTGGTGGGGCTGGCCCAGGGCAACGCCGTGGATGCGATCCATCCGGGCTACGGCTTCCTGGCGGAAAACCCGGCGTTCAGCGAGGCCTGCGCGCAGGCGGGACTCGCCTTCATCGGGCCCTCGGCGGAGGTAATCCGCGCCATGGGCGACAAGGCGGAGGCCAAGCGCCGCATGGAGGCCGCGGGCGTGCCCATCGTGCCGGGCTATATGGGCGACGACGCCGACGAGGCCACCCTGCTGCGCGAGGCGGAGCGCGTGGGCTTCCCCGTGCTGCTGAAGGCTGTGGCGGGCGGCGGGGGCCGTGGCATCCGCCTCGTGACGGAGGCGGAGCGCTTCCCGGCGGAGCTGGAGTCCGCCCGGCGCGAGGCTCGCAACGCCTTCGGCGACGATCGCGTGATGACCGAGAAGTACCTGGAGCGCCCGCGGCACGTGGAGTTCCAGGTGCTGGCCGATGCGCACGGCACCGTGCTGCACCTGTTCGAGCGCGAGTGCTCCGTGCAGCGGCGGCACCAGAAGGTGGTGGAGGAGACCCCCAGCCCCGCGCTCACGCCTGCATTGCGCGTGGAGATGGCCGAGGCCGCCGTGCGCGCCACGCAGGCCATCGGCTACGTGGGCGCGGGCACCATCGAGTTCATGCTGGACGCGCACGGGCGCTTCTACTTCCTGGAGATGAACACGCGCCTCCAGGTGGAGCATCCCATCACCGAGCTGACCCTGGGCGTGGACCTGGTGCGCCTGCAGATCGAGGTGGCCGAGGGCCGGCCCCTGTCGCTGCGGCAGGAAGACCTGGTGCCGCGCGGCCACGCCATCGAGTGCCGGCTCAACGCGGAGGACCCCGCGCGGGGCTTCCTGCCCTCCGTGGGGCCGCTGCGGGCCTTCGAATTCCCGGCCGGCGAGGGCCGGCGGGTGGACGCGGGCTTCGCGGCCGGCACCGCCGTGAGCCCGCACTACGATTCGCTGCTGGCCAAGCTGATCGCCTGGGGCCCCTCGCGCGAGGAGGCCCTGCGGCGCATGGCACGGCTGCTGGCAGCGGGCCGCGTGGCGGGCATCGCCTCCAACCTGCCGTTCCTGCAGGGCGTCATCGCGCACCCGGTGTTCCGCAGCGGGGACTATTCCACGCGCTTTCTGGACGAGCACGGCGCGGCGCTGGCCGATCCGGAGCTGCCCGCGCCTCTGGAGCGCGAGCGCCTGCTGGCCGCGGCGGCCATCGATGCGTGGCTGGAGCGCCAGCGCCAGGCGCGGCACCCGCGGTTCGACCGCGCCGGCGAGCCCAACCCCTGGCGCCAGACGGACGAGCCCGCGCGCCTGGAGGCCCTGCCGGCGCTGCTCAACCGGCGCTACGGCTTCGGCAAGACCACGCAGGACGTGGCGCTGGAGGTGCGGCCCGGCGCCGGCCGCGCGCTGGAGATCACGGCGGCCTGGGTCGGCACCACGCACCGCTTCGCCTACCTGCCGGGCAGCGCGAACGGCGACGAGTCCGGCGGGGAGGGCTGGCTGGACCTGGCGGAGCTGCGCCTGCCCCTGCGCTGGGACGCCGCCGGCAACCAACGCTGGTTCACGCTGCGTGGACTGCACCTGCGCTGCACGGCAGACGACCCCGCCCTGCTGGCCGTACGGGGCGCCTCCGCGGCGGAAGCGTCCGAGCGGTTGCGGGCCCCGCTGCCAGGCAAGGTGATCAAGGTGGGCGTGCAGGCGGGCGAGACGGTGAAGCCGGATCAGCCGCTGCTGGTGCTGGAGGCCATGAAGGTGGAGCACACCATCACGGCGCCCTTCGGCGGCAAGGTCACCCGCGTGTGCTTCGCCGAGGGCGAACAGGTCAACCGCGACGATCAGCTTATCGAGTTGGAAGCCACCGAGGGCTAGTTCCTGTTTGGAACCATCCAGCAGGTGTGTCCTGGTCGACTTGACCTGTCATTCCGAGCGGAGCGAGGAATCTGCTGTGCGGCGACAAAGCAGATTTCTCGGCCCGCGCTGCGGGCCTCGGAATGACAAGTGGCCCCAAATTGAAGGCACGCGACTGGTTCAAATCGGAGGCTAGGGCACCCAGTTCGCGCTCACTTGCGCACGAGCACGTCGCCCAGCGGCTTCTTGGGGATGTCCGGCACCTGGGCGTCCGGGGCGGGGTAGCCCACGGGGATCACGCAGAATGCCCGCTCGTTGGTGGGGCGCTCCAGAAGCTCCTGCAGGAACTTCATGGGACTGGGCGTGTGCACCAGCGTGGCCAGCCCGGCCGTGTGCAGCGCGGCCAGCAGCAGGCCCACGGCGATGCCCACGGATTCCTTCGGATAGTAGTGCTTCACGCGGCGGCTGCGGCCGGACTCGTCCGTGGCGCGGCCGGTGACCTGCTCGAACACCACGATCAGCCAGGGCGCGTCCTCCATGTGCGGCTTGTGCCAGTCCGTGCCCAGGGGCGCCAGGGCCTCCAGCCACTCGGGCGCCATGCGGTGCGCGTAGCTCTCCCGCTCCTCCGCCTCAGCCGCGGCCCGGATGCGCGCCTTGAGGGTGGGGTCGCCCACGGCCACGAAGGTCCAGGGCTGCTGGTTGGCCCCGCTGGGGGCCGTGGCCGCCGCGCGGATGGCCAGCTCGATCAGTTCGAAGGGCACGGGGTCGCGGGAGAACTGGCGCACGGAGCGCCGCTGCGCCATGGCGTCCGCAAACGCCTGCGCGCGCTCGCGCTGGGCCTCCAGCGCGAGCCGCCGCCAGTGCAACGGCCGGAACGGGTAGCGGGGCGGGGTGGGCATGGGCGCGGGTGCGCCGGCTACAGCAGCATGGCCAGGGGGTTTTCCAGCATGCGCGCCAGGGTATCCATGAACTGCGCCGCGATCACGCCGTCCACCACGCGGTGGTCCGAGGAGAGCGTCATGTTCAGGGTGCGCCCCACGGCAAGCTGACCGTTCTCCACCACGGGCTCGGTGACCACGCCGGAGACGGCCAGGATGCAGGCCTGCGGCGTGTTGATGATGGCGTTGAACTCCGTGACGCCGTACATGCCCAGGTTGGAGAGGGTGAACGTGCCGCCCGTGTAGTCTTCCGGCGCCAGCTTCTTGTTGCGGGCCTTCTCGCCCAGCGCCTTCATCTCCGCGGAGATCTGGGCTAGGCCCTTGACCTCCACATTGCGCAGCACGGGCGTAATTAGCCCCTCCTCCGTGCCCACGGCCACGGCGATGTCCACCGTGTGGAAGCGCCGCACCTTATCGCCCAGGAACTGGCTGTTCACGGTGGGGTGCGCGCGCAGTGCCGCCGCGCAGGCCTTGACCAGGATGTCGTTGACCGTGATGCGCAGGTCGGGGAATTGCGCCTTGAGCGCCTCGCGGCCATCCAGCAGGGCCTCCGCGCGAATCTTCCGCGTGAGCTGGAAGTGCGGCACGGTGGTCTTGGCCTCGGTCATCTTGCGGGCGATGGCCTTGCGCATCTGGCTGATGGGCAGGTCCTCGTAGGCCGGGCCGCCCGCCACGGGCAGGGCCAGGGGCACGCCCACGCCAGGCGCAGCCGGTGCTATGGCGCCGCCGTGCTCGATGGCGCTCTCCACGTCGCGGGCCACGATGCGCCCGCCGGGGCCGCTGCCCTGCAGGGCCGCCAGATCCAGTTGGGCCTCCTCCGCCAGCTTGCGGGCGTAGGGCGAGACGCGCACGCGGGCGCCGTTGCCGTGCCCATTGCTGGGCGCCGAGGCCGGCTGGGCGGCGGGTTGCACGGCAGCCGGAGCGGCCGGGGCCGCGGGCGGCGGCTGGGGTACGGGCGCGGCCTGGGCCGAGGGAGCCACCGATGCAGCGGCCGTTGCGGACTCCGCCGCGGACTGGGCCGGAGCGGCAGCGGGCGCGGCGGCTTGGCCGGAGGCCGCCTGGGCCTTGACGGCGGAGATATCCTCGTCCATGGAGTCCGCCAGGATGGCGATGGGCGTGCCCACCTGCAGCTCCTGCCCGGTCTCCACCAGCAGCTCGCGCAGGTAGCCCTCGTCAGGCATCTCGTACTCCATCACCGCCTTGTCCGTCTCGATCTCCGCCAGCACGTCGCCCACCTCGATGTGGTCACCCACCTTCTTGAGCCAGGTGGCGATCACGCCCGTCTCCATGGTCGGGCTCAGGCTGGGCATTGTCAGCAGGGTGGCCATTCGCTCTCCTCTCAGCACCCGGGCGGGGTCGGTTCGGGACGGCCGCGCTCGGCGGCCGTCGGCGGGACGGACTAGCGGTACAGCACCGCCTTACAGGCTTCCATCACCTGCGCCACGCTGGGCAGGCTGGCCGCCTCCAGATTCCTGGCGTAGGGCAGGGGATTCTCCGAGTGCGTCACGCGCGCGATGGGCGCATCCAGATCGTCGAAGCAGCGCGAGTAGATGTCGTCCGCGATCTGTGCACCCACGCCGGCGAAGCGGTAGCCCTCCTCCACGATCACGACGCGGTGCGTCTTGCGCACGGAGCGGGCGATGGTCTCCACGTCAAGCGGCTTGATGGTGCGCGGATCCAGCAGTTCCACCGAGATGCCCTCCGCCTGGAAGCGCGGCAGCGCCTCGGCCATAAAGTAGTTCATGCGGCTGTGGGCGATCACGGTGACGTCCGTGCCCTCGGCGCGCACGACCGCCTGCCCGATGGGCAGCGTGTATTCGTCCTGGGGCACCTCGCCGCTGACGCCGTAGAGCAGCTCGTTCTCGATGAAGACCACCGGATTGTTGTCCCGGATCGCCGTCTTGAGCAGGCCCTTGGCATCGTAGGAGGTGGAGGGCACCACCACCTTGAGGCCCGGCACATTGGCGAACATGGAATCGAGCACGCTGGAGTGCTGGGCGGAAACCTGCGCCGCCGGCCCGCCCGGCCCCCGCATCACCATGGGGATGGGGAACTGGCCGCCGGACATGTACAGCGTCTTGGCCGCGTTGTTGATGATCTGGTCGAAGGCCACCAGCGAGAAGTTGAAGCTCATGAACTCCACGATCGGCCGCAGGCCCGTCATGGCGGCCCCGACGCCCAGGCCGCAGAACGAGGCCTCGGAGATGGGCGTATCCACCACGCGGCGCGGACCGAAGCGCTCCAGCATGCCCTGGCTCACCTTGTAGGCACCGTTG
>Ga0209919_1000478_pt1 | contig 20365 bp, 14 predicted proteins | sample SalPon2A_C_D2_MG_FD_185721 | JGI IMG/M metagenome (GOLD analysis project Ga0209919, IMG submission 185721) | Soil microbial communities from South San Francisco under conditions of wetland restoration - Salt Pond MetaG R2A_C_D2_MG (SPAdes)... | ecosystem: Environmental > Terrestrial > Soil >... | reverse complement strand
TCCGGACATTTGGGAGATTTCCATTTTGGATCAACAATGTATTTTAAGATATCTTCCTGTGCAATCCTCATATGTTCCAGTTCTCCCCAGATTGAATGGACATTATCTGCAAGTTTCTTATTTCTTAGTTCCGGTTTAACATTTTCCAGTGCATTTTCAAATTTTGTAAATGCTTGTCCTCCATTTAATAATGCAACCAGGTGTTTTCTAAAAATTTTATCATCCATAATATCCTCCGATTATATCAAACCATTTTCTCTAAGTATAAAAAGTCCGGCAGCAATAGTAAAGACAGAAAACATAGTAGTTATCAAAAGAATATTTCCGGCTAATTTGCTGTTCACTCCCATTGCCTCTGCCATTATAAAGCTGGCAATTGCTGTAGGACAGGCAAAAAGAATAAAAATAATCCCAAGATCGTCTCCCGTAAAGCCAAATTTATAAGCTGCAAAAGTAGCTGCTAAAGGAATAAGGACAATCTTTATTACAGTAGAAATTAAAGTAAGTTTTATCCTTTCTTTGATATCAGCAAAATTCAAAAATCCTCCAATGCCTAAAAGTGCAAGGGGTAATGCCAGCGCAGCTATGTAATTTGCAGATTTCAACAGCATATCATTTACCGGAATTTTGAAATAGGAAAATGGCAAAGCAAAAAGAACTCCAAGAATAAGAGGATTTTTAATTATTTCAAGAACAGTTTTTTTAAGATCAAGATTTTTTTCTTTTCTGACAGGAACTGTTAACGCAATTACAGCAAGCACATTGTAAAGAGGAACAGTAAAAGCAAGAACCAGGGATGCTTTTCCGAGTTTTTCAGGACCATAAATATTAAGAATCAGGGCAAGTCCAACAATTGCAAAATTTCCACGGAAACTTCCCTGTATAAATGATGCTCTGTCCCTCCCGTTTTTTATAAATGGCGCAGAAATAAACCATATCAACAAAAATGAAATTATTGTCCCCGCGTAAACAAATAAAATTAATTTGAAATCCAGGATTACATCCAGATCAATCTGAGAGATCTCTATAAAGATTAAAACCGGAAGTGAAACAGAAAAGACTATTTTGGAGGAGAGACTTACAAAATTATCATTTATAAGTTTTTTAATTCTTAAAAAATAACCTAGTGCAACAATAATAAAAACCGGAACAACTATATTTGCAATAAACAGCAGGTTTTCCATTAAAACTTGATAACTATAATTTAGAATTTACACTGTTGATTTTATCTTCCATTGTCTGTTCCCTGTCGGTTCTTGTTCCAAACCTTAAAGTAGAAGAAATTCTCGGTGCGCCCATTTCGTGAATTTTTTGGTGACACTTTTTTATTGATGCAAAAACGTCATCCCACTCCCCTTCCAGGTTCGTTCCGTAAGCGTGCAGATTAGTATTTAATCCAGCTTCTTTAAATATTTTTTCGCATTCTGCAATATATTTAGATACAGAAATTCCGACCTCTATCGGGACCAGGCAAAAATCAGCTATAACTTTCAATTTTACTCCCTTTTTAATTTTTCTAAATATTCAATGATTCCTTAAGTAAAGATACTCAATGAATAATAAAATTCTTAATTGGTTTAATAAAAAAATAGAGATTAGGGCGGTAGCTTGACGTAGACTAGAGTAAAGTGAAAAATTTAATTTATTACCGACTAATTAAATTCCTTTCTAATTTATTCCACATATTGACTAAGTATCCAGGTCTTCCAATTTTTAATAAATGCGTCTTCCGTTGTATTAAGTTCAGCAAGAATTTCTTGTTCGTTAGTTTTCGCCAAAAGTTCAATAATTTTTTCCTTTCCATATTCCGATTTTATAAAATTTACCATCGAACCGGAAATTCCATACTTTTCAGGGCCGCTCCACGCATTTTTTAGTTTTTTTGGATAATTACCTTTTTTAACTGTGGAAATTATCCTGTCCAATCTTTTTTTATCCAACTGTCCAGATACCAATGTGGCAAGTCCTTCAATAAACCATCCAATATCATCCAGTCCGTTAAAATCAGGAATTACATTATTTTGTCCGTGATATACATGAACAAGTTCGTGAGCTATTAGTTTTTGAACTTCCGTTGGATTTGAAGCATCGTGTTCACATGCCTCTTTTTCCCAGTCAGCCGGATTAAGCAAATCTAATTTATCCGCAACGCCACTCGCTACCATCCAGCATTCTGATTTAAAGGAAGGGATGTTCCAATCTTTCTGCCATTGTCTATCAAGCATACCCCTGTTTGGAAAGATATTTACGGTAAATTGCTTTTTGAATGATTTATCAAAGTATGTCTCAATTAACTTAATTCCCAAATCAATATTTGATTTGATAGACTTAATATTATCAGCATCAGTATACTTTATATTATATTTACCAAAATTGATATTATTCCATACAAGAGTGTCAACTTTGGTTTCATTTTCTTTACCGGATTTGATTTCCTGTGAATAAACTTCAGGAAAAGTTGAAATGAAAAACACAACTATCAATAAAATTTTACTAAACTTATTGTTTAACATTATTTTTACAAAAATATTATTTAAATAAAATTATCCGCTGATTTGCTTTAGCAGACCGGTTAGTTAATAATATTTAGACCATTATTATGTCTGAAGGTTACAAGATTGTTACCTGTTTACAACTTTCATAATTTCTTCCGGGTAACGTGTTCATGCTGCTGCATCTAGCGGAAAAACACTGTTTATTTGTTGTAATTCATCATCTGTTAAAATGATTGAAGCTGCCTCGGCATTTTCTTCAAGATATTTTACATGCTTTGTTCCCGGAATAGGGATAATATCATTACCCTGGGCAAGAACCCAGGCAAGAGCTAGCTGACTTGCTGTAATGTTTTTATCTGCAGCGATTTTTTCAACTTCTTTTACAAGTTCCAGGTTTTTATTATAATTTTCTCCCTGGAACCTTGGAGAAAATCTCCTGTAATCATCTTTTTCAAAATCTTCAAATTTCTTAAACCTGCCAGTTAAAAATCCTCTACCGAGAGGACTGTAGGCAACAAAAATAATTCCAAGTTCGCGCGCAGTTTCCAGGATTTCATTTTCAGGCTCACGACTCCATAATGAATATTCTGTTTGCAAAGCAGAAATTTCGTGAACAGAAAAAGCCTTTTTAATTGTCTCAGGTCCAGCCTCTGATAGACCGAGAAACCTGACTTTTCCCTCTTTTACAAGTTCACTCATCGCTCCAACTGTTTCTTCAATAGGTACACTTGCATCAACCCTGTGTTGATAATATAAGTCAATATGGTCTGTACAAAGTCTCTTTAATGAAGCTTCACACGCAGATTTTACATATTCTGGTTTTCCATTAATTGAACGTTTAGTACTGTCTTCATTCCGTTGTATTCCAAATTTAGTTGCAAGGAAAACATCCTCACGCCGGTCTCTTATTGCTTTACCAACGAGTATTTCATTCATATACGGACCATACATATCTGCCGTGTCAAGAAAATTTATTCCCAGTTCCAGTGCTTTATGAATAGTTGCAATTGATTCTTTTTCATTTCCTGCTCCATAGAATTCAGACATTCCCATGCAACCAAGTCCAATTGCAGAAACTTCGGGACCATTATTTCCAACTCTTCTTTTATTCATCTTTTACTCCGTTTTATTGAATATTATTTCTCATCATTTCCCACCTCAATTGCCATTTATCATCATTTGGTTGATTATAAAATCATATTTGAACATATTACAATATCAAATTATGAAGGGGCATCAATAAGATTCATTTCTAAAAAAATATACAATTAATGTTAAAAAGTCATACCAATTAAATTTACCGGAGTAAAAAATGAAGTACCATTTTTTAAAAATTGCTCCTGTGTTTTTCCTTTTTCTCTTTTTACTTTCTGTTAATTCACTACCACAAACTATTTTTGAAACTCCATTAAGCAATAGAATTGCTAGTTACGATATAGACGCTGCATTGAACCCGGAGATAAAAATAATTGAGGGATTCGAAACACTTCACTGGAAAAACACATCTAATGATTACATATCCGAGCTACAATTTCATCTTTATTTAAACGCTTTCAAAAATTCTAAATCAACATTTATGAAAGAATCGGGCGGACAGCTTCGTGGTATGGAACTTGATCAGCAAACTAATATTAACTGGGGCTGGATCGATGTTTTGGCCATGAAAATAAAAGACGGCGAAGATTTAACGAACAAAATAAAATTTATTCATCCAGATGATGATAATACTGATGACCAGACAGTTATTAGTGTTGCACTTTCTAAACCTGTAAGACCGGGAGAAACTATTAATCTTAATATAAAATTCAGATCAAAACTACCTAAAATTTTTGCAAGAACCGGGTTTGCAGATGATTACTTTCTTGTTGGACAGTGGTTCCCGAAAATTGGAGTTTATGAATATCCCGGAATTAGATATGCTATAAAAGGTGGCTGGAATTGCCACCAGTTCCACGCTAATTCTGAATTTTATGCTGACTTTGGCGTTTATAACGTAAATATAACTTTGCCTGAAAAATATATTGTTGGTGCAGTTGGGCTGCAAACAGCAGAGAAGAAAAATAATGACGGTACTAAAACCCTTAGCTATCACGCCGAAGATGTAATTGATTTTGCCTGGACTGCTTCACCAATATTTAAAATTGCTGAAGGACAATGGGAAAATGTCAAGATTAAAGTTTTACTTCAGCCGGAACATTTTGCCCAGGCTGACAGACACATTCAATCAGCAAAGGCTGCACTTGCTTATCTCGATAAATATGTCGGTAAATATCCATTTCCTAATTTAACAATTGTAGATCCGCCACTAAGAGGTCTGGGATCTGCCGGAATGGAATATATGACATTTATTACAGCGGGTTGTCTTTGGGGTATGCCGGACGGCATTAGGTTTACAGAAAATGTAGTTGTTCACGAATTTGGACACAACTATTTCATGGGACTGCTGGCTACAAATGAATTTGAAGAAGCCTGGATGGATGAGGGATTTAATTCCTACTACGAAACAAGAATAATGGATAATACTTATGGTGAGAAAACTGCATTTGTAGAATTAGGCGGCTACCATTTGGGAGATCTCGAGAGCCAGAGAGAAGGTTATACCGGAATGAATAATCCCAAAATTGCCGAAAACTTCAGAACTGCCTGGGGATATAAAGACGGAGGTTACGGATCAATTACTTACAACAAAACCGCAACCTGGATGACTACACTTGATCGGCTGATTGGTCGAGATGAAATGGATGAAATTATGAAAACTTATTTTGAAAAATGGCATTTCAAACATCCCTGTGCAAGTGATTTTATTGCAATTGTAAATGAAATTGTAAAGAAAAGGCTAGGTAATAAATTCGGCGAAAATATGAATTGGTACTTTGACCAGGTATTGTATGGATCAAATATTTGTGATTATAAACTTGCAAGTATTTCAGTTAATAAAATCGAAATACCAAAAGGAGTTTATGATAGTGCAGGAACTAAAATGTATTATAAATACCGAAGAGCCGATGATCTCTATCATTCTAAAGTTGTAGTTTACAGACTTGGAGAAATTTCTATTCCTGTCGAGATTCTGGTGCACTTTGATAACGGGAAAGACTCACTTGCAACGTGGGATGGAAAAGAGAGAACATTTGACCTGATATTTGAAGGGCCTCAAAAAGTAGTCTGGGCAAAGGTTGATCCGGAAAATAAAATACAAATGGATGTAAACCTGAATAATAACAGCTACACTTTAGAACAAAGTTCAGCACCTTTTAGCAAATATATGACAAAATTTATTTTCTGGGTTGAAAACCTGGTTACTTCCATGTCAATGATTTTCTAATTAATAAAAAGAGTTTTAAAATGAAATTAATAACAGCATACAAAAATGGTTTTATATCAGCATTTAAAACTAAAAAATTGGCAACTACAATTTACGCAATCACTTTTTTGCTTGCGTTAGCCATTGCTATTCCTTTCAAAGGAACAATTATGAAAGAAGCCGGGAGTTCAATGGCATTTGAAAAATTATTAAAAGGGTATGATTACACAGTATATACTGATTTTATGCATAATTCATATGCTGCAATTCAACCTTACATTTCAATTGCAATCTGGATGGGAATATTTTATCTTATTTTTACAATCTTTTTTAGTGGTGGAATTCTCACCATTTTAAAAAATGGGGAAGAAAAATATTCTTTAAGATCTTTTTGGGAAGGTAGCGCCAGGTATTTTTCTAGGTTTTTCAGACTCGCCTTATATATGTTAATTTTTCAAATTTTTATAGCTGTCATATATTATATAGCGCTATTTGCAATTTTAGGATCCGCTTATCATTCAGTAAAAAGTGAAGCATCACTTTTTTATATGGGTCTGATCGGAATAATAATTCATTTATTTATTTTCATCTTACTTCTTATTGTTACTGATTATGCCAAAGTAATGATGGTAGAACACGAAGAATATAGACCCTTCAGGACAATTTTAAGAGCGTTCGGTTTTTCATTCAGGCATTTTTTAAGCGCATATTTACTTTATATTCTTTTACTTGTAGTCCCACTTATTCTGTTCATCATTTACTTTAAATTAGAAGATATAATTGGAATGAGTTCGGGTCTTACAATTTTAATAGTTTTCATCTTGCAGCAATTATTTATATGGAGCAGGATATATATTAAGATTTGGATTTTAGGAAGCGAATTGAATCTTTATAGAAACTTTGATACAGAAGTGAATATAAATATAGACGCGGTCCCAGCATTTGAAGGATAACTAAAAGTACATAAAACTTAAATCTTCGGTATTTGAGGGAACTGATAGAATTTCAATAATTTTACTGTTTTCTACAATTATTGCACTCAGTTTATTACCTGTGTATGCTGAAGTATCTATATAAACAACATTAGAAGTTTCTTCAATCAAAATATCGGGTTTTCTTGTATGCCCGACTACCTGAAGTTTGCCCAAATTCAAAAGTTTATTTCTTGTCCAGAGAATTCCCTCTTCAGAATCTATATTATCCAAAATAATTTCATTCAGCTTTTCTTTATCTTTGAGAACTTTAGGTGATAATTTTTTTTCAAATGCTGAAGAAATTCCCGCATGAGATATAAAACAATCATTTAAATCGTAATAAAGTGGTGCTTCAATTATTACATCAAGATGTTCACCTAATTTATCATACTTGTCTTCATAAGATTGCATTGTTGTCTCGTAACCGTTATAAAGCCAGGAATTAGCCAGAGCGCTGACCGGTTTTTTCATAAAATAGTAAAACATATAATCGTGATTGCCGGGAGTAAATTTAATTTTCTCTTTACGGACATAATCAACTACTTCGTAGCTGAATTTCCCTCTGTCAACCAAATCGCCCACAGAATACAATTCAATGTTTGGATATTTTTGCCTGATCTGTTTAACAAGTTCAAATAGAGTATTGTAACAACCATGTATATCACCTATGATGCCAACCATATTTAAATATACTTATTTTCAGAAGCATATTTCAATAATTCGTCGCGGAAGTTGGGATGCGCAATATTAGCAAGTGCATAAACTCTTTCCCTGATAGTTTTACCGAATAATTGTGCAACACCATATTCAGTAGCAACATAATGAACATCTGCGCGGTTTGTAATTACTCCTGCGCCAGGTTTTAAGGATTTAACAATTCGTGAGAATTTCTTGTCCTTTGTTGTTGAAGGTAAAGCAATAATTGGCTTACCCCCATTTGATCTTGCGGCGCCGCGTATAAAATCGACCTGACCACCAAAACCACTATAAAGCCTTGGCCCGATAGAATCTGAACAGACCTGTCCTGTAATATCTACTTCAATTGCAGAATTAATGGCAATCATTTTATCATTTTTTGCAATTACAAACGGATCATTTACGTACTCCTGGGGATGAAATTCAATAAGAGGATTATTGTCAATAAAATCAAATAATCTTTTTGTGCCTAAAACGAAACCGGCAATTATTTTTCCCGGATGCAATGTCTTAAATTCATTTGTAACAACACCTTTTTCGACTAGTTCAATTATTCCGTCAGAAAACATTTCAGAGTGAATACCTAATCCCTTTTTGTCGTGAAGATAATGTAAAACAGCATCAGGTATTGCGCCTATACCGAGCTGAAGGGTTGAACCATCTTCAACCAGATCGGCAATATACTTGCCGATTTTGCTATAAATCTGATCAATTTCCGGAGTCATGTTCTTATCGAATTGCGGAAGTTCCTGAATTGGATCCTCCACCTCAACTATGTAATTAATTTTATTAATATGAATAAAACTATCACCAAATGTTCTTGGCATATTAGGATTTACCTGTGCAATAATATTTTTTGCCTTTAATGCAGGATTCTTAATTAAGCCAACATCAACTCCATAACTGCAGAATCCATGTTCATCGGGCGGGGATACATGAATTAAAGCTACATCAACAGGTATAGTACCGCGAGTAAAAAGAAGAGGATATTCATATAAGTAAATTGGAGTTACATCTGCTCTTCCTTCGCTAACAGCTTTTCTTGAATTTCCTCCAATAAAAAATGCATTATGCTTGAAATGCTTTTCCATTCCCGGAACAAGGTAAGGAAGCTCACCTACAGTAAGAACGTGACTCATTGTAACATTTGTTAGTTGGTTTTTTCTCTGTACCATAGAATTGATTAATACAAGTGGAACAGCGCAGCCGCATTGAACAACAATATTGTCATTCGGTTTAATGACCTGTACAGCTTCTTCAGCAGATACAACTTTCTTTTTGTAAGATTCTAAAATATTGAATGGAATATTCAGCGATGATTTTATTTCTTCTGTGGTAGTCATTTAATTCTAAGTCTTATAATTACAAAATCAATTTGTTGAAAATACATGCAATCTTCTATATTCAAGTTCAAAAACTTCAGCAATCCTTTGGTTTGATACATAACCTTTATAAGTACAGACGCCACGTGACAGACCTGAATCACCTATAAGGGCGTCAGCCAGTCCGTTATCGGCTATATTTTGAACATATTTTAAAGAAGCATTATTCAGTCCGTAACTTGCCGTTCTCGGAACCAATGCAGGCATATTCGGCACGCAATAATGAATAACATTATGTTTGATAAATGTAGGATCTGACAAAGTTGTTATTCTACTAGTTTCTATGCATCCCCCCTGGTCTATAGAAACATCCACAATTACAGCATCTTTTTTCATTTGTTTGACCATTTCTTCAGTTACGAGATTTGGTGCTTTTTCGCCTTTTATAAGTACTGCTCCTATAAGAACATCAGCAAATTTCACGCCACGACTAATTGTATATGGATTTGCCATTACTGTGGTAACTTTTTTTCTAAAATTATTATCTATCTTTCTCAGTCTGTGGAGGTCGTTATCAATTACAATAACCTGTGCACCCCTACCAAGAGCGGCTCTTGCAGCTGTATTTCCAACAACTCCAGCACCTAATATTACAACGGCTGCCGGTGCAACACCGGTAATACCGCCAAGTAAAATCCCTCTCCCAGGTCTTTTTCCACTTTCAAGAAATCTTTCTGATACCTGAATAGCAATCTGTCCTGCAATTTCGCTCATAGAATGTAAGACAGGTAGACCCTCTTCATTTTCCACTAATTCATAACCTATTGCAGTAATATTCTTCTGGATTAATTTTTCAACTGCATTTTTATTTCCAACTGCAAGATGTAAAAATGAAAATAATATTTGATTTTTCTGGAGAAGTTCAATTTCACTATCGCTCAATGGACTTACTTTTACAACCATCTCCGAACGGTGAAAAACTTCTTCAGGGGAATAAACAATATTAGCTCCCGCTTTAATATAATCTTCATTACTAAAATGGCTTCCTTCCCCTGCACCGGTTTCAATATAAACAGTGTGCCCTGATCTGGTAAGGGAATCGACCCCCGCTGGAGCAAGTGCTACACGTTTTTCTTCGAGCAGACTTTCTTTTGGTATGCCTATTCTCATTTGGCTAAGTATTTTTATTTAATATATTTAAAATTACCGATAAAGGTGAATATTATCAAATTAAGGTTGATAAAACCTAACTTCATAATAATCACTAGTAAATTAGACCGGAGTTATTGGGGGCTTGCCTGATAATACGGCGGCAATATTTTTTGCAGCAAGCATTGCCATTTCTGTTCTTGCTTTATTTGTTGCGCTTCCAATATGTGGCAAAAGGACTGCATTTTTAAGTTTCAAAAGTTGAGGATTGATATTTAATTCGTTTTCAAAAACATCCAGTCCTGCAGAATGAATTTTCTTCTTTTGAAGAATTTTTATTAATTCTTTTTCATCAACAATTTCACCACGTGAAGTATTAATGAAAATTGCAGAACCTTTCAGCAAAGATAACTTCTCTTTATCCAGAAGATGGTATGTTTTTTTTGTTGAAGGTAAATGGACAGACACAAAATCTGAATTTCTCAATAAATAATTTAAGGGAACCTTTTTTGCACCGGTGTGTTTTTCTAGCTCAATATTTTTTGATCGGGAAAAATAAATTATTTTGCATCCGAATGCTTTTGCCCTGGTTGCAACTGCACTTCCAATTCTGCCAGCTCCCAAGATTCCAAATATTTTGTCTTTTAATTCGACCCCAAGTAACAGGTTGGGCTTCCAGTGAGTATATTCCCCTGCTCTTAGAAATTTTTCTCCTTCATTGATACGCCGGGCGCAGGACAGAACCAGAGCCATTGTTAAATCAGCTGTCGAATCAGTTAAAACACCGGGGGTATTTGTAACAATAATCGCTTTTGATATTGCATAGCCTACATCAATATTATTGTAGCCAACGGCAAAATTGGCAATAACTTTACAATCCTTCATACTGTCAATTACTTCTTTATCAATTTTATCTGTCAGAAGGGAAATTAGGCCATCAGCAGTTTTAATATTTTTTAGTAATATTTTACGTTCGATGGGCTGGTCTTTTTTATAGATTGAAACTTCATAATTTTTATTCTTTAGAAAATTTATTGCTTTTTGTGGTATTTTTCTCGTAATAAAAATTTTCATATCAAAACTAAACTAGCTGAATAATAATCTTACTATAAAAACAGCAGCAAGGATTCCAACTATGTCTGCTACAAGCCCGGCGGGCAAAGCGTGGCGGGTTCTCTTAATATTTACCGCCCCAAAGTATAGAGCAAGTACATAAAATGTAGTTTCAGTGCTTCCATAAAATGTAGAAACCATTATACCTATAAATGAATCTGGTCCATGAACTGAAATAATTTCAGCCATAATTCCCAGAGAACCGCTTCCCGACAATGGTCTCATTAAAGCCATTGGCAAAGCTTCAACCGGCATTCCAATTAGATCGGTAAAAGGTTTAAGAATTTTCATCAGGAATTCCATTGCTCCACCTGCTCTGAAAATCCCTATAGCAACAAGCATTGCAACCAGGTAGGGAATAATTTTTACTGCAATGTTGAATCCTTCTTTTGCACCTTCTATGAATTGTTCGTAAACCTTCACTTTTTTGAAAAATCCAAAACCAAGAAAAACAACGATTAATAATGGAATAGCAAGTGTAGAAAAAACTTGTATAACATCTTTTACAGCAGTTGGATTAACAATTGGGCCAATCGTTTTCCCCAGACCGGAAAAAATAAGCAAAGCTGCAATAATTAAAATAGAAGCCGCAATTAAGAATAATTTTGTGTTGCTTTTCAACCAATCTGAAAACTCGCCCTTTTTAATTGGAAATTTCTCAAAAAACTTTGCTGCAGTAACTCCTGCAATTGTTGCACTGATTGATGCAAAAAGTGAAGTCCCTATTATTACAGCCGGATCTGTACTCCCGGCTGCAGCTCGTATTGCAATTGCCGTTGCGGGAATTAAAGTAATGCCGGCAGTATTTATTGCGAGAAACGTGCACATTGCGTTTGTAGCAGTTCCTTTTTCCGGGTTAAGTTCTTCAAGTTCTTCCATTGCCTTTAAACCAAAAGGTGTAGCTGCATTTCCCAGTCCGAGCATATTAGCCGAAATATTCATTATCATTGATCCCATCGCCGGGTGATCACCAGGGATTTGAGGAAATAAGCGTTTAGTAATCGGCTTTAGGAAATTTGATATTATTTTAATCAATCCTGCCTTCTCAGCAACTTTCATTACACCCAGCCAGAGAGCCATAATCCCAATTAAACCAAGAGCAATATTTACTGCTATTCCCGCATAATCCAAAGCTGAATTAGTCACATCCTTTAATTTCAAGAATTTTACTTCTTCTAATTTCATCTGAGCGGTTATCTTTGTTTCTTCAACCGTTTTTCCCAATATTATCGTACCTGTAATATCATCCTTTTCTCCCGATGCTGAGGCTATTTCCTGAAGTATTTTAGGACTGGATTTATCAATATTAAAATAAATACTTGATTTCTTGTTTTTTGAATTAAAAGTAATCTCAGCAGGAAAAGTTAACGCAGATTTAATAGAATCTTTATAGAATGAATTAAATTCACCTGTAGAAATTTTAACTTCCCCCCGCACGGATTTAGAAGAGAATTGATCGGGTATAGAATTAAATTGAATTTCAACAGGAATAGGTTCATTATTCCTAAACCTATTCTCATTTTGATTGATTATATCAGTTGTAACGGCTGCTCCGATTCCCAGAAATAATAGGGCAAGCCAGACATAATTGAGCATTAAATTTTTACCGGTTGATTATTTTTAATTATAAATAGCTTTTTATGAAATGGGAATGAATGGTTCCCATTTTTGTTCGCTACTATTATTCTTAAGCTGTGAAAGCCACACGCTAATTTATTCACTTGATATGAAAGTAAATTATTCGATTCATCAAACGAATAATCATGGACATCTACAGAATCAAATTGCATTCTTATTGAATTAGAATCAATACCTGTGCTATCACTTAATAAAAAAGTTAAAAGATCCCCTGAATTTACAGAATCTTTATTGTTAAGGTATGATATCCGCGGTACACCTGCCTTAAAATATCTGCAAAGACCCCTGAAAATTCCCCATGCTTCAATTTTATTAAATTCATCATCTTCCAATCTACCAGCTTCAAAATGGTTAGTGCTGAAAACACATTCAACAAGAATTGACGGGATTTTTGTTTCTCTTAATACAGAAAATCCATAATCCGGATATATTATATAATCTGAATAAGTTCCGTCAAAAGAGCCTAATCCACCAGAATTTCTAACAGCGTAAGCAAGGTCTCTTTGAACATATCGCGCTAAATCTCTTTCTGAGGGTTCATATTCATAATTATTCTCTTTTGAATGATAATATGTAGAAGTGTAGTCTGTCCAAATATCGCCGATCGAACCAGGAGCATTGTGGTGTATGCTTAAAAAAATATCCGCTCCACTGCTGTCTGCTAGTATTGATCTATCTTTTAACTCAACTTTTTTGTCATTTGTGCGCGACATATAAACAATTGCGCCTGCATCAGTGAGAAAGTCTCTTAAGTATAGTGAAACTATGAGATTAAGATCAGCTTCTGATTCAAATTCTTCAAACCCCTTGTTTCCCCTTTCATTTCCTCCATGTCCCGGATCAATAAAAATTATTACCCCATTTATATAGGAGGCATAATTCTTTAATAATTCAGCTTTCCTATCAGGAGACCTGAATTCTGGAGGGACTTCAAAATAACTTACAGTACCACAACCGTAAACGACAAAAAACAAAAACGCAACTGATATGATTGATTTGAAATTAACCGCCAATTTCTTCAATTGCTTTGATCTCTTCAGTATCAATCATTAATGCTTTATCCAAAATTGAAAAATCAAGTTCGCTTCCGGCTTCTTTCGCTGAATATTTTCTTGCAAATCCCTGTCTTAATTTATCAAGTAGTTTAACATCTTCAACTTTTTTCAGAATACCAAATATTGTTACTGACAATATTTTATAAGAAGGGATGAAACCAGCTTTTTTCGATTTCCTGATTTTTTCTTCTTTTAAAAAAGTAAATATTCCAATTGAATTTACTTGAATGCTTTCAAATAATTCATCGTCTTCTTCAAAGAAAAAATATATATTCTTATCTTTATAAATAAATGTAACCGGAAATTGATTAAGTTTATCATCCTTATTGTGGATAGCTAAAACTCCTGCTTTGCATTCAAACAGTTCTTTTTCTATATCATCAATTTCCAATAATTGTTTTACCGATTTATTCATGATTTATACTTCCGCAATAATTGAATTAATTATTATTATTTTTGAATTATACATTGATCATTATTCAAAGCGTATAAACACTTAGCGCAATGTTTAAGATTTTTAGGAAAACTGTCTTTTCTGATGGAATTTACCATTTCCCTAAGTCCTAATTTAATTCTTTTAATATCTTCTTTCACAATTTTCTTTGAAAAGTTTATCTCAGGGTACTTTAGAAATACAATTTTTAGCTCAATTTGTTTGTTTTCTATAAAAAGTTGATTTACAATATATGAATAAAATTCTAGTTGTGGCAAATAAGCATTCCCTCTTTCTACTAGGTTATCTTTGTCTAGATCATCAGTCTTGTAATCTACTATATATAATTTTTCTGAAGTTATTATCAATTTATCAATTATTCCATAAAGGAAGTAATCATTTTCTTTTACGTATATCTCAAATTCATTTTCATAATTAGTTAAACCGGATATCTCTTTAAATGTTTCTGAATTATAATAATTATCTAAAAGCAAATAAATTTCATTTTTTAGTTTAATTACCCTTTCAGTGTCGAATGCAAATACATCAATTTCATCTTTCAATTTTCTTTCAACAAAAATATCAACTAAGGATTTATCCAATTCCTCCTGCAGAATTTTATGAATAATTTTCCCTTTAATATCGGAATAACCAACAGTATTATTTTCTTCTAGTTGAATATTATTGGCTAATAATTCCTCTTTATTATTGAATTCATAATTCACAACGTCCTTGTTTTCAATAATAGAATTCCTGTACCAATTTTTATACTTGTTAAATATTTTTGTAAATCCAAATTCATAGGTTAATTGATATTTTAACGGACATTGTTTATAAACTGCAACCTTAGTCGCTGATATAAATTCGCCTTCCGGTTTATCGGTAATTTTATCAAGAAGAATTCCGCGCTTTTGCAAATATTTTTGTTCCGGTTCAGTCGAAATCACATTATCAATTTTGTTTACAATCTTAATTGAGGTTTTAACCTTACGTTCTTCAGTTTTGTATTCATTTTTTAATGTTGTTGTAAATTTTAGGCTTGAATTAATTGAAAATTCACCCTTTTTAAAGTCTATATCCAATCCGGATTGCAGCATTCTAAATATTGAGTCAGGATCATATAAATGATCTTTATTGGAAGTACCGGAAATAAATAAATATTCTATTGCGCGGGTTACTCCAACATAAAACAGTCTTTTATATTCAGCACTGTTCTTTTTTGCATCTATTAAATCGGCTAAGCCAACAATCGGAGCTTTTTGGTACTCCTTAGATACATTTAAATCAACAGGAACTTTTGAAAGCAATCCAAATTGTTTATTTATACTTATTTTTTTTGCCTTAATTGTTTCTTTTCTTATTGGTTGATGTGATTTGAAGAGAAATACAGCTTTAAATTCCAAACCCTTTGCCTGATGGTAGGTCATAACTTTTACAGAATTACTCTCATCTGAAACAACTGCTTGAGCCTCATCTTCAATTCTACTAATTGAATCCTTTAAATATTTTACGAAATCATAAAGGGTTTTAAAGCCAAATGAATAAAAATTAGTTGTCACTTTTATAAGTTTTTCAACATTTGCTAATTCCTGCAAATAATTTGACCGGGATGCAATAACAGCCAGATAATTAGTTTCATTTAATATTTTTCTGAGAAGAGATGTCAGACCATAACTTGAAGATAATTTTAAATTTTTATCTAGTATTTTAACCGTGGTTTTTGCATTTTCTTTACCATTAGAATATTTATTAAGCTTTTCCCAATAATTTTTACCCTCAGCAAGAGATATTTCAAAAATTTCCGAGTCAGACAAATTAAAAAAGGGTGAACGAAGTGTGCCAATCAAGGCTGTATCATTTTCTTTGTCTAATAAAAATGAATAGTAATTATATATATCATAAATAGACTGTCGTTGATAAAAGCCTTTCCCTCCTACTACTACAAATGGAATTTTGTATTTAACAAATGCATTTTCAAGTTCCTTAAATTCACTTCGCTTTCTACAAAGTATTGCAATATCACTATACTTAATTTTATCATTTTTAGTACCAGTATTAATTAAATTACAAATCCTTTTCGAGACCATTTCGGCTTCATTATTCAGATTCATAACATTTGTAACACTCTGTTCACATTCCTCAGATTTTTCAGCCAATAATATTTCAATACGTCCGCTTGTTGCAGTATTGCTAGCACAAATCAATTCATTGTACATTACTTCGTTAAAATAATAATTTGGATGACTTAGTAATCTTGAAAATAGCGAGTTTGTAAAAAGTGATATTGCTGGAGCCATTCTGAAACTCTCCGGGAGAGTAAGCAATTTATTTTCACCGGAAGTTTTATCAATATCATTTTTTGTTCTGTTAAATACTTCAAGTTCGGCATCGCGAAACATGTAAATACTTTGTTTTTCATCTCCAACAACAAAAAGGTTACCTTTTTTTAAATAGTCCAGGATTGGGAGAAAAATATTGTATTGAAGCTCGTTTGTATCCTGGTATTCATCTACCATTATAAAAGAATATTTTCTTGACAAAGAATCTTGCACCTCATTATTTTCAAGTATTTTTTTTGTGAATAATAGAATATCCTCATAATCGAGATAACTGTTTTCCTTTTTTTTACCATTATAAATCTTAATCGCTTTTTCAAAAAAGTAAATAACATTTTTCCCGAATCTTGCTAATTCCGTCTCTATTTCAGCATGGTTCTCAGGAAGCTCTATATTTTTAAATAATGAATTAAAATCCTGTAACAGATTTATTTCTTTAAGATATGTTTCAGATAATATTTTTGTAAGATATCCCCTAACTCTTACAGTTCCTGTTTTTGTAAATACAAGATCGCATAAATTTTTTAAGCTATTTACAATATTATTTGTGTCGGGATTCATTTTATATTTCCCAAGCTCAGCATCAATTTTTATTGCAATTTCGTTATCCGGATTATCAGTTATAACTTCAGAATTTATAGTTTTGATTGATTCTAAAAAAACTGGGATTTTATCATTAAATATTTCTTTAAATTCTTTTGTAAATGACCTAAATAAATGAGTACTTATCTCATCAATATTCCTGTCATAAATATCTTCAGCAATTATCAGTACATTTTTTCTTTTTTTAATGAGCCGAATCAGTTCATTTGTTAAATTCGATTTGGAGCCTAAAATTCTCACAAGATATTTTAGTTTTTCTTCGTCTGCAGATTTAGTAATGCTTTTTTTTACAAGTTCATCAACAGATAATTCAATTAGTTCGTTAGAGCTTATTTCATCAATTGGAGTAAAGTTTGCGTCCAGTCCAGCCTCTACAGGAAACTCCCTTAAAATATCTATGCAAAAGGAATGAATTGTCGATATATTGGCTGAAACCAATTGCCTTCTTATATTTTCTAATTTCCTTATGAGCCTTTGATTATTCGACGAGGTAATACGGTTATGAATTTCATTTGCAATTTTTTTATAGAGTTCGCTAGCAGCTCTCTCAGTAAAACTAATTGCTGCAATACTTTTGAGATTCGGCTTTTTAAAGGATAATGCAATTTCTAGGTACCTTTTTGACAAGACAAATGTTTTACCGGAACCTGCGTTTGCAGTTAGCGAAATGTGATGATCAAAACTTAATGCAGCTTTTTGATGACTAGTTAGTATTGACATTGTTAACTATCTTGCATTTTTACATTTAAAAAAGGGACAGTAATTTCAAATACGGTGCCTCCATCAGATGAGCTCTTTAATTTAATTTCTCCTTTTATACTTTCAATGAACCTTTTGGTCAGTTTTAGACCTAATCCCATTCCTCTTTTTTTTGTAGTGAAATTTGCTTCAAATATTTTATCCCTGAATTTTTCCGGAATTCCTGTGCCATTATCCTTTAATAATATTGCAATGTTTTTATTCTGTAATGTAAGTTCTAAATCTATCTTAGAAGAATTAGCCTGAATGGAATTTCTTATTAGATTAATCAATATTCGCCTTAACTGGACTTTATCACCTTCAATTATTACAGATTTTAATTTACTCTGGAAATTTATTTCGATCCCCTCATCTACAAATAAATTTATCGAGTCAAGTACAACGGGAATTAAATCAAGTTCCTCAATTTTATAATTTGGCATTCTGGCAAACCGTGAGAATTCTGTTGCAATTTGGTTTAAACTTTCAATCTGGTTTAACAATGTTTTAGAAATTCTTTTGAACATACTATCAAATTTTTGATTTTTATCTTTATAAGAAATCATTAATTGCTGAACCGCAAGTTTCATTGGCGTAAGTGGATTTTTTATTTCGTGTGCAACCTGTTTTGCCATTTCCTTCCATGCATTTTCCCGTTCAAGTTCTGCAAGCTCAACCTGGTTTTTCTGCAATTCACTAGTCATTGAATTAAATCCATCAAGAAGTTCTTTTAATTCCCCTCTTTGATCGTTATGAATTTCAACGTTTAAATCACCGTGAGCAATTGAAGCCGTCGCTTTTGTTAATCGTCTTATGGGTGATGAAATTCTATTGGCCAGAAATGTGCTTATTAGTATAATTAAAATAGTAGCAAACGAATATATTCCAAACAGAAATACATCGACATCAATTACTGAAAATGTTAAATTGACTTTATTAAATGCGTCATTTACACTAATTATAAAGTAGCGGCCTGTGATTTCTGATTTTTTGAAGAAAGCATTATATGAAAAATAGTCTATCTTCTCTTGGGTTAAATATTCCCGATAATTGAGATAATTAAGTTCATAGTATGCCTCGGGGTCCAATTTATAACCAAATAAGCCGACTTTATAGTATTGATTCCTTGAGTTAAATATTAAATTGCTTCCTTCATAAATTGAAAATGATATCCCCAGTTCCTCACCTGCATGACTGAAAATAGTTGTAAGATTATTTTCTCTATCATTTTCTATTTGAGCATTAATATGATTTTCAACATAATCACATCTTTCACTTAATTCTTTTAAGATTGCATTTTGACTTTTTTGTTTTACAATCTGGCGATTATATACCGCTAGAATTACTACAGGTAAAATTGATACCAATAAAAATGCAATTAATAGCTGAGTTCTGAAGCTATAACGAAATGTTTTGAATTGAGATATAAAGGCTACTAAAAACAAAATAAATATGAATATACTTTGAACAATAAATATTTTGAAGAAATTAAAAAGATTCCAGGATAAATTTTTCTCAAGAACAGAAACAGAAGTGATTTTTGTACCTTTCTCCGTCTCAATTTTAAGTGCATAAGTAAGATAATTTTCGCCGCTTAAAGATAAATTTAGCCATGCTTCATTATCAGCTGAAAAATTAGAATTAATTATTGGTTTTGTCTGATCCAATGAGGGATATATATCTCCAAATACATTAGTCAATTTTGTATCTATAAATTCAAATATTTTTAATTTTTGTGGATCTATTACTGAATTTATAATATTCTTTTTTGATTCCAGGAATTCGGGAAATTTTTCTTTACCAAGATTTAAAATATCAACATTAATTGTGGCAGAAACATATCCAAGTATTATTCCCCTTTGTTTTACAACAGCTAGCCCTAATAATTTTTTCGTGTTATTTTCTGTATATGGTAATATCTGAATTAGCTTTGAATTAGTGCCTAACAAATTTTGCAAAGAATCCAATTTGCTTTTTTTAACTCCTTGACCAATCCCGAAATATCCAATTTGTTTTAAATTAGCATTATAAATAGAAACAGAAGAATTTAAGGATTCTTTTTGAAGCGAACTGGTACTCCAAATTATAAAGGCTTCTGTATCATAATTACTATTTACAAGAGAGTATGACCTTATTAATTCATCATTTTTAATTGCATTTGTAAGCGTTTCGTTTAGAAAAAATTGTAATAAATTATCATTAGATCGATTAATCTCCAGAGCTGTCGTTTTTAATGATTCTCTTTCAAGCTCTAAATTGAAATAATTCAATAAAGAAATTGTAATAAAAGATGAGATCAATGCTCCAAAAACAAATAAATAAATTGGATGCTTCGCATCTGTGAAATATATGTAATAAAGGAAAATGAAGGCCAAAGTAATAATTACAAATCCCAGAACCGGAGTTATTAATGGGGTACTTTGAATTCTTAAAGAAACGTAGCTGAGCGAAAAAAATATGATAAATAGAATTACAAAAAATATTCTTTTCTGTTTGAATCTATTAAATG
>Ga0209919_1000477_pt1 | contig 20390 bp, 20 predicted proteins | sample SalPon2A_C_D2_MG_FD_185721 | JGI IMG/M metagenome (GOLD analysis project Ga0209919, IMG submission 185721) | Soil microbial communities from South San Francisco under conditions of wetland restoration - Salt Pond MetaG R2A_C_D2_MG (SPAdes)... | ecosystem: Environmental > Terrestrial > Soil >... | reverse complement strand
GCGCTGATGGGAATCGCGTTCGGGCATAGCTTCGACAGCGGCCTGGGCAAGCTCGGCGGCGCCGAGTCGGTGGCCGAACAGGAACGTATTCAGGCGGCATTTTTTACCGCGACCTTTTCGGTCATGGGCTATATCGCCAAGGCCGACGGGCGGGTCACGCGCGACGAAATTCAACTCGCCGAGGCGGTGATGTCCCGGCTCGGCCTGAATGCCGAGATGCGCGCTTCGGCCAAACGCCTGTTCAACGAAGGCAAGTCGGCGGACTTCCCGATCGACGATGTGATCGCGCAGTTCAGAAGCGAGACGCTGCGGCGCACCACGCTGATCCAGATGTTTCTTGAAATCCAGTTGCAGGCTGCCTACGCCGACGGCGTCATGCACCCCGCCGAACGCAAGGCGCTGCACGCAATTTGCCGGCAACTGGGCATTCCGGTCGCGCAGCTGGAGCGGCTCGAGGAAATGCTGCGCGCGGGTTTCGGTCGTGCCGGAGGCCGCGGCCGCGACTCCGCCGCCGCGAGCCAGGCGTCGCTGGACGAGGCTTATCGACTGCTCGGCGTCGACCCGTCGGTGAGCGACACCGAGCTGCGCAAAACCTACCGCCGATTGATGTCGCAACACCATCCCGACAAACTGGTCGCCAAGGGATTGCCAGAGGAAATGATCAAGGACGCCACCGCCAAGACCCAGCAAATCAAGGCGGCCTACGAACTGATCAAAAAGTCGCGCAAGTCATGAAGATGATTTTCACCCACGAAAACCGCATGATCCTGTTCAATATCAAGAACCTGTTGCAGGCCGAGGGTATCGAAACCCGGGTGGTCAACGAATTCGCCGGTGGTGCGGCCGGCGACTTGCCGACTTTCGATACCTGGCCCCAGCTATGGCTGGAAGACGAATCCCGCTTTCCCGCCGCGCAGGAAATTCTGCGCAAGCTGCGCGACGACCGCGACCGGCAGGACTGGGTTTGCCGGAACTGCCAGGAACTCAACGACGCCTCGTTCCAGGTATGCTGGAAATGCGGCCGCGCCGCCGAATAAGCGGGAGGATTACCGATGAAACGATTATTGACAGGACTTTTGATGTTGTCTCCCGCGGCTTACGGCGGCGACGTGAGTATCGTCGACGTGCGCGTCGAGTGTCCGTCGACCTGTACCTTCGCGGTCACCCTCGAGCATGGCGACGAAGGCTGGAATCACTATGCCGACCTGTGGGAGGTTTTGACCCTGGACGGCAGGCTGCTTGGAGCGCGCGTGCTTTACCACCCGCACGAGGACGAACAACCCTTTACGCGTTCGCTCTCGGGAGTCGCAATTCCAGCCGAGATCGAGCGCGTCAAGATTCGCGCGCGCGATTCGAGGCACGGCTACGGCAAACAGGAATTCATCGTCGATCTGCCGGCGCGAGGCCAGGGCGCGTTTTCCGGCTAGCTCTCCCGCCAGAGCAGCCTCAGACCGAGGTAAATCAGAATTGCGCCGGGAATCCACCGCGCTACCCAGGGGGCGGCAGGGCCGCGCAATCCCCGTACACCGGCCGCCACCAGGCAGGCGATCGAGCCATTGACCAGTGCGCCGGTCACCAGAAAAACCGATCCCAGCGCCAACGAAGTCAGAAAGCCCGGCGATTCCACGCTGACCAGGAACTGCGGTATGAAGGCGAGGAAAAACAGCGCGATCTTGGGATTCAGCGAATCGACCAGCAAGCCGCGGCGAAAATACCGCCAGTCGTCGCCGCCCGGCTGCGAAATCTCCACATCCGGCTGCCGTGGCCTGCTGCGCAGCAGATCGATACCGAGGTAGATCAGGTAGGCCGCGCCCAGGTATTGCACGGCCTTGAAGGCAAGCGGCGCCGCGGCGAGCGCCGCGGCCAGGCCGCTGGCGGCGAGCAGTACGTGCAGCATCGCACCGACGCTCATGCCGAGTACCGCGAACAACCCGGCCCGTGCCCCGCTGGCCGCGCTGACCGAGGTAACCAGCAATACCGACGGTCCGGGCGAAAGGTTGACCGCGAGGCAGGCGACAATCAGCAGGGCGAGACTATGACCGTCCATGCGCGATACTATTCGACCCGTTTCACGACGGCGGCGCGGGATTTCCGCCCACCTGGTGGACAGTGGTGCCCGCGGTAGTCTGCAGTCATCGAAGCCTGGTCTTCCAGGATCAGCGATATTCTGGCGCGCAACTCCGGCAGCAACTCGCTTTCGAACCAGGGATTGCGTTTCAACCAGCGATTGTTGCGCGGGCTGGGATGCGGCAGGGGTATGACGCCGGGCAATCCGTCGCGCCAGGCCGATACCCTCGCAGTGACCCCGCCGGCCCCGGCGAGGTGATAATCCTGGGCGTACCGGCCGATGACCAGGGTCAATTCGACTCGACGCAAATGCGCCAGCAGCGCGGCCCGCCAGGTCGTCGCACATTCGGGGCGCGGCGGCAGATCGCCGCTGCCGGCGCTGCCCGGGTAACAAAATCCCATCGGCAGGATGGCGATGCGATCGGCATCGTAAAATCGCTCGCGGTCGATACCCATCCAGGCGCGCAGGCGATCGCCGCTGGCGTCGTCGAAGGGTATTCCCGAATCGTGGACACGCCGCCCCGGTGCCTGGCCGGCGATCAGAATGCGCGCCGATGGCGAACACTGCAGCACGGGTCGCGGGGCAAGCAGCAAGTCCGTCTTACACAGGCGGCAGTTCCTCACCTCGGACAGTAGCGCGCCAAATTCCGGCACCGCGTTCAATGCGTCAGGAAGCGGCCGTTACGCGCCCCCGTGGCTGACCGCCGATGCCAGCTCAGTTCACCGTTCACCCAGACGCTGTCGATGCCGTCGCAGACCTGGCAGGGCTGTTCGAAACTGGCACGGTCGGCGATGCGGTCGGCATCGAAGAGCACCAGATCGGCCTGTTTGCCAATCTCGATACTGCCGCGGTCGTCGAGTCCGAAGCGCCGTGCGGTGAGCCCGCTCATCTTGTGCACCGCGGTTTCCAGCCGGAAAAGGTTTTTCTCGCGTGCGTAATGGCCGAGTACGCGCGGAAACGTTCCCCACAATCGGGGATGGGGCATCGACATCGATGGGATACCGTCGGAGCCGATCATCGCTGCCGGGTGGGCCATGATGCGCCGCAGATCGTCCTCGTCCATCTGGAAGTAGATCGCCGCGGCCGGGTAGAGCCGCTCGCAAGCCTCGGCGAGCGAGCAGTCCCAGTCGGCGACGATGCGGTCCAGCATTCGGCCGTTGCATTCCGGGTGAGGCCGCGATTCCGCCACCAGCACGGCTTCGGCCTCGCGCACGAACTGCGGCAGTAGCGAGGTCGAGCTCGCGGTATAGGGATAAACGTCGAAGCTCACGGCCTGCCGCGCCTCCCTGGCACGATCGATCAGCGCCAGAGTTTCCCGCGAACGGCCGTAGTTTTCGGCCCCCGCACACTTGTGATGGGAGATGATTACCGGAACCCGCGCCCGCTTGCCGATGTCCAGGGTCTCGGCGACGGCCTCGACGACACGATCGCCCTCGTTGCGCATATGCGTCGCGTACACTGCCTTGTCGAAGTCGCGCAGCACGCCCGCGAGCTGCACGATTTCTTCGCTCGAGGCAGCCGTGGCGGGTGGGTAGGTCAGTCCCGTGCTGAACCCGATGCAGCCCTGGTGCAGCGCAAGCCTGAGCTTTTCCTGCATCGCCCGTATCGCGGTTTCGTCGGCCTCGCGTTCCAGCCGGTCGGACATGCAGTCGAGCCGCAGGCTGCTGTGGCCGGCGAGCAGGGCGAGGTTGACGGCCGGCGGGCTGTCGGCGAGCGCGGCGCGATAATCGGCGACCGAGGGATAACGAAATCTCTGCCAGTCGCCGAGCAGGGGAAACGGCGGCGGCATCGGGCCATTGACCTGTAACGGCGCGAGGCTGATGCCGCAGTTCCCGGCGATTACCGTGGTCACGCCCTGGGAGAGTTTGCATTCCAGCAACGGTGTTTCCAGCACCGCGAGTTCGTCGTGCGTGTGGCTGTCGATGAAACCCGGGGCCAGTGCCAGTCCGTCGGCAGCGATACGCGAATCCGGCTGCCATTGCCGGCAATCGCCGAGATCGACGATGCGGCCCCGATCGACCGCGACGTCGGTTACCCGCGACGTGCCGCCGCTACCGTCGATAACCCGGGCGCCGGAGATAACCAGATCGCAGCTCGACATGACCGCGAAGGCGGCGTATTCAGCCGGTCGCCGCTTGATTCCGGGTTTCGTCGAATACCCGGGTCTGATTGCGGCCGCCGTGCTTGGCCGCGTAGAGGGCCATGTCAGCGCGCGCCAGCAGGCTGTCGAGATCCTTGTCCTGACTGCTTGCCGAACAGGCCTGGCCCATGCTCACGGTATAGTGGATCGCCGAATCGCCGTATTTGAGCACCGCCTGGCCGATGGCACGGTGCAGGCGCCCCGCGAATTCCAGCGCTTCTTCAGTACCCGTTTCCGGCAGTAGCATGGCGAATTCTTCTCCGCCGAGACGGCCGGCAATGTCGCTGCGGCGGGCGACGCTGTTGAGAACATCGGCAAACAGCTTCAGCACCGCGTCACCCGCGGGATGCCCGTAGCGGTCGTTGATCGACTTGAAATGGTCGAGGTCTATGAGCAGGACGACGAAGGTCGAGCCGTTGCGGTCGGCGAGCGAGAGATGGTTGTTGGCGGTCTCGATGAAGGCGTGACGGTTCAGCAGGCCGGTCAGCGAATCGGTGCTCGCCAGCTCGCGCATGGCTTCCTCCTGCCTGAAGCTCTGCAACAGCAAACCGATCAGCAGCCAGCCGATTGGCGGCGCGACCACGATTGGTACCCCCGCCGCGAAAGCCAGGGCGACACCGGTGGGGGCTTCGAATCCGGCCAGGCCGAGCAACGCCAGCGCGCTCGAGGTGACGACCACCGACGCGGAGGCGGCAACAATCGTAATGATCGAAACCGAGTTGAATCGCCCGAGATCTGCCAGGAGCCGTGTCATGGTTGTGTGGTCCGAAAATTTTATTGGTATTATTCGGCACTCCACTGTAATGCCATCGGAGCCTGCTTTCAAGTCGGGGATGATGATCCGGGCTCCGGCAGGCAATCCAGACACCAGGCTGCAGCGTAACACCCGATATCGAAATCGCGCTTAAGGAGTTTAATCGAAGATGAAAATCATGATGCTGATCGCGCACGGCAGCCGCAGGCAGGCAGCCAATGACGAAGTTCGCCGGCTCGCCGAACGCATCGAGCAAATCGGCCACGGGGATTACGACGCGGTGCGGCCGGCATTTCTCGAGCTCGCGGAGCCCGATATCCAGCGGGGAATCGGTGAATGCGTGGCGCTCGGGGCGACCGAAATCGTCGCGGTACCGTATTTTCTTGCCGGCGGGAGGCACGTGACAGCCGATATTCCGGGTGAACTCGCCTGTGCGCGGGCGGGATATCCCGAGGTCAGCATCGGCATGTCGCAATATCTCGGGCAGCACGAGTCGATGCCGGAACTGTTGCTGCGCTGCTCGCGAATGCCGGGCGGGCCGGAAAACTAGGCGGTCTGCCGGGTTTCGCCCCCGGCGCCGCAAAATTCGGGTTTATTAGCAGGCCGGAAGGCTTATAATACGGGCACTTTTTCCTTAGCCCGCATTCCGATGCGATAGTGAGACGCCCATGAACGCCCCCCTGAGCAACGAGGCCCTGATCGGTAAGGATCAGGAGCACATGATCCACCCACTGCACCACAACCCGGCTCATGCCAGCGGCAAGGTCTGGGTCAAGGGCGAGGGTTCCCACCTGATCGACGCCGACGGCAATCGCTATATCGACGGCCTGTCCTGCCTGTGGAACGTCAGCCTCGGCCACGGCAGGGTCGAGCTCGCCGACGCCGCGCATGCGCAGATGAAGGAGTTGGCTTTTTGCTCGAGTTACAACGGCAGTTCGAATCCGCCGGCGATCGAACTCGCCGAACGCCTTGCCGATATCTGCTATCCGAGCATCAACAATTTTTACTTTACCTCGGGCGGCGGAGAGTCCACCGACAGCAATTTCAAGCTCGCGCGTTTTTACTGGAAGGCGAAAGGCAAACCCGAAAAAACCAAGGTCATCAGCCGTATATGGGGATATCACGGGGTGACCTTCGCGGCCATGTGCGCGACCGGCATTGCGCCTTACTGGGCGGCTTTCGAGCCGCGCATTCCGGGCTTTAGCCATATCCCGGCTCCCGATCCCTACCATTATCCGGAACCCGAGGACGGCAGCTCTCCGGGCATCGCGATGGCCAACGAACTCGAAAAGGAAATCCTCAAGCAGGGCCCTGAAACCGTGGCGATGTTCATCGCCGAGCCGGTGCAGGGCGCCGGTGGCGTGATCGTGCCGCCGGAGGATTACTTTCCGCGAATCCGCGAGATCTGCGACCAGTACGAGGTTTTATTCGTCGCCGATGAAGTGATCACCGGCTTCGGCCGCACCGGCAAGCTGTTCGCACTCGATCACTACGGGGTCGAGCCCGACCTGATGCAATTCGCCAAGTCGATCACCTCGGGTTACCTGCCGCTCGGCGGCATCGGCATCAGCGACGAGGTCGCCGAGACCATCCGTGCCAGCGACAAGCCCTGGATGCACGCCTATACCTATAGCGGCCACCCCACCACCTGCGCGGTCGGCCTGGCGACGCTCGACTTCATCGAGCGCGAGGGCGTCGTCGAACAGGCCGCCGACAAGGGCGCCTACCTGCTCGAAAAGCTGCACGCCGAGCTGGATCAGCACCCGCATGTCGGCAATATCCGCGGCAAGGGGATGATGTGCGGCGTCGAGCTGGTCGAGGACCGGGCGACCCGTTCCTGGTATCCCCCGGAGTGGGGTGTTGGCCCGAAAATGACCAAAGCGATGGTCGACAACGGCATATTCACGCGCATGCGCAACGAAGTGGTCTGCATCGCGCCGCCGCTGACCACGGACCGGGCTACCCTCGACGAGCTGATCGCCGGCGTACGCGACGCGATCGTCACCGTGTTCGGCGAATAGCAAAACCCGCAACCGGGGGACGCAATACCCGATACCCTGGTTCAATCAGGGCAGCCAGGTCATCGTTCCCGCTAATTTTTGCCGGGCATTTCCTTGATGTAGAGATCGTGCTTGGAGTAGGGGATCTCGATTTCTTCCGCGTTGAAGCGCTTGTAGACCGCAGCCAGCAGTTCGTGGGTCGCCAGACCGCGCTGGGCCGGCTGGGTTACCCAGCACAGCAGTTCGAAATCGAGGCTGGAAGCGCCGAAGGCGCGAAATCGCACCCGCGCCTCGGGCGTCGGGCAAACCAGCCCGTTGGCGGCCGCGATTTCCAGCAGGATTGCCTCGATCCGATCGATATCGCTGCCGTAGGCGACACCGACCTTGACCCGAATGCGGTATTTTTCATAGGGACCGCCGGATTCGTTGGTGATCTTGGTATTCCCCATCACCGAGTTGGGCACCGTAATCTCGACGTCGTCACGAGTCTTCAGGCGCGTGCTGCGGATGCCGATGTGGGTTATCTCGCCGCGCTCGCCAGACTCGAGGACCACGTAATCGCCGATCTTGTAAGGTGCGTCGGCGAGGATGAATACACCGGAAAACAGGTTGGCGAGCGTATCCTTGGCCGCGAAGCCGACCGCGATACCGACGATACCGGCCGATGCCAGCCAGGCCGTCATGTCGACGCCCCAGGCGGAGAACACCATGTAAACCGCGATCGCCACGATCACGATCATCGCCAGGTTGTCGAACAACGGCAGGGTCTGGGCGTGCAGGACCGACAATTTTCTCTCGTCCCGCGCGAAGAACGCCAGTACCGAGCGAATCACCCTCAGCAGGAACAGCATCCAGATCAGATATGCGATGCTCAGCAGCGCCGAAAACACGACGAATCGATAGGGCTCCTGCAATTTCAGCAGGCTGGCGGCCAGCGCGAGGCCGAGCAGGATGACGCTGGTTCGTACCGGGCCGTGCAGGAAGTCGATGACGCTGTCGTCGAAATCCATCCGCGTGCGGCTGGCGAGTTTGCGCATGGACGAGGCGATCACGCGGTCGAAAATCCAGGCCAGTAACAGCGAAACCACGACCACCACGGCGGCCTGCAGCCACGGGTTGCCGCCGAGCAGTTCGAGATAGGGGGTCAGACGGTTTTGCAGGTCGTTCAGCATTCGATGATATTCACCGCCAGTCCGCCGCGCGCGGTTTCCTTGTACTTGGTTTTCATGTCGGCGCCGGTGTCGCGCATCGTCTTGATGACCTTGTCGAGAGAGACGAAATGCTTGCCGTCGCCGCGCATCGCGATGCGCGCGGCATTGATCGCCTTTACCGAGGCCATCGCGTTTCGTTCGATGCAGGGCACCTGAACCAGGCCGCCGACCGGGTCGCAGGTCAACCCGAGGTTGTGCTCCATGCCGATCTCGGCGGCGTTTTCGACTTGCTCGGGGCTGCCGCCGAGCACTTCGGTGAGCGCTCCGGCGGCCATCGAGCAGGCACTGCCGACCTCGCCCTGGCAGCCGACCTCGGCTCCCGAGATGGACGCATTTTCCTTGTAGAGAATGCCGATTGCGCCGGCGGTGAGCAGAAACCTGACGATGCCGTCATCGTCGGCGGCCGGGAAGAAATGCTGGTAGTAGTGCATCACCGCCGGGATGATGCCGGCCGCACCGTTGGTCGGCGCGGTGACCACGCGTCCGCCGGCCGCGTTTTCCTCGTTGACCGCGAGTGCCCAGAGATTGACCCAGTCGAGCGTGGTCAGCGGATCCTTGTAAGTCATATGCGGCTCGTTGCCGAGTTTGCGGTAGAGATCGGCGGCGCGGCGCCTGACTTTCATCCCGCCGGGCAGAATACCCTCGTTACGGCAGCCGTTCCTGACACAGGTCTGCATGACTTTCCAGATATCGAGCAAACCCCGGCGTATTTCGTCCTCGCTGCGCCAGGACAGCTCGTTGGCCAGCATCACGTCGCTGACGCGCATGTCGTGGTTGGCGCAATGGATCAGCAGGTTTACCGCCGAGTGGAACGGGTAGGGCAGGCGGGTGTCGTCCTCGACGATGCGATCGGCGCCGGCGGCCTTTTCATCGACGATGAAACCGCCGCCGACCGAGTAGAAAGTCGCCGCAGCGATTTCATTTTTCTGCGCATCCCAGGCATGAAAGGTCATGCCGTTGGAATGAAACGGCAGCGACTGGCGGCGGTGCATGACGAGATCGGTTTTTTCGTCGAAGGCGAGTTCGCGCCCGCCGCAGAGATTGAGCCGGCGGGCGGCACGAATCGATTCGAGGCGGTTGTCGACACTGTCGGTGTCGACGCTTTCGGGCAATTCGCCCTCGAGACCGAGCATCACGGCCTTGTCGCTGCCGTGTCCCTTGCCGGTGGCGCCGAGCGAACCGTAAAGATCCGCCTTGACCCGCGCTACCCGGGATAAAAGTCCCTCGTCGCGCAGGCGCGCGGCGAATTGCTGCGCGGCGCGCATGGGGCCGACGGTATGCGAACTCGAAGGTCCGATACCGATCGAAAACAGATCGAAAACGCTAATCGCCATCGGGGAATCCTATCTCAGCGGGTAACCGGTGTACACGGCGAGCATAAGCAAAGGCTGCCGCGGGCATCGCCGCTGAAAGCGTCTTCTCCTTGTCAGATTACGCATCCTCGTCGGTATAGGCCTCGATCGGCGGACAGGAACAAACCACGTGGGTGTCACCGTAGACATTGTCGATACGGCCGACCGGCGACCAGTACTTGGAATCGCGCAGCGAGGGCAGAGGATAAGCGGCCTGCTCTCGGTTGTAAGCGTGGCCCCATTCGTCGGCGCAGACCATATCCACGGTATGCGGCGCGTTCTTCAGGGGATTGTCGTCGGCGTCCATGCGGCCTTCCTCGATTTCGCGAATCTCGTCGCGAATCGAGATCATCGCATCGCAGAAGCGGTCCAGCTCTTCCTTGGATTCCGATTCGGTGGGCTCGATCATCAGCGTGCCGGCCACCGGGAAAGACATGGTCGGGGCGTGAAAACCGTAATCGATCAGGCGCTTGGCGATGTCGTCGACGCTGGCGTATTCCTTGACCACGCGAGTGTCGATAATGCACTCGTGCGCGACCAGGCCGTTGGAGCCGGTATAGAGAATAGGAAAATGCGCCTTCAGCCGGCTGGCGATATAGTTGGCGTTCAGGATTGCGATCGCGGTGGCCCTGGGCAGGCCTTGGCGGCCGAGCAGCGAAATGTAAGCCCAGCTGATCGGCAGGATGCCGGCGCTGCCGAAGGGCGCCGCGGCAACTTTATTGATACCGCCGTTGGAATTCTGGCTGGTGGACGGCAGGAAAGGCTTCAGATGTTCCTTGACTCCAATCGGGCCGACGCCGGGACCGCCGCCGCCATGCGGAATCGCGAAAGTCTTGTGCAGGTTCAGATGCGAGACGTCGCCGCCGAACTTGCCCGGTGCGCAGACGCCGACCATGGCGTTCATGTTGGCGCCGTCGATATAAACCTGTCCGCCGTGCTGATGGACGATTTCGCAAACCTCGGTGACGTCGTCTTCGAATACCCCGTGCGTCGACGGGTAAGTGATCATGATCGCGGCAAGGTTCGCGGCATGCTTTTCGCACTTGGCGCGCAATTCGTCGAGATCGATATTGCCGTTTTTGGCGCTGCCGATGACGACCACCTTCATGCCGGCCATCTGCGCCGAGGCCGGGTTGGTGCCGTGCGCCGACGACGGTACCAGGCAAACGTCCCGGTGCCCCTCGCCGCGGCTTTCATGGTAAGACTTGATCGCCAGCAGACCGGCGTACTCGCCCTGGGAGCCGGCGTTCGGTTGCAGCGAAATCGCATCGTAGCCGGTGCAGGCACAGAGCATTTGCTCGAGTTCGACGATTAGCTGCTGGTAACCCTGGGCCTGGTCGAGCGGTACGAAGGGATGAATGCGCGCGAAGCCGGGCCAGGTCACCGGGATCAGCTCGGTTGCCGCATTCAGTTTCATCGTGCAGGAGCCGAGTGGAATCATGGTGCGGTCGAGCGCCAGGTCCTTGTCCTGCAACTTGCGCATGTAGCGCATCAGGTCGGTTTCCGAATGATGACTGTTGAAAACCGGGTGGGTCAGATAGTCGCTGCCGCGGATCAGGTCTTTGGGCAGCGCGGTTTTCACGCGCTCGTCGAGTTCGTCGATCGATACATCCCGGCCGTGATCGTGGGTGAATACATCGTAAAGCCGGGCGACGTCTCCGCGGGTCGAGACTTCGTCGAGCGAAATGCCGACCCGGTGCGCATCGACCTGGCGCAGGTTCATCTCCTTCGAGCGTGCGGCGGCCATGATGAACTCGGTCGCGTTGCCGGTATCGACGGTAATCGTGTCGAAGTAGTGTTCGGTATTGACCTCGAGCCCGAGTTCGCGCAGACCCTCGGCGAGCAGCACCGTCAGCCGGTGCACGCGCTGCGCGATACGGCGAATTTCGCCCGGACCGTGGTAGACCGCGTACATGCTGGCCATGATCGCCAGCAGCGCCTGCGCGGTGCAGATATTGCTGGTCGCCTTTTCGCGGCGAATATGCTGCTCGCGAGTTTGCAGCGTGAGGCGCAACGCGGCCTCGCCGCGGCTATCGCGGGAAACCCCGATCAGGCGCCCGGGTAACGAGCGCTTGAACGCGTCGCGGGTCGCCATGAAGCCGGCGTGCGGGCCGCCGTAACCGAGTGGTACGCCGAAGCGCTGCGAACTACCGACCGCGATGTCGGCATCGAACTCTCCGGGCGGGGTCAGCAGCGTCAATGCCAGCAGGTCGGTGGCCACCGCGACCAGTGCCTGTTTTTGATGGATTTTCGCTACCAGATCGCGGTAGTCGTGTACTTCACCGGTGGAGCAGGGATATTGCAATAACAGGCCGAACAGCTCGGGATTATCGGCGGCGTCGAACGGGTCGCCGACCACGCACTTGATATGCAGGTGACGGGCGCGGTTGGTGACCACCTCGATGGTCTGCGGGTGGCAGCTGTCGGCGATGTAGAATACGTCGCTCTTACTTTTCGCCAGGCGGTGGCACATGGTCATCGCCTCGGCCGCCGCGGTGGCTTCGTCGAGTACCGATGCATTGGCGAGCTCCATGCCGGTCAGGTCGCTGACCATGGTCTGGAAATTCAACAGCGCCTCGAGCCTGCCCTGGGATATCTCCGCCTGATACGGAGTGTAAGAGGTGTACCAGGCCGGGTTGCGCAGCAGGTTGCGCTCGATCACACTCGGCGTCAGGGTGCCGTAGTAACCCATGCCGATGAAAGATTTGTACAACTGGTTGCGAATCGAGATTTCGTACAGCCGGAGCAGCACCTGGCGTTCGCTCAGACTGCCTTTGACCTCCAGCTCCTTGCGGCGACGGATGGATTCCGGCACCACCTTGTCGAGCAATTCATCGGTGCTCTTCATGCCGAGTTCCGCCAGCATCGCGGCCTCTTCCGCGGGATCGGGCCCGATGTGACGACGGATGAAGCCGTGGAAAACGTCCAGGTCCTTTAACTTGAGCTCGAGATTTGGCATGACGACAGCTCCTCGCTTGAGATGCATATGGGTGTTGGGGGCCTGCGTGGCACCCGCCGTTAACTCGTTTTTATGCCGATAATCTTATCACCATCGCGATTGCCGCGGTTAGTCTTTGCCAACCCGGACCAACAGTTGATCGCCGACCCATTGTTTCAACAGGCCGGCGGCGCGCAGCGAAACCTGCTCGGCATCGATCCATTCCAGCAGACCCTCGCAAATCGCGGCGAAATCCGCCCCCTCCGCGGCCTGTTCGAGCGCCCAGGCTTCGTCGACCTCGAGCGAACGCCACAGCGTTTTCAATTCCCGCCGCCACAGCAGCCAGCGTAGCGGGTGCTCGGCGCGTTGTTTTGGCGGGGGCTGGTTATCGTTTTCGAAGGCGTTGCAGATCATCGGTGCATTCCAGTAAAGATCCAGCCACTGCAGGGCGGGCTTGAACTCGAAGCGCAGTCGCGGCCAGTCTCCCGGCGGTACCCGCGCCATGTCCTCGAGCCGAAACAGGCCCTTGCTGTCGGCGGCGTCGAAGACGGTCGTTTGCGCCCACTCCCAGCTCGCCAGTTCGTGCAGGAATTCCGGATCTTCGCCGCGGTAGCGCTCGCGCAGGTAATCGGGTAATTGCCCGCCGAACCAGCGCACCGACGGCTGCGTCGACGGATATTGCTCGAGGTAGTCCAGCGCCAGGCTCTCGAAGGCTTCACGACCGAGCTGTTTTTCGAGTGCCGGATAGTCGATCGCCAGACAGTCGATCAGGCGAATACGGTAGGCATTGTAATAAGTACCGAGCCGGTGCTCGGCGAGCGCGTCTTCGGTACTGACGATATCCCGCTGGATATCCTCGGAATGACCGAGCAGGTAATCCTGGAAACGCAGCTGCAGTTCACGCAGAGGCGTCATGCCGGCGAACCATAGTGGGGAGCGGCGATTCGCCGCGCCTGGTCGAGCTCGGCGAGCACGTCGTCGAGCGGCGGTATATTGCCGTCGCGCTCGATCATCGTCGAAACCGGGCCGAAGCGACGGGCGGTTTCCTCGTACAGGGCCCACACCGGGTCGATAACGTCCTGGTCGTGGGTATCGATAATCAGGTTGCCGTCGTTACTGTGTCCGGCCAGGTGGTGCTGCCAGACACGGTCCCCGGGTACCCCCTCGAGGTAGTCGAGCGGATCGTAGCGGTGATTGTAGCTGCTGACGTAGATGTTATTGACATCGAGCAGCAGGTAGCAATCGGCGCGCTCCGCGATCGCGCTCAGAAATTCCCATTCCGGCATCGCGTCGTCGCGGTAGGTAATATAGCTGGACAGGTTTTCGATCAGCATCTGCCGGCCGAGGAAATCCTGCACCCGCGAGATACGGTCGGCGAGGTGCCGGATCGACTCCTCGGTATAGGGTAGCGGCAGCAGGTCGTGCATATTCTTGCGGTCGACCCCGGTCCAGCAGAGATGATCCGAAATCCACTGCGGTTCGACGCGTTCGATCAGCGCTTTCAAGCGCCTCAGGTAATCGTAATTCAATTCGTCGGTGCTGCCGAGCGACATCGACACCCCGTGCATGACCATCGGGTAATCGCGGCGGATCGCGTCCAGGAAATAGAGCGGCTTGCCGCCGTCGATCATGTAGTTTTCGCTCAGGATCTCGAACCAGTCGACGTTTCCGGGGCGGCGGTCGAGGACTTCCTGGTAGTGTTCGGCGCGCAGGCCGAGGCCGAATCCGAGAAAGGGTTTCTGGTTACCAGGGGTCATGCTTCGGGTACGGACCGGACGAGGGGAATATTGTATCTCGCGGAAAAAAAATGCACCGGGCAGGCCGGTGCATTTTATCTGGCCGGCCGATACAGCTCAGGCTTCGAACTTCCCGCCTGCGGCTTCACATTCGGACTTGGTGCGCTTCACCCAGCCCTGACCGGCGCATGAATTCTGGCCGGCGCAGCTCGAAGTCGCTGTCGCACAGGCGCTGGTTCCCTTGCAGGAATTGATGTTGAAACATTTCCCGGTAGTTTCCGCAGCCGAGGCTTGCATCGGTGCGACCGCGAACATCGCGGCGGCAGCGGCTGCCATGGCAACTCCAGTTGTCTTCTTGGCCGTATTCATAAATAGTTTCCTCAAGTCGTTGATCGTTTTCGTGTAGATGGATGTTCCCCCATTACGCGAACTTAGAGAAGCCGGTTTTGCTGAAAGTTCAAATAAAAATGGCGAATTGAGAAAAATCGACCTCGGACCCCGGGACCGGGGGGAGTTAGTGATATTGCCGTATGATCAGCTTGTCGCCGCGCTGAACCAGCTCGAAATGTTTGAGGACGTTCATGCCGAGCAGGACTTCGTTACCCCCCATGTTGTCGATGATCGTGGCGTCGACGTTGAGCATCTCGATCCCGCCGATACCTAGCTGATCGAGTCTGGTCAGGTAGGCGCTGGCGATGCCGTTGGCGGTGGAGACCGAGGTTTCGGGCCCCGCCTGCAGTCCCAGTTCGCGTTGCAGATTGCCGGGTATCGCGGTCGTCGTCGCCCCGGTATCGACCAGGAAGGTGACCTTGTGGTGGTTGACTTCGCCGTCGAAAAGGTAATGGCCGCTGCGGTTGCGGGTCAGCACGATTTCGCGGAAATTTCCGGTATCCAGGGTTTTGACCGACTGGTTGGGGTTGTGTATCCGATCGAGAATCCCGGTGAATACCAGCGACAGCAACACGAAGCCGAGTATCCATGCCGAGGTAGTGAACATCATGCCCAGTTTTTTAGTAGAATGCTCCACAGCTTTATAACTTAGTGGCTTCCCCGCCAATTGCAATGTTAAGGACTCTTTAATGTCGGGAAACAGTTTCGGCAAATCATTCGTCGTAACCTCGTTCGGCGAAAGCCATGGCAGCGCGATCGGCTGCGTCGTCGACGGCTGCCCGCCGGGCCTCGAGCTCAGCGAGGCCGACCTGCAACGAGATCTCGACCGGCGCAAACCGGGCACCTCGCGACACACGACGCAGCGCCGCGAGGACGACGCGGTACAAATCCTGTCGGGTACCTTCGAAGGCCGCACCACCGGCACGCCGATTTGCCTGCTGGTACACAACAAGGACCAGCGCTCGAAGGATTACAGTGAAATCATGAACCTGTTCCGGCCCGGCCATGCCGACTACAGCTACCAGCAAAAATACGGCATCCGGGACTACCGCGGCGGCGGGCGTTCGTCGGCGCGCGAAACCGCAATGCGCGTCGCCGCGGGCGGCATCGCAAAGAAATACCTGCGGGAGAAATGCGGCATCGAGGTGCGCGGTTACCTGGCGCAACTGGGACCGTTGAAGCCGTCGGTTTTCGATTGGCAGCAGGTCGATCAAAATGCGTTCTTTTGCCCGGATGCGGGACTGGTAGCGGAACTGGAAAAATACATGGATGCATTGCGCAAGGAAGGCGAATCGATCGGCGCCAGGGTGTCGGTCGTGGCCAGTGGCGTGCCGCCCGGTCTCGGCGAGCCGATTTTCGACCGCATCGACGCCGAGATCGCGCACGCGATGATGAGCATCAACGCGGTCAAGGGTGTCGAGATCGGTGCGGGCTTCGGCAGCGTCGAACTGAAAGGGACGCAAAACCGCGACGAAATCACGCCGCAGGGATTCCTGTCGAACCATGCCGGCGGCACTCTCGGCGGCATAACCTCAGGCCAGGATATCGTCGTCAGCATCGCCCTGAAACCGACTTCGAGCATCCACCTGCCGGGCAAGACCGTCGACATCGATGGACGGGCGGTCGACATTCGCACCAAGGGGAGACACGATCCCTGTGTCGGCATCCGCGCCACGCCGATCGCCGAGGCGATGTTGGCGATCGTGTTGATGGATCATTACCTGCGCAACCGCGCGCAAAACGCCGACGTGGTCAGTAAAACACCGATTATCCCCGCCAGCCCGGATTGACTCCTCGACCCGGTTTTCCCGGATCCAGGAAAATCGGGGTCAGAGCAAAAATTCCGCGAATTCCCTGACCAGCGCTTTTAAATCGGATAGGATCCAAATTTTGAAAAGTTATACAAAATTGTCAGTCGTCCCGATAATCTGACAGGATCCGCCCGGTGCGACCTTCGGCCGAAGTCGAGGAGCTGTCGAGATGCTTTGCTCTCTTCGCGGGGGGCAGAGCAAACGCCGGTGACACTCTTCCCGGGGTGACACACAGGCGGCGTTTGGTCAGTCCCCAACTTTCCCAATATTGCGAATTCAATCGATGCCAGAGATGCAAGCCCGTTCTAGCGGGCTTGCCGAAGCTGGCAGTTACCCGAATAGCCAAATCCGGGATACTGATTCAGTAAACTGGAGGTTCTTCGATTTAATCGGAGCGTTCCCGAATCCGGAAAGTTATCCCGGCGATTACGACTCGTTTCCCAGAGCCTGGTAGATTTCCTTGTACAGAAGTCTCAACTGCTGCGTTCGCTTCGTCTCGTCCGGGGCTTTTTGGTGATTGCGCCACAACTGGCGCAGTTTTTGACGGTCTGCGCCAGCGACTTCGTCGAGTAAGGTATCAATGGCGTCATTGCCTTCGTCGACGATGCGGTCACGCCAGTCTTCGGCACGGTGGTGACGACGGATCGATTCGCGGCCCTGCTGTTCGATCTCGGCGAGCGCCGCGCGAATCGGTTCCGGGTCGCGCGCGCGCAGCAGTTTGCCGAGGAACTGGTAGTGCCGCTTGAGCGCACTGCGCTTGTTTTGCAAGCGTTTCGCCAGTTCGATGGCTTCGATCAGCGGCGGGTCGAGCGGGATACGGGCGAGGTGTTCCGCGGGCAGCGCGGCCAGTTGCCTGCCGAGCGCCTGCAGCTCCAGGCTGTCTCTTTTCAGCTGGCTTTTGCTGACTAACTCGATTTCGTCAAACTCTGCTTCGTTTTGCGTCACGGTCTGCGATAAAATACGGGGATGACAAATCAAACAGACAGCATACTAGCATTTCCGCAAGCGGATTCGTTGAAAAACATCGTTGCCGAGGCGATCGCCACGGCGCAGGCAAACGGCGCCAGCCAGGCCGAAGCGGGTCTCTCGGTGTCGCAGGGCCTGTCGGTCGCGACGCGCATGGGCAGCGTCGAAACCATCGAGCACCAGCAGGACAACGGGCTCGGCATCAGTGTTTATTTCGGTCGCCACAAGGCCAGTGCCAGCACTTCCAACCTCGACCCGGATGCGATTCGCAAGACGGTGGAGTCGGCCTGCGAGATTGCGCGTTACACCTCCGAGGATCCCTGTGCGGGGCTCGCCGATGCCGAACTGATGGCTACCGAAATCCACGACCTCGACCTCTATCACCCCTGGCATCTCGATCCGCAGGGCGTGATCGATCTCGCACTGGAATGTGAAAACGCGGCGCTCGAATACGACCCGAGGATCGTCAATTCCGAGGGTGCCTCGGTCGATCTGAGTGCAGGAGTCGCGGTTTACGGCAATTCTCACGGTTTTCTGCAGGCAGAGCACAAGACCCGGCACAGTATCAGTTGCGCGGTGGTCGGCAAGTCCGGGGACAATATGCAACGCGATTACTGGTATGACGTCAGCCGCGATCCGCAGCTGCTGGCCAGCGCGCGCAGCATCGGCGAGACCGCGGCCCGGCGCACGGTACAGAGGCTCGACGCCAGCAAGTTGAAAACCCGGCATGCGCCGGTCATGTTCGTACCCGAGCTGGCGCGCGGTATCATCGGCCACTTTGCATCCGCCATCGGCGGCGGCGCACAGTATCGAAAGGCCAGCTTTTTACTGGATGCCGCTGGCGAGCGGGTTTTCCCGGAATTCGTCAAGCTGCACGAAGACCCGTTTATTCCGGGCGCGCTGGCCTCGGCCAACTACGATTCCGAGGGTGTCGCCACCCGGGTCGACGACCTGGTGATCGACGGCGTGATTCAGCATTACCTGCTGGACAGCTACGCGGCGCGCAAACTCGGGCTGGTTACCACCGGACACGCCAACGGCCTGCATAACCTGACGCTGGCCGACACCGGCAAGTCCTTCGAAGATTGCCTGGCGGCGATGGATAGCGGTTTCCTGGTTACCGAACTGATGGGGCACGGTGTCAATAATGTTACCGGCGACTACTCGCGCGGTGCGGCCGGTTTCTGGGTGGAAAAGGGCAAGATCGATCATGCGGTCGAGGAAGTGACGATCGCCGCCAATCTGCGCGACATGTTCATGGGCATTGTCGAGATCGGCAAGGACCGGGATCTTCGCGGCGGTATTCGCTGCGGCTCGATGCTGATCGAAAAGATGATGATTGCCGGCAGCAGTTGAGATGAGATCTGCAGCCCCGACGGTCCTGTTGTCGCTGGTTTTGCTGGCGGCAGGCGGCGTTGCAGTAGGCGGCGGCGAGAAGGGTTTCGTATTCAGCGTCACGGTCAATACCCCGCAGCAACTCGACGTGGTTCTCGATCGGGCCGAGAAATTGCGTGCGCTGTTCAGTCCCGATGATCGCGGCAAGATCGCAATCGTGCTGCACGGTGCCGAATTGCAGCTGTTCCAGAAGCAGAATTATTCGAGCAACCGCTCGACGGTGGAGCGGGCGCGCCTGCTCGACGAGGACAAAATCATCGATATCAAGGCCTGCCAGACGACGATGCGGGTACTCCACATCGATCAGAGCGAACTTCCGGGGTTTATCGAACAGGTCCCTTACGCACCCGCGGAAATCGAGCGCCTGGAACACGAGGAAGGCTTTACTCGCCTATAGTCCCCACTCGACCTCGCGCAATGACAGGATGCTGGGGCTTTCACCGGCTTCGAGTTTTTCGATGCGCAACGGCAGCAGCGGCCTTTGCGCGTCGTAGTAGTACTTGATTTTGGACTTCGATTTGGCGACGACCTGCTCGTAAACGTTGGCCTCGACCGAGCCGTCGCCGACGTCGACCGTTTGCTGGCCGCTGAAGACAAACCGCGACTTGACCAGTTTGCCCTTACGGTAAAAATCGATGGTCGACTTGTCGAGTTGATGCTGTCCCATACTTGCGGCGAGCAGGTTGATACTCTGATAGTCGTAAACGGCGTCGCGGAGATCGAGTTCGCTGCGCTTGCCTTTTCTGAGCACCTTGAGCCTGCCCTTTTCCCAGTCGAAACGCGCGTTTTCTTCCGGTTGTTCGCCGCCGTTTTCGCCGAGGGTGATTTCAACCACCAGTAATTGATCGCCGAAACGCTCGAAGCGGGTCTCGGAATACGGTCGTTTGTCGGTAAAAAACGCGTAGACGCCACGCGCCCGGGTGATCGAAACCCAGCGCCAGGTTTCTCCCTGGTGTTCCAGCCTGAGTTTCATGATCGCCAGGTGCATGCCACCCTGATAGAGATCGTAGCTGGCGCTGAAAGGCCGCAGTGCGACCTCGGCGGCCGTTGCCGGGGCACTGGCCAGTGCAAGCAGCAGCAGGCTAAGACGGGTAAGAAACGGGAGTATCGAGCGGCAGCTGTTCATAGTATATCTGGCCATTTTTAATTTCGAGGGTTCCGTCGGCGAGCCAGCTTAGTACCTGCGGGTACATCCGGTGCTCCAGCCGATGGCCTTTTTGCCGTAAGTCCTCAGCCGTGTCGCCGGTCTCTATCGGATAGGCACTCTGCAGTATTACCGGTCCGCCGTCGAGCTCCGCGGTAACCAGGTGGATGCTGACGCCATGTTCGGATTCGCCGTTGTCGAGGGCGCGCTGGTGTGTGTCCAGGCCCTTGTAGGCCGGCAGCAGCGAGGGGTGGATATTGAGGATTCGGTCCGGAAAGGCGTCGATGAACCTCGCGCCGAGGATTCGCATGAAGCCGGCGAGCAGGATGTAGTCCGGGTTCAGGGGCTCGAGACAGTCGCGTAGTGCCTGGTCCAGAAGTTCGCGATTGCCACCACCGGGATCGTCGACGACGCGGGTTGCGAGGCCGTGACGGGAAGCGCGAGCCAGCCCGTAGGCGTCCGGGTCGTTGGAGACGACGAGCAGG
>Ga0209919_1000474_pt1 | contig 20433 bp, 10 predicted proteins | sample SalPon2A_C_D2_MG_FD_185721 | JGI IMG/M metagenome (GOLD analysis project Ga0209919, IMG submission 185721) | Soil microbial communities from South San Francisco under conditions of wetland restoration - Salt Pond MetaG R2A_C_D2_MG (SPAdes)... | ecosystem: Environmental > Terrestrial > Soil >... | reverse complement strand
TGAACGTCGACACGGTGCTTTAGATTATCAAACTCCTTTAGACCGTCTTACTGCCGTTACCGAAATGTTGAAGTAATACACTGCTGGCAGCCAGGCGAAGGGAGAAATATTAAATGATTTCTCAGCAGTCAGGCGTCTGCCTTCTTCTTTCAAAATGAGATCATATATCTTTTATTTATTCCTTTCCAGGCTTTTCTGCCAGTTGGCTACGAGTGTAATTACAGAATTAATTTTCTGTTCGTTTGGAACAGTTGCAATTATTTCTGTACCCTTATTATTTATATCATAAATGCGGGTAATATTTATATTACCAGGGTCGAAAACTGTAAATGGTTTTCCCGGTGAAATAGTTGCACCTTTTTCGTTTACGTCAACTCCTAATATTTTGTTGTCCGGTGTAACGTAATAAACACTTTTGCCGTAATTCATCCATTTAGGGCGCTGGCCGCCATCAACTGATATTTGCCATTTGCCGCCCGATTTGTCTGCCGAGTCATTAGAGTTGAAAGGAACAATATATACCTGGTATTTCCCTGATTCATCCGATTGATAAGCCATCCATTTCATATCCGGGGAGAATTGCGGGAATTGTTCATTATAATTTTTGGTAAGCAAGGGGACAATTTTCCCTCCATCTTTTCGATTTAGAAATACAATATCCCATGCGCTTGAATTGCCTGTTGAATTCAGTGACATATAAACGATATATTTACCATCAGTTGAAACATCAAGAGCTGCACTTGAAGATTTAAATTTATGCAAAAGTATTGCTTCTCCTGAACCGTCGGAATTTTTTATATATGAATTAATAATCCCGCCGCTTGTACTTGTAGTATATATTACATTTTTACCATCTTTTGTAAAAATAGGAACTATGTCAGGATCTTTACTGAAAGTAAGTCTCGTTGAGACGTTTCTCATTAGGTCATAGGTCCACACATCAATATTTTTTTCATTTTGGTCATAAACATCATAGGCTAATTTATTACCGTCTTGTGAAAAATCAATGTAGTACATAGGCTTTTGATCAAGAAGTTTCTTTATTTCTTTCCCATTTTTATCCAGAATAACTGTGCTTACAGTAGTCTGACTTTCATTAAGGTAAACAAGTTTTCCGTTTTGTGAAGCAGCAAATGTTCCGATGATTCTCAAATCATAATATTGAATATTTTCTGCAAGAGGCATTGCTTCTCCCTCTATCTCAAGTTTATCCGGATCAAATTTTTGTGCAAGCAAAATACCCTGCCGCACAAACAATAGAAAGCCGTTTGCATACTGACAATTTGATGAGGCATCAATTAATTTTTTTGACTTTGTATCACTTAACGATGAAAGATAAATTGCATCCGGGGCAGAAGACCCGGTGGCGCTGTTTTCTATTGAATAAAGAAAATGATCTCCGTCAGGCAGAAAGTATTCCCATCTCAAACTTTGATTTTTATTGGAGGTATCCGGCTTAATAATTTCTTCGGGCTGTCCGCCGGATGATGGGACTTTAAAAATTCCCCCGGTAGCATCCGGAGAAAAAATAATTGTCCCGTTCTTGCTCCAGGAACCGCCTCTCCCTGTGGAAATATCACAAACAGGAAGTGATGTCCCGGCATCAAGTGAAATTTTCATTAACTTACTATTATCAAAGTAGGCAATGTTCTTGCTGTCGGGAGACCAGAATGGATAAGCCTGTGCAGAAGCATTTGTTAACGGCCGGGCTGTCAAAGAATTAACTGGCCTTACCCATAATTTTGATGTTCCGTTTGAATCAGATCCGATAAATGAAATGTATTTTCCGTCGGGAGATATAGTCAAATTACTTCCGAAACTATTATCGTAATTTATTCCATGTGGAGGATTGATAGATGCTTTTAATTCCTGTATTTCAATATCTGTTTTGTTAAACACAAAAAATACAAGCGATAAAACCAAACCAATCAGAAAAAGAGCTGCCGCGGTCCAGGCCAGTACAGGATTATAAAAAATACTATTCAAAAAGTTTTTTATCGGGATATCCTTTAAAGTTGTTGTACCCGATTTATTAATCGGTACCGTTTGGCTAGTGGTACTAAACGCCTGGGTGTTAACACTATATACCCTGCTTTTCCTTTGAGAGGTAGATTTTTTAATCTTCTTTAAATCTTTTGCAAGCTCTTTTGCAGACTGGCATCTTTCGTCTTTGTCTTTTTCAAGACACTCAAGTATTACTCTATCTAATTCCGGATCGAAATTATGATTAATTGTTGAAAGGGGAGGGGCATCAACATTAACAATTTCATACATAATTGCTGTTTCGTGCATTCCTTTGAAAGGGGATTCACCCGCGAATAATTCATACAGAATAACTCCAAATGAAAATATATCAGAGCGGTGATCGACATCTAATCCCTGTACCTGTTCGGGTGACATATATCCTAGAGTACCAACGGTCGTGCCTACTTTTGTCAGTCTTGAAACATTTTTATCAGCGTATAATTTTGCGAGACCGAAATCCATAACCTGTGCTATACCGTCCTTCCGGATCATTATATTTTCAGGTTTTATATCTCTGTGTACAATTCCTTTTTCATGTGCAGCTGCAAGACCCTCGGCAACCTGTACACTTATTTCGAGTTTTTGTTTTTCGGAAATACTGTCTTTTTTATCTTTTAATGTTTCTCCGTCAACAAATTCCATAGCTATAAACAACTGCTTGCTGCCATCTTTATTTTCATATTCTTCAATAGAATATATTGTGCAAATATTAGGATGGTTCATTGCAGAAGCAGTTTTTGCTTCCTGAATAAATCTTGCTTTTTGTTCTTCATCTGTAGTAAGACTTGATGGAAGAAACTTAAGTGCAACAAAGCGGTCAAGCTTTGTATCCTGGGCTTTGAATACTTCGCCCATTCCTCCTTCGCCGAGTTTTTCTATTATTTTATAGTGGAGTATAGTTTCACCTGTCATTTGATATCTCCAGTTTAATATGGAGGCTTCGGCGGACAAGCCCGCCCATTCCTATTCGGCCCGCTTCGACTGGTCGAAGACGAGGCGAGCAGGCAGGTTCGCCAAGTTTCTCTATTATTTTAAAGTGCATCCGCCTCAGGCGGATTGTTTCACCGATCATAATGGATCTCCAATTAAATATTTTTCCATTCTGTCATTTCGAATCTGTTTCCGTCAGACAACTGAATATAAATTTTTATTTTCAAAACATTCACATTCCGGAAAAGCCTGTATATTGGCTGGTTCCGCATGATAATTAGTTATCAAAGCTATACTCAAGGGCAATTATTTTATCTTTGGAACTGTTTTAATTCTCGCTGGACCTATGTCAATTTAGGCTAACAACTTATTTGAATAAATATTAAATCAATAGAACAATTTCCAACCATTTGATTATATATTTAGACTATATTAATAATTAAATTTAAGAGTTAATCTCCTATAAAATTATCACTTATTCTACAATAATCTTTGGCGGTGAACCACCAATTGCATAGACGCTATCTGGAGTACAGAACACCGAATATATATAAGTCCCTTTCTTTGCATTGCTTTTTATTTTAAGGTTTAATTTTTTACCATCTTTTATATACTTGCTGTAATTAACAGCAGTAGAGTCAAATAAATCATTGTGAAATTCAAATAGTGCATTGGTTCCGACCGCGGTCCATTCAATTTTATCATTCAATTTTACTTTAACCACATAACTGGAATCAGCAGCATTTACTACTTTCCATATGTTGTTGATTTTTATAACTTCGAGTGTATGTATCTCTTGTGTTGGGGGTGACTGGGTCACCCAAAAGCCGCTTAACATTAAAACCAGTGTTATACCAATTGCTGTCAATTTTAATCTTAGGTTCATTATTACCTCCTTATTATTGAAATAGAAAATTAATTAGTCCAAATTTGTAACAAAGTAAATGATATTTACTTACCATTTACTTCAGTTATCTCAGCTACTATCTTTTTATACCTCGTATCTGAAATCAGTCCTTTTAGTTCAGGCTGATGTTCAATCTCTGACCTTGAATATCCATTTTTAAGAGCTTTCTTAATCCAATACAATGCTTTATCTCTGTTTCCGAAATGTTCATTAATCGATGCTGCCCGAAATAATACAGATGAATAGTCAGGAGCTAATTCCAGCGCTTTATTCAAGAGTAGCATTGATTTTGACGTATCTTCCACATCGGAATAATAAGAAGCTAAATTTGAAATTATATCAATATCTTTGGGGTTTATTTTTAGGTTTTTTTCAGCAATTGAAATTGCTTTTTTATAAGTGTTCAGGGCATCCCTGCTTCTGCCCGGAATCCAGTGATATGCTGCTGCAAGATTTCCCCAGGTAAGATAATCGTTATCATTTATTTTTAAAGCCTGTTCATCCGCTTTGGCCGCGTTTTCAAAATCACCTTCGATATAATATAAAGTCCCAAGGTTTAAATAAGTGCCATAAGAAGATTGAATTTTCAATGAATGTTCAAACATTTTCAACGCGTCCGGCCATTGTTCAAGCATATAGTACATGGCTCCTACATTGCTATATCCCCTGTAGTTATCGGGAGTGTATTTAATAACCTCCTTAAACTGTTTGATAGCATCATTGTACCTGCTTTGGCCATAATAAAATTTACCCAGGTCATTATAGCCTGCCCAGTAATCAGGTTTCAATTTAATTGCCTGTTTGTAAGTTTGTTCTGCTTCCGAAAGTTTATTTAGGGCCTGGTATGCTTTTGCAAGTCCTCTGAAAGCTGCTGCATCCGATGGCTCATTTGCAAGTGCTCTTCTAAAATGAACAATTGCAAGATTATATTTGCCCGTTCCGTTATAAATCATTCCAAGTGTGATATTTATTGCAGTCAGCGTGCTGTCAAGTATAAATCCTTTTTTTGCAGCTGCAATTGAGCGATCAGTCAATTCTGATTTTTTTGTAATCTGGTAATAACGCCAGTAAGCTTCACCCAATCCTGCATAAGCCAGGGCGTAACTTGTATCAATTTTTGTTGCAAGAGTAAGAAGCCTTATTGCTTCTTCCACATTTTCTGCGCTTTCGTATCTTTGAAGATTCCCAATACCTTGTACGTAATATTCGTAAGCTTCCGGAACATTTGTTTTTCCAGCATCCAGCAGGTCCTTAAGTTGTGGCTGCATTTCAACGTGCAACATTTCGAGCAGTTTTATAATCGCCTTGTTATCTATGGAAGAGATTTCTTTAATGGGAACATCTATTGAAGAAGAATTAAGCTGCCTGAGATTTTTTGCGTCAATAAGGTTTAAATTTAATTTTATCAAATTAGCTGAAAATTGTACGCTCCCCGTAACAACAAGATTTACTCCATATCTTTTATACGCTTCGCCTGCACTTTTAATTTTATTCTGAATTACCTCACTTGCAGGCACCACCCAGAGTGAGCTGCGAAATTGTTCCATTTGTGTGAGGTTGCTTGTAAGAGTTTCCAGCAGACCTTCGCAAAAGGCTTCCTTACCGGGGTTTCCTCCGATATTCATTAAAGGCAAAATTACTAAATGCTGTTCGTCTGGCGGGGTATTCCATCCGGCTATATCCCTGATTTTTTGCCAGGCCTCCGGTAGTAAAAATGATAGAGCGATTATTGCAACAATAGAAACAATGATACTAAATGTTTTTTTTGATCTGGATTTACTAGAGACATGTTTTTTTATTTTTAGAGTTTTTGTCCTGAATCCATAATCAGGATCCACCTCAAAGAGTTCAAGATCATCTAATACTTCTGATATATCTTGATATCTATCTTCACGATTTTTCTCCAGGCATTTATTAACAATTTGCTCTAGGGCAGGAGCACAATCCTTTACGTACTTAGTTATAGGAGCCGGTTCTTCATTCAGAATTGAATAAATAATTGCCTGTTCATAGGTTGAACCAAATGGTTGATGACCGGTTAGTAATTCGAAAAATACAACTCCAAATGCCCAGATGTCAGTACGGTTATCAGCTTCTTCGTCGTTTGCCTGTTCGGGAGACATATAAGCGATTGTACCGACTGTTGATCCTGCATTTGTTAATTGAGAAGCACCACTGACTTTAGCTAAACCAAAATCCATTACCTTAACATTGTCATCGTTGGTAATCATTATGTTCTGAGATTTTATATCTCTATGCACAATGCCTTTCTTATGAGCTGCTTCAAGTCCTTTAGCTATTTGAGTCGCTATCCTGACCGCTTCATCTGTCGGAAGCCCTGTTTTAGTTTCATCCTTATCAGTGAGGGAAGAGGGGGGACGGATTTTATCTTTTAAATCTTTCCCATCAACCAATTCCATTACTATGAAAACTTCCTTGCCTCCGTGCTTATCATCGGCCTCTTCAATTGCATAAACCTGTGCTATATTGGGATGGTTTAATGAAGCCGCGGCCTGTGCTTCAATTTCAAACCTTTTTCTATCTCCATCATTTGCGGAGATATGATGAGGTAAAAATTTAATTGCAACTTTACGTTTTAGCTTTGTATCATCGGCTTTATATACGATTCCCATTCCGCCTTCGCCTAGCTTCTCGAGAATTTTATAATGTAGTATTGTTTCACCGATCATAGTTTCTAACCCTATTAAATTATGAATGGAATGACCCGCCTGGTTTTTTGTGAATATTCTGCATAGTCAGGATATTGAGCTTTCAAAAACCTTTCTTCAGTCACTATGCGAATGGCGGATACACCAGTAGAAATAAGGCCAATTACAAAATTGATAATCGACAAATGCCCCAGAATACTTGACCATATAAGCAGCAAGGCAGCAGAGTACATAGGATGTCGAATGAAACGGTATGGTCCTGTAGCCAGCAAAGTCGCATTTTTTGGTTCTGCATTGATACTAAACTGTCCTTTTTGAAAACTAATTCGAGCCCATATATTCAAAGCGACAGCCAATAACTGCCCTGCTATTACGAATGGGGAAGATGTAAAGAAGTTGCCTGAGATTATTAGGAAAAGTATGATAACAATTATTATTAACAAAGCGTATTTGGAAATCAGTTTTATCATTTTTCATTCTCTAATTATAGCCACGACCTTCAGGTCGGGGTGTTAAAACCAAAAGAATATTTGGGCTTTATCCAACAAGTATTTTATAATGTGGCTAAAGCCTGTTGGTAACTACAATATCTTTTCCCCGACCTGAAGGTCGGGGCTATAAAATTTATTTCTTCCCCTCAACTTCCTTCTTCCAGTTTGCAACCAGTGTTATCGGCGGTTGAAATGACTGCCCGTTTGGAACTGTTGCTACTATTTTCGTCCCGGTTTTGTCTATATCAAAAATCCTTGAAATATTTTTATTACCAGGATTAAAAATAACATATGGCGTTCCCGGTGAAAGGGAGTTGCCTTTTTCATTTACATCTACTGCCATAATTTTATTGCCCGGTGTAATAAAATATATTTTCTTACCGTTATCCATCCATTTGGGAATTGATCCGCCGTCCACAGATATCTGCCATTTGCCGCTTGTTTTTTGTGAAGTGTTATTCTCGTTGAATGGAATAATATAAACCTGGGGTTTCCCTGATTCATCCGATTGATAAGCTATCCATTTCATATTTGATGAAAATTTACCGTCCCTTTCGCTAAAGCTTGTCGATAATATATTTATAGGCTTTTTGTTTTCACCGAGTGGCAGTGCAACAATATCCCAGGCACTTGAAGCATTTGCATAGTTTACTGCACTATAAAGTGCAATATTTCCGTCAGGAGAGAAATCGGTTACAAATTTATTAAAGTCAGATTTATAAATAAGAGAAGCATCACCGGAGCCATCTGCATTTTTAATAAATGCATCGAAATTTGCACCACTGACATTTGAGCTAAACATAATTTTCTTACCGTCCGGTGTCCAGTATGGTAGTATATCAGCAACCTGTTTAAATGTAAGTCTGGTGGTAACATTTCTAATCAGATCAAAAGTCCAGATATCAATGTTTTTCTGGCTGGCATCGTACATATCGTATGCAAGCTTATTGCCATCGGGCGAAAACATTACCCAATACTGTGGTTTTTGATCAGCTACTTTTTTCATTTCATTTCCATTTTTATCAAGGATTACAATTTTTTCGCTGCTTTGGTTTTGTTCAAGATACACGAGTTTTCCATTTCCTGAAACCGCAAATGATCCGCTTATACGAACATCATAGAATTGAATGTTTTCAGAAATGGGTATTGCCTCGCCTACAATTTTTAATTTGTCCGGGTCAAATTTTTGGGCGAGGAGAATTGACTGCCTGACAAAGAATAAATATCCATCAGCATACTGGCAGTTGGATGATGCGCTTATTAGTTTTTCAGATGCTGTATCACTTAAAGAGGAAAGATAAATGCCATCATTCGGCGTTGAACCGCTTGCGCCGCCCTGCGTGGAATAAATAAAATGATCGCCGTCAGGCAGGAAGTGAGCCCATCTCAGGCTTAATACTTTATTGCTGGAGTCAGCTGAAATTATTTCTTCAGGTTTCCCGCCGGATGCCGGTACTTTAGAAAGTCCACCCTGGGGGGCGGGTGAAAGCACGATTGTTCCATTGGGGCTCCAGCTTCCTCCTCTTCCTGAAGTAACATCACAAATGGGGAGGGAGGTCCCCGCATCGAGGGATACTTTCATCAATTTATTTCTATCAAAATACGCAATAGTTTTGCTGTCCGGTGACCAGAAAGGGTATGCCTCCTGAGAGGCGGTTGTTAAGGCTCTGGCGGTTAGAGAATTTATTGGCCTAACCCATAATTTGGTTGTCCCGGATGAATCAGCCCCAATAAAAGAGACATATTTCCCGTCTGGCGAAATTGTTAAATTGCTACCCATACTATTATTATAATTAACGCCGTGAGGTGGAAGAATTGTTGCTTTTATTTCCTGAACTTCAGTTTCAGTCCTGTTAAAAACTGAAAAGACAAGCAGAAAAATTACAGCAATAAAAAGAACGCCAGCCGCGGACCAGAAAAGTTTCGGATTGTAAAAAATATTTTTCGCGAAATCCTTTACCTGCATCTCGCCGATAGATTTTACTGAATGCGTCTGAGTATTTTGTGTTGTACGCACATTAATTGCCGAACTGTTCACATTATACATTCGGCTTGTTCTGTTGCCGGTGGAAACTCTTTTAATCTTTCTTAAATTTTTTGCCAGTTCTTTTGCACTCTGACATCTCTCATCTTTCTCTTTTTCCATGCATTCGAGAATAAGTCCGTCTAACTGCGGATCAATATCAGATTTTAATGTAGCAATAGGCGGTGCATCAACATTTACAATTTCATACATTATTGCGGTCTCGTGCATTCCTTTAAAAGGTGATTCACCTGCAAACAATTCATAAAGCACAACACCAAGAGAAAAAATATCGCTCCTGTGGTCAATGTCTAAACCCTGAATTTGTTCCGGGGACATATATCCCATCGTTCCCATCGTTGTGCCGGCTTTTGTAAGGCGGGAAACATTACTTGATGTGTAAAGTTTTGCAAGTCCGAAATCCATTATTTGCGCGATCCCGTCTTTCCTGATCATTATGTTTTCAGGTTTTATATCTCTGTGTACAATTCCTTTTTCGTGTGCGGCGCCAAGTCCATCGGCAACCTGGATAGCTATATCAAGTATCCTTTTTTCAGACAGGTTTTGTTTTGTATCCCTTAGTGTAACACCGTCAATATATTCCATTACTATAAATAACTGACCGTCATGTTCCTGAATGTCGTGTATAGTGCAGACATTGGGATGATTCATTGATGAAGCAGCTTTTGCTTCCTGTATAAATCTTTCTTTCTCATCTCCACTTGAAGTAAGCTGAGTGGGTAGGAACTTCAAGGCAACAAAGCGGTCTAGTTTTGTGTCCTCGGCTTTGAAAACTTCACCCATTCCACCTTCGCCGAGTTTTTCTAAAATTTTATAGTGTAGTATTGTTGTGCCTATCATTTTACACTCCATTTATAGCCCCGAGCTTCAGGTCGGGGAATGATAACAGAAAAAAGATCGGGGCTTCAGTCCCATTAGAATAAAAACAATGCGGCTAAAGCTGAAATTGATTTAGAATATTAACCCACGACCTGAAGGTCGTGGCAATTTATTTACAAAAATTACTAACCTTCATTTAGAGTATTTATCCACTATCGCCTTATAGCCCGGAAGATTTCTTAAAGAATCATATATAGGATCAAGTTTTAATAAGTTGACTGAAAATTGACCTGGAATTGATAATATAAAATCAATCTGCTTTAAAGCGTTATTATTATCGCCAATGAGTGTATAAATAATTGCCATATCCAGCTGGCGGTAATATCCTCTATATGCTTCTTTCTCCAACGGGAGAAGAGCAATTCCTTTTTTGCCTTCAGCTACTGCCTTATCTCTCATTCCAAGGCATGCATAAACAATTCCAAGTGAACTATGTAATCTCTCATCCTGAGGAGTGACTTTTAGCTTATTCTCAAGTTCATCTTTAGCTGATTCAAAATATTTTTTTGATAAAGCAGGTTCGTTTTTATATCTATAAATTAATCCCAGCATTTCATCCTCTGGAGTAAAAGCAAATTGGCTGTTCTCATAAGGCTTATTAATTGATTTTAAATTATTTATTGCCGCATCAAATTTGCGTTCAAGGATATAGATGTAGGCTTTTTCATTTGAGTTTAAATCGATATAACTATTGACACTAACCTTATCTACTAAGTCTGAGGCAATTTTCAGGTTACCTTTTAAAACGTACACATATGCAAGAGCGGCCTTCGGTAAATTCATATCAGGATTTAATTCGATGGTTTTATTATATATTGTAATAGCCTTTTTGTAATCTCTTATCAGCCCGTATGTTTCAGCAAGGTTACTGGCATTTTGATTAGACAGTGGATTAAGGTTATAACCTTTTGATATATTATTTACAGCAAGATCAAATTTTCCCATCCTTCGATAAACAACCCCTAGGCCGAAATAAGCTTCTGCATTATTAGGTTGAATTTTCAGCGCTTTGGAAAATTCCTTTATGGCGCTTTCATATTCCAGTTTGCATTGGTAATAGTAATACCCAAGTGCCAGGTGTGCTTCTGCAAGATCTGGATTTAATTGCAAAGACTTTTGTGCATTATCATATGCTTCTTTTACATTTTTTTCGGAACGATCGTAATAAAACCAGTACATTGAAGACTGACAACCTGAAAGATGAGCATAAGCCTGGCCAAAATTAGGATCCAGGTCAATTGCCTTCTTAAACAAACTTATGCTGTTCTGGAAATCCGATTTTAAATATGTGCCCCTTGCTTCATAGGATATTCCTTTCAAATAAAAATCATATGCCTTGAGATTGCCAGTCGGTGGTGTTTCTTTTTGGCTCTGGTTATTTGCAAAAGTTCCGCCTAATTGATTGACAACTTTCTGTGCAATTTCATTCTGTACCGCAAAAATATCTGTCAATACCTTATCGTATGAATTAGACCAGGTAATAGTGTTATCGGATATACGGATTAATTGAGGTGTTATTCTTACACGGCTCTCATTCTTTCCAATCTTTTCCCATCTTATTGAACCGTTAAGTATATAATCAACTCCGAGTTCTTTACCAATTTCCTTAAAACTTTTATTTTCCTTAGCAAGTTTTTCAGCACTGCTCGTTGCAATTACACCAATGTCTCCAATCGAAGCAAGTTTGCTTCTAATTTCATCTGTCACACCATCTGCAAAATATTTTTCATCCTGCGCACCAAGATTTTCGAAAGGCATGACCACTATCATTTCTTTGCCGGGCTTTACTCCGGTTGAATCAGTATTTCTATTAGTTGTAAAATAAAATATTGAAACTGCAGCAATAATTAATATTGATGCAATACTTATCAATATTTTCGGACTAAATTTCTTTGGTTGTTTGGCTACCGGGATTTCTTTTGAAGACGATCCTGATTGAGAATCATTTCTTAAAGTTTTTAAATCCTTAAGCATTTCATTCGTATTCTGGTATCTGTCAGAGGGCGATTTGGACAATCCTTTTTTTAAGATAAATGAAAATTGCTCCGGGATATTTTCGATCCCGGGTTCTTCATTTAGTATTGAATAGATAATTGCCTGGTCGTAAGCACCCTTAAATGGCTGAGTGCCTGTTAACATTTCGTAAAGGACAATTCCAAAAGACCAGATATCTGTTCTCTGGTCAAGGGTTTCACCGTGTGCTTGTTCCGGTGACATATAGGCAATTGTTCCGATGGTAGAACCAAGTTTAGTTACCTGGCTTCCGCCACCAATCTTTGCCAGCCCGAAATCCATAATTTTTACATTGCCGTCCTTTGTAATCATTATGTTTGAGGATTTTATATCCCTGTGAACTACCCCCTTTTTGTGAGCGGCGGAGAGGCCATCTGCAATTTTTATTGCAAAATCGAGAGTCTCTTCTGCTGGAGGAACTCCTGATTTAATTTTATCTTTTAATTCTACTCCATCTATGAATTCCATAACTATAAAAATCTGCTCTTCGGATTCTTCAATAGCGTGTATTGTTGTAATGTTCGGGTGATTCAATGAAGCGGCGGCCTGCGCCTCAATTTCAAAACGCTGACGCTCTTCCGCATCCGAAGCAATATGCCGTGGGAGGAATTTTATAGCTACTTTGCGTTTGAGCTTCGTATCTTCGGCAAGATAGACAACACCCATACCGCCTTCGCCCAGTTTCTCAAGAATATGGTAATGAAGTATTGTTTTATTTATCAAAAAATCATACCCCTATTTTTATTAAATCAGATTAATTATGCTTAGTAAAAGAACTTATTTTATAAAAAACGCTACCAAATGGAGGGATGTTATTCTATTTGTCTTATTTCGTAAGCTAAATAAAACTTTTTCCAGTCACTACATCGTAGTGCTCAACCTTCATTTCATCTGTGCTTTTAACTGTCCTATTATGTCCATGTTCAAGAGACATTCTCCATAAATAGAAATGTGAAAATGTATGCTTTACTTTATCAATCATTTCTTTGTATTCATTACCGGATTCATGAGCAACAGCGAGATCTTTATTTTCCCACACAGATACTGAAATAAAATCATTTTCTTCATTTACACTTTGAGTAAGAAATGCATTCCGGCATCCTTTTGCTTTCCTGAATGACGGAATTACGACATCTGCATAAAGTTTTTTAAATTCATCGAGATGGTGTTCCTGTATTTTAAGGGAAACTATCCGCAGGAACATTTTATCACTATCTTTTACAATATTGTCATCTTTGCCATTTTGAACCTCAACATTATATTTTTTAATCGTAGGTTCTTCTTCATCCTGGGTATATTGTATCTCCATATTTTCTGAAAGCTGGATTTTCCATTCATCACCGGACTGATATAAATAAGGCTGGGCAAGTTCGGTAAGATTTTCAAAAACTTCACCGTGTTCATAATTTTCAGCTTGCTGCTGTGTCTTCCAGAAGGTGAGAGAAATATACTCATCCTGATCTGGTTTAGTTTTTATCAGGCTTGCGAAAAGACAGCCGTCAACATTTTGCAGGCGGGGTTCGACTGTGTCTTCATAGAATTTTTTGAAATCCGATATGTAATCCGGATTCAAATTCAACTGAAGTATTCTCATAAACATAACTTTTTCCCTCCTTTCTTATTTGGGGAAGTGAGCTAAAAATAATTATAATCTCTATGCTCTTTTAATAATCACTATAGTCATGTCATCACTTTGCGGCTGTCCTTTAGTAAAAGAGTTGACTTCGCTGAAAATGAGCTCTATTAATTCTTCGGAAGTTTTGTCTTTGTTAGCTTTAAGCAATTCGAGTAATCTTGGTTCGTCAAATTCCTCTTCTTCTTTATTCATTGCTTCTGTAATGCCATCTGAGAAGACAACCAGAATATCATTAGTTTTCAATTTTATTGTTGCTTCTTCGTAAGGTACAGATGGCGCAATTCCCACAATCAAACCACCAACATCTGGCCTGATGATTCCGTTATCTTCGGATATAAGTACCGGGTTATTGTGGCCGGCGTTACAATAAGTAAATTCGTGATTTTTGTTATCAAGTATGCCCGAAAAAAGAGTGGCAAATTTATTAGGTGCGGTATTGTAATAGAGCAAATCATTTGAAAAAGCCACACAATCTTTGCAGGATTTCCCAACCAGTATCTGTCCCCGTAAAGTTGCCTGCAGATTTGCCATTAATAAGGCTGCTGGCATACCTTTCCCAGTTATGTCTGCCAGGCAAAATGATAATTTATTTTCATCCATTTGAATAAAATCAAAATAATCACCACCGACATCCTTCGCTGGTATACTTCTGCCGGCTATCTGGTAGCCTTCAACTTTTGGTTGTTCTTTTGGAAGAAGATCAACTTGAATGTCATATGCAAGGCGCATTTCTTCCTGCAGTTTTATTAATGCCTGCTCATTCTGGTAAAGTCTGGCATTTTCAACAACGTGGGAAGATTGGGCCGCAATTATTCCAAGCAATCTTTGATCATTTATGGTAAAACCGGATTCACTTTTTTTGTTAAAAACAGTTACAAGTCCGATCATTTTTCCTTTCAATAACATCGGTACGCTAAGTAAAGATTTTATCGGAAAGTCTACATCTTTTACTGAGCTAAATCTCTTATCGGATTGAAAATCATTTATTAATAATGGAGCTTTATTCATTAACATCCAGCCTGTAAGCTGAGTATCAAGCCGAAAGGGCAGGAGGTTTGTAGTACTGTCCTGTTTTCTTATCATAGTATGAAACGGATTCTGGGTATCCTTTTCATCGAGCAACATAACAACGCCTTGTTCTACCTTGATATGTTTTACACATTTGCGAACAATAAGGTCGACAATTTTTTCAATTGTTTGTGTTGATGTAATTGCAGTTGCTATTTCATTTAGAACTGAAAGCTCTTCAACCGCAATTCGGAGTTTGTGATTTTCATCTTGCAGACGAGTGATCTGAGAAGTAATCTGATCTGTATCCATTATGCCCCTCTGTTTCGGATTAAAATTAAGAATCCAATTTTATTTAACAACAAAAAAAAATTCGCAGAATTAGAGAAGCATGGGGTAATTTTAAAAATGCTTGAGTAATTCAGAGTTTTAAGCTACTGTAGTATTTTTTTTATCTTTTGAAATCTTAGGCTTTTGGTACATTGAATTATCAATGTTATGATAATATATGACAATATTATTGAAATGCGAAACAATTTTTTGTAAAAAATGTTGAATTTTTAATCAAAAAGGGCGGAAAAAATAATCCGCCCCTGGAAGGTGTAAAAATGTTTAAAAATTGCTCAAAAAATCAATTTTTTATATAATCAGAATATGATTTCAGCAAATTTTCATATTGGTTATTGAGGTCTTTAAAAAGCTCTTTTTGTCCCTGGGTAGGCTCGGCATCTGCAGTTTGTACTGAAGATGCAAAGCCGGAAAGTGAACCACATAGATTTGCTGCTTTTGATTTTAAGGTTTTTATTTTTTCTTTTGTTCCATCAGAAAGTTTACTCACTTTGTCTAATTTTTTATCTATCTCATTAAAAAGTGAAACAGTTTTATCTAAAGTTGAATTTACTTCCTGAGCAAAATCAAGCTGCTGCTGTAGTGCATCATTACTTATTTTAACTCTTGGATCCATTTTAACTTCGAGCATCTTAGTATAATCATTTCCGTTTACATTCAGTACTATTTTATATTTACCCGGCATAACCAGTGGTCCCAGCGGTAAAACCGGTGTTCCAACAGTCCATACTGCTGCAATTGAGTAACTATAATGTAGTGCTTTTGGTCTCGGGTATCTTAAATCCCAGAGAAACCTGTGCATTCCTGCAGATTTAGACAGACCGGGGTTGCTGCCGAGCCATCTTTTATCGAAGTAACGGTTTGCCGGAAGATCAACAGGTTTATCATCACTGGAAAAACTCCTTATTAAATTTCCTTTCATATCATATACAGATAATTTTACCGGTCCCTGAACATTATTTTTCAACCAGTAATCTATCAGAGCGCCGTCGGGAGGATTTTGACCCAGCGGGGTGGAAGGAGGCCAGGGAGTATCGTGGTTTGTATTTCCTCGCATTCTACAAGCCTGCCCGGGTGTAAATAAGTCAACTTGTTTTTCAGTGGTTTCATTCGAAAGTTGTCTTAATGGTGAAAGATCATCAAGTATCCACATTGCCCGACCCTGTGTTGAGGCTATGAGATCGTCATGGTGTACAAGAAGATCAGTAAATAATGTAGTCGGTATATTTAAAGTTAATGGCTGCCAGTTTTCACCGTCATTAAACGACACATACACACTCCTGTTAGTTCCAGCAAAAAGCAATCCTTTTTTCTTGGTGTCCGATCTGATTACTGATGTGTATTCGTCTTTTGGAATACCGTTGTTTATAACCTTCCAGGTTTTTCCATCATCCGTAGTTTTAAGCAGCAATGGCTCAAACCTGTCCAGTCTGTGCAAATCAATTGCAGCATAAGCCGAATGAACATCAAAGTTAGACGGAGATATTTTATCAACGCGTGACCATAAAGGAACTGGAGGCGGAGTTACATTATTCCAGTGTTTGCCGCCATCGGTTGTAAGCTGTATCAGACCATCATCAGTGCCAATCCAGATTACATCTTCTTTAACAGGGGAGGGAGCAATATTCCATATAACACCGTAGCCTGCATCAGCGGCGCCCTGAAAATCGAGTCCTTTATAATCACCATTTGCGTTTTTCTTTTTGCGGCTAAGGTCAGGGCTTATAATATCCCAATGATTTCCATCATCAGTTGTTTTAAATAAATACTGCGCGCCAAAATACAATGCGTGATCTCCGATCGGAGAAAATTCTATCGGTGTTATCCATGAGTAACGATATTTAACTGTATTTGGTTTTGCAGCATAACTCGATTGCGGCCAGGGTGAAACATCTATTGACTGGCGGGTGATATTATCGAAGCGGTGTAATGAGCCTCCCAATCCACTTCCGAAAACCATATCAGGATCCTCAGGTTTTGGAATATCATAATCTCTTTCATCCGCACCTACCGGATGCCAGTCTCTTAATTCAATTGCACCGTAAGGTCCCTGACTTAAAATTTCAACTGTTCCATTATCCTGCTGTGCACTGTAAATGTGGTAAGGAAATCTGTCATCTGCGCCAAGGTGATAAAATTGTCCTGTTGGTTGATTATACCAGCTGGACCAACTTTTACCGTTATTTACTGTGACTGCTGTACCCTGATCTGCACCGCTGACCATATGGTCCGGGTATTTTGGATTAATCCACATAAAATGATAATCATCGCCTCCGGGAGAACCTTTAAAAATTGTAAAGGTATTTCCGCCATCTGTAGATTTATTAATAGAACGGCCCATTACATAAACCGTAGATGGATTTGTTGGATCGACAGTAATTCTTGCAAAATACGAACTGACAAGTTCGCCGTTAGTATTTGCAAGTTTCCACGTTTTTCCTCCGTCTTTTGAACGGTAAAATCCGCCTTCTCCATTTCCAGCATCAATTGTAGCGTAAACTGTTTGTGCGTTTGTGCTTTGTCCTACAGCTAAACCAATTCTTCCCATTGGAACATCTGGTAAACCATTTCCTGAAAGTTTCGTCCAGTGTTCGCCACCGTCTTCACTTTTATAAATCCCAGAACCGGCAGCTCTTTGTGATAAATAATAATCCATCCACGGATAAGATCTTATTTGCCACATAGCTGCATAAATTACATTTGGCTTTGACATATCATACGCAAGATCAACTCCACCTGTTGTATCATTAATAAAAAGTGTTTGATTCCAGGTTTTTCCTCCGTTTTTTGTTAAATAAATTCCGCGGTCTTTGCTGTTACCGAAAACGTGTCCGAGTGCAGCAACTACTACACGGTTTTCATCTTTTGGATCAACAAGTATTCTGCCGATATATTTTGTGTTTTTTAATCCAACGTTATTCCAGGTTTCACCACCGTCTGTTGTTTTAAATACACCGTCTCCATCCAGAATATCGTAACGGAGTGCAACCTGTCCGGTGCCAACATAAATTGTTTTGGGATTTGAAGGAGCGATGGCCAGTGCACCAATAGCCGCTGCGGATTCATTCTGCATCTGTCCTTCCCACGTTCTTCCTGCATCAGTAGATTTCCATACACCGCCACCGGCACCGCCAAAATAAAATACATTGGGTTGATCCGGAATTCCTTCAGCCATTGTTCCCCAGCCTGCACGGTAAGGCCCGACTAATCTCCACTTCATTCCCGAAAAAGAATTTTGTGGCAAAGTTTGTGAAAACATAAGGTCAGAAGTGAAGATTAAAATTATTGTTAAAGAAAATAGTTTTAAAAAAGATAATTTAGCTGAGAAAATGTCTCGGATCATTTTATCTACCTTGAATTTATTTTATAAGATTTTTTGACTAAGCTGATTTTTAATATACAATTAATTTTGTAAATGGTGAATAGAGAAATAAGGCTGTATACATACTTTTTGTTTAAAAATAAAAAGGCGTCCGAAATTCGAACGCCTTTTTAAGTTTTTTATAGGGAAGGGGACTATTAGTACATTCCGCCCATTCCACCCATATCGCCCATTCCGCCACCTGGCATCTGAGGCATACTGCTTTCTTTTTCTTTCTTCTCAAATACAACAGCTTCTGTTGTAATAAGTAGTGCAGAAACAGAAGCAGCGTTTTCAAGGGCTGTTCTTGTAACTTTAGTAGGGTCGATAACACCTGCTTTTATCAGGTTTTCATAGGTTTCGCTGAAAGCATTGAAACCGAAGTCATCTTTTCCTTCTCTTACTTTCTGGAGAACAACTGAACCCTCAATACCGGCGTTGTTTACAATCTGTCTCAAAGGTTCTTCGAGCGCTTTGACAATTATCTTGATACCAGTAGTCTGGTCAAGATTTGCACCTTTTAATTTTTCAAGCTGACTGATTGCTCTTACGAATGCGACACCGCCGCCAGCAACTATACCTTCTTCAACTGCTGCGCGTGTGGCGTGGAGAGCATCTTCAACTCTTGCTTTCTTTTCTTTCATTTCAATTTCTGTTGAAGCACCGATTTTCAGTACTGCAACTCCGCCTGAAAGTTTAGCAAGCCTTTCCTGTAATTTTTCTTTATCGTAATCAGAAGTAGTCTTTTCAATTTGGGCTTTGATTTCGTTGATTCTTTTCTTTATGTCTGCTGATTTTCCCGCACCTTCAACAATAGTAGTATTGTCTTTGTCGATGTTAACTTTTTTAGCAGTTCCGAGATATGAAACATCAGCGTTTTCTAATTTGAATCCTCTCTCTTCTGAAATTACAGTACCGCCCGTTAATACAGCAATATCTTCAAGCATTGCTTTTCTTCTGTCGCCAAAGCCAGGAGCTTTAACAGCTGCAATTTTCAGGGTTCCACGAATTTTATTAACAACCAATGTTGCTAATGCTTCGCCTTCAAGGTCTTCAGCAATGATTAACAGTGATTTTCCCTGCTGAGCAACTTTTTCAAGAATTGGAAGAAGATCTTTCATTGCAGAGATTTTTTTATCGTGAATCAGGATTAATGGATTTTCTAATTCAGCTTCCATTGATTCTGTGTTGGTTACGAAGTAAGGTGAGAGGTAACCACGATCAAACTGCATACCTTCAACAACATCCAATCCTGTCTCAGTACCTTTTGCTTCTTCAACAGTGATAACGCCATCTTTACCAACTTTATCCATTGCGTCTGCAATTAAATCACCAATTGCTTTATCATTGTTAGCGGAAATAGCACCAACCTGTGCAATTTCATTTCTGCCTTCAACTTCGCGGCTGATTGATTTTATATAGGCGATTACTTTTTCAACTGCAATGTCTATACCTCTTTTAAGGTCCATTGGGTTAGCACCGGCAGTTACGTTTTTTAATCCTTCTCTGTAAATTGCCTGGGCAAGTACAGTTGCTGTAGTAGTTCCGTCACCTGCAACATCACTTGTCTTTGAAGCAACTTCGCGAACCATCTGTGCGCCCATGTTTTCAACTGCATCTTCAAGTTCAATTTCTTTAGCAACTGAAACACCATCTTTCGTAACAGTTGGTGCACCAAATTTCTTTTCAAGAATTACGTTACGGCCTTTAGGTCCCAGTGTAACCTTAACGGCGTTTGCTAATTTGTCCACGCCTTTTTTCAGCTTAGCACGGGCTTCGCTATCAAATTCTATTAATTTTGACATAATTTATTTCTCCGATTTTTGTTTTCTAATTAAATTTTTGAATCAAAAAGATTATTATCCAACGATTGCAAAAACATCACTTTCACGCATGATCAAATATTCTTCGCCTTCAATTGAAATTTCGGATCCGCTGTATTTTCCGTAAAGAACAACATCACCAACTTTTACTTCCATCTTTACAACTTTACCGTCATCACTTGTCTTTCCCGGGCCAGCTGCTACTATTGTACCTTCAACAGGTTTTTCTTTTGCTGTGTCAGGAAGAATAATTCCGCCTTTTGTTACTTCGTCTGCCTCTTTTGGCTTTACAATAACTC
>Ga0209919_1000473_pt1 | contig 20444 bp, 19 predicted proteins | sample SalPon2A_C_D2_MG_FD_185721 | JGI IMG/M metagenome (GOLD analysis project Ga0209919, IMG submission 185721) | Soil microbial communities from South San Francisco under conditions of wetland restoration - Salt Pond MetaG R2A_C_D2_MG (SPAdes)... | ecosystem: Environmental > Terrestrial > Soil >... | reverse complement strand
CTGTGATTTTTCCTTTTATATAAATATATGCTAGCCAGAAAATTCCTGCCGAAAAAATCAAAGAGAAATAAACATCGCTCAAGAACATATCACTCATATAATTATTTAATGGGCTTAGCTGGCTTCCTCTCTGTCCTGAAGCTGCAATTCTATCTATAAACCAGCCTGATATTGCCTGGTTAAGAACTATAGATAATCCAAGCAATACAGATAAAACAATTGCGATCCGTTTAATAATAATTTCGCCCGATAAATCATTATCATTTTTGATTGTAAAAATTTTCATTAAACCCAGGCCGGCCAATATGGGGAGGCTTAGCTGAACAATATTCAGAATCATTACCGGGGCGCGGAATTTATTGAAGAATGGGAAATAATCATAAAATAAATTATACAAAAGAGGGAAAGTTCTTCCGAAGGATAAAATGAGTGAAACCAAAATCAGGATTGTCAAAAATCGCACAAGGGGTTCTTTCCACCTTGTTACAATTCCAAATAAGCCTAGTAATAAAATTACAATTCCCATATACTGAGCGGCATCAACAAAAGGCATTTGCCCGAAATAGGTATTGACACTTACTTCTCGGTTCTTCGTAAGAGGTCCCTGGTAGCTTGAATTCCCATATCCATAAAGCGAGGGGAATAAAAATGTACCCATTTCTTCGGGTGAAAATGACCAGTTTGTTGCGTAATTATAAAAATCTTCCTGTTCCTTTTCAGGAGATTTTTTTTGAAGATCCACAATACTTTTAGTTCCCCTGGTAGAGTACGGTGTATAATCATAAATCTGTTTCAATTTATAATAATTCATCCCTAATGCGATAACAGAAATAAAAGCAAAGGCAGTTACAGACTTAACCAGTGTCTTTGTCAACGCCTTATTCTTGAGCTTAAAACTTCGTGCAAAAAAGTATAAGTAAAATACACCGACACTGAAGAAAATGTAGAACATTATCTGAACATGCCACTGACTGAATAAGAAGTGCATAGTCAGAACAAAAAGTAATACATCGAGCAGTTTGATTTTTTCATTAAATCGGAGCAGGAATAAAATAACCAGAGGGAATATTACAAGGGAAAGTAGTTTTGTGATGTGACCTATAAAATATAATAAAACAATTCCTGTACTAAACATTGAAGCTACGGCGACTATAATGCTAACTATTATTGTTGCCCGTAAATGTCGCATCAGGTAAAAATTAAAGAACCCGAGAAAAAGAAAGTAAAACGTCCAGCTTGCATACTCGTTTGTAAAGAGCGTGTAGATTTTCGGAATTATTTTAAGAAGGCTATTTAAGAAAAAATCTGCCCAGCCGATATTTCCGAACAATGGCATTCCCAGAAATACATAAGGATTCCATAATGCATTTGGGGACTCTTTAAAGAAATTCTTAAATGCGTATATGCTTGTAATATCACCGGATTGAGCTGTTTTACCTCCAAAATATGCCGGTGCAAAAAAGATTATGACGGCTAGAATAATAAATACATGAGAAATAATTATTAACGCCGTTGGAGACAATTTGCTCTCTAAACTAAGGCCAATTGCCTTAGTTTTATCTTTGCTACTTTTTCTTTTTTGCGACATATATCACTCTTGATTTAATTTCAAATAAAAAGGAAATGCTATAATTCATCTATTAAATAAAAATTGCGAATAAATTAAAGATAGCTTAAAGCCGCACTAACTTTAATTATTATTTTATCTTGATGCCTAATTGTAGATAATTATTTATTGCCCCAATAACCTCATAGTCAAAAGTATAAGAGCTAAAGAATTCTTTAAAGGCCTTAAATTCATGAGTCGGAACTCCAAACTCATCGAAAATTATAATGTCGCCTTTTTTTAATTTAAAAGCTAACGTTGTTAAGACGAATAAAGTGGATGTGTACAAATCCGCGTCCATATGCAAAATTGTTTTTCTGGAAAAATCAAAATTTTCTGCAAATGCTGGTAAGGTATCCTGGAATAATCCAATTTCAAAAGAAACCCTTTGATCTTCAAACTGAGGTACAACACCTTTTTTATCAAAATCCTTAATCTTTAATACTCCAAAATCTTCCGGGGGTCCGGTGAAGGTATCAAAACCTACAAAATTGGAATTTGGATTTGTGTTTTTTTGCGACCACCATTTAATTGAGCCACCATCAGCTACTCCAAATTCTATATAATTAATCTCATTATCCAAGTTTTCACTTTCGAATATATGATTATGCAGGTTGAAACGATTTTCATAGATTACCTTGCTGTTAAAAAAATCATCAAATGGTAATTTAGGAATTTCTTTGCGCCACTTAGAAAGTTGAGATAAATAAGCCAGGTTTAATAAAATACCATTCAATGGAAGAAAAATCACATGGAGATTTAATTTTAAAAAAATGGCTTTAATTTTTCTTATTAAATAAAGTTTTAAATACATAAATCATTTCCAGTATTCAATTGTAGTATTAAATAGAGTTCTTCAATTAATATTTGTCCGAAAGTTATAACTTTTGTGCAATTAAATTAACACCAGCGCCAATTTTATTATTACCTGAGTAATCGATAAACATCATTAAAAAGGTAAATGGAAAGGTAAGCAGATAATAAAAAGGTAATATTATAAATAATAACTTTGATGCATTTAGCATTAACATTGGGTATTTGATTCCAAGACGCCAGGATCTTACTCCCCAGTTGCCATAGGTAAATCTTTTTCTGTAAATGGAAAAGCCGATTGGTCTTAATTTATTTTCAAGATCTTCGAATGAATATCCAATCCTGGCGTGTTCACCGATAAAACTTTCGTCTTCATCTTCATGAGCATCACTGCCCCCATAAATTGAGGGGGTATTAATTATTAAATAACCTCCTGTTTTGAGAGAATCGTAAAAATTTTGAAATACTTTTACATCATCTTCAATATGTTCCATTACATCAACACTAAGGACAAGATCGAATTTCTCTTTATGCTCAATTTTCGTTAGATCCTCAATACCAAAAGAAACACTCTCAAATCCTTTTGCTTTGAAAAATTTCCTGGAATTATTTATCCACTCTTCTTTTACATCAATTGCATAAATATTATTTGGTTGAAGTTTTTTAGCCATAAAATATGAATACTGGCTGTAACCCGTGCCTGCGTCGTAAATTGAGATTTCTTTTTCACCTAACACTGTCCTTAAGTCCTTTAATTCTCGTCTTACGTACCACGAGCGTAGAAACATTAAGTCCAGGATCTTATAAAATAGTACAGTTAAAAAAGGGAACTTTTTAATTGTATCGGCAAATACATTTTTTATTGGATCGTAATACATAATCTATTTTTTAGTTAGCTCCTGGATTCCACTTACAAATTTACTCCAGGAATATTTCTTAGATTCTATTTTTATATTTTTTACAAATTCATTCTCTTTGTTTTCGGAAAAGAATTTTTCAATAGCCCGGGCCAAGGCATCAGGATTTTCTTTTTCAACAATAAATCCTGTCTGGTTATCAGAAATAACTTCTCCCAAACCGCCTACATTTGTTGCAATTACAGGTTTATTAAAATTCATTGCAATCTGCACAATTCCACTTTGGGTGGCGTCCCGGTAGGGCAAAATTACAACATCGCTTGCCGAAAAATAATATTTAACTTCCGAAGTTGGAATAAAATCTGTGAAAAGATTAAGATAACCTTTTAGCTGTAATTCACTTATTATTTTTCTGTATTTTTGTTCATTTGAGTAAAATTCCCCGGCTACAATTAACTTAATATTCTCGCCTTTCAGCTTTGCCATAGCTTCCAGTAAAACATCGAGGCCTTTGTAATCCCTGATAAAACCAAAAAATAAAATTAATTTTTCACCTTTTGGAAGGTTCAAAAATTTTCTTGCCTCTATTTTATCAATCGGGTCACCAAAGTTTGAATAAATAGGGTGAGGGAGTATCTTATTTTCTGCGCCTGGTTTTAAGCTTAAAAGATCAGCCTGCACTTTTTTTGAAAGAAGAACAAAATAGTCTACAAATTTGAAAAAATACTTTGTGGATACTTTATCACCGGGTTTTTTTTCGTGGGGAATAACATTGTCACAGATTGTAAGAACTTTTGTTTTACCATTCTTCCTTGAAATTTTGGATATTGTACCAAAACAGGGAGCAAAGAAAGGCATCCAGTATTTAAATATTAGTAAATCAGGTGAGTCTTTCCGGATTTTTCTACCGACTTTTATCCAGCTGATCGGATTAATAGAATCGACAAGTATTTCAGTTGGGATTTTTTCAACAGTATCTCCTGATTCAAGCTGAGATTTTCCCGGGAAAAATATGGACGGGTATTGCCTTCTGAACGTAATTACATTTACTGAATTATTTTTTGAAAGTTCTTTGTAAAGTAATCCTACGAAATGCGAAATCCCTCCGCGAAGAGGGTATGCTGTGGATAGAATTGTAATTTTCATCCGGCGAGTAATTGATCAATTGTTGATAACACGGTCTCTGTTTTCAGGTAGTCCATGCATTTATATTCTGTATTTATGCATGTTCCTCTGAAAAAACATTTACATTCTTTTTCTGGCTGAATTATTTTTCCGAGTCCGAAAAGCTCAAACTCATTTGGGTTAAATATATTATTAAAGAGTACTATCTTTTTATTTAATCCAAGAGTTATATGCATTGCCATAGTAACACCCGTAACAACCAGGTCACATTGATTAACCAGGTTAATAAATTTCTCGAGCTGGAAATAGCCCAAATATTTTCCTCCGGTTTTTTGGGAGAACATTTTGTTTTTCTCATCTTCTTGTTGTCCGCCAAGAAAAACAACGCTGTATCCTTTCGAAAGTAAGGATTTAGCTAGTGAAACCCAGTTATCATCAGCCCATAGTCGTGTGGTCCATCTTCCACCGCAGCCAGTGTTTAATCCGATTATTTTTTTTGATTTATCAAAATTCCAGGAAGATGTAAACTCATCAAACGGCGAGAGAATATATTTTTGTCCGGAATATTCAAATCCGCAAATTTCAAAAATTTCTTCAAGGTAATTTTTTGTGTTTGCCTGATTTATATCATCAAACAGTCCCGTAAAAAATTTATGTTCTGCAGCTTCATCTGCAGGATACGTAACTCCATTTTTTATTATGTATCCCTTTTTTACTTTTGATTTTAATTTACTGGTAAGAGCGCAGGCTTCCTTGTCTTTATCCAGGTTGTAAATAACATCGAAGTCAACAGATTCTAAATAAGTAATTCCTTCCTGATTAAATTTTAAAACTTCATTTACGGAACCGGGTACTACTGAAGGCGAATGAGTGAGCCAAAAGATTTTTGCATCAGGATATGTGGCTTTTATTGTTTCCAGCAGGGGAGTGGTTCTTATTACATCGCCAATTGCACCGAGCTTTATAATGAGAATTTTTTCTTTAACGGGTGAGTAATATTTACAGACTTTTCCGTCTTTTTCAGTACAATGGACACCCTCGGTTTTTGAAGGTTTACAAGGAATGTGTCCTTTGAAATGGCTGCAGTCAATTTTTATATCAGAAATTTTCATATTCAAAAAAGATGTGTGAAAAAGAATTGTTGACAATCCGGACAGGTTATCCTTTATCTTTTATTATGTATTCTTTTTCATCCATAGAATTGTGAACGAGGATTTCGCCAAGCAATCCTACGGAAAAGAACTGCACTCCAACAATTATTAACAGGATACCTAAAAATAACATCGGTCTGTTGCTCAATGGTACGCCGGTTATCCATAAATATGTGAGATAACCGTTTACCAGTAAGCCAACAAAAAAAGAAAACGCACCAAAGAATCCAAAAAAGTGCATTGGTCTTTTAATATATCTGGTTGAAAATAAAACTGTAATCAGATCAATAAAACCTTTAAAAAATCTGGAAATTCCAAATTTAGTTTTGCCATATCTTCTGGGATGGTGCTGAACAACAACTTCTGAAATTGTAAAACCTTCCCATTTTGCAAGCACGGGCATATAACGGTGAAGCTCGCCGTAAACTTTAATATTTTCTGTAACCTCTTTGCGGTATGCTTTCAATCCACAATTAAAATCGTGTATTTTAATCCCGGTCATTAATCTTGTAATAAAATTAAAAAACCTTGATGATATTTTTTTGATAAATGGATCGTGTCTTTTTTTCTTCCATCCGGATACAAGGTCAAATCCTTCTTCAAGTTTCTTTAAGAGATTCGATATTTCATTCGGATCATCCTGAAGATCAGCATCCATAGTAATTACGACATCTCCTGTCGCTTCCTTAAATCCAATTTGTAAAGCTGCCGATTTTCCGTAATTTTTTCTGAAACTTACATATCTAAATCTTTTATCCGGTTTGCAAAGATCTTTTATAATCTTTAATGAATTATCTTTGCTTCCGTCATCAACCAGTATTACCTCATATGCTGCATTTAAAGGCTTCAACGCTTTCTTGATTTCATTAGCAAGAGGATGAATGGATTCTTCTTCATTAAAAAGGGGAACCACAATTGAAATTTTTCTGAATTTCGTATTTATCCGCTGAAATCCCGTCGTGTTGCCGGGCTTGTTTGAATATTTTCTGCGACGATTATAGTAAGGTTTTCGGTAGCTTTTTCTGGTGGAAGAATTTCCTCCATTCTGAGAATTCTGTCCCGGCTTTTGAGGGACATTACTGCCCGATTTATTGTCGTTTTTGCTGTTATCTTCCACTAAATGTCCATCATTTTATAACTTAGCCCAAAATTAACTCAATAATTAGTGAAAAACAATTTATATGGGGTATTTTCAAGCATTTACAAATCTGGATAGGGGGCTATTCAGGCTGTAATTTAATCTTGACAAATTTGTATAGATTGGTTAGTTTAACACTGCTGAAATAAAAAGAAAAGAACATTTTTACAGGATTTTGAAAGAAGAAAATTAGCAAGGAGTTTCATGAGTAATACGGAAGTAAAAACGATTGAAGAGCTTACGAATAAAGACTATAAGTATGGATTTGTTACGGATATTGAGGCAGATACTTTGCCGAAAGGACTGAATGAAGATATTATCAGGCAGCTCTCAGCAATAAAGCAGGAGCCCGAATTTCTACTGGAGTGGAGATTGAAGGCATTTCGCCATTGGCAGAAAATGGAAGAGCCGACATGGCCGAATGTTCACTATCCAAAGATTGATTACCAGGAAATCAGCTACTATTCAGCTCCCAAGAAAAAACCAAAATTAAACAGTCTTGACGAAGTTGATCCTGAACTCAGAGAAACTTTCGACAAGCTCGGAATTTCAATAGACGAGCAAAAAAGATTGAGTAACGTTGCTGTGGATGCCGTATTCGACAGTGTGTCGGTCGCAACTTCATTTAAGGAAAAATTATCTGAACTTGGAATTATTTTCTGCTCATTTTCAGAAGCGGTTAAAAATCATCCAGATCTCGTAAAAAAATACCTTGGAAGCGTGGTTCCTTATACTGATAATTTTTATGCAACTCTGAATTCCGCTGTTTTCAGCGATGGCTCATTTGTTTATGTGCCGAAAGGTGTCCGCTGTCCGATGGAACTTTCTACCTATTTCAGAATTAACGCCGCAAACACCGGTCAGTTTGAAAGAACTCTAATAATTGCGGAAGAAGGTGCATATGTTAGTTATCTTGAAGGTTGTACAGCTCCGATGAGAGATGAGAATCAGCTTCACGCTGCAGTTGTAGAGCTTGTTGCACTCGATAATGCACAGATTAAATATTCAACCGTACAGAACTGGTACCCGGGCGATAAAAACGGGAAAGGCGGAATTTATAACTTCGTAACAAAGCGTGGTGCCTGCCGTGGGGTAAACTCAAAAATTTCCTGGACACAGGTTGAGACTGGTTCGGCAATTACATGGAAATATCCGAGCTGCATTCTTCAGGGAGATAATTCAACAGGTGAGTTTTATTCCGTTGCAGTAACAAATAATTATCAGCAGGCGGATACGGGCACTAAAATGATCCATCTTGGAAAGAACACAAGAAGCACTATTATTTCAAAAGGTATATCCGCAGGAAAAAGTAATAACAGTTACCGCGGACTTGTTAAAATTTCGAAGAAAGCAGAAAACGCAAGAAATTTCTCACAGTGTGACTCATTGCTAATTGGTGATAAATGCGGGGCGCACACATTTCCTTATCTCGAAATAAATAATCCATCGGCTCAAATCGAACACGAAGCTACAACTTCCAAAATTGGTGAGGATCAGGTATTCTATTTGAACCAGAGAGGAATTTCAACTGAAGATGCGATAGGGTTGATTGTAAACGGTTATTGTAAAGAAGTATTTAAAGAATTACCGATGGAATTTGCAGTTGAGGCTACAAAATTATTGAGTATCAGCCTAGAAGGAAGTGTAGGATAAAATTCAAAAGTCAAAATTAAAAAATAATAAATTAAATTTTAAAACAGGAAAATCGATGTTGTTAGAAATTAAAAATTTACACGCTAATATTGAAGGGAAAGAAATTCTAAAAGGAATAGACCTTAAAGTTAACACAGGCGAAGTTCATGCAATTATGGGTCCTAACGGATCGGGTAAAAGTACACTTGCACAGGTACTGGCCGGAAGAGAAGAATACGAGGTTACAAAAGGCGAAGTACTTTACAACGGCAAAAATCTTCTTGATTTATCGCCCGAAGATCGCGCAAGGGAAGGAGTATTTCTTGCATTCCAGTACCCGATAGAAATACCGGGCGTGAGCAATACCAATTTATTAAAAACCGCTCTGAATGAAATTCGTAAATATAATGGGCAGGAAGAACTGGATACGATGGAATTTCTTACACAGATAAAAGCAAAGATGAAACTTGTTGAACTCGATCAGTCATTGCTGAGCCGTGCTGTAAACGAAGGATTTTCCGGCGGTGAGAAAAAAAGAAATGAAATTTTTCAAATGGCAGTACTTGAACCAAAGCTTGGTATTCTTGATGAAACAGATTCCGGGCTTGATATTGATGCTTTAAGAATAGTTGCTAACGGTGTAAATAAATTAAAATCTAAAGATAAAGCTACAATAGTTGTAACTCACTACCAGAGATTATTGAATTATATCGTTCCTGATTTTGTACACGTTCTTTATAAAGGTAAGATAGTAAAATCAGGCGGTAAAGAGCTTGCGCTTGAACTTGAAGAAAAAGGATACGACTGGATAAAAGAAGATTCAAACGCAGTAGTAGAAAACTAAGGGAGACAAAGAAATTTATGAGTCAGTTTGCAGAAATTAAAGAATGGTATTTGAACGAATTTAAATTATTTGAAAATAGTTTGAACGGGGAAAGTACCGCTCCGATACATAAAATAAGAAAAGAAGCAATTTCAAATTTTTCAAATCTTGATTTTCCAAACACAAGAGACGAAGAATGGAAATACACAAATATTTCTCCATTGTTGAAATATAATTTCAAACCTTCTCTTGAAAAACAGGATGTAAAACAAGAGCAGGTTAATAAGTATTTATTTGATGAACTGGAACATAGTCTTCTGGTTTTCGTTAATGGTCATTTTGATGCAGGTTTGTCCAGGATAAAACATCTCCCGAAGGGAGTTATTGCCGGGAGTATTGCAGGCGCGATAAAAGAGAAATCACCGGTTGTTGAAAAGCATTTTGGAAAATATGCCGATTATAAAAACCAGATATTCACAGCTCTTAGCACTGCTTATACCAAAGATGGCGCTTTTATTTATGTGCCGGATGGAAAAATTGTCGAAGAGGCAATTCACATATTGTTCCTGACAACTGAATCGGATGAAAATATTCTAACTCAGCCAAGAAATTTATTCGTCGCAGGGAAAAATTCTCAAGTAAGACTCATTGAGCATTACGCTTCGCTTGGTGAAAATATTTATTTCACCAACAGTGTTACTGAAATATTTGCTGATGAAAATTCGATTGTTGATCACGTTAAGCTGCAGGAAGAAAATAGAAAATCGTTTCATGTAGCACGGATGGAAATTGATCAGGAGAAGAACAGCAATTTTTCATCACACGCAATCTCGCTGGGCGGGGATATTGCCAGAAATGATTTCAATAGCCGCTTTAATGACGAAGGCGGTGAATGTATGATGAACGGGCTATTTCTGACAGACGGCACACAGCTTTTTGATACACACTCACTGATAGACCATGCGAAACCGCACTGCAATAGTCACGAGCATTACAAAGGAATTCTGGATGATAAATCCAGAGGAGTATTTAACGGTAAAGTGATTGTAAGGCAGGATGCGCAGAAAACCAATGCATTCCAGGAAAATAATAATATAATACTTTCCAATGACGCTCTTATTAACACAAAGCCGCAGCTGGAGATTTTTGCAGATGATGTAAAATGTTCGCACGGTGCCACAATCGGTCAGCTTGATGAGGAAGCCATGTTCTATCTGAAATCCAGAGGTATAGGCGAGGAGACTTCAAAATCGATTCTGATTCACGCATTTGCGAGCGATGTTATAAAGAGCATAAAAATTAAGGCAATAAAAGATTACGTAGAAAAAATTCTCTCTAACCGTTTTGACGGCTAAAAGTAGGCTATTATGAATTCAAAAATTGAAACACCACAGTTAAAAAACATAGCGTTTGATGTGGAAAAAATAAGGAAAGATTTTCCAATACTTTCTGAAAAGGTTCACGGGAAAAATTTATGTTATCTGGACAATGCCGCAACTACTCATAAGCCCAAAACAGTGATTGATGCACTCAGCAAATATTATGAAACGATTAATTCCAACGTACACCGCGGTGTTCATACACTGAGTGAACTGGCTACCAACGCGTACGAAGGCTCAAGGGAAACCGTTAAAAATTTCATTAATGCTTCGAGCGAAAAAGAAATTATTTTTACCCGCGGAACAACGGAATCAATAAATCTTGTTGCACAGACATTTGGCAGGCAAAACCTGAATGAAGGAGACGAGGTTTTAATTACAGGGATGGAGCACCATTCAAATATTGTCCCCTGGCAGATGATCTGTGAGGAAAAAAAGGTAATATTAAAAGTTGTTCCGATTAACGAAGATGGCGAGCTTTTGTTCGAAGAATTTGAAAAATTAATAAATGAAAAAACAAAAATTGTTTCGGTTGTTTATATATCAAATTCCCTGGGTACCATAAATCCCGTAAAAAAAATTATTGAAAAGGCTCACAGTCTTGGTGTGCCAGTTTTGCTTGACGGAGCGCAGGCTGTACAACATCTAAATGTTGATGTGCAGGAACTTGATTGTGATTTCTTCGCTTTTTCCGGGCATAAAATCTACGGTCCTACGGGCATCGGGATTCTTTATGGGAAAAAAGAAATGCTTGAGTCGATGCCTCCTTACCAGGGCGGCGGAGATATGATATCGAAAGTTACATTTGAGAAAACAACCTATAATGAGCTTCCATATAAATTTGAAGCCGGTACGCCGAACATTGCCGATGCCATCGGTCTTGGAAAAGCAATAGATTATATAAAGAACATTGGTATTGAGAAAATTGCCGCGTATGAAAAAGAGCTGCTTGATTACGCAACAGAAAAATTGAGCGAAATTGAAGGCCTAAGAATTATTGGTAGAGCAAAAGAAAAATGCAGCGTAATTTCTTTTGTGTTTGAAGATATTCATCCGCACGATATAGGAACGTTTTTGGATTTTGACGGTGTCGCCGTCAGGACAGGACATCATTGTACACAGCCGGTAATGGAAAGGTTTAATATTCCTGCAACAACACGGGCATCTTTCGCGATGTATAACACAAAAGAAGAAGTAGATGTACTTGCAAACAGTTTAAAAAAAGTTTTAGAGGTATTCGGATAATGGATAACGAATTAAGAGAATTATACCAGCAGGTTATTCTGGATCACAATAAAAGTCCGAGAAATTTTAGAGTAATTGAGCATCCTTCGCATCAGGCGGAGGGTTACAATCCATTGTGCGGCGATAGGATAGACGTATTTGTAAACGTTAAAGACGGCGTGATAGAGGATATCTCTTTCCAGGGAAAGGGTTGTGCGATCTCGAAAGCCTCAGCTTCGCTGATGAGCTCAATAGTAAAGGGCAAACCGGTTGAAGAGGCGGAAAAATTATTCGCAAAATTCAAGGATCTGATTACCGGAAAACTTGGTGAAAACCCCGACCTTGAAGAAATTGGCAAGCTTGCGGTTCTCGCCGGCGTGAAAGAATTTCCCGCACGTGTTAAATGCGCCAGCCTTGCCTGGCATACAATGATAAATGCAATCAATGAAGAAAAAAATCTTGTAACTACAGAATAAAAATTAGTATGAGCGAAGTAAACAAACAGGAATTGGAAGAAAAAGTTATTAGCGTATTGAAAACCTGTTACGACCCGGAGATCCCGGTGGACGTTTTCGAACTGGGTTTGATTTACGAAATTAGAATTGACGATGAATCTAATGTTACACTTTTGATGACACTTACATCACCTGCCTGTCCCGTTGCCGGTTCCTTACCCGGTGAGGTGGAGGCAAAAGTAAAAAATTTACCTGATGTAAAAGATGCTAAAGTGGAACTGGTCTGGAATCCACCATGGGATAAAGATATGATGTCTGAGGTAGCGAAAGTAGAATTAGGATTTATGTAACATAACTGTCATTTCAAATCCCTGCAGGTTGGGATGAAAAATCTAATGCAGGATTTAAAATTTCTCAGTCTTTCCGTTCCTTCGAAATGACATTCTGAAGTTTGCAAATAGTCTTGAATAAAATTTAATTAAACTAAGGGGAGTTTAGAAATTATAAACAAAAAAAGTACAGGAGATAAAACATGTTCAATATAGTTTCACGCCCCCCTATGTATGATCAGGATGCGGTTCAACCGATGAGAGATGAATTGACAGCAGTGGGGATTAAAGAATTATTAACGGCTAAAGATGTCGATGAGGCGATTAAAGTTCAGGATGATCAGACAGTATTGGTGATGATAAATTCTGTCTGTGGCTGTGCTGCCGGAAGTGCAAGGCCGGGTGTTTCTCTAGCTTTACAGAATGATATAATTCCAGATCGGCTTTATACCGCGTTTGCCGGACAGGAAAGAGAAGCAGTAGATAAAGTGCGCGAGTATGCTTCTGAGTATCCGCCATCATCACCGAGTGTGGCATTATTTAAAAACGGTAAACTTATTTATTTTATGGAACGAAGAAACATAGAAGGATTTGATGCCGATTACATTGCTAATGAACTGAAAAAAGTTTTTAACGAACACTGTTCAGCGAAGGGACCGTCAATTAACCCCGAAGCTTATGCGGAAGTTATGCATGCGAAAATGTGTGGATCAAAAATTCCGGCGTACAAAGGAAAATAATTATTATTTCTCTCCTGCCGCAGGCGGGAGAGAAATCTTTATAAAAAAAATATTAAAATACTATGAAATTTAGTTCACAGGAAGAATATGGCTTAAGGTGTTTACTGAGAATAGGGAAGGCTGAACCTAACGGTTTGACAATTCCCGAGATCAGTGAAATGGAAGGGCTGTCTGTTGCGCACGTAGGGAAATTACTCAGAATTTTGCGGATTGGTAAATTTATTGAAAGTGAACGCGGACAAAACGGGGGATATAAACTTGCAAGGCAGGCTGATAAAATCCTGATTAGTGAGGTGCTTGCTGTATTGGGGGGAAGGCTTTTTGAAGCGAGCTTCTGCCAGGATCATTCGGGGGCCGCTTCCATCTGCACAAATTCTATCGATTGCTCAGTGCGGTCGCTCTGGTCAAACATACAGGATATGCTAGATAACGTTCTGAGCAAAATTACACTCAAAGATATGCTTGGCAAAGAAGAAACTGTCTCTATTCTTGTTAGCAATTTTACCGATGAGGCCGGGGAAAAAATCCTGAGTAATTGATTTAATAATTACTTGTCATCTTCAACATCTCCGTTTTTCAGATACCCTTCTTCCCGAAGGCTTTTTAGAGATTTATAAATTTTAATAGTCACTTCATTGGAAGAACTATATCCGGTTGATTCAATTTTTACGCCGTTAATTTCTTTCGAAAGTTTTACTTTCGCAAGCAGTTGATCATTTTCAATCAGGTCGCCACTCATTCGGGATTTATTTTCGGGGATGTTTGACAAAGCATAATAAACTCCTTTTTTGGCATTTGTAAATGCTTTATTTATATCCCGTTCTACATTATTCTGAGCATTGGTATTTGCTGCAAAAATAGATAATATAAAAAATGATATAAGTAATTTCATAAGCCCCTCTTTTTTCTGTAGATTACAAAAAATATTAATAAATAAAAATAAAAACAGACATGGTAAAAAAGAAAAATGGCAGAACCCCGATTGAGCAGATTATAAAACCATTCCAGTATTTTCTTGAAAAAGAAGCATCAGGTGGAATTCTTCTACTGGTTTTTACGGCGGTTGCACTTGCATGGGCAAATTCACCTTTCGCTGAATCTTATTCACACCTGTGGCATACAAAGTTTGCCCTGGGTTTTTCTGGGCTTAATTTAGATTATTCGCTTCATCACTGGATTAACGATGGTCTTATGGCCGTTTTCTTTTTTGTAGTGGGACTGGAAATTAAACGCGAATTTCTCGTGGGAGAATTATCATCTTTCAAGCAGGCTTCGCTTCCGATTATGGCTGCTATTGGAGGAATGATTGTCCCTGCGCTTTCTTATGTAATTTTTAACTCCGGCACGGAAGGAATTTCCGGTTGGGGAATACCGATGGCTACGGATATAGCCTTCGCAATAGGAATTTTAGCATTGCTTGGTCCGCGTGTTCCGCTGGCACTTAAAATATTTATAACCGCTCTGGCAATTGCCGATGATATAGGCGCAGTTTTGGTAATCGCGTTTTTCTATACTTCGCAGATTTCTTTTGTCAGTCTCGGCTACGCAGGCGTTATTTTAATTTTACTAGTGCTGGCAAATCTTTCAGGCGTGCGCAATCTCCTCGTATATATTGTCCTCGGATTTCTTCTCTGGTTATTCTTCTTAAGTTCGGGTGTCCACGCAACAGTTGCGGGTGTTCTGCTCGCATTCACAATTCCGGCATCTTCAAGAATTAATACCTCCCAGTTTTTGTCTAACGGCAAGAGGCTTATGGATGAATTTGACAAAGCGGGAGAAGAAGGACCGAATGTACTTACAAATGAAGACAGGCAATCTGTTGTTCAGAACCTGGAAGGGAACTGCGAGAAAATTATGACACCACTCCAGAGATTTGAACACGCGCTTCATCCCTGGGTCTCATTCTTTATTATGCCGGTATTCGCACTGGCCAACGCCGGAGTTACACTGGGTGAAGATTTTATCACCGCACTTGCCAATCCGGTCAGCGAAGGGATTATAGTCGGTTTGTTTTTCGGAAAGCAGATTGGAATTTTTATTTTCTCGTGGCTCTCTGTAAAACTAAAAATTGCCTCGATGCCTAAGGGTGTAAACTGGAAACAGATTTACGCAGCAGGAATCCTGGCTGGAATAGGTTTTACTATGTCACTGTTTATTGCGAACCTGGCGTTTACCAGTGAAGAAATCCTGAACATTTCCAAGGTCGGTATTCTAACTGCGTCATTTTTATCGGGAGTGGCGGGTTTCTTTATTTTGAAGTACACTCTAAAGCCGGAAATTACAACAGAATAAGATATAAAATTTTACTCTTAGTGTAGTGGACTAATTCTAGTATCTGCCATCCCGAATTTATTTCGGGATCTCATTTTTTTGAAGGGATTCTGAAATAAATTCAGAGTGACAGTTATACAATTTAAATCTCAAGTGAAATTAGCCCGACGTCCTTTTCCCTTTAATTTGGAAAAACAGGTCGCTATTTTTAACAATTGCATTAACCAAAATATGGATTTACTTAAAATGGATTTGAAACTAAAAAAGCTGGAAAGATTTCACGGAAGAAAAGGCCCCTTATTATTAATTATAATGGATGGTGTAGGTATTGGCAAAGACTATGACGGCAATGCGGTTCTCCGGGCAAATACGCCGGTGCTTGATAAACTTATGAATTCAAAATTGTACACGCAGCTCAATGCACACGGCCCGGCTGTAGGACTGCCGACTGACGACGATATGGGCAATAGCGAGGTTGGTCACAACGCAATCGGTGCGGGCAGAGTTTTTGCTCAAGGAGCTAAGCTCGTAAATAAAGCTTTGAGTTCCGGTGACATATTTAAAACTGATGTCTGGGACAATGTTATTGCAAAAGGAAAAAATGGTGGCACAATTCATTTTATCGGCCTTCTTTCCGATGGAAATGTTCATTCAAATATCAGCCAGCTATTCCTTCTGATTAATAAATGCGCGGAATTGGGAATAGAAAAAGTAAGGCTTCATGCATTAATGGATGGAAGGGATGTCCCCGGCAGAACAGCGTTAAATTATCTCAATCAGACTGAGGAGTTATTCGCGAAGATAAAAGCCGATAAAGGTTTTGAATATAAATTTGCCTCCGGCGGCGGAAGAATGATAGTTACTATGGACAGGTACAACGCCGACTGGGATATTGTAGAACGGGGCTGGAAGGCTCACGTACTGGGAATAGGAAGAAAATTCAAATCCGCTAAACAGGCTGTTGAAACTTTTTATGCTGAGAACGAAAAAATTATCGATCAGTACCTCGATCCGTTTGTAATTGTCGATGAAAAAGATAAACCAGTTGGCACAATTGAAGACGGAGACTCTGTTATCTTTTTTAATTTCCGTGGCGATAGGGCCATCGAACTCTCAAGAGCTTTCGAAGAAAAAGATCTTAATATTTTTGACAGGCAGAGAGTACCGGATGTTTATTATTGCGGAATGATGCAGTACGACGGCGATCTTCTGATACCTAAAAATTACCTGGTTTTCCCGCCTAAAATAGACAGAACCATCAGCGCATATTTGTGCGCCGAAAAAGTAAAATCTTTCGCGATTTCTGAAACGCAAAAGTTCGGGCACGTAACATATTTCTGGAACGGCAACAGGTCGGGTTACATAGATAAAGCGCTGGAAAAATATATAGAAATTCTATCCGACAAAATTGAGTTTGACAAAGCCCCTAAAATGAAAGCCTATGAAATAACAGATAAAACTATTGAGCTGTTAAAATCGGGTAATTATAAATTCGGCAGAATAAATTTCCCGAATGGAGATATGGTAGGTCACACCGGAAATTTTGACGCGGCGGTGACCGCAGTTGAAACCACAGACGAATGTGTCGGAAAATTATTAAAGGTAATTAAAGAAATCGGCGGAATAGCACTTGTTACTGCCGATCACGGTAACGCGGACGAAATGTACACAGAAAAAGATGAGAAGAGAACACCTAAGACTTCACATACACTGAACCCTGTCCCGTTTATAATTTATGATCCTGATTACAAAGATGAATATGAAATGAGTGGAGTTAAAAATCCAGGGTTGACAAATATTGCAGCAACCATACTAAACCTGCTGGGATACAAGAAGGTTGAAGATTATGATGAATCTCTGGTTAATTTTCAGTAGTAGTATTTGATATTTCTGATAGTTAGTTGATTATTAAATCAAAAATAGCGGTTAGATTTAATTTACTTTTTTAGTAATTTACAACCTGGAAAACTTTTTATTGGAGTCCAATTGATTCTAAAAAAATATCTTCTTTTAGGCGCATTTCTTCTTGCAGCAGTTCCGCAAATGTCTGCACAAACAACTATTGGAAAATATGCCGGAGAATTCCTGGCAATTGGTGTCGGCGGACGGGCACTCGGAATGGGCGGCGCTTATGTCGCTGTTGCGAACGATGTAACCTCAGGTTATTACAATCCTGCCGGCTTGATACATCTCAATTATCCACAGGTTGAACTTATGCACGAAGAGCGCTTCGGTTCGCTTGTAAATTACGATTACGCCGCTGTAGCAATTCCTTACGGAACGGATATGAGTTTTGGACTGAGTATTATGCGCCTCGGAATTGATGGAATACCGGATACAAGAAATGCTCTTGTAGACGCGAACGGGGACGGTCAGCTGAATATAAAAGACGACAGACTCGATTACAGTAAAATTACCGAGTTCAGCAACCAGGACTGGGCAATATATTTTTCATTTGCAAAAAAACATTCAGAAAAATTTACTTACGGAGCCAGTGTAAAAATTATAAGGAGAGTGCTGGCAGAATACGGAGCAACCGGAATCGGTTTTGATGTTGGTGCTCAATACAGGATGACAGATAATTTATTCCTTGGAGCAAATATTCAGGATGTAACAACCACGCTTGTTGCCTGGAGTACAGGAAGAAATGAATTGATTTCTCCCACCTCAAAAGTCGGTGCCGCGTACAGATTTGAGTTTTTAGGCGGTACATTTCTGCCGGCCATTGATATGGATATAAGATATGAAGGCAGAAAATATTCTGCCAACTATAATTTGGGGCCTATAAGCTTTGATATGCATTACGGGCTTGAGTACAACTTTAAAAATATTTTTATGGTACGTGCCGGTTACAACGATGTTAGGCAGTTTACAATTGGGGCGGGAGTTAAACTACCGAAATTAAATATCGATTATTCTTTCGCAAAGTTCAGCGGATCTTCCGATGAGACACTTGGTGACACTCACAGAATTTCACTGACCCTAACGCTTGAACAGCCGAAGTATTTGAGGGAAGGAAAGTAACTCTTATATTTTTTAAAATTAAAAAGCCCGGAGTTTCAAATATGAATCCGGGCTTTTTTGCAGAAAATTATTATAATAAATTTGTAACCAGACTCTGGTATGTGCTTATATCCTGCAATCCAACGAAAGACTTAACTATTTTGCCTTGCTTATCAATTATAAACGAAGTTGGTATGGCCTGTACTCCGCCGTAAGCCTGTGTTATGTTATTGTCTGCATAAGCTACGTGGTAATTGATTCCCATTTTTTTAATAAACGGAACAACATCTTTTTTAGTATCAGTATCTACAGAAACGCCAATAATTACCAGTTTATCTTTAAAATCTTTTTTAAGCTGTATCAAATCAGGTATACCTTTTCTGCAAGGCGGGCACCATGTAGCCCAGAAATCAATAATTACAACTTTGCCTCTGAAGTCGGACAGCTTTAACGTACTTCCGTCTGTACTTGCTAATGAAAAGTTAGGTGCCTTATTTGAATTATCTACGCTTGTAGCATTATTAGTTGCGGTTGAATTATTCTCTTGTGATGGAGCCTCTTTTACATTTTTACCACCGCAGCCTACTATGGTTGCAGCGGTAAAAAGAAAAATTGATGCTAAAATCTTTAGTCTCATTAAAAATCTCCTGTAATTTTATTCTGATTTAATTATTGAAGCCTTTCCTGTGCTGCTTTCGGATTGTAATTAGGCGGATACGGACCCTGATCCGGTTCTTTTCTTGTATTGTTAATAATAAAGAATACAATTAGCACAACTACAATAATAATTGTCCAGACAGTACTTTTATACTTCGGATCAATTAGATGCTTCTTTTGTTCAATTGGTTTCCCGATTACCCGTTCTTTTTTCCTGTTTTTTTGTGCCATAATAAGGTTATAAATGGTTTATTAATAAATAATAGTCAAAGATAATAAAATAAGATCTTTATTGTTTTTATTTAAGGTTAAATAGTGATAAAAGGTGAGCTAATATATTATTTTTATATTAGACGTGTAAGTCAAATATTCTGGATGTAAAAGAAAGTCGGTACAGTGATTTAGTAAAATTCTAATCCACTGTACCAGCCGGTGTTTGTCACTTGTTGGAGTTTTTCTTCATTTTATAAGCAAGATAGGATCCTGCTACCAAAATTGAGAAGGAGCCTCCAACTACCACAACATCAGATAATACAAACTTTGTTAAATCCATTACTAAGCCCTTTGATTAATAGAAAATAGTCGTAAGCAAAATTAATTGTTAACCTGTGATTTTAAATCAACATATGTAATGCTTATGGGAATGTAAATAGTTTGAATCCCACTATTCAACCAATAGCAATTATATTCGCTCAATGGTATAATATTGCCGATAAATGGCAAAAAAATTCCATTTATCTCTCATTTTGTTGAATTAATGAAACAGCGGTATTAAATCTTTATGGAGTGTAAATTGAACTCATCTTTGAGAATAGTGTGTTGCTTTCGTTTTGTTTCTTGCTGCTCATCCAGTCTATGAGGTCATTTTCTGTATCAATATCTATCAATTCTTTAAGTGTATGTATTTCCATATTTGCGTTAATTAATTTATCCATGGTCTGTTCGTAGACAGAATCAGTGCTCCAATCGATATTAGTAAAAAATTCTTTCCTTATAGATTTTAATCCTAAAAGATAATATCCGCCATCAGTTGATGGCCCTATTACAGCATCTTTCTTTTTCATTGCGGAAAATGCTTCAATAATAATTTCTGATGAAATATCCGGAAGATCGGTGCCGATGATTACAGCCTTTTCAAATCCATTTTCAAATATTTCGCTGAATGCGGTAAACATTTTTTCGCCCAGATTTTTGCCGGATTGCGGATGGAAGAGAAAACCGGAATTTACCCAGGATTTTAT
>Ga0209919_1000472_pt1 | contig 20480 bp, 18 predicted proteins | sample SalPon2A_C_D2_MG_FD_185721 | JGI IMG/M metagenome (GOLD analysis project Ga0209919, IMG submission 185721) | Soil microbial communities from South San Francisco under conditions of wetland restoration - Salt Pond MetaG R2A_C_D2_MG (SPAdes)... | ecosystem: Environmental > Terrestrial > Soil >... | reverse complement strand
GGAAACTCTCTCACAGGCTTTGGCGAAGGAACGGAAGTCACCTATTCATTCTCCGGTAAGCTTGGTGATCTAATCCGGGCCGAAGAACTGTTTTCGGCCTATCCATTCTTGCAAGAATTGCGGGTTGTCGTTGGTCAATCTGGTCTTGGCGCGGCGGGCGGGTTCAGCGACAATGGTATATCCATTGCTGGCGATATGGACCTGAATGCAATTCTCGATACGCTGGTTCACGAAGTCCAACATGCCATACAGGAGCATGAGGGTTTTACCGGTGGTGGCAATATGGCCACTTTTGCGTCACGCATCAACGCCGCTCTTTTTGAAGTCGATCAGCAGATTAAGAACGCACGCCCCGGCAGCAACGTCGTCGGTGAGCTGAAGAAGATCAAAAAGGCGCTTGAGGATCAGAAGGAGTTCATCGGTGAAGGCGTAAGCGGATTTGCCGCCACTGAGGGCGAAGCCGGGAGCTACGAACGGATCGGCGGCGAGGCCGAAGCGAGGAACGTTACGACACGCCGCCGCCTGACAGGGCAAGAGCGCCAAGCGTCTTTCCCGCCATCGACTGAAGATGTTCCCCGCAGCGAGCAGTTTCGCAAGGAAGATCTTGTCGCGCTCATTCCGCAGAATGCGGCGCTGATTGACCATCTTGTCGAAGATGGCACAAAAGACTGGCCTAAGACACGCATTTCGGCTGGCATAGAGACTATCGCCGGCCAGCGGTCGAATATTCACCTTTCGATGGAGTTTACGCCATCAGGAATTTCGAGACGCATCAAGGAATATGGCGCGCAACCATTGCGTGATGCGCTGGTAACGAGAACCGAGCGCGCTCGAACAACGATTGCGGAACTCGAAAGAGATCGTCGCCTCTATCCTGACACAGGACGTGACTACGAGAAACAGATCCGAGGCCAGAACCGGCTGATTGAACTCATTGATCGCACCGTTCCTCTACTTGACAGCATGATTGCGGAGCATCCTGAACTTGCGGCAAAGCCGGGGTATGATGTTCGCCAGATCGACACCGAGAAGCTGATCGACGCATATAGCGGCAAGACCTATACGGAACAGGATCTTGCTGCTTTGGAATCCAGAGTGCAAAAGCTTGTACGCAAGCTTGGCGAAGATGGTAAGATCGATACCGAATATGCTGGCGACATTGCCGCAGATCTGGAATCACAAGGGTCTTCATATCTGCAAGATAGCGTTCGCCGATATGACGAGGCAGCCTATAACGCAATCCTGAAAGCCGACCGCAAACTCATCGAAGAATACCAGCTCGCCGAAGCCTACTTGAAATATAAGAATGCGCAGCAGCATATATTCGGGAAAATTGGCGAGCAGGCGTCTCTAAGGAAGACAGAATCCGATCCATCTGCTATAGTGGAGGGAGAGGAAAGTGCGTCCGGTGATCTGGTGGCAATTGCAGACGAAATGCGCGAGACGATCGCATCAGCATTGGCGTCTGGGGACGGCTACAATTATGGCCTACGTGTTACAGACGCGCCGCTCGCAGTTGGCGAGACCGCACCACCAAGCAGAACGTGGTACTCAGATTTTATATCTGAAGAACACGATACGTTTGGACGAGAAGCGTTTCCAGATCACGACACGCCACTTTCTGGTTCATCTGCTATTGGGTTAAGGGATGAACGAGATATTGAAGCGGCTTTAAGGGCTGCTGACGTGACTCCGATGAAATATCTGGTTCCAAGTCCATATGGGCATAGTCTTTATTTAGGGGCATACGTTTCGCTTGTTCGTTCAGAAGAGCGAACGCCTGGGAACGATCCTGGTGAATGGATCTTACCAAATGCTGAAGTAGTCCAGACTTGGACGAAAAGCCCTCCTAGCGAACCTAGTGAGGGCTCTCTCTCTCTTGAGGGTACCAATGTTGCAGAAAACCGCGCTGCTACTGGAAGAGAAGGCGTCGAGACTGGCGAGGGGCAACCCGCGCCGGGCGGAACTGCTGCAACTGGCGAAGGCATTCAGGGAGATCTATCTGGAGACCTTGACGCCAGAATACCAGATAGAGCGCTGGCGCGGATCATTCGCCAAGAGAGCGCAAGTCTTGATGCAGACGGCAACATCATTGCCGGAAGGCCATCCAGATCGACAAAGGCTTCTCGAAAAAGCCGCGAAGGCGTCGCGATACAACGCGCTGGAAAAGCTGAGCCATTCAATATCTCAGGATTCGATGGCCGCGTAAGGGCTGAGAAGCTTACTGACCGCGATGCGCGCGAAGGCAATCTCGCCCGGCTGACTTACGAGATCTTCGAGACCGGCACGATGAAGGCTTCCACCATTCCGCTCGGCGAAATGGAAATCACCCAGCGATCAGACGGCGCATGGGAAGTTGGCTATGTCGAGATCCGCGCGCCGCGCAACGGCATCGGGTCGAAGCTATATGGCGCGGTCGAGAAAGACCTTGGCATTCGAATGTCGCCGTCGGGCGTGCTCTCGGAAAGTGGCTACGCTTTCTGGAACAGCAGGTCTCCAGCCTCCGTCCAATGGCATGTGAAGACGCCGACCTTCACCGATGAAGCGGGCAAGATGTATTTCAGCCCGCGCAAAATCACGGATGAAATGGACCGGATCGGACGGGAGTTGAAAACGCTCTCCACTGGAGCCGGATGGGCAATGAAGCTGTCGCCGACTGAGCGTGAAACCTTCCGCAAAGCCTATGTCAAAGAGCGCGGGCAACTGCTTGCACTATACGGCAGTCTCCCGCTGGAGGCCAGAGCGCGGAATGTGCGCGACAGCATGTTTGCGCTACGCGGATTCTACTCCCCCGCAATCCGCGCGGCGGAAAACATCTCACAAGCCAAAGGCACAGGCGAACAGTTCCTGAAGCAGATCACCAAAGCCCCCGGCGTCCGCAAGGATGAACTGGAATGGATGGGGCTGGAGGAATTCCTTCAGGGCAAGAAATCCATTACCAAGGATGAAGTGCTGGCGTTCATGAGAGCGCATCAGGTGGTGCTGGATGAGAAGGTTTTAGACGACAAGACTTTCGACTCCGCCAATGTAAAATCTGAACCTATTACTGAGGATGAATTTGGCGAAAGGCTTGGTTTGAATGAGTTCCAGCTTCGTGACAGAAATGTCGGCGAGGTTTGGTCTTTCAAATCAGACAATGCTGAAGTTTTCATCGTACAGCATATCGATAATGGCCGGTACACCGTCTATAATAAATACGGCAGTATCGGGACATCATCGATCTTCGCACAAGCAGAACATATCGCGACTGGCGAGCTTGCTTCCACAAGCGAAATGGCTGATCAGGTCCGGTTCAAGGGGTACAAAGTCCCCGGCGGCGACAATTACCGTGAACTGCTGATCCGGTTGCCGGAACTCGCGGAGATCAGGTTCACGGCAGCAGATCAGAAACGGCTTGATGTCGCCCAAGCCAAGCTCGATGGTTTGCGTGAACAAGGGCTGAGTTCATTCGATCCACGCTTTAGCCACGTCCAAGACGAAGTTGATCGACTCACGAAGAGAAAAACAGAGCCGAAGTATACATCAAGGCATTTCTGGGATCAGGAAATTGTACATCTTCGCGTTGACGACCGTGTTGGCCCTGATGGCGAGAAGGTCTTCTTTATCAATGAGATCCAATCGGACCTGCATCAGGATGGCAGAAAGAAAGGATATGGCAAGCCCCGCCTGACGGAGAGGCAGAGACAGATTCGATTGGAGGTCGCCGAACTCTCGCGCGTAATGCGCGAAAATCCGGGAGGGTCACCGGAGTGGGTGCGCGCTATGGAGCGTGAGCGCGAACTTAGAGGTGACCCTGAATTCACCACTGCAACACAAAATCTTGAAGGGGCTAGAATGCCTGACGCCCCCTTCAAAGGAGATCTCTGGCTCGAACTCGCTCTAAAGCGCGCTCTGCTCTACGCCTCTGAAAACGGCTATGACGCCGTATCATGGGCGCGGAGCGATCAGATCGCTAAGGCCGTCGGCGCTGAACCTGAAAGCCTCACTCTCCAATACGATTCAAAGATCGGAAAATTCCTCGACAAATATACAAGGAAATGGGGAGGGAAGGTAGAGGAAGCTGAGGACATCGCACCAAGCGCCCGCGCTGAACAGACGGATGAGGGCTATCTGATCGTTTACGACGATGGCAGGCAGGGCGGTGTTTTCGACACGCTTGCTGAAGCGAACGCTTATATCAAGCGCGAATTCTCGCAATCGACGACCGCCAACCCCCTCCTCCGCATCACCCCTGAAATGCGAGCCTCTGTCATGGAAGGACAGCCGCTTGCCATGCGGCGTCAGCCACCGGCGCAACAGCCCGAAGCCCTAGGCCAGACAGACCCATACAACATGCTTATCTCCATAGGCATGAACGCAGTAGAAGCCGAAGCAAAAGCAAAAGGCGTTACGACAGTTCAGGAAGCCGTCCGGGTTCTCCGCCATGAAGCCGTTGAATTCTTCAAGGCAATGGGCATGTTCACCGAGAAGGAATGGAACACGCTCAAGACGGCGGCGAAGCGCAATGGCTGGGTGGAAACCACCGGCGTCCGCGAAGCCTACGAATCCGTCTACAAGGGCGGCATGTCCGAAACGGATATGAACGACCTCCTCATCAAGGAAGCCATCGCCGAACAATATAGCGAATTCCACCTGAACCGGAAACAGTTCACCGGGACCATCGCCGGAGTTTTCCAGCGCATCAAGGATTTCATCGCCCGCGTCAGCAATTTCATGCGCGGTGAGGGCTTCCAGACGTCGGATGATGTTTTCACCCGGATCGATGAAGGTGAGTTCAAGGCTAGGTTCAATGAGGCGTTTCCGGAGTTTGCGCCGGAGCCGCGCACGCAGGAGACTGAGCAGCTCGCCGATATAGCGGCACAGACGCTTCCAGGCGTCAGTCCGTCATCCCCGCTGTCTCAGCCAACACCCGGCCCGACGGCGGGGCTGGAGCCATCTCCAGCCGGATCTCTGATCGACATTCAGCGCAACCTGCGCAAACGGCTTGGTCTGACGGTCAAGAAGGGCCGTCTGAGCCCGGAGATGAAGCGCCTTGCTGCCCAAATGGGCGGGATGCTTCGCGGCCAGTTCAGCCGCCAGACTGGCGTCATACGACTCGCAATTCTCGAAGACATCGATACCGAAGCCCATGAGGTCGGGCACGCACTGGAAAGCCGGTACGATCTGACTCCGCTGAAAGCCCGGCATCAGAAAGACCTGATCGGTATCGCGGAGATGAGCGGTCGCGATACCGTCTCGGAAGGCTTCGCCGAGTTCTTCCGGCTGTATCTCACGAATCCGCAAGCGGCGGAAGCGCATGCGCCCGACTTCTTCAGCGAATTTGAAGAATTCATGGATGCGCAAGATCCGCAGACGCTCGCGGATATTCAGGAAATCCGCGACCAGTACCAAGACTGGCGGAATGCGTCATCGGCCGGACGCATCACGGCGGCAGTCAAGTCCGGCGTCCAGGAGAGCACATTTCAGGCAATCCGCAACGAGTACAACGAAGGCGGAGTTGCTGCTGTCTCGGGCATGTACTGGCGCTATCTGGAACGCGTTTATAAAGGGCGTATCGATCGCACCAATCCAATCCGCAAACTGATGATGCGAATTGCACGGCTGGCAGAAAGGAACAATCAGGGCCTCGATCTGTCGGCTTGGCGCAATCCCCAGATGCAGGCGCAGAAGATCGTTTCCTCCGATGCCGCCGCTTACATGGATTTGACGCAGGGCGTAGCATGGGAGAACTCTACCGGCAAGGGGACCGTCAGCCTGCGTGACGCGCTGCTGACGGCATATGGCGGCGTCGAGTTCAACAACTGGTCTGAGCAACAGCGTAACCACTTCGGCGGCTACATGATTGCGCGGCGCGGGCGCTGGCTGTGGCAACGCCACGACATGAGCCCAACGCAAAATCGTGGGCGAGGACCGAACCCGCCGGATAATCCCGGCGAGGGAGATTGGTATTTCGACACAATGCGGCGTCAGCGCCGCATTTTTCTTGCCGGGCGTTGGGAAACCGAATTGATGCGCCCGCCGGACAAGCATAACCGCGCCGATCACGAGCAGGCGGTGGCCGATCTGGAAGCAGCAAACCCGCAATTTGCGCAAGCCTCGCAAATGGTCTATCAGTTCCTGCGGGATCTGGCACTCAAGCGTTATCAGGCCGGTCTGGATAGCCTGGAAGAATACCAGTACAAGACCGGCACGCCGGATTATGTCCCGTGGTTCCGCGACATGTCGGACGAGATATTCGCGGGGACGGCAGTTTCCGGCCGCAAGGTCGCTGCGAAATTCGCGATCAAGGGATCGTACCGGGATTTCATCGATCCGATTGAGGGCATCGCCCGGCAGGTCTACGACACCAATCAGGAAATCGCCGTCAACAAGCCGAAGTTGCTTTTGGGCAAGATGGCCGATGAGGTCGAAAACGCGGGGCAATACGTTGAGATCATCCCGGCGACGCGGATGAGGGTGGAGGAAGTCAGAATCCGCGATGCGCTGCAAGCGGCAGCGATCGAGGAAGGACTGCCGCCCGAAGATGCCAAGGAGATGATTTCCACCGTCGCTTCGATGCTCGGGGAAGACGCTGTCGCCAAGCTGTTCAAATCGGAACAGGCCGGCGAAGGCCGCGACGCCATCCTGCACTACATGGATAACGGCGTTCTCAAGATGCTGCAAGTCCATGATGACGGGCACGGGATTGCCAAAGACATTCTCGGTTTTTTCGAGATGACGCGCGGCACGCCGTTCGGGGATAGCTTCTTCGACATGATTACGTCCGCCGTCCGGGTTCCGCAGCGAGGGATAACAGCTCACCCCGGATTCCTGTGGCGAAATCTCATCCGTGACACTTTTAACGCCGCAGTCTTGCAAGCCGGTTATTTCCCGATCGTCTCCAACATCAGGACGGTGCTGGACAATCGGGCACGGCAAGCGCGCGGCGAAGAGACTTGGGCGCAGATACTTGCCAGACATGGCGGGATCATGGGCGGCATCAACCGCTCCAATATTCAGCAATTGCGTCAGGGCCGCGTTTCCGACTTGCGCACGGAAGGCGTCGTGCTCAATCCAGCCAGGCGTGACTTCTGGGCAAGGACCGTCAACCCGCTCCATGAGGATTTCTGGAAATGGGCGGAGTGGTCGGAAGCCAACGCCAGACAGACGCTTGTCCGTATTTCATTCGACCGGGCGCTCAAGGATGCGCAGAGCCGCTATCCGACAATGCCGCAAGAACAGCAAGTTTTCATTGCACTCGAATCAGCGGTGCAGCGGTCTCGGGATTATACTGATTACGGGAGAAGCGGCGACTTCGCGAGCCAGATAGTATTCAATCGCCTGGTGATGTTTTTCAACCCTGCGTTGCAGGGCCCGGACAAAATGGTCAGAAAACTGTTTCTGGCGCAGACAGATGAGGGCGTATTCGCTACGGCACAGGCGGTACGGAAGCAATTACTACCGCTATTTGATCCCAAGGATAGCAGAAAACCGCTGACGAAGTCGGAGAAAGAGGCGCTTAAAGACGCTATGCGCGCATGGGTAACCGTTGCGATGATCGCGGTCGCCCATCTGATGCTCGAACTTCTGCTCAATGACGACGACGAATTGCGTGACAAGTCTGAGCTTGAGCGTGCGCTCAATATTCCGATGACCATCAACGGTCAGCCCTACCGCATCCCGCGCGGCTTCGATGTGGTGAACGTTGCATCAAACGCCTTGCGCGCGCAATATGATAGCTGGCGCTACGAAGATCCAACGGCATGGCAGCGCTTTCGCAAGACGCTTGGATACAGTCTTGTTCCACCGCACTCGTCTCCATTGCTCGACATGTATATCGGTTGGAAGCACGGGCGGAACAACTTCTTCGACAGCGCGATCGAGCCGGAATATATGCAGGGCCGTTTGCCGGAAGATCGTTACAAAGCTTACACGTCGAAGCTGTCCAAGGACATGGCCGAGGGGATAAACGCCGTCGCGCCGTTCGAGGTATCACCTCTCATGGTTGAGTACACCATGAACACGCTCGGCTCGGATTGGGCGCGGGACATTCTGCGCACTTATGATGCGGCAGACCCGGATAAGCCCGCATTGCGCTGGCAGGAATACCCGTTTGTCCGCACGACGCGCGGCTTGCGCGGCACGCGCGGCGCAGAGGATTTCTGGGACCTCATGGGGCGGGATGGCGGAGACTTCATACAGCCCGCCGGCTCCTACAAGGAAGAAGCCGTCAAGAACAAGGTATGGACGCAGGAGGACATACGCAAATTCTTTGAACGTCGGGTGACGGATGATGATGCCAGGGCCTATGCAATCCTGAATGGGCATTACGATGTCGATCAGCGCCGCCTGCATCCGATGGAACGCGCGAAAGAGTTCATCACCGCGCTCAGTGCAACATCCAGGCAGGTGGCGTTCAACCGGGTTGACGATCCAAGAACCGGGAAGCGTCTTGAGGTCACGCGCGCCGTCCGTCAGCAGGCGAACGAGATCATGAGCGAGATCAGCCGCCGGGAATATCTGAACGGCCTGATAGCAATCCAGCGCCCCGGCTACGAGTTCCGGGAACCGATGCCGGTGAAGCCGTATCTGGAAGAGCTTAAAATGGTCTCACCGAGAATCCACGCCATGCTGATTGACAAGATCAAGATCAAGCGCGGTACGAAGGTTTACGATTACGATACGGTGCGGGAACTCTGGCCTGAAGTTCGCCGTCGTCTCCTTGACGCAAACAAGCGCGAGACCATCATCGAGAAGCGTGCGCAGGTCGAATTCAACGATCTGAACTATGCCGTCGGTCGGGCAAGAGCGCTCGGAATCCGCTGACGATCTTGCCGATGATGTGGACGGTATTTCCTACAGTCATGATGAACAGCCACCATATTCCGACAAGAGCACCAGTAACGATCAGGTAGATGGCAAGCGCTTCGATAAATGACATTGGCTTGATCTTTCGCTGAACTCTGTGTAGAACATCTTGAGAACATGACGGGCAGAATCCGAGGTTGCAACTCGGAGACCGCCCTAAAAGCATGAAGAGGCGGAAAGCTGTTTTCATGTGGGAAATCCTGTAAATGAAAAATCCCCGCCATTTTACCGGACGGGGATTAGAATTCAAGCGATCTTGCGACGATGCAGCAAACTGTGTAAGCAAGAGATGCTAAAAAAGAACGTTGCAGGGGCTCCATGCTTCGAAGAAGACAGCCGCCACGCTATTTGCAAATAGCGGACCTCTATGAGCAGGGATTGAGCGAATTCAAGATTGCTCGTCGCGAGCGGATCGGTGTCACGCTGGTGCGAAGGTATCTTCGGGACGCCGGTCTGTTGGAAAGATCCCTTGACGCAGAAATGCGAGCTGCTCGAAATGAGCAAATTGTTGATCTCCGCAAGAAGGGGGAAAGCTTCCGTTCCATCGGGAAGAAGTTCGGCATAGGTCCGGATGCCGTTAGAAGTGTTATCATTAAGGCTGATCTTAATGCATTCAGTGAATGCGCGTATGGGCTAACTGGATTGAGCGTCAGAGCCAAGAATGGCATTCTTAATGCGCTACCTCAGGATGTTTATCGCGCTGTGAAAGATGGCACTCGTGTTGTTGGGATTGACGATGTGCGAGGCTGTATGCCCATCGGAGCGACAAACATCGGCAAGAAGACGCTAGAAGAAATCGAACTCTGGCTGGCCTCGAAAGAGGAAGAGGTGACCCCGCCATCATAGTGGGCAGGGTCTAAGAGTTAAACGTCAACATCGTTCGCAACCTTCGTTCCACGATAACGGCGATCAGGCTGACCGTTCTTCCTTACTCGGAAGGGCGGCTTGAACGAGGCCGGGGCCGTGGTGATCTTCTTCATCTCGGCCAGCGTCTTAGCGGCTTTTTCCGCAGGAGTGCGTTTCCGCTTCTGTTCAACCTTCCGGGATTTCCGGACAGTTGGCTTCTTGGTAGCGTTTTTCACCGGCTGTGAGCGTTTTTCACGCCGCGCTACGGGTTTTGCGACTGGAGTTGTTGCCGCCATGTTCAAAGCCCGCATTGCTGGCACGGACAGCCAGACGAGAGCTTCGAGAAGCGCAAGGAACAGAACGGCGTTGACCGCTCCGAGACCGCGCGCTGTGCCCTCGACCTTCGTTCCTGCCGACATGGAGATCATGACGGCAAGCCCGGAGGCTTCAACGGGCTTTGCCTGAGAACGAGCCTTGCGGGCGTTCTGAAGCGATTTGCGGGCTTCTGACGCCTGTTGCATCAGCGCCCGGCAGTTGGGGCCGCATCCGCCGTTCGCGGCTTCAGCGGTCACGAGAGCGTCGAGAGAGGACACTTTCGCTTCCAGTTCGGAAATTGCCTTTGCCTTGTCCGCATAGACGGCTTCTCCGTGCTGGGCTTCGATCAGGTGCCGTCCGTGCCGATCTGCGTAATAGTTGGTGGCACAGAACAACGACACGAGCACGCAGACGATTGCAGTCGATCTCATCTGCATGGACCAGCCGATAATGCCGGCAACGATCGGGATTGCGATCTTGCCAATGTCGGCGAGGCCGAAAGTGATGCCGGCGGCTAAGCCGACATTCAGTCCGTGGGAGACGTTCAGCACGAGGCTGACGATCCCCGCCGCAAGAGCGATCGACAGCATGACGCCGCCGATCAGAAATTGCGCCCAGCGGGGAATTCTGCTAGGCTGTTTCACGTGTGATTTTCCTTTCAAGGGGTTTGTCACAATGGCTCGGCAGAGTGACCGCTCTGGCCGGGCCGGTTTATTTTCAGGGTTTCAATTGTCAAAGAGCAGGCTTGACGCATTGCGTCAGTGGCTATAATATGGCCACATGAGCGAGCTTGTCAATAAAAAAAATGACTATTCTTACATTTCCCCAAGTCATATTCGCGCCGCGCGTGGCTGGCTGGGGTGGAACCTAGATATGGCAACAGAAAAGTTGGGTATACCTAGAAGAACTTTGTGGCGTTACGAGGCAAGTAAGAACAAAATCCCCGAAGCATCAGCCGAAAAGATTTACGTCGGCTTCATGAATAACGGTGTTGAGCTTCGAGAAGACGGATTGAGGGTAGTATGAGCGATCCAACTTGGACGCAGCGAGCATTCTGGTTCGCCAGAGACATCTGGCGTATTGTCATCAACGTCGGTGGCCCCGAGTTTTTCGGAGTCGAAGTCAAGAACTTGCGGCTTCGTCGAGACCAATCTGTCGAAAAGATCTGGACGCACAGGCCTTACGAATGGAATTGCCGATATACGGTGGGTGTAGGGAATGACGGAAATGCAGCCATCTCGGCGAGATCCGCGGTAAACCGGAAATCCCGTCAGATGATGGACGAGATGTGTTCGGATGCTGTTCGCGTTAGCCAACGCCATCCTGAAACGCTCGTCGCAATCGATGATACCGTCTATTACGAATATGATCTGGCTGCCAGCGGAGAGTAAAGAGCATGTTCTACGGCTTGTCACTGTCCTTCGAACGGTACCCGAGATTTTCAGCCGTAATGCTGATCTTGGCTGTGGTCGGTCCCGTGCTTCTGGTCATCTTTGGTCCGAAACCTAACGGCCCGGAAGTTCGTGAGTCCTACGACCGCGCCAAGCTCGACTGCCGTCTATCCGGCGGTAACTACGAGTATTTCGGAACGCAAGGGTATCATTGTATCGGTGGGAAGAAGTAGCCACTGCCTTCCAAATCCTCAGTCTACACCAACCCGCTTCACGGCGGGTTTTTTATTGGGAAATCCTGATCTGACATGACGATAGAAGCAGTCCGCCCCCGCCTGATCTGGGAAGGCAACGGGTCCGCCACGAATATCTCGCTCGTTGTCGAGACGGTGCCGATCCGCTTTCTGGATAATTCCCATATCAAGGTCAGGCAGCGGATCGTTGCAACCGGTGTCATCTCCGATATGGAGGAAGGCGTCGATTACACGCTGACCGGCGGGCCGAATAACGGCGTCGTAACGCGGGTGGAACTGAACGAAGGTACGATGGAGCTTGAGCCTTCGGCGCTTCCATCGGGTTATGAATGGGCGATATGGAGAGACCAGCCCTATGCGCAGGAAGTTGATTTGCTGGTTGGCGGCGATCTTTCTTCAGATAATGTCGAATCCATCGGGAATATATCCCGGACGATCGATCAAGAGATAGGAGACAAATCTGACCGGGCGCTAAAGCTTTCGATATTCGATCTGGATACGGATGTCGAGCTGCCACCTATCACTGCGGGCAAGGCGCTGAGCGCCAATGCTGCTGGAGATGGGTTCGAGTTTTCGGATGTGCCGGAAGTATTCGTCCAGAATTCCGCGCCAGCCACATCGGAACCATCCGGCAGCTTGTGGATTGACGCCGACAGCACGGATTACGATCTCTATCAGCTTGTCAGCGGCGTATGGACGGATACAGGCGTTAATCTTAAAGGTGCGACAGGCGCAACAGGTGCGACCGGGGCAACGGGTTCTACAGGTGCGACCGGCGCGCAAGGCGACAACGTAGAATGGTTGACCGACTCCGGCGTGCCGTCGGACATCGATGACGGCGAGAATGGAGATATGTATCTCGACGCCGACAGCGGCGATGTCTACGGGCCGAAGTCCGGGGGTGCGTGGGGATCGGCCGTAGCAAATATCGAAGGTCCGCAAGGGGATCAAGGCGACCCTGGAACCGGCGATGTCTCCGGCCCGGCATCGGCAACAGACGGCAATCTCGCCAGCTTCGATGAAACGACGGGTAAGCTGATTCAGGATAGCGGGATAGCGGCGGCTGATGTGGTTGTCGCATCAGATATCGCCAACATGCTTGAGACGACCGACATCGGCGTTAGCGTGCAAGCTTATGACGCCGATCTCGACACATGGGCCGGGCTGACGCCAAGCGCCAACTTTCAAACGCTCGTCACGCAGACTTTCGCGCAAATTCGCGGCTCTCTCGACCTTGAAGCCGGGACGGACTTCTATTCGATTTCGGCGGCCGATGCAGCAATTGCCGCTTATGCGCAGCCGCTCGACAGTGACTTGACCTCGTGGGCTGGCGTCACGCGGGCGGCAGGCTTCGACACATTCGTCGCGACGCCTTCAAGTGCCAATCTGGCCGCGCTCGTGACGAACGAAACCGGCTCCGGGGCGCTGGTTTTCGCCACGTCTCCGACGCTGGTTACTCCGGTTCTCGGAACGCCAGCAAGCGGCAATCTCTCGAACTGCACAAGCTATCCTTCGGCGGCGGAAGGAACGAACGGGATTGTCGATCAAGCCACCGACGCTGAAATCCGCGCGGCAACATCCGGCGCACACGCCATCATGGCGGAAGACCTATCAAGCGCCAACGCGCTTGTCACGCTCACCGATGCCGCCACGGTTGCGATAGACTGGACGGCTGGCATAAACTTCACGCTGACGATTACCACGGATAGAATTCTCGGCAATCCGACAAATGAAATCCCCGGGACTTTCCGGACGGTTTTTGTCATCAGCGATGGCGGGCCGGACGAATTGACGTTCGGCAGCGAGTATGGCGGCGCTCCGCCAACGCTCGATGACATCACGACGACGAAGGGTTATCTCCTGTCAATCTATTGCCGCGCAGCGGGGCAGTTCCTTGTCTCGTCAATGGATGGGAGTCCAGCATGATCGAAACCGGAAAAGACTTCAACTTGCGCTATGAGGCTGCATTCACGGCGGCTGGTGGTGATCCTGACTCTTGCGATGGTGTCTTGTGGTTGCGCGTGGTTGCGGCTTCTGGTCTGACAGCAGACGAGATCATCGAGCAGATTGGCCTAAAAATCGAAAACGGCACAGCCAATCACGGCTGGTTGATTGGCATCCTGAGATATCTATGGGACGAATGGAGCGAGAAGCAGCGGCTTCGGATTATGGAGTTGATGGGGCCGCGCGTGGTAAAATGCGTTCTCGTTCGCCGCAACTTTGACGTTGATTTCACCGAAGCTGAAAAATCGTTGCTCGCCAAGTGCATGCAGGAAATCAACTGCCTTGGTGCGGTAAAGGCGTTAAATGGCTAGCACCGGATTCACCATATGCGGAACGGGCGCGAATAATACCGATGTTGGCACTGAGGCATGGGCCTCTCCCGGCAATATCACGGCGGATGACGGCAGCAATGCCAGCGGTGCGGCAGCGGCCAAAAACGAGCAGATGAATTATCTGGTGGGGTCGAATTTCGGTTTTGCCATCCCGGCCGGATCGACAATCGACGGTATCGAAGCGCGGCTTCAAGCTTCCGATGTGGTAAGTCAGGCTGATATCACGCATGTTATCATATACAAGGATGATTCGACGCCTGGCAATGACCTTGAGGCGGGGACAACGGGCGTAACCAGCACGCCAACCAATTACGACTATGGCAGTTCTTCGGAGCTTTGGGGGCTGACATGGACGCCTGCTGAAATCAACTCGGCAAATTTTCAACTCAGAATTTCAATGAACGCAGGCCTCGGTGATCCCGCTGTCGATTTCCTCGCCGTGAATATTCACTATACGGAAGCGGCTGGCGGTGATGCTCCGTTCTTGAGGCCGGGTGGAATATTCGGACTATCGTAAGCCCACACACGCAATCTCAAATCCAGCCGTCCTCCGGGGCGGTTTTTTAATGCCTTAACCGCAGTGAGACCTAATGGACATTTCCAAACGCGGAATTGACCTGATCGTCAGTTTCGAGGGCAAACACAAGGACATCGGTGGCGGCCGGTATCGCGCCTATCTCGATACGCTGGCGAAGCCTCCTGTGTGGACCATCTATTGTGGCCTGACGCGCGGTGTGCACGAGGGGATGATCTGCACTACCGAGGAAGGCGACAAGATGTTCGCCAAGGAACTCGCAATATATGAAGACGCCGTTGAGCGGTTGATAAGTGTAGACCTCAACCAGAACCAATTTGATGGTCTTGTCAGCTTCACCTATAATTGCGGCGTCGGAGCATTGGAGAAATCTACACTTCGGTGCGTTCTTAATCAAGGTAAATACGAGCAGGTGCCTGCGCAGTTGATGCGCTGGGTAAATGCTGGCGACAACAAGAATGTGCGCGGACTGGTGCGTCGCCGCAAGGCGGAGGGCGCGCTGTTCATGGAGCCGATGCAGGATGACATCGCTCTGCCCGAGCATGAGAGCGAGGATGCCGTCGCTCCCCAGATGCCGCAGCGCGTCGAGGAGGCACCTGCCGGGAGCGTCAAGGACGCCGTGCGGGAGAGCTGGACCATTCGCGGCGCTCTGCTGGCCTTCCTCGCCACCGTCAGCGAGACGACCGTCGAAGCCTACAACTGGGTGACTGGCGTCGCAAGGGATGCCGGAACCGAGCTGACGACGCTCAAGCAGGTCACGGGACCGTTCGACACGATCCTCGTCACGATGAAATCGGCGCTTCCGGTGCTGGCCGTGGTCGGCATCGTGATAGTGGTCTCGCGGCGCATCTCAGCCGCTCGTGAAGGAAAGATCGGGTAATGGCCGGGTTCCTGCCGCTCGTCTTCAACCCACAAGCGTGGATCGCTGTCGGGGTCGCACTGTTCATCGGCTTCTCTGGCGGCGTCGTGAAGGGCTGGAACGACTCGAACGCCGATCACTGGCGTGCGCGGGCCGAGGAAATGACACGCGCGGCGCAGGACAAGGAACGTCTTGCCAAGGCAAATGAGCGCCGCGCTGTGGAAGCGGAAGCCGAAAAGCAGCATTTTCAGCAACGGTTACAGGTACTGATCGATGAGACAAATCGCGAAGGGACTGCTTGCGTGTTTTCTGATAGCGAGCGCCAGCGGTTGCTCGACCTCGCAGCCGGTAATCGTTGACACGGCGTTGCGCTGCCCGGCGCTGCCTTCCGATCTATCCGTAGAAGCGCGGCGCAAGCCGGTCATACAGGGCGATACAGCGGTTGAAGTAGCTGGCCGGTTGGTGACGCAGGTGCATGAGAAAAACACCGCTCTGCGCCGCGCTATAACGGCTCATGAGGAATGCAGGAAATGAAACAACCTTGGTTCTCTCACACAGGGGAAGCTGTTCATGTATTTCCCCAGAAGTTCGTCAACTAAGGCCCCTAGTTTGTAAACTAGACCCCTTAGTTTATAAACTAAGTGCGCAAACGCCGCTCATTCTCGTTGCCCTCCGGTTATAGACAGGCCGCCCGAGGATTCGAACCTCGCTCATCCGCACCGGAATCGAACCGGCCTTCGCTCCGTCGAGCGTGCTAGCCAAGACTGACGACCCGAAGCAGATTCTACCAAACCCAGCGGTTTAAGTACAGTGCGGCTTTACGTTTCCGGGGATCGGCATAGGCAGGGCGACCGATGGGAGCATAAAAATCGCTGGGCAACTCCCCAAGCGGCTCCACTGGCTCGTTTAACTTTTTGGCTAAGATTGGCTTGTACATCGGATGCCGACGCATCTGATTTATGCAAATGCCTGCCATATACATGGCTCCCCAGCGCGGCTCATCGAGCACGCCCAAAAGCTCCTGCCGAGATAATGCCATCTCGCCGGACTCAATTAGGCAGGCATAATAATCGCGCATAACGGCATTTGGGATAAGAACGTCTGAATTATCTCTTCGGCCAAAGCCTTGGCGTGCTTGACGCCAAGGCTCTTCCTCATGAGTAGCGTCAGATAAATTAAATGCAGTGAGTCCGCCAAAAACCTGGACGACATCAACCAAAAAGTTTTCCGTCTCTTCATCAATCGATGAAGCAGGTCCGACTGGCGTTTCGATGGGGAGCGAACCGGAATAGTGGTCGTAGACTACCCGCACGACTGGGCCATGTCGCCATGCGCGCACCTCCTCGGGAAAAAGAGGTTTGTCATATAGAGCCAGCCGGAATGCGTGCGCATAGTACGTAAGCTTCTCCAATGACATCGCATCTACCGGTGCGGCCATCTCTTCGGCTCGGTACTGTACAATCCAGTTCGCTACATCCAAGGCTCGGGACATAAGTGACTCCATCCGCAATGCCCAATGGTGCGCCGCACCATTGGTTAGAGCATTATATCTGATTTACCTCGAATATGTGGATATGAAGTGAGTCTATCAACAAATATGCTTGACTCATTGAGTTTCTCGCTGAGTCGAATGTGGTGAATCGGATAGATTGCTGGGTAATGGGTACTTTTGAAATTCTGTTTGCAAGTCCGTAGTGTGATATTTCTGACTCTCACATTTGTGGATAGAATCAACGCAAAAGAGAACGTGCCGCCATTGCTGACGGCACGCTAGCTATCCTACAGGGCTCGAAACGTTTGCTTGGGAGGCGCGTTTCGAGTCCGCTCTCAAATATTTACCGTTCATAAACCAGCGCAGTTGATGATCCCTTCACAAGGTTAATAGCCTTAAGGCAGTCAGCCTTGTTGTAGTAGGATTCACCCGAGGCGATGATTTCATGGTTGGCTGATTTGAGCTGCCAACGCCATTGCCTATTAGGGTCGATGTAGATGATGAAGTACATGGTATTATTGTCCTGTTGTTAGGAGGTTGAGAATGCAGACGCACCTGTTCTCGTATCGACACGACGGAAAACTCTGGGGATTTGAGATCCAGGCGCACGATGCCGAAGACGCGCGACAACGCATCGGCAAACTGGCTTACGCAACTTACGATGGAGTACTGGTTACGAAGGTGCCTTTGGTGCTAGGGCCTATGGCGATACTCGCCGCTTGGGTGCGGAACGCAACTAGAACGCTATTAACTCAAGTGCGATAAAAGTTGGACTCATTTTTCGTTAAAATTAGCAACAACAAATCAGGATGCCGATATGGTAGACGATGAGCTGCGCGTGATCCGGCGGGCGAACGCATCGGTCTTGAAAAGAATAGCGGGCGTACCGAGGTCGCCCGCTACCATTGAGTCTGATCGCGATCCTCGCAATCCTTTTAGGTCAGCGGCGACTAACCAGCCGTGCGATGCTGCTGATTCAGAACCGGGTTCCAGTGCCGGATCAGATCACGCTCCTCCGCAAGGCGGGCCAAGGCTCCGCCTGGTGTGGAGTGCGCGACAATAGCCTCAGCGCCCAGCGCTGAGGCTCTTTCAAGGCATACCATTATTTAACGGTATTATGGAGCAGACTCACCAAATTTCGTTATTGAATTAACCTTATAAGGTGATATTAATGGGGCATGACAGATTACGAACGTCCCAACACCGTTTCAGGCCTCATGGCCAAACGCAAAGAGCTATCCAATCTCATTGAGCGTTATCGCCGTGAGATCAAACGACTATCAGTTTGCTGACAGATGATGAGCAAGAGCGACTTCGGCTGGAAATTTTTGTCCGCCCAGGCAGTACCGATACGAGCGCAAGTCTTACGAAAATCGCGAAAACGTTGTTCGAGGAGGCACTGAAACGCATGTCACCCGCCCAAGCTGTTGCATCTGTACTAGGTGTGACGCTGATTATCACTAGCGGCGTGGTCCTGTGTTCCTATTTGGATAAGCGCCTAGAAGTGAGGAAAAGTGAGATACTTTCCCAGGAAAAGCAGGAGCTACTCGCAACACAAAGATTTTTGTCGGAGCAAGAAACGCATCGCTTAAAGATCCTTCAAGTTGCCTTCGGCAATGCAATGATCCAGCGGGGGGTGGACGTGGAGGAACTAGCTACGCGCCTGAATGAAATGGGCATCCAGATAAGTTCGGGGGGCCTTGCCAACAAAATAAGCCGTGGAGGCTTTAGCTCTGCGTTTCTAATGCAGTGCATGGAAGCGATGGATACAAACTTGATAGCGTCTCCACGTTGACGAGCGCTGAATCTAGACAGACTCAACCTAAGTGCGTATATAGGAAGGCGCGCGGCATTGCCGCGCGCCCAGTTAGCTCTGCCTTATCAAGCGCGGTAGTTCAAATCCCGCCGCGCGCAGGACTACTTGATACAGCAAGCTAACTCCAGTCTGCCGACATCTACCAGTGTCGGCTCTGGCCTGTGAGGACAGGAAGTTCAGCTGTGAAGCGTCCGGCGAAAGCCGCCTTCATTGCTCTCGATTGGCAGGGTGCCAGCCCTACCATTCACAGAAGCGTCCAGTACCCTTCAGAATTCTTCTTCAGGATGCCGTTGTTAACCATCTCGCTCAGCACATTGTAGACCGTGCCCGTGCTACTCCCCATCTTGTTATTTGTCTCAAGCATCTTGATGATTTGTGCTGAACGTGCCTGCAGCATTGCTGTCAGATACTTCGTTATTGACTTTTTCATCTCCAAAGAGATGGTGCCTTTACTGGAAATTGGGGAGTCCTTGACTAAACCGGCTTCAACGTCTTGCTGAAACTGCGGTATTATGGAGCAGACTCACCATAAATGGTGAGTCTGCTCCATAATACCGTTATTTAAGGGAAAGACACTCGATGAGTACCTTACAAACTACTACCCTGTCTAAGCCGGTTGGTGTGGAACCTGTACCGAAGGGAGTATTTGGATATTTCCGTGGACGGAATAAACATCGACTATATAATCTGGTCATTAGGGAATTTAAAAAAAGTGGACTGTCTCAAGCTGATTTGGCGCGCCGCCTTGGCAAGACTCCAGACGTTGTCTGTCGCTGGTTGGCGGGTCCGACAAATTGGACAATTGATACCGTAAGCGATCTTTTGTTTGCCATCTCAGGTGCTGAAGCGAAATACGAAATTAGTTATCCGCTTGATTTGCCCGCTCAAAACGATAATTGCCCACATTGGCTTTCAAACAATGGCGATGTGTTCCGGTTGGATTCCAACCCCCGCACAGGAACTCAGGGTACGGGGCAGCTTGAGGTATACACATGAGCGGGCCGAGGCCCAATTTTGTCCGGTTTTTTGTCCAGTTCCGGGCGGCGTGCCGCAAATATACGGCAATCTTCCAATGCCGGATATATCGGACATTTTATCGGGGACGCGATGAAACAGAAAGCCGTCGAAAAATACGGGCATATCGTCATCCCGCATTCGTGCCCCTGCTGCCGGAAATGCTGGCTGATCGTAAAGGGCAAGAGCGCGGGCATGTGCGTCTATGGCGGTCCGTACTCGGGGTACGAGGTGCAAGAACCGCCCGCAGAGCCGCGCGCCAGCCACGGAAAACGTCCGCAAAGCCGTGCAACGGACGCACTCTAGCGGCTCCAGAGCAAGGTTATCGCCGCGCAACTCTGGCGGTGGAGCGACTTGCGGCCCGCCCGTGAGACACAAACCCCTTTGCGTATCACTTTCCACCGAATTTGATAATCAAGCAGCGTGGCACGCCGGTCCTAGGAAACCGACGCACCACTGACCAAAGACGAAAAGAAGGTTTCGCCTATGGCTGACAAGAACATATCAACCTAGACGGGCTTAAAGATGGCAGTAACAAGCGATTTTGACTACATTAGGTACACCAATGGATCACAGAACCCTCAGAGCGCTCGACTCGATCCACGGGAGAGACCCGGATATGGCTCACGTTTTGACAGAGATCCTGTTGCAGGGGATGGCGAAGCCGAAGGATTCGTCGCCAATCACGTCGAATACTGGCATCAACTTCAACCGTCTGCTACAGTGGCCGGTGCCGCTGTATCTGATCAGCGCGGGGCTGCTGGCGGCCAACTTC
>Ga0209919_1000470_pt1 | contig 20489 bp, 19 predicted proteins | sample SalPon2A_C_D2_MG_FD_185721 | JGI IMG/M metagenome (GOLD analysis project Ga0209919, IMG submission 185721) | Soil microbial communities from South San Francisco under conditions of wetland restoration - Salt Pond MetaG R2A_C_D2_MG (SPAdes)... | ecosystem: Environmental > Terrestrial > Soil >... | reverse complement strand
TTATCGGTTCATACCAGTTGACAGATTTTAAATTAAATGAAATACCGCCGGGAATTGTAGATCACAAAGAATGGACAGATGCAAATGGTAGAAATAATGCTTTAAGAATAAATGGGCTGGGAGCACCACGGGCTTTTTATACTCCGTTAATAAGAAGCATTAAGTTTCCTGATGTAAGCTATGGAGAAGATTATTCAGTTGCGCTTGGAATTTCAAGGAAGTATAAAGTTGGAAGAATCTTTGATCCAATTTATGTTTGCAGACGGTGGGAAGGAAATACAGATTCTTCATTATCAATCGAACAGGCGAATAAAAATAATTACTATAAAGACGAGATTAGAACGAAAGAAATATTGGTTAGAAAGAAAATCAATTTGTAGAGGCCCGGCATGATGTGTCTCTACGGGAAAAGAGAAGTAATTGTTACAAAAAATATTATTTAAAGATAAAGAAGCGAAAAATCATCTTGATAATGATGAATACGCAGATGCGGCAAAAATTCTACTGAGACATCAACGGCTTGACTGGGGAATGCTGTCTGAGGGATATGAATCTTTGTCTTTACAGAAAATCAAAAAATTTGAGTTCGACGGCGTTACAATTAAAATTCAATATAATCCCGGTAGAATTCATTCGACAAGCGCTAAAGTGGATGAACAATCAATTGCGGACCGAAAATGTTTTTTATGTAACGAAAATCGTCCACTTGAACAAAAAGCCATTCAGTATAAAAAAGACTATTTAATTATCTGTAATCCATTTCCCATTTTGCCGGAGCATTTTACAATTCCAAATGTTAACCATTCGCCCCAGAGAATTAATAATTCATTTGGTATGATGCTTTCACTTTCTAAGGCACTTTCAAAATATTACAATGTTTTTTATAATGGACCAACATGCGGTGCCTCGGCTCCCGACCATCTTCACTTCCAATCGGGTACCAGGAATTTTTTCCCGATAGAAAACGAATTAAGTTTTCTGAAAAACGAATTCGGTACAACTCTGACTGAAGACATAGGCTTAAGAGTTACCGGGATAGATGATAGACTAAGAAAATTTATTTTAATTGAAGGGAAAAAAGATAGAGACGTACAATACGGATTTGAAACATTTTATAAAGTATTTAAAATGATTTCAAAGGGAAATGAAGAACCGATGATGAACATTGTTTCAACATATAAGGAAAAGAAAGGCTGGAAAGTAATTCTTTATATGCGATCGAAACACAGGCCCGATTGTTATTATAAAGAAGGAAAAGAGAAAATATTACACTCGCCCGCAAGTACAGATTTATCAGGTATTTGTGTCCTTCCTCGTGAAGAAGATTTTGATAAAATTACAAAAGATGATATCGTAAAAATATTTCACGAAGTTTCTCTTGGTAAAGAAGCCTTTGAATTTATGAAATCAGGTTTGGAAAGAAGATTAAACGATTAATTTTGAGCCCCGAATACTCGAGGCTCATTTATTTTTAATGACTGGTAATAATATATTAACGCTCAAGAACAATTCGGTAATGTGCTTTCCCGCTTCTCAGTTTTTCAATTGCGTCATTAATTTTATCGAAGCTGTATTTTTCTATTACTGGTTGTATATTGTGCTGCACGGCAAAGTCAAGCATCTTTGTTATATTTTCCGGACTTCCAACCGGTGAACCTGAAACTGAACGCTGAGCACCAATTAATGAAAATGCCGCAATATCCAGTGGTTCTAAAGTTGCACCAACAAAATGCAAACGTCCTTTCGGTTTCAATGTACTTATATATGTATTCCAGTCGAGCTTAACGTTTACCGTGGAAATGATAAAATCAAACTGTCCCGCTGCCTCGGCAATTGCTGACTGATCGCGTGAATCAAGCGTGCGATCGGCTCCCAGCTTTAGTGCTTCCGTTTTTTTCTTTTCACTGGACGTAAAAGCTGTTACTTCACAACCCCAGGCATTAAGAAATTGAACCGCCATGTGTCCGAGTCCGCCAATTCCAATAACTCCGACTTTGTCTGTGGGTTTTACTCCAAATTGTATTAGTGGATTAAAGACAGTTATTCCTCCACAGAAAAGTGGGCCAGCGCTTTCCTTGTCAATATTATCCGGCAGTTTAATCACACTGGCTGCCTGTGCACGAACCTGTTCTGCAAAACCTCCGTGATGCCCAACAATTGTAGCCTGGGCGGAAGAACAAAGATTGTGATCACCTGACATACAGGAATTACAGGACATACAATAACCGGAGTGCCAGCCGAGCCCGACATAATCTCCAACTTTTAAATTATTGACATTATTACCAACTGATGAAATAGTTCCGACAACCTCGTGACCGGGAACAAGCGGATATTGACTAAATCCCCATTCATTATCGATCATACTAAGGTCACTATGACAAACTCCGCAAAACTTAACGTCAATTTCAACTTCGTTATCTTCTAAAACACCGGGGTCGTATTCAAATGGTTCTAAGTTTCCTTTTGGTTCATTTACAGCATAGGCCTTTATCATATAATATCTCCTTACAAAAGAATTTGTTACTTTCTGATTAAAAAAAATAGACTGGAAGTTCTGCCCTAAAGATAATTATAGCCGCGAAAATATCAAGCCAAACATTTTTACTTACTCATCAGGTCATTGATAAACTGCAAATCACGTGATTCGGAATTTGAGATCACTATTTTAATAATTGCGGTAAGAGGAACAGATAATATCATTCCTGTAATTCCCCAGATATAGCCCCAAAGCAAAACGGATAAAAGAATTAATAGCGGATTGAGATTTAATTTATTTCCGATAACTGCCGGTTCAATTATATTAAAGCACAACGTTTGAATTCCCCCAATAATAAGGGCAATTAAAAGCGCATAACTTACTGAGCCAAACTGCACAAGCACCATCAATGCCGGTAGTACAAGCGCAATTGCGGAACCGATAGTTGGAATGAAATTAAACAGGAAAACAAATAATCCCCATATGATAGGGAAATCAACGCCGAAAAGTGAAAGCATTATTGTTACTACTATTGCCGCAGAAAGGTTTACAGCAATTTTAGAAATGATGTATTTTTTAATTTGTTCATTTATTTCCTTAAAAGTTCCTGCAAGCTTTTCTTCTTTTTCGTGTTTCTCAATATTTAGTTTATTTCCCATCCAATGATCTACTTCTGATTCGCTTTCCGCGGGCGCGTCGCCATATTTTTCTTTGATTTTTTTTAATTCGGGTTTTACTTTTTTGTCAACATATCTTTTTTTAATCGACTCATAAGTTGATGAATGTCCTGTGACAATAAAAATGAAAAAGAAAAGGACAAATAAAATATTGCCAAGCAAAGAAAATGTTGAGTTAAAAACACTCCCCGCGAGTAATTTATAATCTATAGTTTGTAATAAGTCCTGTATTGAAAATTTTGTAAAAAATGGATCGTGAATTCCAAATGATATTGCCGTATTACTAATAAGCGTATTAAGCTTTTCCGCATAAAGAGGAAACTGTAAACTGAATCGTCCAAAAGAATCAATCAGGAAAAAAGAAATAGTCCACGCAACAAGAGAAATAATTATCACATCAATTAATATTGTGAGGGCAAGAGGAAATCCTCTGCGTTCACAAAAGTTGTGGAGAGGATGAAACAAGAAAAACAGAAGGTATGCTATAAAAAAAGGAATAAATATATGCCTCAATTCTTTTAAAATTACTGCTATAAAAACGAGGCCTATTATTACAATAAAAAACTTTACTGTTTTGTCCTGGATTATTCTCTTTGCCATACATATTAGTTGTAATTTTTGATTAAAATAACTTAAGTTAGATTTTACTGGAAGGCAATAGTTATCAAATTAAATTTATTTAAATAAACAGGTGATTTTATGAAAACCAGGTTAATATTTATTATTGCAGTCATCGCATCATTTTTTGTGGCTGATGCAAACGCCCAGTTATTTTATAGTAAAAACCCACTTGCTCATACTTTTTCTATAGTTGCCCGTGATCCCGATACCGGAGAGATGGGGGTAGCTGTTCAATCACATTGGTTTTCTGTGGGTACATCTGTTACGTGGGGAGAAGCCGGTGTTGGTGTGGTTGCCACTCAGTCTTTTGTAAATCCATCGTTCGGCCCTCGTGGACTAGCGCTACTTAAAAATGGACTGACAGCAAAGCAGGCTGTGGATATGCTAATTAAAAATGATGAAGGGAGAGATGTAAGACAACTTGCTATCTGTGACAGTAAAGGAAATGTTGCTGCATGGACGGGAAAAAAATGTATACAGCCGGCCGGCGATATACAGGGAAATGAGTTTTCCTGCCAGGCAAATTTAATGTCAACAGATCAGGTTTGGCCTTCAATGGCAAATGCCTTTAATGAATCAAAAGGGCAGCCCCTGGCAGAAAGAATGATTGCAGCACTTGAAGCCGGGCAGGCAGCAGGCGGAGATATCCGGGGGAGGCAATCGGCAGCACTACTTGTAGTAAAGGCGAAATCAACCGGCAAAATATGGGAAGATCGTGAAATCGATCTTCGGGTTGATGACAGCGATCACCCGATACAGGAATTGAAAAGACTCGTAAAACTTCACCGTGCTTACGATCATATGAATGCCGGTGATCTTGCCGTTGAACATAATGATATGAAACTTGCTATGAAGGAATATTCAACTGCGGAAAGTATGTTCCCGGATAATGCAGAAATGAAATTTTGGCATGCGGTTACTTTAACAAACATCGGTAAGCTTGATGAAGCTCTTCCGATATTTAAGGAAGTTTTTGCAATGGATAAAAACTGGGCAGCTTTAACTCCAAGATTAATTGGTGTAGGGCAGTTAAATGTTGATGACGCAGGATTGAAAAAGATCTTGGCACAACAATAATTTTATTTGTAGAGACGTATCGCCGATGCGTCTCTACATAAATATCAAAAAATTCCGAGAAGTTTCAGGGACATAATAAACACCGCGACAACCAAAATTATCTTTATTAATTTTTCTCCTTTCTTTACGGCAAACTTAGCCGCCCACCATGCGCCTGTTGCATTGCCTATTGCAAGAGCGATCCCGAAAAACCAGTTTACATTATCTGTAAAAATAAAAATTAATAATGCAGGAATTGTGTAAATAAGTACAATAAACACTTTGTGCATATTTACGTAAACAAGGTTCAGTTTCATCAATCTTTGCAAAGCTGCCATTAAAATAAAACCGACACCTACCTGTATAAACCCGCCGTAAAATCCTATTCCAAACATCGCGATGTATGCCGGTAATGGAATTTTAGTGTTATTGTGATCGGAGACTATAATTTTTTTCTGCGGAATTATCATAGATAAAATAATTCCGATCATGACCACGCCGAGAATTTTTTGAAAGACCGCATCGCTTAAATTAACTGCGAGCAGTGCTCCAACTATGGAGCCGGGAAGCGTGAGAAGCGATAGCTTCATGCTTATGTTGAACTGCTGGTATTTTTCTTTTTTGAAAGAATAAACCGCGGAAATGTTCTGAATAAAAATAGCTATGCGGTTTGTGCCGTTTGCGAGGGCGGAATCCAGGCCAAGGAAAATCAAAGTTGGTAATGTTATTGTAGAGCCACCGCCGGCGTTTACATTTATAAATCCTGCGACTAGGCCCACTCCAAACAGTATTAATGCTGATAAGTAATCAGGCAACTAACTCTCCATAAGATTATTAGAAGAAAATAATTATTTAGGAAATTTATTCATCATGTTTTGCCGGCGGTATTTTTTCCGCTTTTTCCAGCTTGCCAGCCAATCTTTCGGGTTGATGTATCAAAAGGGGCAGGCAGCGCGAACAGATGAATTCAGGTTTACCGGTATACGTTAGGGTTACCAGCGGTATATCATTTTCAGACGCATTGCAATTGAGGCATACTTTTGTTGTGGAACTTTGGTTCATTATAGATCCTGATCATTATTTATATAAAATCTGTTCATTAAAATTACTAATTTGTTATTATGAAAACCGAAGAACACCTAAAAAAAAACACCCTACGCGACGTACCCCTTTTTTCGGAAATGGATGTTTCGCATCTGCGCGAAATCTCTGAAATAAGCCGGCTAGAGCAGTATAAAAAAAACCAGCATATATTCCTGGAAAATGATAATTACCGCGGGTTTTACATTGTGCTTAAAGGAAGCGTTAAGGTTTACCGGGTTTCGGCTGAAGGGAAAGAGTATATTCTTCATTTAAGAAAACCGCCCCAGCCATTTGCCGATGTGCCGCTTTTTGAGGACGGAGGAAACTACCCGGCCAACGCCCAGGCGCTTGATGACTGTTTGCTACTCTTTATTCCCAAACAAGAGTTCACCGATCTGATCGGGGAAAATCCATCTATTGCTTTTAAGATGCTTGCCGGTTTCGCCAAGAGAATGCGAAATATGACTAATAAAATGGAGGAAATTTCCACCAAGGAAGTTTCGAGCCGCCTGGCCCGGTTCATACTGGAAGAAATTGAAAAGAACGGCTCTGTAAAACTTGAGGAACCATTTTTGAGATTAACAATTTCCAAGGCCACTGTTGCTACATACCTGGGCACAATAACCGAGACGCTTTCACGCACATTCAAAAAATTCCATGATGAAGATATTATTGTAGTGAACGGAAAAAAAATCTTCGTAAAAGACCTCAATAAACTGAAACAGCTCGCTAAATAAGAAATCCTCTCCGCAAAAAAATCCGTCCAAAAAACGCTGAAAAAGCAGAAAGCCACTCACTAATCAGATAAAAAAATCCGATTAAAGTAATGTTCTTTGACTTAAGTCAAGGTAGACGTATCGCAGGAGCCCTAATTTTTATCAGGAAATTAAAGAATTGTTTAAATGAAATTTTAAGCGAGGATAAAATGAAAAAATTACTCAATCTCAAAATATTTTCAATCATAATTTTATTATCGACAGCAACGCTGATATCCATGGTAATTATTCAGGGCTGCGAAAAAAATGAAAGCATGCGGGGAACAGAATTTGCGAAATTAACCTACGCTCCGGATGTGCCATCACCGATTATGAGAGATCATCCAACCAAGGTAATTGTTAACCTTGAAACCAAACAGGTAGTGGGGCGCCTCGCTGACGGAGTTGAATATCCATTCTGGACATTCGGTGGAAAGGTTCCGGGTAAATTTATAAGAATAAAAGTTGGTGATCTTGTAGAGTTTCATCTTCATAACAGTCCAACAAGCACAATGCCTCACAACATAGATATGCACGCAGTAACAGGCCCCGGAGGCGGAGCCCCGGTTTCAGAAACTTTGCCAGGGCACTCATCCGTATTTTCATTCAGGGCTGAACGCGCCGGCTTGTTTATTTATCATTGCGCAACCCAGCCGGTTCCACTTCATATAGCAAACGGTATGTACGGATTAATTTTAGTTGAACCTAAAGATGGATTAGATCCCGTTGATAAAGAGTTTTATGTAATGCAAAGCGAATTCTATACAAAGGATGATTACGGCACTCCAGGTCTTCAGCAATTTTCGATGGAAAAAGCACTTGCGGAAAATCCCACCTATGTAGTCTTTAATGGTTCGGTCGGTTCCCTTACCAATTCAAATGCTTTACAGGCCAGGGTTGGTGATAAAATAAGAATGTTTGTGGGCAATATCGGTCCTAATAAGATATCATCATTCCATATTATCGGTGAAATATTTGATAAAGTTTATGATTATGGCGGAAAGGATGTTACACAGAGAAATGTTCAGACCGTTTTAATTCCGGCGGGTGGCGCTGTTATAGTCGAGTTTACGGTGAAAGTACCGGGTACATATCTGCTTGTTGATCATTCAATCTTCCGTGCTTTTAATAAAGGTGCAATTGGAATGTTAAAAGTCTCAGGCGAACCCAACAAAGAAATTTTTTCAGGTAAGCAAAAAGATGAAATTTTCACCGGCTCGCAGGCTGAGTTAAACGGCGGAGCTATAGAAAATGATGACTCAAATGTTATAGTAAATAATGAAAGTACATCTGAGATGAATGAAAATGATATTAATTCTGTAATTGAGAAAGGCAAAAAAGTTTTTTCAAGAACTTGTATTGCCTGTCACCAGGCAAACGGAAAAGGACTTCCAGGAATATTTCCGCCGCTCGAAAAATCTGAATTTCTAAATGCGGATAAAGAAAGAGCTATCGGTATTGTACTTAACGGCAAAAAAGGAGCCGTAACAGTTAACGGTCAGATTTTTAATAACGTGATGCCCCCGCAGAATTTATCTGATGGTGAGGTAGCCGCCGTTCTGACCTATGTTTATCATTCATTCGATAATTCAAAAAAAGTAGTCAAGACTAATGAAGTAACCAAAATTAGGAATAAATAGTAGTAAAACGGGATAAATGAAAATCAATAATGAAATTCTTTTTAACAATATTAATTACTTCCTTCACTTTGCTTGCCAATGCACAGAATCATGAAAATGCAAAGGCTTCAATTACGAAAATGGTTTTAATTAAAGGTGGTTATTATAAACCATTGTTTAAGAAGAATGGTCAATCAGAAAGAGAATTTGTCAATTCATTTTATATTGATATTCATGCGGTTACTAACGAACAGTTTCTGCGGTTTGTAAAAGCCAATCCGGATTGGAGCCGTTCAAAGGTAAAAAAGATATTTGCGGATGGATCCTACCTCAAGGACTGGCAAAGTGATTTTAATCCAGGTGAGAATGTAAATCCATCTGCACCTGTTACTTATGTTTCATGGTTTGCAGCAAAAGCCTATTGCAGCTGGGCCGGTAAAAGGCTTCCAACAATGGCCGAGTGGGAGCTTGTGGCAATGGCGGGCAAAAATAGTCCGGGACCAAATAAAGATAAAAAATTTAATGAGAGACTTATCCGCTGGTATTCCGCCGGGTTGCCGCAACGCCTTAATAAGGTAATGTCCGGAGAAAAAAATTATTGGGGGGCCTATGATATGTTCGGGCTTATCCGGGAATGGACGTTTGATTTCAACACAACTAATATTAATGGAACAGCAATTTGCGGCGGAGGCTCAGCCGGGGCAACAGATTTAACCAATTATCCCGCATTCCTGAGATACGGATTTAACAGCTGCCTCAGCGCCAACTCAGATTTAGGCAACCTTGGTTTCAGGTGTGCAAAAGACACTAAATAATGTTATTAAAAGGAAATCCAACATGAAAAAATATTTATTAATACTACCCGCAGCTATTTTGTTAACCGGAACAGTTTATTTTCTTGCGCCCGGAAATAACAATTCCAGGAAACCAGATCTTATTGTAAAAAACACTGATGCTGGAAACGAAGTAACAAAACCTAATGACGATGACTGCTGTAAAGCAATAACAATAACAGAAGGTGGTTATACAGATATGTCCGTTTATCTCTCAAATGGCAAATGGGCAGATCAAAACGGCAATAAAGCAGATCTGGGTAAATTCAAAAACAAAAATGTTGTGCTGGCTATGTTTTTTGCATCCTGTCAGTCGGCATGTCCCGTTATAGTAAACGATATGAAAATAATTGAGAAAACTATCCCGGAAAATAAAATTAATAATTACAGGTTTGTACTGGTTTCAATTGATCCTGAGAGAGACACACCCCGGGTTTTGAAAAATTATGCCAGGGACCATAATCTGAAATCACCTAACTGGACATTATTAACCGGTAGTAAGAACGACATAATGGAACTGGCAATGATGCTAGGGTTTAAGTACAGTAAAAATTCATCAGGCGGGTTTACTCATACCAATCTTATTTCATTTTTAAATGATAAAGGAGAGATAATTTTCCAGAACGACGGCCTGGTTGTGGACATGGGTTCTGTATCTAAAACAATTTCAAAACTAAATTAATTATTTAAGCTTTTTATAAACAAAAGGACAAAACCTTGACATAAGTCAAGGGAAGACACCCGCATCACATTTAATTTAAGCATTGTAAATATTAATTAAATAATACTAAAAGGAACTTAAGATGTCAGATACAAACATGAATACAATCGATGTTCGGCCGATCATACCAAGAGAAAAACACCCGGCTATTTTTTCAATGTTCAACTCACTTCAGCCGGGCGAAGCAATGCTGCTGATAAACGATCACGATCCGAAACCGCTTTATTACCAGATGGAAGCCGAAAATCAAGGACAGTTTGAATGGAAGTATGTTGAGCAGGGTCCCGAAGTCTGGAAAGTGAACATTAAAAAAGTCTAAAGGAAAGCAAAATGGGAATAAACACAGAAAATATTGTTGAACTGGATGTAAGGCCTATACTAGCCTCAGGGAAAGATCCCTTCATGGATATTATGGCCAAAGTGAAGGGATTAAATGAAGATGAGACGTTATTGATAATAAACACCTTTGAACCTCTTCCGCTTTACTCGGTTCTTGGTAAAAAGGGATTCGGTCATAAAACAGTCAATGAAAACGGGGAGTTTAAAATCTATTTCTTCAGAGATGATTCTGTTTCCTTAAAAGTTACAACCAAGGAGAAAAAGAAGCCGGAATTCAATGAAGAAGTGTTCGAACTTGATGTGCGGGATCTTGAGCCGCCTGAACCGATGGTTAAAATACTGGAAACGCTCCCAAAACTAAATGATAATACAGTTCTTCTGGTTCATCATCACCGTGAGCCATTAATGCTTTATGATAAACTTGCTGAACGCGGATACACCGCCATCGCAAATAAAATTGAAGAAAATTATTACAAAGTAGTAATAACAAAAACCAAAGAAGATTAAGTATCATGCAGCCCACACAAATAGCCGGAAAAATGCCGCCCTCATATAAAATAGTAGGAAAATACTTTGTCTCCTCCATTCTTGGGTTTGCTGCTTTAACATTTCTAATGTTCTTAAACGCTGATTCCATGAAAGGTTATCATTTCCAGCCAAAACTGCTGGGACTTACGCACATTGCCACCCTGGGCTGGATAACAATGATAATTTTCGGCGCGATGTTTCAACTTGTTCCCGTTGTACTTCAGGTAAAGCTTTTCAGCGAGAAGCTTGCCGAGGCGCAATTCTGGATTTTCCTGTTCGGCCTTACAGGGATGGTCTTATCTTTTTTTAAGTTCGATACTTTTCTTCTGGCGATTTTTGCTTCCCTGGTTTCTCTTGCAATGCTGATATTTATTTTCAACATAACTATGTCGATGATAAAGGTTAAAGAATGGAATATAACAGGCACATATATCGCGACAGCCCTGTTCTATCTTTTTCTTACGGTAGTTGCCGGTATAATGATGGCAATGAATCTTTATGATCCCTATTTCAAAACAAATCATCTTGAATATTTAAAACTACACGCGCATTTAGCCTTTGTAGGCTGGGTTTCGATGGTGATAATGGGAGTTAGTTACAAGCTCATTCCAATGTTTTCACTATCGCACGGTTTTTCTCTCAAGCCTGCAAAGTGGGTTTTCGGATTTATCAATGCCGGGCTACTGCTGCTCACTGTTGAATACCATTTCCCGGAAAGAACAATTATGCTGCCGATAGGAACATTATTAATTGCAGTCGGCAATTTGATTTTCCTTTACCAGGTTTATTTAATAATGAAAAGCCGCGTAAGAAAAATACTTGATGTGGGTCTCACTTATACTATGGTTTCTTTTGGAATGATGTTTATCTCGACCGCGCTCGGTATCTTTTTAGTTTTTGAAAAATTTCTGGAGCCCGGCTATCTGGAAAAACTCGTTTTGATTTACGGCTACTTAATTCTGCTCGGTTACTTTTCACTCATCATAGTCGGACAAATGTACAAAATTGTCCCGTTTCTTGTATGGTTTCACAAATTCAGCGCAAAGGTTGGCCTTGAACCAGTGCCGATGCTAAAGGATATGTACGATGAAAATTATGCAAAAATAGAGTTTGTGATTATGAATTGCGCACTGGCCGGAACCGTTGCGGGCATAGCCTTCGGAAACCAAACCGTGATGTACATATCCACCGGATTTATTTTTTTAAGTTCGCTGATATTTATGAAAAATATGTTTTCAATCTTTTTAACAAAGGGAATTAAAAATGGTAACTGAAGAACAGGTGATGAACACTTTAAGAACTGTGATTGATCCAGAAATTGGGATCAACATAGTTGATCTCGGGCTGGTTTATGATGTGATAATCGAAGAAGCAATGATAACGGTAACTATGACACTAACCACACCCGGCTGCCCGATGCACGGCAGCATAACCGGGTGGGTTGAGAATCAGGTCAAAGCATTAGAACCGGGTTATGAAGTTCTGGTAAACCTTGTCTGGGAACCGGTCTGGACGCCGGATAAAATGAGCGAAGAAGCGAAACAGGAACTGGGGCAATAAAAGGAGATGATCTTTTGTTTACTAATGTAAGATATTTTATAAAAACGAGCATTGTCTTTTTAATAATCGGAATTTTAACCGGGCTTTATATGTCGGCGGCTAAAAATGTATTTCACACGGTATACGGTCCGCAATTGGAATCAGCGCACGCTCATATAATCCTGGTCGGCTCGGTAATGATGATGATAATGGGCGTTGCTCTCTGGTTTTTCCCTCGTGCCGAAAAAACCGATAAAAAATATAATCCCGATTTAATTTTAGCAACGTATTGGCTGATGGCGATTTCCACAGGAACAAGATTTGTGTTCCAGACAGCAGCAGGTTTTGTGTATATAGATTGGATAAATGTGATGATAACAATTACATCAATATTCCAGGTAATTGCAATATTATTGTTCTTTTTTTCTATGTGGGGAAGAATCAGGCCTGTGGGAAGCCAGCACAGGGAAGCAAAAGGAGAAAAATTTTAGAATGGAAGAAAAATTAAACAGTATAAATTTTAATTTAAAGAATGCTACAAAGTATGAAGGACTTGCACGCAAGGCAGTTTTCTGTTACGATCAACTTTTTTTAATGGTGTTATCACTTTTAGCAGATAATCAAAATGAATCAGCAGATGTTTTAGTAGTGGGATGCGGAACAGGAATGGAATTAAAAACATTTGGAGACATTATGCCGAATTGGAGTATAACCGGTGTAGATCCTTCAGAAGAGATGATTAAACTTTCTAAAGCAAAACTTGATGAATACCAACTGAATGATCGCATTATGTTGCATCAAGGTTTTGTAGAGAGTTTGCCGGAAGAAGAGAAATATGATTATGCTACGTTAATTTTTGTATTAAGATTTATACAAGATGCCGATGATAAAAAGTCTCTATTCAGAAGTATCGCAAAAAAATTAAAACCCGGCGCTAAGTTTATTATTATCGATCAGTATGGTGATCCGGGTAAAGTAGAATTTAAATATATGGCAGATTCCTGGAAAAACTTTATGAAATTTAGCGGGTCATCGCCCGAAATAGTAAATAAGATAGCGCAACAAGCAGGAGAAAAAAGCCTTATAAATGAACAGGAATTGCTTGAGCTATTAACAGAGACGGGGTTTGAAAAAATTAATCGCTTTTATAATTCATTCATACATGGCGGATGGATTGTTCAAAAGAAATATTAAAAGAAATGGAAGTTTTTTGATGGAGATAAAATTAAAAAGGAGAAAAATTTTAAATGTTCTCTGATTCTTTACAAAATTTGGTTACATTACTGATAACAGAAGACTGTATCAACTGCAAAGCCTGTGATACGATCTGCCCGGCTAATGCAATTTATCCGGGTGGAAAGGATTACACCCTAAAAAACATAAAACATAAAGCACCGGTTAAGGAGCATTATTACATTGTTACGGAAAAATGTAATTCCTGTAAGGGAGTTTACGAAGAACCGGAATGTGTATCTATTTGCCCGATGGATGCGATTAAAGAAATAGAAATAAAAACTAAAAAGAAAGAGGTCTCAAATGTCTGACACAAAAACTACAGAGGTAAAAAACCTTCTTGAGCAACTAAATTACCAGGAAGATTCAATTGTTAGTAAAATATTATTGAAGAAGGAAACAGGGAACGTGACGCTTTTCGCGTTCGACGCCGGGCAGGGACTGACGGAACACACTTCGCCGTTCGATGCACTTGTTCAGTGTATTGACGGAAAAATTGATATAAAAGTCGGTGAAGAAAATTATACCGTTTTATCGGGTGAAATTCTGAAACTTCCTGCAACGATTCCGCACGGGTTGAAGGCAATTGAGAAAACAAAAATGATTTTAACAATGATAAAAAGCGCTTCTTAGTAAAAATAAAAAACCAGCTTATTTGTCGTTTCAACCGGAGGACGAAATCTTTATTCCCCCCAAAGGATTTCCAACCCGGCAGGACATTCTGTAAAAGGGTTGCCTTCGGAAGAAATGACAGAATATAATTTTTTACAGTTATGATTTAATAATTCAAATTAAAATGGAGAAAAAATGAGTGACAGAAAACTCTGGTATATACTTGCTGCTGTACTGATAGTATCATTTGCTGTTTTGTTATATCTCGGCGATGATATTTATAATAAACAGCCTCCGATTCCTGAAAAGGTTGTGACAACAGAAGGGCAGGTGCTCTTTACGGGTCAGGATATAAAGGACGGGCAGAATGTCTGGCAGTCTATGGGCGGACAGGAGGTCGGTACTGTCTGGGGACACGGTTCATATGTTGCGCCCGACTGGACGGCAGACTGGCTGCACCGCGAATCAATGTATATTCTTAATCATTTGGCTAATGAGCAGTTCGGAAAAGATTTTGATAATATTCCTGTCGATCAGCAGGCGCGCTTAAAGGCGTTACTGCAGGAGGAAGTAAGGAAGAATACTTATGATCCGGAAACTAAAACTTTAACTATTACACCTGTCCGCGCGGAAGCAATTGAAGCAGTAAGCAAACACTTTGCCGGGGTGTTTATGGATAATCCAGATATGGCAAAACTTCGTGAAGATTACGCCATACCTGAAAATGCAATAAAAAACGCCGGGAGAATGAAACTGATGAACGAGTTTTTCTTCTGGACCTCCTGGGCTGCTGTTACCGACAGGCCGGGTGATAATGTTACCTATACAAATAACTGGCCGCACGAGGAACTTGTTGCAAACAGGCCTACCGCGGCTCTTACACTCTGGACAGGCTTCAGCGTAATTTTATTGTTAGCAGGCATAGGCGGACTGGCTGCTTATTATGCAAAAAACCGCGATGATGAATTTAATCCAAATGAATTTCCTGATAAAGATCCGTTGCTTGGTTTGAAGCCGACAGCATCAATGAAAGCAACATTAAAATATTTCTGGATAGTAATGTTCCTGATTGTACTTCAGATAGTGATGGGAATAATTACCGCGCATTACAGTGTTGAAGGAACCGCCTTCTACGGATTCCCGCTCGCTAAATATTTACCCTACTCCGCGAGCAGAACGTGGCACATTCAGTTAGCACTATTCTGGATTGCAACATCCTGGCTGGCAACTGGCTTATATATAGCGCCGGTAATTTCAGGACACGAACCAAAATTCCAGAGAGCAGGAGTTAATTTTCTTTTTGTTGCATTATTAATAATTGTTCTCGGTTCTCTCGCAGGCGAGTGGATGGGAATTATGCAGAAACTGGGTCTCGAAGGAAATTTCTGGTTCGGTCACCAGGGTTACGAATATGTAGACCTTGGCAGGTTCTGGCAGATATTCCTCTTTGTTGGTTTGTTCATTTGGTTGTTCTTATTAATAAGAGCAATAAAGCCAGCACTTAAAAATGCCGGGGAAAATAAAAGTCTTATTGGAATGTTTATTTTATCTTCTTCAGCCATTGCACTTTTTTACGGCGCAGGATTAATGTGGGGAAGACAGACCTCCCTGGCAATTGCAGAATACTGGAGATGGTGGGTTGTTCACCTCTGGGTTGAAGGTTTCTTTGAAGTATTCGCGACAGTAACTATTGCGTTTCTCTTTGTAAAACTCGGACTTCTCCGTGTGAAAATGGCGACCACAACCACTTTGTTTTCCACAATAATTTTCCTTGCCGGCGGTATTCTCGGAACGTTCCATCATTTATATTTCTCAGGAACTCCTACAGCGGTGCTGGCGGTAGGAGCAACGTTCAGCGCGCTCGAAGTTGTCCCGCTGGTACTGCTTGGATTTGAAGCCTACCATAATCTAAATTTAAGCAGATCAAAACACTGGGTTGAAGCTTACAAATGGCCAATCTATTGTTTCATCGCGGTTTCATTCTGGAATCTCGTCGGCGCTGGAATTTTCGGATTCCTTATTAATCCTCCTGTTGCACTCTATTATATGCAGGGATTAAACACCACACAGGTTCACGGGCACACTGCACTCTTCGGAGTTTACGGAATGCTCGGAATCGGATTGATGCTGTTTGTACTTAAAGGATTATCCGGTGACAGGATGTGGAAGAGCGGTGTTGTTAAATACGCTTTCTGGGCAATTAACATCGGCCTGGCATTGATGGTATTTGTAAGCGCGCTGCCCGTCGGACTTGCGCAAACCGTCGCAAGCGTAACACACGGATTCTGGTATGCACGTTCAGCAGAATTCCTGCAGTCGGGCACACTCGATACTTTCCGCTGGTTGAGAGTAATCGGCGATACTGTGTTTGCAACTGGTGTTGTCGCACTTGCATATTTTGTGATTGGTCTTAAGACGGGCTGGTCAATTAAGAAAGAAGTTGCATAATTTATTTCGTAGAGACGCTTCGGCGAAGCGTCTCTACAACATTAATTATTATTTTATTTTTATCACCACAAAACTAACATCGTCATCCGGATCTTTATCGTTAGTCCATTTTATCCCTTCTTCTTTCAAATGTTTAATTATTTCTTCCGGATTACTTTTCCCGGTATCTTCAAAAGAATTTCTTGCTCTCCTGTAACCGTAAAGCTCCTGGGTTTCATTTTTTAGCTCGGTAAAGCCGTCGCTCATCATTAATAAAGTGTCTCCCTTTTCAACATCAAATTCCTTTACATCGTAATCAACTTTTTTCATTGCGCCGAGAGGCATATTATTAATATTTACCTCCTCAACCTTTTGTGAATTACTTCGGTATATTAAAAGAGGCGGCATTCCAGCGTTTGTTGTTTTAACTTTATTGCTTGAAATTTGAACGCAGGAAAGGGCCATCATTAATCTGCCGAGTTGCATATCTTTTATCGAAGAGCTTGTGTTTTCGAAGAAGGGTTTTAATTCCTTGTTGGTGCGGTCCGACATAAAAAGCGATTTCATAATAGACACCATCATTCCCGACATCATTCCGTGCCCGGTTGCATCGCCTAAAATTACGGTAAGCGTTCCATCGGAATGAACGTGAAAATCATAATAGTCCCCGCCGACTTCGGTTGCTGTTTTCATATAAACTGCAATATCGAGATGGGGAAGCTGAGGTAATTCTTTCGGCAGCATCGAAAGCTGAAGTTTTCTTGCATCTTCAAGCTCTTTTGTTTTTCGTTCGCTTTCTGATTCTGCAAGCTGAGCGCGGAGGTTTGCTTCTCTTATCTGTGCAGCGTTCTTTTCCTTTGCAAGTATTCTTCGTCTCTGAACTCTGTCAATAGTAAATACCCCCACAATAAAAATAAGTCCGTAAAAAATATAAGCGAAAGTTGTTTCCCAGAACGGGGGATAGATAATAATTGAAAGTTGTTTCGCTTCCTTTATCCACACGCCGTCGCTGTTTGTTGCAAGAACTTTTAAAGTGTATTCACCCGGATCTAAATTTGTATAGCTTGCTATATTCCTGTTCCCGGCATCAATCCAGTTTTTATCGTGATTTTCAAGAATGTATTTATATTGTATCTTTTGCGGGTTCGAATAATCGAGTGCTGCAAACGAAACAGAAAAATCATTCTGATCGTGGGAAAGGACTATTTTTTTTGATAGCTGAATGTTTTCTTTCAGCACAGATGATTTGCCGATGCCAACACTTTTCTGAAAGAGTTTAAAATCTGTGAAAACGACAGGCGGTACAAAGCTGCTGTTTTTTATTTCTTCGGGATGAAAAACGCAGAAGCCGTTTCTCCCGCCAATGTACATTTCGCCCGTTGTTGATTTAAAAGCTGCCATCCTGTTGAATACATTTCCCTGCAAGCCGTCTTCGGTTGAGTATCGTACAATTACTTTTGTTTTGGGATTAAATTTAATTATTCCATTATCCGTTCCCATCCATAAATTATTATATGAATCAGCAACTATACTTTGTATGTTTTTTATAGGATTGCCATTAATATCATAAAGAGTCTTTAAAGAGAGTTCTTTGCCAAATTTAATTTCCTGTAACCCCGCTGCAATACTATTTATATAAACTGTCCCGTCAGAGGTTTTGCAGGGCATAGTAAAAGTGTTTAATTTGTCAGTGATATTTGTTTTGAAGAATTTTTTTGTTTCCGGATTAAATCCGTAAAAACTATTATTATTGTTTCCGCTGAAATAGTAATTCCCGTCATTACCAATAAACGGAAGCCATATCTGGTTATCGGGAATGCTTGTGGAATCCTTCGGATTATTTGTGAAATGTTCAAATGAATTTGTTGAATAATTATAAATATTCAGTCCGCCGCCGTAAGTTGAAATAAGAATTTCTCCCTTTTTAAATTCAGTAATTGCAGTGATCCTCTTTTGTGTTACTTCATTTTTTGAAGGCCCTTTTACATAATGAATTTTAGTTCCGGTTACAGGATTAAACCTGTACAATGCATCATCATATGTTCCGATCCAGAGATTTTTACGGCTGTCATAATACAGGTAGGTTATTTGAGTGGATTTTCCACCAGACTTAATAAATTCCGGAAAATAATTTGAAAATATTCTTGTATGCGGATTGAACTTACTCAGATTGCCGGCATTGGTTCCGATCCATATATTTCCGTCAATATCTTCTGCAAAAGTATTTATGTTATTATCAATTAAACCATTTTTCCGGCCGGGCAGATGTTTATACTGTGAAAATTTTTGAAGAGTCGGACTCAGAAGCGAAATACCATCTCCCCAGGTTCCAAACCACATTGTGCCCGAGTTGTCCTTTAACATTGAAAGAACAGCGTTGTCGGTAACGAAAGATTCCCTGTCGTACTCATTATTCTTATAATCATAAAATTTGTCTTCTTTTTTATCGTAAAGTAGAACACCATTATTCCTTGTTCCGACCCACAATTTATCATTGCCGTCGAAACAAACAGACATTAGATTCCTGCCGGGTAGATCAGAGCGGTTTTCCGGAGTAAAGGTTTTTTCCCAGCCTGTTTTTAGGTCATAACGAATAAGGCCTCCAAGATTTCCACGTCCAAAAAAATCACCTGTTGCAAGCCAGACAATATCCCTGTTGGCGGGATCGAATACTATACCGTTTACCCCGTTATTGGGAGGGGTGGAGTTCTGTTCAAGCTTCAGAATTTTATTATACTTTCCGGATATTTTATCGAAAGAATATAAACCATCAGCTCCAACTAAAAGTTTGTTCTCATTCCCGGCATAAGGCACTAATTTAATAAACGGATTGGGTCTTTTTCCCTCAAAAGGATAAACTGTGGTACTGTCATTGGAAATATTTAATTTTATGATTCCTGCATGATATTCAAACAGCCAAAACATATTTTTTTGTGAATTATCCCTGATAATATTTGTTATGACAGGACCATTATTTTTAGTTAATGAAGTATCCCTGAAATTATATTTTATAATTTTATCCGTTTTCCTGTCATATTTGTTCAGTCCGGCAATAGTAACAAGCCAGATGTTTCCATCAGAGTCTTCACAAAACTTGAGTACAAAATTGGAGGAAAGCCCGGTTGTATCAGATTCTGAATGTGTAAAGCTTCTGAATGATTTGCCGTCATATCTCTGAACCCCGTTTTGAGTTGCAATCCAGATAAACCCGTAAGAATCCTGGAAGAGTGTCATTATAGTACTGTTTACGAGCCCGTCTGAGATATGAATATTTTTAAAGTTGTAGCTGGGTTTCTGCGCGAGCGATACAACAGTTAACAGCAGGAAAAAAGTGATTAAAGAAACGTGTTTTTTCATGTTATCCCTTTATTAAATTTTTTGTAAAGACACTCGCATGCCCGCCTATTGAGGGATTGTGTGACTCTACAGTAATAATTTGCTACTTTACTTTTACCACAACAAACGCTACATCATCCAGCAGTTCTTTATTTTTTCTCCAGCGGGTTCCTTCTTCATTTAAATAATTAATTATTTCTTCGGGTTCTTTTTCTGCGGCTTTTTCAAACGATGAATATACTCTTTCATAACCGAACAATTCGTCGTCCGGATTATGTAATTCAGGAAATCCGTCTGTCATCAGGAGTAAAACGTCACCTTTATTTAAAATAATTTCTTTCGCGTTATATTTTTCTATTTTCATTGCGCCGAGCGGCATGTTGTGTTGCTTTATTTCTTCAACTTCTTTTTTATCCTTTATATAATGATACATAGAAGGCATTCCGGCATTTATATATTTTGCCTTGTGATCACTTATGTTGAGCATTGCAAAGCCAGCCATCATTCTTGTTAAATTGGAATTTTTAATCGCTGCGTTGGATGAGATAAAAAATCCCTCTATATCTTTACCGGCTGAATTAGCAACGAATAAAGATTTCATCATTGTAACCAGTGTGCCTGCTTTCATTCCGTG
>Ga0209919_1000469_pt1 | contig 20528 bp, 20 predicted proteins | sample SalPon2A_C_D2_MG_FD_185721 | JGI IMG/M metagenome (GOLD analysis project Ga0209919, IMG submission 185721) | Soil microbial communities from South San Francisco under conditions of wetland restoration - Salt Pond MetaG R2A_C_D2_MG (SPAdes)... | ecosystem: Environmental > Terrestrial > Soil >... | reverse complement strand
CCGCGGCCTGGGCGATCTCGTTCAGCGCACTCGCGACGCCGCCCCGCGTGGGATCGCGCAGGACGTGAATCCGATCCCCCACGCGCTCGCGCAGACGCTGGACCAGCGGATAGAGCGCGGCCGTGTCGCTCGTGATCTCCGTCTCGAACTCGAGCCCTTCGCGCGCGGCCATCACGGCGATGCCGTGGCAGCCGATCGGGCCGCTCACGATGACCGCGTCTCCGGGCCGGGCGGCGGTGGGAACGGGCCGGAAGCTCGGATCCACCAGGCCCACGCCGGTGGTGTTGATGAACAGCCCGTCCGCCTTACCGCGCTCGACGACCTTGGTATCGCCGGTGACGAGCGCGACGCCGGCGGCGCGCGCCGCCGCGGACATCGCATCGAGCACGCGGTCGAGCAGGTCGAGCGGTAATCCCTCTTCCAGGATGAATCCCGCCGAGAGCCACCGGGGCTCGGCGCCCATCATCGCGAGATCGTTGATCGTGCCGTGCACGGCGAGCGACCCGATGTTGCCGCCCGGGAACTCGAGCGGCTGCACCACGAAGCTGTCGGTGGAGATCGCGAGCGAGCCGGCGCGCACGGGCACCACCGCGGCGTCGCCCAGCTCGCCGAGCACGGGATTGTCGAAGCGCGGGAGGAAGCGGTCGCGCAGCAGCACGGCGCTCATCTTGCCGCCCGAGCCGTGGCCGAGCTGGACGCGATCGTAGTCGGTGTGCGGCACGGCGCAGACCGGGCCGGTGGTGAGGCCGGACGTCGCGGTCATGGCGCCACCTCCTCGGTCGCGTGGTAGCGGCTGTAGTTGTAGTACGCGGCGCACGCCCCCTCGGAGGAGACCATCGGCGCGCCCAGCGGCCGGGTGGGGGAGCAGAGCGTCCCGAAGGCGGGGCACTCATACGGCTTGAGCCGGCCCACCAACACGTCGCCCGCGCGGCACTCGACGGGCTCGGTGGCGCGGATGCCGTCGAGCGCGAACTTCCGCTCGGCATCGAACGCCGCGAACTCCTCGCGGAGCCCGAGTCCGCTGCGCGGGATACTGCCGATGCCGCGCCACTGCCGGTCCACCAGCTCGAAGACGCGCGAGACCAGATCCTGCGCGGGCTGGTTGCCTTCGCGGCGCACCGAGCGCACGTACTGGTTTTCGACCTCGTGGCGGCCGTCCTCGAGCTGGAGCACCGCCATGTGGATGCCCTCGAGGATGTCGAGCGGCTCGAAGCCGGTCACGACGATCGGCACGCGGTACTTCTGCGCCAGCGGCTCGTACTCCGTCCAGCCCATCACGGTGCAGACGTGGCCGGCGGCCAGGAAGGCCTGGACCCGGTTGTCGGGCGACTCGAGAATCGCCGTCATGGCGGGCGGGACGGTGACGTGGGAGACGAGCACGCTGAAGTTCGTGACGCCGAGCTCCCGCGCGCGCCAGACGGCCATCGCATTGGCGGGCGCCGTGGTCTCGAAGCCCACCGCAAAGAAGACGACCTCCCGGTCGGGCAGCCGGCGCGCCAGCTCCAGGGCGTCGAGCGGCGAGTAGACGATGCGGACGTCGCCGCCGCCGGCGCGGATCTGGAAGAGATCGCACTCGCTCCCGGGCACGCGGAGCATGTCGCCGAACGAGGTGAAGATCACCTTGGGGTCACGCGCCAGATGGAGCGCCCGGTCGATCTGCTCGAGCGGGGTCACGCACACGGGGCAGCCCGGCCCGTGGATCATCTCGACCTGATCGGCCAGGATCTCGTTCAGGCCCTGCTTCACGATCGTGTGTGTCTGGCCGCCGCAGACTTCCATCATCGTCCAGCGGCGGCTCGCGCGGCGCTTGATCTGGTCCACCAACGACCGCGCGAGCTTGGGATCGCGGTACTCGCTCAGATACCTCATGGTGCCTCCGCGAGCCCGATCTCCAGACTGGCCTCGGCGACGTCGCCGAGCCATTCGAGCTCGTCGAGCTGGCTCATCTCCTCGAGCGCCTTGAAGGTGCGGTGCGCTTCGTCCTCGTCCACCTTGGAGATGGCGAAGCCGACGTGCACGATCGCGTAATCGCCCACCTGCACCTCGTCGGCGACGTAGGCGAGACAGACCTCACGACGTACGCCACCGAAATCCACGACACCCATCGGGAGGCCGGTGTCGTCACGGATCTCCACGATACGACCCGGAATGCCCAGACACATGATGAGTACCCTCCTTATTCCCGCGCGAGCAGCGCGGCCGCGATGGCCGCCTGCCCGTAGCTGATGGCGCCGTCATTCGGCGAGAGCCGGCGCGGCACGAGGACCCGGAAGCCGTCGAGCTCGAGCCGGCGGGTGAGCGATGTGAGCAGACGCGTGTTCTGGAAAACGCCGCCGCCCAAGGCGACGGTGTCGAGCCCGGTCTCGAAGGCGACGTGCCGGACCACCTCGGCGGTGGCGCGCGCGACGCTCGCATGGAACCGGGCGGCGAGCTCCTCCACGGCGTCGCCCTGGGCGACGCGTTCGCCGAGCGCGGCGAGCAGCGGCAACGGATCGAGCACGCGGACGCCATGCTCGTCCCGCCAGGGGAAGGGGAACGGCGGCGCGGAGCGATCGCCCGCGAGCGCCTCGAGCTCCATCGCGGCCTGTCCCTCGTAGCGCGCCTCGTGTCGCACGCCGAGGACCGCGGCCGCGGCGTCGAAGAGCCGGCCCATCGAGGACTGGAGCGGGGCGTTCAAGCGGCGCTCGATCTGGCGCTCGGCAATCGATCGCTCGTTCGCCGCGACGTGCGCCGTCGCGCGACGGAACGCCGGGGCGAGGTGCGGCCGGAGTGAGAGATAGCCGATGGCCGTCCGCCACGGAGCCCGTGTCGCGCGATCACCACCGGGCAGCGGCGCGTACTTGAGCCGGCCCACGCGGCGCGCCTTGGTGAGACTCGCCACGAAGAACTCGGCGCCCCAGACGTGCCCGTCGTCGCCGTAGCCCGTGCCGTCGAAGGCGACGCCGATCACCGGCGTCGTGACGCCATGCTCTGCCGCGACCGCGGCGATGTGCGCGTGGTGATGCTGCACCGCGATGATGCGCCCGAGGCCGAGCTCCTCGGCCACCTGCGTCGAGAGATAGCCGGGATGACGATCGCGGACCGCGACCACGGGCATCACGTGGAACAGATCCCGGAACGCCGCGAGCGTCGCGTGGAAATGCTCGAGCGTCTCCAGGTTCTCGAGGTCCCCGATGTGCTGCGAGACGTAGGCGTTGGCGCCGTGTGCCAGCGTGAAGGTGTTCTTGAGGTGCGGCCCCACGGCCACGAGCGGCACCGGCGCGGGCACCGGCAGCGGCAACGGGAGCGGCGCGTAGCCGCGCGCGCGCCGCAGGAAGACGGGCGCCTCGCCCGCGATGCGCACGACGGAATCGTCGTACCGCGCGACGATCTGGCGGTCGTGTACCAGAAACGCGTCGGCGATCCCGGCGAGACGCGTGAGCGCATCCTGATCGGCGATCGCGATCGGCTCGTCGCTCGCGTTGCCGCTCGTCATGACGAGCGGACGGTCCACCTGCTCGAGCAGGAGGTGGTGGAGTGGGGTGTAGGCCGTCATCACGCCGATTTCGCCCAGCCCGGGCGCGACGGCCTCGGCGAGCGGCGCGTCGGGAAGCTTGGGCAGCAGCACGATCGGCCGCTCGCGCGAGGTGAGCAGCCGCTCGGCCTCGATGCCCACCACGCCGAGCCGCCGCGCGTCCGCCACCGTGGGCACCATGACCGCGAGCGGTTTCGCCTCGCGCCGCTTGCGGCGTCGCAGGCGCTCGACGGCGGTCTGGCTCGTGGCGTCCACCGCGAGATGAAACCCGCCCAGGCCTTTCACCGCGACGATCAATCCGGCCTTGAGCAGACGCGCCGCCGCGCCGATCGGATCCGGGTGCTCCGGCACGTGGTCCTGGTCGTCCGCGACCACGAGCCGGACCGTGGGACCGCACACGGGGCAGCTGTTGGTCTCCGAGTGGTAGCGCCGGTCGGTCGGATCGCCGTACTCGCGGAAGCACGCGGGACATTGCGCGAAGACGCGCATGCTCGTGCGCTCGCGATCGTACGGCATCGCGTCGATCACGGTGTATCGCGGGCCGCAGTCGGTGCACGTGATGAACGGGTAGTGGTACCGGCGGTTGGCCGGATCGAACAGCTCCCGCTCGCATGCCTCGCAGAGCGCGACGTCGGGCGAGACGGGCTGGCGGCGGTCGGGTTGCCCCTCGCTCACCTCGATCCGGAACTCGGCGCGCTGCTCGGGCGCGACGGGCGTCGCCTCGAGCGACGTGATCCGGGCGAGTGCGGGCGCCTCCGCCTTGAGCGCCGCGACGAACGCCTGGACGTGCTCGGCGGTCCCCTCGATCCGGATGCGGACGGCGTCGGAGTCGTTCCGCACCCAGCCCCCGAGCTCGTAGCGCAACGCCAGGCGGTGCACGAAGGGCCGAAAGCCGACGCCCTGTACGACACCGGTCACCGTCACGTGCAGGGCGGAGCGGACGTCGGCGAGCGGCCGGGTGGTCATGTCGCCCGCACTTCTCGCACGTGCATGCCGAGAAAGTCGCACCACTGATCGAGCCCCTCACCCGTTTGCGCCGACGTGAGGAAGAAGCGGAGCTCGGGGTTCACCTGCCGTGCGTTTGCCACCGCCAGCTCGACGTTGAACGGCACGTAGGGGAGGAGGTCGATCTTGTTGATGATCGCGTAGCGCGACTGCTGGAACATCTTGGGGTACTTGAGCGGCTTGTCTTCGCCCTCGGTGACCGAGAAGACGACGATCTTCGCCGCTTCACCCAGGTCCCAGCTCGCGGGACAGACGAGGTTGCCGACGTTCTCGATGAAGAGAATGTCGGTCGCCGCGAGGTCGATCGCGTCGAGCGACTCGAGTACCTGGCGCGCGTCCAGATGGCACGCGCCGTTCGTAACGACGGCCTGCACGAGCTGGTCGGTCTTTCGCGCCAGGCGGTCGGCATCGTTCTGCGTCTGCACGTCACCGGTGACCACGGCGATGCGATAGGCGGCATTGGTGCGTTCAAGGGTGCGCTCGAGGAGGAGCGTCTTCCCGGCCCCCGGTGAGGAGACCAGGTTGAACGCTACCACGTCGTGCTCGGCGAGGCGCGCGCGGACCGTCTGCGCGAGCTCGTCGTTCTTCGCCATCACCCGTTCACGGACTGCTATCGTCCGGACGGCCATCATCCACCTCCAAGTAGCTCAAACGGAGCACGTCACCGGGAAGGCGTTCCAGGACCGGCTTGGCCCGCCGAAAGGGCGGAGTGGCGAGGACGGCTTCCAGACAGAACTCCAGGTTCTCGGGCTCGATCCCGGCGTCGTCACCTACTTCGACGCCGACCGTGACGATCTCCCCGACGTGCTCGAGACCGACCTGCGTTTCCGCGAGGCGGCCGATCTCGAGGGCAATGCTCATCTCATGCATAGGCGGCGCGACGCTCGGTGGCCTGATGTCCCCACCCGTCCAGCCGCCGCACCGCACGATCCACCATTTCTCCGAGCCCGGCCTCCACGACCGGACGCAGTGTCGTCCCCAGCTCGATCGCCTCGGGCTCGATCCCGATCGCGACCGTGTCGTCGGGCAGGGTGCCGCGGAGCTGCGCCACCGCGAGCACCTCCTTCAGATCGATCTGGTGCGGCGAGAGCTTCAACGCGAAGAACTTCGGCAGCTCGTCCCGCTCCATCTCGACCACCGTGCCCGGCCGGGCGTTCACGTGGACGGCGTCCAGGAACAACAACCGGCCGGCGTCCTCGATGAGGGGGAGGAGGTTCATCCCCCACGTCCCCCCATCGACGAGCTCGACGTCGCCGGCCAGCGACCACGCCTTGTCCAACGCGGCAAGGGCGGCGAGGCCGGCGCCGTCGTCCGTCATGAGCGGGTTGCCGAGCCCGATCACGAGCGTCGGGCCCGCTCGTCGCTCAGGCATCTTCGTCTTCGTACTCGACGTCGGCCCGGACGAAGCGACCGCCGCTGAAGATGGAGCTCATCGTGCCCTCGCGGTCCATGACGTCGGAGCGGAGCGCGAGATAGACGTGGATCGGGATGAAGATCAGGAAGAGCCACGTCATGATGTGATGCACGAACCGCACGATCTGGAGCCCACCCAGGAGCGGGATGACCCAATGGAAGGCGGTGTACAGGAAGCCTTCGGGATTGGATTGGCCATAGAGCGTGAAGCCCGTCACCACCTGCACGAGCACGATCAAGTAGACGAACGTGTAGCTGAACTGCTGGATCGGGTTGTGCCCCAGATAGTGCGGGCCCCGTTCCGGGTCGATCAACAGGTACTTCTTGACCGTCCGCCAGAGGTTGACCCAGTCGCGGGCGCGGATCGGGAACAGCGCCTTCCAGCGCTCGAACCGGTTGCCGGCGAAGAGCCAGTAGAACCGGACGATGCCCGTCGCCACCAGCACGCCGGCGGCGATGAAGTGCACGAGGCGGAACCACCCCATCAGGTAATGGGAGCTGGCCTCGCCCGAGGTCATGAAGTACGGCTTCCCGATGTACAGGCCCGTGACGACCAGCGTGACGATGCAGGTCGCCGCGATCCAGTGCATCGCGCGGATCGGCCAGTGCCAGAGATGCACCCAGCGATAGGGGTCTCCGGTCTTGATGGCCGACCGTATCGTGGGCGCAGTCACTGGACGTTCACCTCCATCACTTCCTGCCCCGTCGCGTCGAGCACGTGCACGCCGCAGGCATTGCAGGGATCGAAGGAATGGATGGTTCGCAGGATCTCGAGCGGCTGCTTGGGGTCCGCGAGCGGATGGTTGTCCATCAGGGCGGCTTCGTACGGTCCGACGACGCCCTTGTCGTCCCGCGGCGACGCGTTCCACGTCGTCGGGACGACGCACTGGTACCGCGAGATGTTCTCGTCGGAGATCTGCACCCAGTGGCCGAGCGCGCCGCGCGGCGCGTCGACGAAGCCATAACCCTGGGCCGTCTTCGGCCAGGTCCCCGGATCCCATTTGGACTTGTCGAAGGTGGCGACGTCACCGCCCTTGATCCGGGCGACGAGGTCGTCGAACCACTTGCTCATCCGGTGTGCGAGCACGACCGTCTCGACGCCGCGCGCCGCCGTCCGGCCGAGCGTCGAGAAGAGCGCGGCGGGCCCGACGTTCAGCTTGCCGAGCGCCTCCTTCACGACCTCCTGGATGTCGGGCTGCCCGGACGCGAAGCCGACGAGCATCCGCGCGAGCGGGCCGACTTCCATCGGATGGCCATCGTACCGCGGCGCCTTCATCCACGTGTACTTCTCGAAGTCCTGGATGAACTGCCAGGGCGGCTTCGGGCCGGTGTACTTGGCCTTGGTCTCGCCTTCGTACGGATGGAGCCCGACCTTGTCACCGCCGGAGTACTCGTACCAGGAGCTGGTGACGTACTCCTTCACCTTTTCCTGGTCGTAGGGGAGGACCTTGCTGATGTCCTTGTTCATGATGATGCCGCGCGGCAGGTAGAGCGACTTGATGTCCCGGATGTCCGTCTCCGGGAACTCGCCCACGGCGAGGAAGTTGCCGGTCCCGCCGCCGATCGCCGCCCAGTCCTTGTAGAACCCGGCAATGGCCAGCAGGTCGGGCCAGTACACCTCGTCCACGAACCGGCGGGCCCGCGTGATCATGTCCTTCACTTCGGTGAGACGCGCCGAGTTGATCGTGGCCGCGTCGTTCAGGTTGATCGCCGACGCCATCCCGCCCACCAGGAAGTTCGGGTGCGGGTTCTTGCCGCCGAAGATCGTGTGCAGCCGGATCACGTCGCGCTGCCAGTCGAGTGCCTCGAGATAATGCGCCACGGCCAGCAGGTTCACCTCGGGCGGCAGCTTGTACGCCGGGTGGCCCCAGTAGCCGTTCGTGAAAATGCCGAGCTGGCCACTCGAGACGAACGTCTTGAGGCGGTTCTGCACCTCGGCGAAGTACGTCTCGGAGTTGTTCGGCCACGGCGAGATGGACTTGGCGATCTTCGCGGTCCCGGCCGGGTCGGCCTTGAGCGCGCTCACCACGTCCACCCAGTCGAGCGCATGCAGGTGGTAGAAATGGATCACGTGATCCTGGATGAACTGCATCCCGTGCACGAGGTTGCGGATGATGTTCGCGTTCGGCGGAATGTGAATGTCGAGCGCGTCTTCGACCGCACGGCACGACGCCACGGCGTGGACCACGGTGCAGACCCCGCAGATGCGCTGCGTAAACGCCCACGCGTCGCGGGGATCGCGGCCTTCCATGATGATCTCGATGCCGCGGAACTGCGTGGAGGACGCCCAGGCATTGGCGATCTTCTGATTCTCCGCCTGCACCTCGATGCGCAGATGCCCCTCGATCCGGGTGATCGGATCGACGACGACTTTGGTCTTAGCCATTGTTGCTGTCCTTTCCATGCGACTCCGCGATCGGGAGCTTGCGCTTCTGGCGGACCTGGTGGACGCCGGTGGCGACCGCGTGCGCCGCCACACCGGCGGCGGCCCCGATGGCGAGTGCCGCGCCCCACGTGTCGGCGGTCTTCTCGATGCCGAGACCGGCGACGTTCGGGAGGCGACCGTAGAACGGCGTCATGGTGTCCCAGAATTCGCGCTCGGTGCAGCCGAGGCACGGATGTCCGGCGCCGATCGGCCAGTTGGTCCGCGTGTTCCACATGAAGATCGGGCAGGGCGAGAAGGTCGCCGGGCCCTTGCAGCCCACCTCGTAGAGGCACCAGCCTTTGCGTGCGGCCTCGTCGTCGAACTCCGTGACGAACTGGCCGGCGTCGAAGTGCGCCCGGCGCGAGCACTGATCGTGGATCCGGGAGCCGTACGCGAAGAGCGGACGCCCGTCGTAATCGAGCGCGGGCACGTTGCCGAAGGTGAGGTAATGCACGACCGTCGCGGTGATCACGTCCGCGATCGGCGGGCATCCGGCGATGTTGACGACCGGTTTGTCCTTGATGATGTCGCTCACGCCGACCGCGCCGGTCGGATTGGGCCGCGACCCCTGGACGCTGCCCCAGTGGGCGCAGGCGCCGACGGCGACGACGGCGGTGGCGTTACCCGCCGCTTCGACGAGCACGTCGTGCGCGGTGCGGCCGCCGATCATCGTGTAGATCCCGTTCTCCTTGAGCGGCACCGAGCCCGTCACGATGAGGAGATAGTTGCCGCGTTTGATCGCGGCCTGGAGCGCGCTCTCGACGGCCTCGCCCGCACCGGCCATGAGCGTCTCCTGATAGTCGAGCGAGACGAGATCGAGAATGAGATCGCCGATCGTGGGATCGGCGCTCCGGAGGGCGCTCTCGACGCAGCCGGTGCACTCCTGCAGCTGGATCCAGATGACGCTCGGGCGTTTCAACGCTTCCAGCGCCGCCGCCATCTTCGGCGTCATGACGCTGCCCAGGCCAAGGATGGCGCAAAACTCCCCGCAGAACGCGAGGAAGTCGCGACGGCTGACCCCGGTCCGCTCGAGATGCTCGCCGAGCGTCTCGTCTTCGGCCCAGGGATGTGCGGAGGGATAGAACATTAGGAGCTCCAAATGTCGGGTCGGCTGACCAACGGTGGAGCGTCCCCCGCCGTTGGTAGGCGGACAAAACCTTATGCCACGGGTCGGAGCCTATGGGTGATGGCTTTAAGAAAGCATTAATGAGCGGTTAAGGATGGGGTCCTGCCGCCCGTCAGTACCTTCGCGGTCCAGGAGGTGGAGTGGTGACGGGACAGGGTGGCGCCGGTTTGCCGGCGGAGGAGGGTGAGTTCGCGCGGCTGCTCGAGATGGAAGAGCGGCTCGACGCGCGCATCGCCGACGCGGAACGGCATGCCGCCGCCGTGGTCGAGGCGGCGCGGGCCGAGGCCGAAGCACGCCGTGCGCACGTGCAAACGGAGCTCGCCGCCGACGCCGTACGGCTCGCCGCCGCGGCGGCGACCGAACGCGATCGCGCCCTCGAGGCGCTCACGCACCGTGCCGCACGGGAGCGCCGGCGCTTCACCGACGTACCCGACGATGTCGTGCGCATGTTGGCCGACACGATCATCACCGTGCTCCTCGCGCCGGAGCAACCGTGATTATTCCGATGGCGCGGATTCGGCTCCTTGGGCCGCGTGGCGAGCTCGCCGCGGTGCTCGATGCGCTCCAGGATCTGGGCGTCGTCCAGCTCGATACGCCGAAGCACGATCCCCGCGTCCATCCCGTCACCCTCTCCCCGGAACGCGCGCACGAACGGGCCCATCTCGAACGGCTCCTCGACGATCTCGAAACGATCGCGACGGAGCTTGGCTTGCCGTTCTCGCCGAACTCGCACGAGACGCCCGGCCCGCCGCCATGGGCGGAATGGATCCGTCTCGCCGCGCGGATTCGCCGCCGGCTCGCCGCGCTCCGCACGCGCGAGGTGGCGCTCACCGACGAGCGTGCGCTCATCGCCAAATACGAAGGATTCTTCGCCGCCTTCGACGCGCTGCTCCGGGCGGAACCCGCCATCAAGGACGCGCGCGCCTACCACGTGATTCTCCGCGCCCGGGACGCCGACGCCCTTCCACGGTTGCGCACGGCCCTCACCGAAGCGCTGGGTGACGAGTTCGCGCTGCTCCAGCACCGCCTCCCCGACGGCGAGGTCGCCGTGCTGCTCCTCGTCGCGGCGGCGGTGGCGCCCAAGGTGGAGTCGATGCTCGCGCAGGCGGGCGTGCACGAGATGCCGGTGCCCGCCGAGTACGGCGGGGCGTCGCTCGCCGAGGCGATGCCCGCGATGCGCGCGCGGCGCGACGCGATTCCGCGGGAGCTCGCGGCCATCGCCGCCGAGCGCCGCGCCCTCGCCGAACGTCACGGCGCGGAGCTCGCGCGCGCCCGCCGGGCCGCGCACGACCGACTCCTCGCCCTGCAGGGTGAGACGTCGGCCGCCGAGACCGAGCGCGCGTTCGTGCTGGAGGGATGGGTGCCGGACGCCGCGATCGATCGCGTGCGCAAACGCCTCGCCGAATGCTGCGCGCCGACGATCGTCATCGAGCGAATCGGCCGGGAAGACTGGGAGGGGCGCGAGGCGCCGGTGGTCTTGAGCAACCCGCGGCTCTTTCGCCCCTTCGAGATGCTCTCGCGGATGTTCCCGCTGCCGCGCTATGGCAGCATCGATCCGACGCCGTTCGTCGCGGTCTTCTTCCCGATGTTCTTCGGGCTCATGCTCGGCGACATCGGGTATGGCCTCCTGCTCGGCGTCCTGGCGCTGCTCCTCATGCGCCACGCCGCGCCGGACGCGCTCAGGCGTTCCCTCGGGAAGATCGCCGGCGCCTGCGCGCTCTTCGCCGTGCTCTTCGGGATCGCGTTCGGCGAGTTCTTCGGCGACCTCGGCCGCCGCGTTGGGCTCCACCCCCTGCTGTTCGATCGCGAGGCGCGCATCGTGCCCTTCCTGGGACTCGCCATCGCAATCGGCCTCGTGCACATCGTGCTCGGCCTCGTGCTCGGCGTCGTCTCGGCCGCCCGGGGGCACCCGCGGCAGGCGGTGGGCCGGGGACTCGCCGCGGTGATGGTGTTGCTGATCGCGGCCGCGCTCCTCGCGGTGGTCGAGGTGCTCCCGCATGCGCTCTTCTCACCGCTCGTGATCGCGCTGCTCGTCGCCTTCCCGATTCTCGTGGTCGTGGAGGGCGTGATCGGGCCGATCGAGCTGCTCTCGACGCTGGGCAACGTGCTGTCGTACGCGCGTATCATGGCCCTCGGCACGGCGAGCGTGATGATGGCCGTGGTGGCCAACCGGTTGGTGGGGACGATGGGCAGCGTGGCGGTGGGCGTGGTGTTCGCGCTGATCTTCCACTTCGTGAACTTCGCGCTCGGGATCTTCAGCCCGACCATCCACGCGCTGCGGCTGCATTACGTCGAATTCTTCGGGAAGTTCTACAGCCCCGGCGGAACGGAATACCGGCCGTTCGGACACTGGCATCCGAACGGGGAGCACGCCGGCTAGCCAGAGGAGAAGGAGCTCAAGGAATGAATACGCTGTGGATCATGTTCGCCGCGGCTTTGGCCGTCGGGATTCCCGCGCTCGCCACGGGATGGGCGCAGTCGCGGATCGGGCCCGCGGCGGCGGCGACGCTCGCCGAGAAGCCCGAGCTCTCCACGACGGCGATCCTGATGATCGCGATTCCGGAGACGATGGTGATCCTGGGATTCGTGATCGCCGTGTTGATCATCTTGCAGGCGGGCGGTGGTGCCGCAGGCTGAGCGCGCGATGGCGATCGAGAATCTGCTCGGGTCGCTCGAGCGGCGGGTCGCGGAACGCGAAGCCGCCATTGCGCGTGCGGCGGAGGACGCGGCGGCCGAGCTGGTCGCCGAAGCCGACCGGGCGGTGACCGCCGAGCGCGAGGCCTTTCAGCGCGAGCGCGAAGCGGCGCTCACGCGTGAGGCGGACATCGCGATTACGGCCGCACGGCGCGAGACCACGAAAGAGACGCTGCTCGCCCGCGAGCAGCTCCTGGCGCGTGTCTTCACCGCCGCGTCCGCACAGATCGCCGGCCTCGCGCGGGACGCGCGCTATCTGGACACGCTCGCCGAGCGTGTCCGCGTCGCCCGCGCGTTCGTGGGAGAGCGCGAAGCGGTGGTGCGCTGCACGCCGGGGCTCGCGACACGCCTCGAGTCGTTCGCGGATGGGATGCGCATTGAGGCATCCGCCGACGTGGGCACGGGATTCGTGATCGAGACGGCGGATGGATCGCTCACGGTGAACGATGTGCTGGAGCGCGCGCTGACCCGCCGGCGCGGCGATCTCGCCGCGCGCGTGCTCGAACGTTTCGAGGAGCTGGTGCCATGGGACGCGACCTCGGCGACGTGATCGCCCGGGCTCGCGGGCTCGGCACGCGATTCCTCCCGCCCGAGGCGCTGGACGATCTCCGGCGAGCGCAGGATCTGCGCGGGCTCGCCGTGGCGCTCGGGGATCGGGGCGTCATCCCGGCGGAGGCGCCGGTGGACGCCTTGACGCTCGATCACGCCATCCGGCGGCATGCGGCCGAGCGGCTCCGACTGCTGCGGCGCTGGGCGGGCGCACGCGCGGCGACGCTCACGATCGTCTTCGACGACGAAGACCGGCGCAGTCTCCGCGCGCTCGTACGGGCGTGTGTTGCCGCGGCGCCGCTGGAGTCGCGTCTCGCCGGCCTCATCCCCACGGCCACCTTCCCGGAACGGGCGCTCCACGAGCTCGCGCGTCAGCCGACGCTCGCCGCGATGGCGGGGCTCCTCGCCGCCTGGCGGAATCCCTACGCCGACGCACTCCGCGTGCGTCGTGAGGCCGAGCCGCCGGACCTGAGCCGTCTCGAGACGGCGATCAGCCGACGGTTCTTCCGCACCGCGGAAGCCGGGGCGCGCGGCGATCGTGAGCTCGAGGCGTACGTCGCGACGCTGGTCGATCTCGAGAACGCGTGGACGGCGCTCGCCCTCGCGGGTGATGCGGCAGGCGAGGACCGGCACGGTGGTGACGAGCTCTATCTCCCGGGAGGGCACGCGCTCGCGGCCGAGCGGTTCGTCGCGTCCACGCGGGCCGAGAGCGTCCCGGCGGCGCGTGCCCTGCTCGCCACCGCGTTCGCGGGTGGCGCGGTCGCCGACGCGTTCGATCCCGCCGCCGCGGAACCGGAGCGCGCGGCCCTGGAGGGATTGATTCGCCATGCGGCGCGGCGCCGGCGCCTCGCCCCGCTCTCGAGCGTCGCGGTGATCGAGTTCGCGCTCCGCCAGCGGCGCGAGACGATCGCGCTCGCCGAGATCCTCTGGACGCTCGCGCTTGCCGTCGGGGAGCCCGCGGCATGATGCGCACCGTGCGGCTCCTCTGCCGGCCCGAGCTCGAGGCGGGGCTCGCGCTCACGGGACTGCCGACGCGCGTGGCGTCGGACGGCGCGAGCGCGGGGCGGGCGCTCAATGATCTGGCGGGCGATCCGCGCGTCGGGGTGGTGCTCGTCGAGAGCCGCCTGCACGACGCGCTGTCCGACGAGACGCTGCGTCTCCTCCGGCGCACCCCCGTGCCGGTCGTGCTCCCGTTCCCGTCGCCCACTCGCGCCGCGCGTCCCGGCGCCGCCGAGGAGTACATCGTCGAGATGCTCCGTCGCGCGATCGGCTACCGGATTCGACTCCGATGAGCGAGATCCGCATTCGCCGCGTGACGGGCGCGCTCGCCGAGGTCTATCCGATGCAAGGCGCCGCGCTGTACGAGATGGTGCGCGTGGGCAGCCGGCGCCTGCTCGGCGAGGTGATCCGCGTGGAGGGCGACTCCGCGACGGTGCAGGTGTTCGAGGAGACCACCGGCTTGGCGCTCGAGGAGACCGTCGAGCGCACCGGTTCCGCGCTCACCGCGGAGCTGGGGCCCGGGCTTCTGGGCCGCGTGATCGACGGGATCGGCCGGCCGCTCGAGCGGATTGCCGAGGCGGCGGGCACGTTCATCCGTCCCGGCACCGAGGCCGCCACGCTCGACGCCGAGCGGCGGTGGCCCTTCGAGGCAACGGCCACCGTGGGAAGCACGGTGGCCGGGGGCGACGTGCTCGGGACCGTGGAAGAGGTGTCCGGCTTTGCCCATCGCATTCTGGTGCCGCCCGGTGTCACCGGTGTGCTCGCGTCACTCGCGTCGGGCAGCTACACCGTGCACGAGCCCGTCGGCGCGCTCGACGACGGCACGCCGCTCACGCTCGCACAGCGCTGGCCGGTGCGGGCGCCGCGGCCGGTGGCGGAACGTCTCCCCGGCGACCGGCCGTTCATCACCGGCCAACGCGTGATGGACTTTCTCTTTCCCGTCGCCGAGGGGGGGACCGTGGCGGTGCCCGGCGGGTTCGGCACGGGGAAGACGGTGATCGAACAGTCGCTCGCCAAGTTCGGTGATGCCGACGTCGTGGTGTACGTCGGCTGCGGCGAGCGCGGCAACGAGATGGCCGAAGTGCTGAAGGACTTCGGCACCCTCACCGATCCGCGGACCGGCCGCTCGCTCATGGATCGGACGATCCTCGTCGTGAACACGTCGAACATGCCGGTCGCCGCCCGCGAAGCGTCGGTCTATCTCGGCATGACCGTGGCGGAGTACTTCCGCGACCAGGGATACCGCGTCGCGGTCATGGCGGATTCGCTCTCGCGCTGGGCGGAGGCGCTCCGCGAGATCAGCGCGCGGCTCCAGGAGATGCCGGGAGAGGAAGGCTATCCCACGGCGCTCGGCAACCGGCTGGGCAAGCTCTACGAGCGTGCGGGACGGGTGCGGCCCGCCGGCACGCCCGAGCGCACGGGAGCGGTCACGTTCATCTCCGCGGTCTCACCGCCGGGCGGAGACTTCTCCGAGCCGGTGACGCAGGCGTCACTGCGTGTCGCGGGCGCGCTCTGGGCGCTGGACGCGGGGCTCGCGCATCAGCGGCAGTTCCCGGCGGTGGATTGGGAGACGAGCTACACGCTCTACGACCGCGCGACGCAGGCGTGGTTCGCGGAGCACGCGGGCGCCGACTGGACCACGCTCCGCGCCGAGGTGCTCGCGCTGCTCCAGCAGGAGACCGAGCTCAAGGAGATCGCGGGGCTCGTGGGGCCGGAAGCCTTGGAAGACGTGGACCGACTCCTGCTCGAAACCGCGCGGCTGTTGCGCGAGGTCGTCTTGGGCCAGAACGCGTACGATCCCACCGACGCGTTCTCGCCGATCGCGAAGACGCGCGCGTTGGCCGCGCTGGCGCTCGCATTCCATCGGGGTGCACGGGCCCGGCTCGAGGCGGGATTGCCCTTCGAGCGGCTGGATATCGCGGCGCCGCGGCGCGCGATGCTCGCGGTGCGGCAGGCCACACCGGACGAGCTCGGCGCGGCGATCGCGCAGGCGACGGAGCGCATCGTGCCGGCGGAGGAGGCGCCCGTATGATCGCGCCCGAACGCACCTATCACGGCGCGCGCGCCGGCGCGGGGCCGTTGCTCTATCTTGGCGGCACGCGGCGGGCCGCGCTGGGTGAGTGGGTGACGATCACGGCCCCCGGCCAACCGGCGCGCCGCGGCCAGGTGATCGACGTGGGCGAGCGCGTCACGGTGATCCAGGTGCTGGAAGAGACGCTCGGCCTTCCGCCGTCCAATGCGGACATCACGCTCGCGGGCGAGACCGCCACCACGCCGGTGGGCCGCGAACTCCTGGGTCGCGCGCTCTCCGGCGTGGGGCAGCCGCTGGATGGACTCCCCGCACCGATCGGCGTCCAGCGCCGGCCGATCTGGGGCGCGCCCATCAATCCGACCCGGCGGCTTCCACCGGCGGATTTCATCGAGACCGGGATCTCCGCGATCGACGGGATGAACACGCTCGTTCGCGGCCAGAAGCTTCCGGTCTTCTCGGGGCCCGGCCTCCCCGCGCTCGATCTCGCCGCCCAGATCGTCGAGACCGCGCGCGCTCCGCGCGGCGAGCCCTTCGCCGTGGTCTTCGCGGCTATCGGGATCACCGAGCGGGAAACCGGAAGCTTCCTCCGGCGCTTCGAGCGCACCGCCACCATGGAGCGGAGCATCCTCTTCCTCAATCAGACGAGCGATCCCACCATCGAGCGCCTGCTCACGCCGCGTGTCGCGCTCACCGCCGCCGAGTATCTGGCGTACGACTGTGGGCTCCACGTGCTCGTCGTGCTCGCCGACATCACGCACTACTGCGAGGCGCTGCGGGAGATCGCGACGGCACGCGAGGAGATCCCGGGCCGGCGCGGCTATCCGGGCTACATGTACAGCGATCTCGCGACGCTCTTCGAGCGGGCGGGCGTGGTGCAGGGCGCCGAGGGCTCGGTGACGCAGCTGCCGATCCTCACGATGCCCGACGACGACATCACGCATCCGATCCCCGATCTCACCGGTTACATCACGGAGGGCCAGGTGGTCTTGAGCAGGGATCTTCACCGGCGCGGCATCTTTCCGCCGGTGGACGTTCTGCCCTCGCTCTCGCGGCTCATGAACGCCGGGATCGGCGAGGGGAAGACCCGGCCCGAGCACCGGAAGTGGGCCGATCAGCTCTACCAGCTCTACGCGCGCGGCCGTGACGCGCGGCTCATGGCCGCGATCGTGGGCGAGGAGGGACTCGGTGGCGACGACCGGCGCGCGTTGGAGTTCGCCGATCGCTTCGAGCGCGAGTTCGTGCATCAGGGAGCCGTCGGAAGGTCGATCCAGGAGACGATCACGCTCGGGTGGCGGTTGATGGAATCGCTCCCGCGCACGGATCTGCCGCGGATCGACGACGAAACCTGGGAGAAGCACACGTCTCCCGGGGGAGAGGCGGCAGGAGCGGCAGGAGCGGCAGGAGCGGCAGAGGGGCAGGGTGGCAGCGTGGCAGGGGATGGGGCGAGATGAGTGTGGCGAGGGAGCCCGCGACGCGGATGGCGCTGGTGCGGGCCAGGCGGCGGGCGCAACGGGTGGAAAAGGGCGCGACCGTGCTGCGGCGGAAACGCGAGGCGCTGATCGCCGAGCTGTTTCGGCTCGCGCGGCCCGCCGCGGATATCAGAGCGCAGATCGCCGAGACGGCCGATCGGGGGTATCATGCGTATCGGACGGCGCTCGCGCTTCACGGGGCGGGTGCGCTCCGGCCGCTCGCCTGGCCGGGGCGCGATCTCGAGGTAGCGATCGATCCCCTCTCCGTCTGGGGGATTCGGGCGGCGACGGTGGTGCCCGCGGGGCCCGTGCGGCGGACGGTGGGCGCGCGGGGAATCGCGCCCGGGATGAGTGGTCCCGCCGCCGCGGATGCGGCGGCCAGATTCGAGGATCTGACGGATTTGCTCGTGAATGCGGCCTCGAGGGAGCTCCTGATCCGGCGGCTGGGCGATGCCCTGGCCACCACGTCGCGCCAGGTGCACACCCTCGAGCGGCGGGTCGCCCCCCAGCTGGCGACGGCGATTGCCCGGACGGCACGGGCCCTGGAGGAGCGGGAACGGGAGGAGCGGACCCGGTTGCGGCACCTCCTCCGGATACGCAATCATGAAGAAACCGTTATAGTGGATTAGTGAACTTTTGAACCTGCCCCAAGTAACCTATCTTTGTCTTCTGGATTTCCCCTATTAGAGGATAGAAACGGGGCCATGAACGCCAAGAGCAAATTCCTCCTGGGTGCCTTCCTCCTGGTTGGCACGGTTGGCTATCTGATGGCGACGGGTATCAAGGACACCGGCGTCTACTTCGTCACGCCGAGCGAGCTCGCGGCCAGGATCGCCGCCAAGCCGTCCTTCCGCGACGTCGGCGTCAAGATGGGCGCGAAGGTCGTCAAAGGCTCGATCGAGCGCGACATCGGGACGCAGACGGTGCGGTTCAAGGTGACCGACGGGAAGCAGGAGTATCCCGTGGTCTACCGCGGCCTGCCGCCCGACACGTTCACCGACGGCGTGGAGGTCGTGGTCGAAGGGCGTCTGGACGCCAACGGCGTCTTCCACGCCACCTCGCTGCTCGCCAAGTGCGGGTCTCGCTACGAAACGGTGCCCAAGGCCTGACCTGATCGATGACAATTCTCGGACAGATTGCGCTCTGGGTGGCCCTCCTCCTGGCTGCCTGGGGAACCGTAGTGGGGTTCCTCGGCGGCCGGCGTGGCACCCCCGAGCTCATACAGAGTGCCCGGCGCACGGTCTACGCGCTTGCCGGGCTCATGATCGTCGCGGCGATCTCGCTGATGGTCGCCCTCCTCAAGCACGACTTCAACGTCGAATACGTGGCGGCCTACACCAGCCGGAACCTGCCGACGGTCTATCTCGTGTCGGCGTTCTACGGCGGACAGGCCGGAAGCCTGCTCTTCTGGGGGCTCGTCCTGAGTCTCTTTGCCGCGGCGGCGCAGTGGCTCACGCCGAAACGGTACAGCTACCTGATGCCCTACGTGGCGGGCGTGACGAGCGGCGTCCTGTTCTTCTTCCTCGCGGCCACGGTCTTCTCGGCGCATCCGTTCGCGCGGCTGCCGTACACGCCGCTCGACGGCAGCGGCCTGAACCCGCAGCTCCAGAACCCCGGGATGGTGGTGCATCCGCCGATGCTCTACCTGGGGTATATCTCGATCACGATCCCGTTCGCCTTCGCGGTCGCGGCGCTGATGACCAAGCGCCTCGATACCGGCTGGCTCCACGCCATCCGTAAATGGACCATCGTCTCGTGGCTCTTTCTCTCGATCGGCATCACGCTCGGCATGTGGTGGGCGTACGTCGAGCTGGGTTGGGGCGGCTACTGGGCCTGGGATCCGGTCGAGAACGCGAGCTTCCTCCCCTGGCTCACCATGAGCGCGTTCCTGCACTCGGTGATGATCCAGGAAAAGCGCGGGATGCTCAAGCGCTGGAACATCACGCTGATCTTCCTGAGCTTCATGCTCTCGATCTTCGGCACGTTCATCACGCGGAGCGGCGTGATCTCGAGCGTGCACTCGTTCACGCAGTCGAGCGTGGGCTACTACTTCCTGGCCTTCTTGATCCTTCTGGCCCTCGGGCTCACGTATCTTCTCATCACGCGCCTCCCGCTGCTCCAGACCGAGGGGCACCTGGAGAGCGTGCTCTCGCGTGAGACGAGCTTCTTCTTCAACAACCTGGTGCTGGTGGGCATCGCGCTCACGGTGCTCTGGGGCACCATCTATCCGATCGTCCACGAGCTCTTCGTGGGCAGCCAGGTGACCGTCGGCCCGCCCTTCTTCAACCGCGTGACCATTCCGCTCGGGCTCATCCTGCTCGGACTGACCGGTATCGGCCCGCTCATCGCGTGGCGCCGGGCGAGCAAGAAGAATCTCCAGCGGCAGTTCCTGATTCCGGTCTCCGCGTTCATCTTGGCGAGCGTGATTCTCCTCGCCATCGGGTTCAGCGACTTCGGCGCCGGGATGGCGATCGCGCTCGGCGCGTTCGTGGTGACCACGGTGCTCCAGGAGTTCGTCCGCGGCGTGAGCGCCCGGCACCGGCTGCACGACGAGAACTACGTGCTCGCCTTCCTCCGCCTGATGGGCCGGAACCGGCGGCGCTACGGCGGCTACATCGTGCACCTCGGGATCGTCACGTATTTCATCGCGTTCACCGGGCTCGCGTTCAAGACCAACGTCGAGGCCTCGCTCAAGCCGGGCCAATCGGCCGAGCTCAAGGACGCCTACGGCAACGTGTTCACCTTCACCCACATGGGCGTCTCGCAGTACGACGCGCTCAACCGTCACGTGCAGGCGGCGAGTGTTGAGGTGAAGGAGAACGGGAAGCGCGTGGGCGTCATGACGAGCGAGAAGCGGCTGTACGTGGATTCGTTCGGCCGGAAGACGTTCGAGCCCTCCACCGAAGCGGCCATTCGGAGCACCCCGCGCGAGGATCTCTACATCGTCTACGCGGGCTCCGTGGCCGGGACGGACGAAGCCGTCTACCGATTTACCATCAACCCACTCGTCTGGTGGGTGTGGTACGGCGGGTTGATTCTCCTCGTGGGCGGCATCATCACGATGTGGCCCGGCGGAACGACGGGTGGCCTCTCGGCCAGGCGCGCGGCACTGGCGGGGTATCAGGCCCAGCTCGTGGGGGATGCGTAAATGCCGGGCGTGATGAATCGGCGTGACGCGCTCAAGGCCGCGTTCGGTGCGGCGCTCCCGGCCGCGCTCTTCCTCGGGCGTCCGCAGCAGGGGCCGAGTGACAGCTCCATCGTCTCGCGGCTCCAGATGCCCGATCTGGGTGGCCGGCCGCTCG
>Ga0209919_1000468_pt1 | contig 20561 bp, 13 predicted proteins | sample SalPon2A_C_D2_MG_FD_185721 | JGI IMG/M metagenome (GOLD analysis project Ga0209919, IMG submission 185721) | Soil microbial communities from South San Francisco under conditions of wetland restoration - Salt Pond MetaG R2A_C_D2_MG (SPAdes)... | ecosystem: Environmental > Terrestrial > Soil >... | reverse complement strand
ACTTAAATAAGTTGAGCCAAGAGAATTTAGCCTGCCGAAAACAGATAATTCGTACTTTGTAAATTTAGCACCACTGTTTATTAAATCCGGATTAGAATAAGTAACATCTCCATCGAAAATCACATACGATTTTCCGAAGGAAGTTCTTCTCCTGAAAACCCCATCTTCTATATAATTTCTAAAGTCTAATCTAAATCCAGCCTTTAAAGCATTTATTCTTGTTTCATAAATCGGCGGATTTTGCCTGTATGTTTTTGAGGAATTTAAAACAGACACCGATGTGTTAGTACTTGCATTATTATCTGTAACATTCATAAATCCCGCATTCAGCCTGAGAACGGGAAAAACTTCAGTGCGAAAATTAAAATTGAAACCTTTGGAATAATAATAATCTCTAAAATCATCTTTAAAAATAAGTGCAAGAAAAGTGGTGGTTATCTTTTTATACGAATCTGAGCCTGCAAAAAGAACATTAATCCCACTAAAGGCATCGAACGAAATTCTGGAAGTTCTGTAATCTCCCAAAAGATAAGATGCACTAAAACTCTTTTTAAATCTTTTATCAGCAAAACCATATGAAAACTGCATATTTGAATAGAGCCTTCTGTCAGCCAGATCTGAAAAATTAAAATCCAGATCAAGTGAATGTCCTTCTACCCTGTTAAAATGATATAACCCCAGGGGCCCGTTTGTAGAGAAATTATCTGAAAAATTAATTCTGCCTGATAAAATTGAAAACCTGTCTCCAAATGATTTCTCTATATTATTAAGGCTGTCAATTCTCTGGTAAGCCAGGGTCTCCTCCTGTGTATTTGGAATTGTTTGTGACTCTTTCCAATAAAGTGAATCTTTATTGTCTGCATCAGGAAGAACAGTTACTACTGCTTTATTGAAAAATGAATCATCAATTTCCGGATTTATTTTAAAATCATATAAAATTGAATTAAGCTCAAAACCAAACCTTGCCAGCCCAAGATAATTTACATTTACTAAAATGTGATAATCGATAGGCATCGTTATTGAATCTTTTATAACAGAAAATTGCTGGACAACATTTATTGTATCGAATATTCCCCCTACATTTGCAGCGCTGTTTAATTGTAGATCAACCTTTAATAAATCAAAAGTCTTATCGCTGATAAATATTCTGCCAATAAATCCGGGGTAATCGGGTCTTACAGGTGCGATAAATATCTGGTAAACAGAGTTATTATTTATTGCCAGAATGTTCTTTAGGTAAAAATTGTAATATTCCAGAGCATCATCTGCCAGGGGTGTTGGCAAATTTAGACCGATTAAATTGACTCGGTTTTCGTAAAAATTTTGTATTAACCTGCCTCCTGTGAACATATTTAAAGTAGGCGGAAGGTTTGCGCTTTGTTTCCTGGCAAGAATTACTTCTTTATAATCGTTTGGTTTTTTAAAATATCCCTTGCTTTGGTTTTCAAGTATTGCAGTAATTTTCAGATCAGTCGAATCCCCTCCACCGATATCTAAATTTAAACTTCTTCTTTGTATATCAATGTCTTTTTCGGTTTTTAAAATACCTTTGGTATATGCTTCATATTCATAGCTATTCAATTTCCGGTTTCGTTCTTCTTTTCGCGCAATTGCATTTTTTATTATTCTGATTGCAGGATCTTCGCCCGGAATAATTTTTATTTCAGGAAGAGTAATGTGAGTTCTATTTAAATGAAAATCTACACCCGAAAGATTTTTATCTACTTCAACTGTAAGTGTATCTGAATAATACCCAATAAAAGAAGCGATAAGTGTATAACTACCGGGATTGACTTTTAATTCATACTCTCCATCTTTATTTGCGGCTGTTCCGTAATTTGTGCCTGCAATTCGGATATTGGTAAAGCTCATTTCTTCGTAGGTTTTTGCATCTACTACTTTACCGCGGATAAAATATTGTTGTGCATTAATCGCTGTTGAAAAGAATAATAAAAGTAAGAATATCCTCATGCTGCCCGGCTGTGGTTTTTAGTAATTTGCTCTGATTTAGGTTACAATAATAGGGAATTACAGAATTTCATCAAAGAAAGAAAGGATGGATAAAAAGTACAAAAAGTCTGTTTTAGCTAACTTTCAGATCATTCTAACTTTCCTGCCTTTTTTGTAATTTGGATTCTATTTCGGTTCGCATCAAATACATTTATAGAATTTATTTATGAAAAACATTATTGCAATAAGACGGGAAGGATCAGGAAAAAGGGGTGAAAAGCGAGTTGCAATTACTCCGTCTTTTGCAAAACAAATAGTTAGCTGGGGACACAAACTTCTGGTTCAGCCATCTGTCAGTCCTAAAACCGGAGATACAAAAAGAGCATTTCTCGATTCACAATACAAAAAAGCCGGTGCCGAAATTACAGAAGATATTTCAAAAGCATACGTGATTTTCGGACTTAAAGAGGTCGGCGCACGCAAAGTACTTTCCGAAAAAACATATTATTTTTTCTCACACACACACAAGGGACAGTTAAAAAACAGGTTAATGTTAAAAACCCTTGTTGAGAAAAAATGCACACTAATAGATTACGAATTGATAAGAGCCGTAAATAACAGCAGGCTGATAACAGCATTTACATACAACGCTGGTTACGCCGGAATGGTGGATACGCTCTGGACTTTCGGTGAAAGGCTGAAAAGAAAAGGAATAAAAAATCCTTTTGAAAAAATACCACAGGCTGTTGAAGGAGAAGACCTTCAGCATATTATCAGAATTATAAAAGAAGCTAGAAAACAGATTAAAAAATATGGTACCCCAAAAGAAATTCCCCCGATTATTTCAGTCTTTTTAGGAAACGGAAAAACCAGCTATGGCGCACAGGAAATTTATAATACTTTCCCGGTCGATTCCATTACACTTAAGCAACTGCCCGAAGTTTATTCATTCGGTTCCAGGGATAAAATGTATAAACTAGTTTTAAGAGTAACCGACTTTTTCAGATTTAAAGAAGAATATAAAAATGCAGTTGAAAATTATAATAACCTTGCTGTGCTGGAAAAAGAAAGACACTATTTAAAAAACCCGGGAATGTATGAATCAAACCTGGATAATATTTTACCTTATACTTCTATCCTTATGAACTGCATAGTCTGGTCGCCGGATTACCCTCGTTCATTGTCAAATGAACTGATGAAGAATATTTACAAAAAACATATAACGCTTATTGCAATCGGCGACATTACGTGCGATCCTAACGGTTCGATTGAATTTTCAAAAGAAACGTGGATAGACAACCCGGTTTATATTTATGATCCTGTAAAGGGAGCAATGCGAGATGGATTTGAAGGAGATGGAATTGCGGTAATGGCGGTTACAAATCTTCCCTGTGAATTTTCTGCCGATGCTTCGGAGCAATTTAGCAAAGATTTGTCTCCTTTCTTAAAAAAGATTGTAAATGCAGATTATAAAAATGACCTGAATAGTTCTGGTCTGCCTGATGAAATTAAACGCGGAGTAATTATGTGGAAAGGAAAATTTACCAAAGAATTTGAGTATATGAAGAGTTTCATTGCTTAGGATTAACAGGAGTTTTTATTCGTACTAAACAACAGGGGATTAATGAAAACAAAATTTTTGTATTTAACAGGTTTTGCGGTACCAATTCTATTCTGGATTACACTCTTCATCAGCGGTTTAATTTATGGGGATTATAATCACCTGACAAGAATGGTAAGTGAATTGGGGACAATTGGGACAACTTCACGGATTGTTTTTGAACCTGGATTACTTCTATGTTCAATTCTAAGTTTGATTTTCGTAATCTCTTTGTACAAAACTTGCCGACATTTTAAATTAAATATATTGCCTGTAATATTAATTTTGACTTATTCATTTTCAATTGCGGGGGCTGCAATATTTCCTTTGCCTTTAATGCTACATGAAATAATGGGAATGCCTTCTGTTCTTCTAATATTCTCTCCATTACTTAGCTTCTTTTTATGGAAAAACAATAAAAGTCTTCCATTTATAAAATTATTTTCTCTGTTTAGTTTTATATTAATGTTACTCGGTTTTCTAGTTTATTTACCTGATTTTATGGGGAATTACATTGGTTTGAAGCAGCGGTTCTTTCACATTGGCTGGTCGGTTTGGTTTATCTATTTGAGCTTTATTTTGTTAAATCTTAATAAAAATAAATTTAAAAAAGACACGCAATAAAATTAAATTACAAGGTTAATTCTTCTTCTTTAAATTCAATTCCAAATTCTTTTAATTCTTCCAGTACCGGTTCGTAGATGTCTTTATGTGTCGGGATCAATACTCCCTTTTCTGAGATTTTATTTTGCAGGATTAATTTTGCTCCTATACCGATAGGAATCCCAACTGCACGAGCCATTGCGGTATGATCAATATCTTTGCCATCCAGGATTAATGTTGAGGTAACTAACTTTTCACTGGAATCAATTTCATATTTTATTTCAGTTTGCAAAACAGTCATATCACTGTCTGTATCCTTAAAATGCCATTTCTTTTCCAGTTGTTTTAGCAGTATTTGTGCTGAAGTTGCATTGCTAACGGGAATTTTTTCTTCATTAAAAAGATCAAGCCAGAGGAGGTCACTAATTACTTTTTCGTCCGAATATCCGTTTAAAAAATTTATCAGCCTTTCTTTTGGTTCAGAATTTCCGGAACCTGGAATAAATTTCCCCATCCAGTCTTTAAATGTAAGTTCATTTGAATTTTCAATTTGTTGCTCGTCATTAGTTAAACCAATTTTAATTAACGCATTCCAGCTTTTGCAAAAACCAGGTTTTCTTAATGAACCACGGTAAATATTTTTTACTTCTTCAATTCCGTATTTTTTTAAATATGCGACCGCATCACGGTTAGGATAGGATTCAAATTTTCCAAGGGGTTTAACATCAATTAGTTCAGTATCGAGAAACAATTTTTTATACGGAACGGTTATTTCTTCTCCATTTTTAAGATACCTGCCGCCAGCCTTCCCTGCATTCACAACATTCATCGGGCTCCAGGTAAATTTATATCCCCAGCAGTTATCATCGCTTCTGGGCGCAACAAGTCCACCGCCAAAAGACCTGAACGAAGTAATCTTTCCGCCATCTTTTTTTGTTTTATTAATGAGCCGCTTTGATTCCATATGATCCAGACCTGGGTCCACGCCCATTTCATTTAAGAAAATCAGTCCGGCATCTTTTGCTTGATTATCGAGTTCATACATTTCTTTTGAAACGTAAGAAGCATTAATAAAATTGGTTTTTGAAGTAAGACATTGTTTAGCGGCTTTTATATGAAGCGTTGCGGGCAAAATTGAAATTACAAGATCAGCAATTCCAATTTCCTTTTTTCTTTGATTTTCATTTAAAATATCAAATTGAATTGCTTTACCGCGGGTGTGATTTTTTACTTTTTCTTTTGCCAGCGTAAGAGAAAAATCCCCTACTTTTACGAACCAGTCTTCCTTCGCTGATCTTTCAAGAAGGTAGTCGATGAGCGGCGCAGATGTTCTCCCTGCACCAAGAACCAGTATATTTTTCATTAAAAAATCGGTAATTCATTCAAAAATATTAAGTAAACCTAATAATAATTCAAATTCAAAAAAAATAATTTGGATAAATATTAGAAATCCCTTTGGAATATTTTACAAAGAAAAAGAAATTCCGTCATTAATTGCTAAAATATTGATTTGTATCTTTCTATTGAGGTATTATTATCACTATTTTTAAAGTTCTAACGAATACAATCTATATATAACAGGACAGGTAATATGAGACAAAAATTCTTTTTTACAGTTGTTTTGTCTTGTGTAATTATCGCTTTTAGCTTTGCACAAAACAAAATAGATTTTGTAGAATATAATCTTGACAACGGAATGCACGTGATACTGCACCAGGATAAAACCACCCCTATTGTGGCTGTCACGATGATGTACCATGTAGGTTCTAAAAATGAGAAATCAGACAGAACCGGTTTTGCACACTTTTTTGAGCATCTTATGTTTGAAGGTTCACCCAATATAAAACGCGGGGAATATTTTAAAATAGTCCAGAATGCGGGCGGTCAGCTTAATGCGAATACTTCTTTTGACAGGACTTTTTATTTTGAAATACTCCCGTCAAATCAATTAAAACTTGCCCTCTGGCTTGAGTCCGAGAGATTACTTCATCTTAAAATTGACAGCACCGGGGTTGAGACACAGAGAAAAGTTGTTATAGAAGAACGACACCAGGGTCTGGACAACCAACCATATGGTACAATCCTGGAAGAAACTTTTAAGAGAGCTTTCCCGGGAACACCTTACGAATGGACACCGATTGGTTCTGCCCAATATATTGATAAGGCTACTATACAGGAATTTCAGAATTTTTACAACCAATATTATGTTCCGCAGAATGTTACTCTTTCAATTGCCGGTGATATCGACATTGACCAGACAAAGGAAGAAATTGAAAATTATTTCGGTGGAATTCCAAAAGGGACACAAGATATTTACAGACCGAAATTTAATGTTGAAAAACAAAAAGCAGAGGTTAGAGATACAGTTTACGATAATATTCAGCTTCCTCTTGTTTTACAGGCATATCACATTCCAGAACAAGGAACTCCTGATTACTATGCTTTAAATATGTTAACAACCATTCTTTCAAGCGGGCGCAGCTCAAGACTATACAAAGAAATAGTTGATAAAGAACAAAAAGCTGTAAATATCGGATCTATTCCTTTCGCGCTGGAAGACGCAGGATTATTTATCACATACGGAATTTGCAATGGCGGTGTAAAAGCAAATGAACTTGAATCTGCTATGCAGAAAGAACTTGATAAAGTAAAAAAGAATTTAATTACCGAAGAAGAATTCCAAAAAATAAGAAACCAGATGAAAAATGATTTTGTAAGTCAGAATGCAACGGATGTTGGCATTGCTGAACATCTTGCTCAATATCATATCTATTTTGGTAATACTAATTTAATTAATACAGAAATTGACAGGTTTATGAAAGTAACGCGCGAAGATATTAAACGCGTTGCTAACAAATACCTGGCAAAAGATAACCGGGTTGTTTTATACTACCTGCCTAAATCAGCTGAACCGAAGGAGGGTAAATAAGATGAAAAACAGATTATTAACATTACTATTTGCATTCATTTTTGTTATACCTTCATTCGCACAGGTAGACAGGACAAAAAAACCCGAACCGGGACCGGCTCCGGAAATAAATCTCGGAAAATATGAAAGTTTTCAGCTCCCGAATGGTTTAAAAGTTTTTGTGGTTGAAAATCATAAACTCCCGAGAGTTGCTTACAGACTCGTTATTGACAGGGATCCTGTTAAAGAAGGAGATGTAGCTGGATTTCTCCAGGCATCCGGAGAACTTTTAAGAACGGGAACAAAAACAAAAACTAAAGACCACCTTGATAACGATATAGACTTCATCGGTGCTAGTCTCTCAACTTCTTCAACCGGTGTTTTTGGAATGTCGCTTACTGAATATACCGATAAACTTCTTTCAATTATGTCGGATATAGTTATTAATTCAGATTTCAAACAGAGTGAACTTGATAAAATAAAGAAAAGAATGAAATCAGATCTTGCTGCACAAAAAGATGATCCTAGTTCAATTGCAAGTGTAGTTGAAAATGCTGTGTTGTTTGGGAAAGACCATCCTTATGGTGAAACAAAGACAAATGAAAGTATTGATAATATAACACTTGAAAAATGTAAAGAATATTATAATAAATTCTTCGCTCCTAATATTTCTTACCTGGCAGTTGTAGGTGATATAAATTTAAAAGATGCAAAAGCCCTGGTAGAAAAATATTTTGGTAACTGGAAGAAAAAAGATGTCCCGACATTTACTTATAAAACACCGGCTGTGCCCAAGCAAACAGAAGTCGATCTTGTTGACAGAGATAACTCTGTACAGTCTGTAATAAAAGTAGCATATCCGATTCAACTTACATTAGGAGATCCCGACCTGATAAAAGCAGCCACAATGAACACAATTTTAGGCGGTGGAGTTTTCAGACTTTTCGATAATCTCAGGGAAAAACACTCATATACCTATGGCGCATACTCTTCATTAATACAGGATAAGCTGGTAGGTAATTTTGATGCTCATGCTGAAGTACGAAATGAAGTTACGGACAGTTCAATCACCCAGATACTGTACGAAATGAAGAGGATAAGAAATGAGAAAGTTTCTGAAGACGAACTTCAAATGGTTAAAAATTATATGACCGGCAATTTTGCAATTAATCTTGAAAACCCTCAAACAATTGCAACATATGCTATAAATATTGAAAGATATAATCTTCCTAAAGATTATTACCAGAATTATTTGAAAAACATTGAAGCTGTTACAATAAACGATGTCCAGGAAATGGCTAAAAAATATATTCTGCCGGATAATTCATATATAATAGTTGTCGGGAAAGGTTCCGAGATTGAAAATTCATTAAAACAATTCGGACCTGTAACGCTTTACGATACGTTTGGAGATAAGGTTGACACAAATAAAATTAAAATTCCCGCCGGTGTGACAGCAAATAGTATTATTGATAAATATATAATTGCAATTGGCGGCAAAGCCAACCTGGAAAAAGTGAAGGATAAAACTACTATTATGCGCGGATCTGTTCAGAATATGAACATTACTCTTGTTATGTACCAGAAAGCGCCCAATATGATGAAACAGGAAATGGATGCAACTGTTTTTAAACAGGAAACTTATTTTGACGGTAAAAAGGGCTTTGTATCTGCCGGCGGTAGTACCCAGGAACTGACAGGTGAAAAACTTGAAGCTCTCAAATATGAATCAATGATTCACCCCCTTCCTATAATTGATTCGCTGAAAATTAACTACGAACTGAAAGGTGTAATAAAACTAAATGGAAAAGATGCCTATAAAATTGAAGTTTCTCTTCCAAATGGTAAAAGCTGGACAGAATATTATGATACAGAAACAGGACTAAAGGTTAAAGATTCAAAGGAAGTAACAGTTCCTCAAGGTACATTTACCCAGGAAACGGTCTATTCGGACTATAAAGATGTAAATGGAGTGATGTACCCATTTAAACTTGTTCAGTCAGTCGGCCCGCAAACAATTGAATTAACAGTCAGCTCAATTAAAATTAATACCGGGCTTACTGACGACAAATTTAAACAGGCGAAATAAAGATAAACCGGTTCTGACATTTAATCCTCCTGTTGATAAATTACAACAGGAGGATTTTTTTATAAATTAAGTGCAAAATATGAATAACAGGAAATACTCTATAATAGTTTTTGATCTTGGAATGGTTCTCATCCCTTTTGATTATAACATCGCACTGGAAAAACTTGAAAAAATAGATAAAGGAATGGGGGTGAATTTCCTGAATCATTACAAATCAAATTATGAAACACACAGGTTGTTTGAGCGCGGAAACATTAATGAAGATGAATTTTTAAAAAGAGCAATGACTGTATTCAACGGAAAAGTTGATAAGGAAACTTTTAAAAGAATTTATTCGGAAATTTTTTCAGTAAATCAAAACGTCGCTGATTTATTACCAGAATTAAAAAAGAAATACACTCTGGTATTGCTTTCAAACACTAATTCTATTCATAAAGAATACGGCTGGAAAAATTATAGTTTCCTCAAATATTTTGATAAACTTATACTTTCACACGAGGTTAATGCCGTAAAACCGGAAGAAAAAATATTTAATAAAGTTGAAAAATTCACTGGGAAACCGCCATCAGAACATATCTTTATAGACGATGTTAAAGAATATGCTGAAGCAGCAATAAAATTAGGCTGGGATGGAGTTCAATTTACATGTTATGAAAACCTCGTTATTGAATTAAAAAAAAGAGAAATACTATAAAACCCTGCTACACTTCTAACAATTTTAAAATGTTTATTTTTAAGTATGGAACAAAAAACAGATTCATTTAAATACCAAGTTGAACAATTCGCCGATATTGCAATTCTCAGATACAATGTTCCGGGTTTTGAAGAATTATCACTCAAACAGAAAGAACTTGTTTATTGTTTGTACGAAGCTGCATTATCCGGAAGAGATATTTATTATGACCAGAATTACAAATATAATCTCTTGATCCGCAAAACTTTGGAAGCGATATATAAAAGCTTTGATAGTGACAAGAATTCTGCAGAATGGAAGAACTTTGTAAGTTATATCAAAAGGTTCTGGTTTTCCAATGGTATACATCATCATTATTCAACAAAAAAAATACTTCCGGATTTTTCCAAAGAATACTTTTCTGAACTTATAAAAAAAACCAACCAGGAATTACTTCCATTAAAGAATGAGCAATCTGTAAATCAATTAATAGAGTTTTTATCACCTATCATTTTTGATCCTGAAATTGCCTCACAAAGAGTTGTGCTTGATCCCGATAAAGATGTGATAAAAGAATCTGCTACTAATTTTTACGATGGCCTTTCTCAAAAAGAAGTAGAAGACTTTTACAAAAACAAAACAGACCAAAACAATGACAAGCCAATCTCGTTTGGACTAAATTCCCAATTAAAAATAGAAGGTGGAGAAATAATCGAAAGAATATGGAAGGTTGGAGGAATGTATTCAGCCGCAATAGAAAAAATTGTTTACTGGCTCGAAAAAGCCATATCAGTAACTGAATCAGAATTGCAAAAAGAGACACTTGAAAAACTGGTTGAATATTACAAAACTGGTGATCTTAAAAAATGGGATGAATATAATATTCTTTGGTTAAAAGATACTGCGCCAATTATTGATACTGTTAACGGCTTTATAGAAGTTTACGGCGATCCACTGGGTTACCGTGGAGGATTTGAAGCTATTGTTTCAATCAAAGATTTTGAAGGTTCGAAAAGAATAAAAACGATAAGTAACAATGCTCAGTGGTTCGAAGATAATTCTCCAATTAATGATAAATTTAAGAAGAAAAATGTTGTTGGGATTTCTGCTAATGTAATTACTGTGGTTATTGAATCAGGTGATTCCTCACCTTCTACGCCAATAGGAATAAATCTACCTAATGCAAACTGGATTAGAAAAGAGCATGGATCAAAATCTGTTAATCTTTGTAACATAGTTTTTGCTTACGATAAAGCTACCTCACAGGAAGCTTTAAAGGAGTTTTCCTATTCACAGGATGAAATAGAAAGAGCAAATAAATATGGTTCCCTGGCCGATAATATTGAAACTGATTTGCACGAAGTAATTGGACATGCCTCCGGGCAATTAAATCACGGAGTGGGACCCCCGAAACAAACGCTAAAAAATTATGCATCCACTATTGAAGAATCCCGGGCTGACCTTGTTGCACTTTACTATCTTCCGGATAATAAACTTGTTGAATTAGGAATTTTTCCCGATAACGAAGCATACAAGGCGGAGTATGACAAATTCATAAAAAATGGTCTGATGCTTCAGCTATTCAAAATCAAACCGGGAGAAAATATTGAGGAATCGCACATGAGAAACCGCCAGATAATTTCCTTATGGGCTTTTGAAAAAGGTAAACCTGAAAACATAATAGAAAGGAAATTCAAACTGGGTAAAACTTATTTTGTAATTAACGATTACAAAAAATTAAGAGCTTTATTTGGTCAACTTTTAAAAGAAGTACAGAGAATTACTTCTGAAGGTGATTTTGTAGCAGCTAAAAATCTCGTTGAAACTTACGGCGTAAAAGTTGATTCCGAATTACACAAGGAAGTTCTGGACAGATATTCAAAGCTCAATATAGCGCCATACAAGGGTTTCATAAATCCGGTATTAACTCCGGTTATGATGAAAGACAAAATAATAGATGTAAAAATTGATTATCCGGATGATTTTGCACAACAAATGCTTTATTATGCAAAAAATTATTCTTTTCTGCCTGATTTTAATTAAAACAACATGTTTTGAGAATTAACATTATTCGGCTTGTAATCTAGCTATTTCAGATATTTCAAAATTTTTTATTTCAGCAGGCAATTGTTATTTTCTAATAACAATTAGCATTAAATTTTAACTATGCAAATTCTTCGGTATAGATTAATTACTATCCTTTTTGCTGCAACTTTATTTTCATCCATTGGAACCGCTCAGTTCCCCGATTTTAAATTTAACCATATTAATGAAAACCAGAACCTTTCACACAGTAGTGTACTCAACATTGTCCAGGATAATGAAGGCTTCCTATGGTTTGCTACTATTGACGGGCTTAATCGATTCGATGGATATACATGCAAAGTCTTTAAGCACCATGATGGAGATTCTACTTCCATTTCCAGTAATTTTATTCACAGGATTTATATTGATACAGATGGAGAAATATGGATTACAACCAGAGACGGAGGCTTGAATAAATTTGATAAATATACAGAAAAATTTATGTGCTACAGACATAACCCGAACCTGGACTCGAGCATTAGTTCTGATAAAGCCGCCGCTATTTTACAGGATAAAAAAGGAAACTACTGGGTCTCAAGTGATGGGGGACTTGATAGATTTTATCCCCAAACCGGTAAGTTCGTTCATATAAATTTAAACGAAATTGCCGCGCGGGCTCCGGAGCCACTTGATCAATTATATATTGATGAAAGTGGATTAATCTGGATATGTTCTTTAAACGGACTTATAAAATTTAATCCGGAAAATTTATCATTTATTAAATATGAAAACATCCAAGGCAATTTAAACTCTTTAAATGATGACTTCATTCACTTTGTTTATAGGGAAGCTAATTATCTTTGGCTGACAACTGGAGGAGGCGGATTAACTCAATTTGACATAGTAAACGATAACTTTAAAGTATATTACCCTTCTTTTGAAAATAAGAGATCTGTAATCTTCGGTTCAATACTTCCGTACTCCGATAATATTTTGATAATTGGATCTGAAGGACATGGGCTTTTCTTTTTCGATAAAAACACAAAGAGATTTCATTCAATTAAAAATAATCCTGAAAATTCCAATTCCATAAGTAATAACCATATTAGTTCGATTTTCAAAGACAACCAGCAAAATATTTGGATTGGAACATGGGGCGGCGGTATAAATAAAGTGACTAATCCCAACAGAAAGTTTATAAAATATTCAAATAATCCTTTCGATCAGAATTCTATTTCTGGGACTTCAGTTTTTGCAATATATAAGGACAACTCGGGAGACGTTTGGGTAGGAACTTCAAACGGTTTAGACAGGCTGGATAAAAAATCTGGCAAATTTGTTCACTATAATTTCAATAATAATAAAAATGTTTCACTCGGTGCTAATATATATGGAGCTATTTATTGTGATCGGAAAAATAATTTTTGGTTTTCATCAGGAACCTTAATTAGATACAATATCAGAAATAATAAAACACAAATTTTTCATTATGAGCATAAGGACACTAACACGATAAGCAGCAACAATATTAAATGCATTGTTGGAGATAAGAAGGGAAATATCTGGCTTGGAGTAGAAGAAGGAGTAGGGGGAATATGCAAGTATGATATCCAGACACAAAAATGGACACGTTACCTTTCTAATCCTCAAAACCCGTTACTTGTCAGATATATATATGAAGCTCCCAACGGAGTTTTTTGGCTCGCTACAACAAACAGCGGACTAATTAAATTTGATGTTTCCTCAGGTAAAAAAACAGTTTATAAAAACGATCCGGATAATCTTTTTAGCATAAGCTATAATGATGTAAGACATATTATAGAAACGGAAAATGGCGAACTTTGGGTTGCAACCTACGGTGGTGGAATTGACAGGTTTGATCCGGTGACTGAAAAATTCTACCGGATAAAGGAAAAAGACGGACTATCTAATAATTTTACTTACGCAATACTTGAAGATAAAAATGAAAACTTATGGATCAGTACAAATTTCGGTTTGACAAAATTCAACAGAAAAGATACTACATTTAAAGTTTATACTATTGAAGATGGTCTGCAAAACAATGAATTTAACACAGGTGCTTTTTATAAATCAGAAGATGGTGAGCTTTTTTTCGGGGGTGTTAACGGATTCAACAGGTTTTATCCTGAAAAAATATCTGAAAATAAAAAATTGCCCCCCGTTTATATAACAGCATTTAAATTACTGGATAAAGAAATAAAACCTGACACCTCGGTTATCTTTAACAAAAATATTACGCTCTCATATTTTGATAAATTCTTTTCTGTTGAGTTTGTGGCGCTGGATTATAGAGACCCTTCAAAAAACCAATACAAATATAAACTTGAAGGCTTTGATGACGATTGGATTAAAGCCGATCACAGGCGATATGCAAGCTATACCAACCTAAGTCCAGGTCATTATGTTTTAAAAATAATTGCCTCTAATAATGACGGGGTATGGAACAAAAAAGGTACAAAATTAAATATTACAGTAACTCCGCCATTCTGGCTTGAATGGTGGTTTATTTTATCTTCTGTGGTCATCCTATTAATTATAATGATAAGTACTGTAAGGTATTATTCCACTCGCAAGCTTAAAGAGCAAATCTATCATCTGGAAAAAGAAAGAGCTGTACAAACAGAAAGAGAGAGAATTTCCCGGGATCTTCACGATAACGTAGGTTCACAATTAACTAACATAATTACCGGCATCGGGCTTGCAGAAATTTATAATAAATCCGAAAAAAAGAAAGCCGATAGCTTGTTAACCTCCCTGAAAGGTGAGTTACGAGAAACTATGACACAACTTCGTGAGACAATATGGGCTCTAAAATCCAATGAAATGGATTTTGAAAGTTTTATTACAGAATTAAGAAAATTAATTGAAAGACATCAAAAATTCTTTTCGGGAAAAATTCAACTGGAACTTAAAAGCAAATCTGGCAACAAATTGATTTTAAAGCCACTACAAACCCTTTATGTTCTTAGAATTATTCAGGAAGCAATAACAAACAGCATTAAGCATTCTGGCGCTGATAAAATTGTAGTTTCGATTTTAAATCAGGACAATAGATTCACCGTTTTTATTCAAGACAATGGCAAAGGAATTAATGAAATAAATTCAGATCTTTTAAATGGAAACGGCATTGTAAATATGAAAAAAAGAGCCGAAGAAATCGGAGGTGATCTTAAAATTAATACTACTGAAAATGAAGGCGTTAAAATAAGTGTTATAATCCCTGTTTAAATTAATTTTTACCTCATTTGGGGTATTTCAGAAAAAAATTTTAGCTTTATTTTGCCGATATGAATAAGATAAAAATTGCAATAGTTGAAGACTCAAGAACCCTGCAGGAAAGATTTGCAGAGGGTTTTGAACTAGACGGATCATTTCAGATAGTGGGTAAATTTTCTAATGGAGAGAGCATACTTAACTGGCTTGAAAATGCAAAAAGAGAAAATCTTCCCGATATCATTTTAATGGATATAGAAATGCCAAAAAAAACAGGCATCGAAGCTACACTGGAGATAAGACAAAAATATCCTGATCTGGACATAATGATGCTAACTGTTTTTGAAGATGATAATAAGATCTTTGATTCAATACAGGCCGGTGCTTCCGGCTATATGCTTAAAGATGAGCCGTTTGAAACAATTGTTGAAGCTGTTAAAGAACTTTATGACGGTGGGGCACCTATTTCAAGATCAATTGCAAGAAAAGTATTATCATTATTACAAAAGGGACCCGAAAAATCCGGAAAAGAAAATAATTTATACGATCCTGAAATATTATTGTCCACCCGGGAGCTTGAATTACTCGATGGTCTTGTAAACGGCGGGAGTTATACTTCCCTTGCTAAAGAATTATTTATTAGCCCGCATACAGTAAAAACTCATATTAAAAACATTTATAAAAAACTTCACGTACATAACAGGGCCGAAGCAGTAAAAACCAGACTAAGTAAGCGTTAGACAAATTTAAAATTATGCCACCTCTGGGGTATTGCGGTAAAACCTCAAATTTTACATCTTTCAATAAAAAACGAATATAAATATGTGAACCTTGTATGATAAGCTATACATTCAGGGCAGATGCTTTAAACCCGGTAATGACTTATACGATTGAAGATAACCATTTAAGCTGGACAAGCGAAAAGGGCGGCTCAGGCAAAATAGAGTTTTCTAAAATCGCAGCCACGCGGCTTAAATATTCACCTACCCGTTATAAATCAAACTTATTTGTTTTTGAATTAATACATAAAAACGGCGCTAAAACTGTATTCAAAAATATTACGTATAAAGGTATAGCAAATTTCGGAGAGCAAAACAAAGAGTATAACGAATTTATAATTGACCTAAATAAGAAACTTGCGGAGTTTGATGATAAGATTATTTTTTCATCAGGCACTACCACAGCACTGTATTTTATTTATTCAATTACAATGATTTTTTCTGCGATTGTACTACTTGGCGTTTTTTATTTTATACTAACATCAGGCGTTATCTGGATAGTAATTGCCCATCTTTTATTTATGCTTTATCTTCTCCCCTCTGCAATCAGGTTTATGAAAAAGAACAAGCCCCGTTCATATAACCCGTCCGAAATTCCTAAAGATATGCTTCCTGCGTAATTAGAAAAAGAGTTGTCTATTCAACTTAACCACGCTTTAATAGCCGGGGTTCTATTTTTTAAATAAAAGTCTCAATTTATATTTATATTAGGGGCTGTTTTTAAAATAACTAATCGTGGAAAGTAGCCTTAAATGATAAGTACGAGCAATATTAGCCTTAGATACGGAAAACGCGTTTTATTCGATGAAGTAAACATTAAATTCACTCCCGGGAATTGCTACGGGATAATAGGCGCCAATGGTGCGGGAAAATCTACATTTTTAAAAATTTTATCCTGTGAAATTGACCCGTCTTCAGGTGAAGTGATAATTCAACCCGGGGAAAGACTCGCCGTTTTAAAACAGAACCAGTTTGAATTTGATGAATATGAAGTTCTTAAAACTGTAATAATGGGACACAAAGAACTTTACAAAATAATGGAAGAAAAAGATGCTCTATACGCAAAAGAGGATTTTACTGATGACGACGGAATCAAAGCCTCGGAACTTGAAGGAGAATTCGGAGAACTGAACGGATGGGAAGCAGAATCAGAAGCAGCATCTTTACTAATTGGACTTGGAATTAAAGACGAACTCCACACTAAAAAAATGGCCGAACTTTCAGGTAATGAAAAAGTAAAAGTTCTTCTTGCACAGGCTTTGTTCGGAAATCCGGATATACTTTTGCTTGATGAGCCTACAAACCATCTTGATATTCAATCAACCAACTGGCTGGAAGAATTTTTAATCAACTTTAAAAATATAGTTGTAGTCGTATCACACGACAGGCATTTTTTAAATAATGTCTGTACTCATATTGCTGATATTGATTTCGGGAAAATCCGTGTGTTTACAGGAAATTACGATTTCTGGGTTGAAGCCAGTCAGCTCGCACTTCAACAGGCGAAAGATGCAAACAAAAAAACAGAAGCAAAAATAAAAGAGCTGCAGGAATTTATTGCACGATTCAGCGCAAATGCATCAAAATCAAAACAGGCAACTTCAAGGAAAAAGCTTCTGGAAAAACTTGATGTTGAAGAGATCAAACCTTCATCCAGGAAATTCCCTTATATACATTTTAAACCTGAAAGAGAACCCGGTAACAGCATACTTGAAATAAAAAATATTTCTAAAACTATTGAGGGAGAAAAGGTTTTAAATAATTTATCTTTTACCGTAAATCCCGGTGATAAAATTGCTCTTGTTGGTTCTCACGATAATTCCAAGACTACTTTGTTCAAAATTTTAATGGGGGAAATTAAACCCGATGATGGGTCATTCGAATGGGGAGTAACAATTTCGACCGCGTATTTTCCTAAAGAAAATTCAAATTATTTTAATGTTGATCTTAATTTAATTGACTGGCTCAGACAATTTTCAAAAGAGAAAGATGAAACATTTGTTCGTGGATTTTTGGGAAGAATGTTGTTTTCAGGTGAAGAATCATTAAAAAAGGCCAATGTACTCTCTGGTGGCGAGAAAGTAAGGTGTATCATTTCCCGGATGATGTTAAGCGGTGCGAACGTTTTATTACTCGATGAGCCGACAAATCATCTGGATCTTGAATCAATCACAGCTTTAAATAATGGTTTGATTAATTTTAATGGATCTGTTTTATTTGTTTCACACGATCACCAGTTTATACAGACTATCGCTAACAGGATAATAGAGATTACTCCTTTCGGAATAATCGACAAAATTATGACTTTTGACGAATATGTTGATGACCCGGAAGTACACAAACTTCGTGAAAAAATGCACGAAGATCTGATCGTATAAATTTAAACAGGATATTTTAAATGGGACTTAGCATAGGAATAGTCGGGCTGCCAAATGTTGGCAAATCAACATTATTCAACGCGCTTACAAAAGCACAAAACGCAGAAGCGGCAAATTATCCTTTTTGTACAATTGAACCGAATAAAGCCGTTGTCCCTGTACCGGATGAAAGGATTGACAAACTTGCAAAGCTTGTAAATCCAGCAAGAGTTGTTAATTCCACAGTAGATTTTGTTGATATAGCCGGGCTTGTAAAAGGAGCCAGCAAAGGGGAAGGATTAGGAAACCAGTTTCTTACAAACATCCGCGAAACAGAAGCAATTCTCCAGGTTATAAGATGTTTTGATAACGAAGATGTTGTTCATGTAGACGGAACAGTTGATCCAATAAGAGATATTGAAGTAATTGAAACCGAACTCTTGCTTGCTGATATTCAGACGCTGGAAAAGAAAATTGAAAAACTCCAGAAAATGGCAAAAGGTGATAAGACTGCAAAAGCTATGCTTGAAGATGCGGAATTATTTTTGAAATTTATGAATGACGGAAATCCTGCAATACTTTATCCCGATAGCGAAAAAGAATCTGTTAAACAATTATTTAATGAACTTCGATTAATGACGGCAAAAAAAGTAATTTATTGTGCAAATGTCGATGAAGATGGTTTAACTCACGACAACGATTATGTAAAAAAGGTAAAAGAGTATGCTGAAAATAAAGGAGCCGACTCTGTAAAAATTTCCGCAAAAGTTGAAGAAGAACTTGTTGGACTTGATGAAAATGAAAGAGCAGAATTTTTAGATTCATTCGGAGTAAAAGAAAGCGGACTGGAAAAAATCATCAAGACAGGGTTCCACACTCTTGGACTCAGCAGTTACTTTACTGCCGGACCAAAGGAAGTCCGCTCCTGGACAATTCACAAGGGCTGGAAAGCGCCGCTCGCTGCGGGAGTAATTCACACTGATTTTGAAAAAGGTTTTATCCGCGCGGAAGTTATCAGCTACGAGGATTACATAAAATACAGCTCCGAGGCAGCTTGTAGAAATGCCGGTGTACTTAGAATAGAAGGCAAAGATTACATTGTTCAGGATGGAGATGTAATGCATTTTCTTTTCAATGTGTAAAATTACCAGTTGCTACAATATTAATTCCTCAATTTATGTTTCTTAAATTGAAACATTAAAATAATTTTCAAACACTCCGGTAATTCAAAATCCCTGTTTTCAATCGGTTTTTGCCAAATTAAAAATGGCACGAATTTTCCTTTATTTTAATATGAAAGAAATATAAAGTTTGGGCAAATAAATGGTAATATTATCAGGAACAACCACAATCATCATGTCGGTTATAATATTGCTGTCGTTTCTTATTGGTGGAATAGCGATAATTAAGCAAAAAAACTGACTTCTTGTTCATTAAATTGATTTTATAAGACATCTCTTAAAAACAAATTTTATCTCCGCATTACTATATCAATTAAAAAAAGATTTGCATTTATTAATAATTATCGTATATTTACGATATACATTATGGAGACAGGATGGCACTGAATAAAAAAATGGATTTTGAAGAAAGGGACATCTTTATTGCTGATGTCGCAAAAGCATTGTCGCATCCTGCAAGAGTAAAGATCCTGAAAATTCTTCATGAATGTAACAGTTGTTTCTGCGGACAAATTGTGGATATGCTTCCTCTTTCCCAGGCCACCGTTTCCCAGCACTTAAAAGAATTAAAACGTGCTGGCTTAATTAAAGGTGAAATTGAAGGCCCGAAAACTTGTTATTGCATTAATACCGAACTTTATGAAAAATCAAAAAATGAATTAACTAAATTTTTTTCGTCAACTTGCAATTGTTAAAAGGAGGAGATAACAATGGAAAACTCAAAGAAAATAAAAAAAATGGTAAAAGAAAAATATGGAAAGATTGCGGAACAAAATTCAGAAGAAAATAACTCTTCATGCTGCGGAAGCGGCCCATCAATAATTTCCTCCTGTTGCGGAACTGAAAAAGAACTTGATTACTCAATTTTTTCCGATGATTATTCTAAAAAAGGCGGGTACCTGGCTGAAGCTGATCTTGGGTTAGGCTGCGGGCTCCCGACAGACTTTGCTGATATGAAGCCGGGAAATATAGTTGTTGATTTGGGTTCGGGTGCCGGCAACGATGTCTTTGTTGCAAGGTCTATCGTTGGCGAATCCGGGAAAGTAATTGGAATTGATATGACACCTGAAATGATAGATAAAGCCAACCGGAATAAAGAGAAAATTGGATTTAAAAATGTTGAATTCCATTTAGCTGAAATTGAATCTACTCCACTTGAAAA